>SXGU01457778.1_pt1 | contig 51525 bp, 19 predicted proteins | sample 3174531 | NCBI WGS metagenome assembly SXGU01 (sample SAMN11356863, study PRJNA531348) | freshwater metagenome | isolation source: freshwater sample F1-140 | place: China: Fuxian Lake, Yuxi | collected 2017-12-25 | reverse complement strand
GCCGACGGCATCATGGTCGCGCGCGGCGACCTGGGCCTGCAGCTCGGCTACGACGAAGTGCCAGCCGTCCAGAAGCGGTTGGTCGATGCCGCTCGCCGCCACGGTCGGCCGTGCATCGTGGCCACCCAGATGCGGGAGTCGATGATCGCGGCCCCACTGCCGACCCGCGCCGAGGCCACCGATGTCTTCAATGCCATCTTGGATGGCGGCGATGCAGTGATGCTCTCGGGCGAGACGTCCGTCGGATCGCGGCCTTGTCAGGTGGTTCAGACCATGGACCGCATCGCCCGCAAGGCCGAGGCGTTTCGCGCCACCCATCGCGCGGTCCGCACGCGGGCGCCGCTGTTGCTGCCCGATCACGGTGGCTACGTTGAGCGCATCAACGCCGAATTCGCCCGTACCGCTGTGCAGTTTGCCGAGAGCCTGCCCGCGTTCGCGATTGCCTGCTTCACCCGCACTGGCAACACCCCTGAGCGCATCAGCCGCTTTCGGCCGCCGGTCCCGATCATGGCCTTTTGCGCCAGCGACCGCGTGGCGCGCCAATGTTTGCTGCACTGGGGCGTGCATCCCTATGTCTTGCAAGGGTTTGACGCAAAGCATGACCGCATGACGGCGATGGTCCAGCGCGCGCGCGCCATCTTGCGCGACCACTACGGCATGGGCGCAGGCGATGCCATCGTGCTGACATCCGGCGTAGATTGGGTCCGCGGCGGCACCAACGTGCTGCAGGTGCTGATTGAGGATCACGCCGCCGCCGATGCCATCGCCGAGGCGCCACCGGCGTGACCGGTTATCCATTGCGCTTGCTCCGCGCGCAGATTCCCGTTACACCGTACCAGCAAGTCTTCGCGCCCCAGCGGGCGCCGCGTGTCGCCATGCGCATTGCCACATCCGCCAATTCGGGGCTCCTGTTCGCCTGCGCGCTGCAGCTGGGCGCGTGCTCGGATGCCAAGACCGGGCCCACCATCGGCAGTTCCGGCTCGGCGACAACGGACACCGGCAACGACAGCGCTGGCGGAGATGGCGGGGCAGTCGGGGGCGGGCAGGGCGCCGCCGCCGGTGGACCCGGCTATTCACCGCTCGATCCCGCGGTCAAAGGCAATTGGATGCAGCCGACCCTCGGCAACTGCGTCAATGTCGAAGAGTGGTTGGTGCTCGCGCCGCCGGAGACCCTAGTGCGCACCGTCATCGACCGCAATGCCTGTCAGCCGTCGACCCTGGCCAAGATCGCGGGTACCATGAAGATCCTGCCCAACCAGTTGTTGGAACTCGAATTCCAGGACAAGGTCGCCTACCGCAATTGGCGACGCACGGCCGCCGTCCTCGACTCGATTGTCGGCGTGCCCGAGCCCCAGCTGGCAGACACGTCGTACAAGAAGGGCAAGCGCGGTCTGACGTTGCTCGCGTTCGTGCGCGCGACCCCGGGCGGGCCGTTCGTGCGCAGCGACATCTTGCAAGACGTGACCGAAAAGCCCAAGGCCAAGACGGTCAAGACCACCAACGTGCAGATCCAGATTGCGCCATCGCCCGATACCGCCACGGCCGGCGCTGCATGCACGATGAGCGCGACCATCAGCGCGCAGTACGAGCCGGGCGGCACCGAGCCCACCAGCAATGGCAGCGAAAAGCTGGAGCTGCCGTGCCATTTCGCTACCGACCCGGGCACTGGCTGGCTGCGCATCCTCGCCGACGGCCACGAGACGTCGCTCGCGTGGGACAAGTACTTTGAAGACAAGGGGCTATGGAAGAAATACAGTAAGCAGGTCGCCCAGTTGCTGTATGACAGCTTCCGGCCGAACTTGCTGCAGCCGGCCGCCCAGCGGGGCGTCCTGGTGTCGCTGGCGCCGCACGGCTGGTATTACGAATTCATCAACGAGCCGCCGACTTCGATCAAGTAGGCCGGACTTTCGGCCCTATTTCCAGTCGTAGGCCTTGGGATCCCAGGTCTTCCACGCGCCCTTGAGCTTGTGCTCCAGGTCACGGCCACCCGCTTTGGTCCGGAACTCGGCGATCTGGAACAGGGCGTCGAGCTTGTCGTCGGGCTGCCGCTTGCTGGCGACGGATTCCTCGGCCTGCCAGAACGTAGTCGACAGGTAGTCGCCAGCGGCCGTCACCACGGTAAACCCGTTCCACTCAACGTGACAGTAGCCCAGGTTCGGGTTGACGGGACCCGTGCCGATGCCGAGCAGAAAGTTGTTGGCGAGCATCGCCAGCCCGTCCGCGCCGGCCGCCTTGAGCGCTGGGTCGCTCGACGCCTGCCGCAGCAGCAACGTCTGGTAGGTGCCCGACGAAATCGCGCCGGTCACGAATTCGACGATCTTTTGGGTCGGGTCGCTATCGACCATCGGCGTGCCCGCAAAAAAGGCATGGATATCGCCGGATACCACCACGGTGTTTGGGATTTTGGCCAGCGCCGCCAGGATCTTGTCCCGGCGGTTGGGCGCGCCGTCCCAGTCTTCGGCGCTGAGCAAGAAGCGCTGCCGAAACGCGTCGGGCAGGCTCGGCAGCGCCGACAGGTCGATCTCGCGGCGCTGCAGCGTGTATTCGTTGCCCCACACTTTCCAGGTCTGCGCGGCCTTGGCCATCGAGTCCAGGAACCACTTTTCCTGGTCGGCGCCCATGATCTGCTCGCTCTCGCCCTTGGTCTTTTCCCATTGCGCTTTGGCGTACAGCTCAAACGGAACCCGCGTGACCAGGTAGCGGGCACCAAGTGCGCCAAAGCCGCTGAATTTGAGCATCTGGCCAAACGACAGGCCCTTGGGCAGCTTGGCCGCGTCGGCATCGGCAATCGGGGCCGGCACTCCTGGCGCCTTTTCCAAGTCCTTGAGCCTGGAGTTGATCCAAGGCACCGCTACCGCACCTTTGACCTTGGCCGCGCTGATCTTGAGCGTCGCAGCGTTGTCCTTGAAGAATTTTGCGTACTTGCCGCCGTCATGGCTGTCGATGTCCAGGTACGGCTGGGCGATGTCGAGCACCTTGCCCGCCAGGGTCTGCAGTTCATCTTGCAGCAGCGCGACCGCGCCGGGCAGCGAGTCCTCAGGAACCACATGATCGGAGCGGTAACGCCGCAGATCGGTCATGGCCAGGTGCAGGTGCTTGCCGAAGGCAAAGTCGCGGTAGATCCGCAGGTTGCCAGGAAACGCCGCCTTGGGGTCGAACTCGAAGTCGGCGCCAGCGGGATAGTCGACCGGCATGTACTCGAACCACGCCATGTCGGCGTTGGCGCGGCGACCTGGGTCATTCTCGTCTTGCGCACCGTCAAAGTAGGTGGCCTGGGTCTGCCAGCAGTCGTCGCTGAACTCGTGGTCGTCCCACACCGCGATCATCGCTGCCGACTCGTGCATCTTCTGCATGTCGGCATCGCCGCGGTAGATCTTGTACAAATCACGGTAATTGCTAAGCGACTTGGCTGCGTAGTACGTCGGCTTGTCTTTGGGACCGAAGGCGATCGCACTGGCCGGATCGCTGAACTGGACCACACGGTCGGCGGAGACGTTTTGGAACTCGGGGTTGCCGGTCGTCTCGTACACGTAGTCGCCCAAGTGCACGAAGAAGTCGACGTCTTCTTTGAGCAAGCGGGCGTAGCTATTGTAGTACTTGCCGTTGTAGTCCTGGCACGACACCACCGCGAACTTGACCGGCACGTCGGCGTCGGCCTTGGGCGCCGTCTTGAAGCGGCCGATGACGGTCTTGTGCGCGCCGTCGCTGGACTCGAACCGGTACCAATACAGCGTGGCCGCCTTGAGACCGGTCACTTTGACCTTGACACAGCCGTCGTGGGCGGCCTTGGCCGTGATCAGCAGCGCCGGCTTGCCGCTGAACTGCACGACTTCGCTCAGGGCTTTGTCGGTGCCGACCACCAGTTGCAGCGCAATGTCGGCGCTGGGCTTGTTCGGGTCGATGGCGCGCGTCCACACGATGGCGCTGTCTGGCCGCGGATCACCCGAACACAGCGACTGCGGAAACCAAGCTTTGTCCGGTCCGGCCGCCGACTGTGCATCCGCGGTCGCGTCGCCGCTCGCCTTGCTGTCGCCGCTGGCATCGCCGCCGAACGCTGCGTCAGTGCCGGCCGCCGCGTCGCCGGTCGCGGCCGGCTTGGGGTCGCCACCACAGCGCGCCAGCACGGCGCCCGCGACCGCCACGGTCGTTTGCAGAAAAGCTCGACGCTGCATGGGATCCTCCGTTGAACGGGGTGATCATAGTCCCGGGTCGACGCAGCGGCAAACGCTGTTGCCGCGCGACCTACAAGGGCGTTCCGGCCGCTTCGTCTTGCAAGTCCAGCAACTGCCGCGCCCGCGCCACCTCGGCGGCACCGAGGTGGAACACCCGCAGCAACTGATAGCCCTGCCGCGCCGACACCTCGCTGGCAGCGCGCTCGGCCGGGTCCAGCACCACAAACTGGGCCTTGCCGACGTCGTCGGCCACATCGCTGACCACGGCGACCAGCTTGCGGTTGCCGCGTTGGCGCCGCAGCAACGCCACATCACCCGGCTGCGCGTCGCCGTCGGGTCGCAACTGCCCAAAGGTGTTCAGGAACAGCTCCAGGTTGTCGCCGTTCCAGGCGCGGCGGCGTTCGTCCAGCGTTAGCGGCGGCTTGCCGTGCAGGCCATACAGCTGCGGATTGCGCGCCCGATGGCGCACAAGCGCGGTCTTGAGCGGCAAGTGGGCTTGCACCCCGCGCTCGATGAGGTCCAGGTGGTTGCCCGAGTTGGCGCGCAGGTCGTCCACTGCGTACACGGTCGGCGAGACCTTGCGTGCCAGGTGGTCGCGGGCCGCCGCGAGCAGCGCGGTCGCAACCGGGTCGCGCGCCGATGGCATGGCCGTGGGCAACAGTTGTTTGGCGCCAGGGCCAGCAAACACAGGAGCCGCGGGCGCTCTGGGCCCAGGCGCTTGGGCTATCGCAGTCGCCGGCAGCCGGGCCGGACTGTCACCTTCGGCTTTGTGGGTGGCCGCCAGATGGGCACCGGTCGCCAGATCAGTCAGGATTGTGCGCAGCGACAGCCAGGCCACCAGCCCAATAGCGGCCGCCACGGCGACCATGCGCAGCACAGTCCGCAGCCAGCCGCCGCGGCGCCGACCGCCACCGAGAGCCGGGCCAGGTGTGCGCAGGGCTGAAGACGGCGGTCGCGGCATCGTCGGCGAGCCCGCCCGGAACGGTCCGCGCACCATGCGCGGAAGCGGCACCGAACGAGCGGGCCGGCAGGTACGCCGCATGGCGATCGCGGTCAACGGCCCCGGTGCAACCCCTTGATCTGGATCGAGATGCCGCCAAACGACTTGCGTGTCGCGAACGCCCTCGGCCGCCAAGCGATCGCCCGGCCAGCCGTTCCGGCGATGTCCACAGGGTTATCCACAGGCCGAAGGCAGGCCGGTGGTGCGCATCCATTCCCTCAGGGCTGGTCGTGCGCGCTTACACAACGCCTCTTTGCGCATGGGCTTGTCGCGCTTCTTGCCCGTCAGCGGATCGCGGATGTCGGCCAGTGGCTCGAACAGCCCAAAGTGCAAGTTGGACGGCTGAAAGTCCGGCACCGAGGTGTCCACCACATGCTGGACCAGCGCGCCGAGCGCCGTCGTCGTGGGCGGTGGCGTCAACGTCGTGCCGCTGCGCTCGGCGTGCAGCGCCAAAGCGACCCACAGACCGCTCGCGGTCGATTCTACGTAGCCTTCAACTCCCGTGATCTGGCCAGCAAATCGGACTTGCGGCACCGACAGCAGGCGCATCGCCGGATCCAGCAGCCGCGGACTGTCCAAAAAAGTGTTGCGGTGCACCGATCCGTAGCGCAAGAACTCGGCCTCGCCCAAGCCAGGAACCATACCGAGGACCCGGCGCTGCTCGGCTTGGCGCATTTTGGTCTGGAACCCGACGAGATTATAGGCGGTCTTGTGGCGGTTCTCGGCACGCAGTTGCACCACCGCGAACGGCCAGCGGCCGGTGCGCGGGTCGTCCAGGCCCGTCGGCTTCATAGGCCCAAAGCGCAGGGATTTTGGCCCGCTCTGCGCGATGACTTCGATGGGCTGACACCCGGGAAAGTAGCGGACCCCGCGCTCAAAGTCCTGCAGCGGCAACGTCTCGGCCGCGACCACCGCCTCGACGAAGGCGAAGTACTGCGCCTTGTCCATCGGGCAATTCAGGTAGTCGTCGCCCCCGCCTTTGCCCCACCGCGACGCAGCGAACACCTGCTGCATGTCGATCGACTCGGCGGCGACGATGGGCGCGATCGCGTCGTAGAACGCCAGCCGCTCCTGGCCGGTCAGCGCCACCAAATGGGCCGCCAGCGCGTCCGAGGTCAACGGCCCTGTCGCCACCACCACCGGCACCCCCGCCTGCAGCGGCAACTCGGTCACCTCGCCCGCAACCACCGAGATCATCGGGTGTTGGCGGATGTGGCGCTCGACGTCGGCCGAAAACTGGTCGCGGTCTACGGCCAGGGCGTCGCCCGCCGGTACCCGATGCTGGTCGGCGAGCCGAAAGATCAGCGAACCCAACGCCCGCATCTCCTCGTGCAACAGGCCGACGGCGTTGTGCGGGTTGTCGCTGCGAAACGAGTTGGAACACACCAGCTCAGCCAGCGTGTCGGCCGTCTGGGCCGGCGTGCGGCGCAGCGGCTTCATCTCACAAATCTGGACGCGGGCGCCGCGTTCGGCCAGTTGCCAGGCGCACTCGCAGCCGGCGAGGCCTGCACCGATGAGGATGACGTCGGGCATTTGCGCCATGGAACCCTTGGGCCTGCCGACGGTCGTGCCGGCGTTGCCGCGCGCGGACCATGGCAGTCGCCGGACCAATCGACAAGCCGGCCCGCGGAATCTTTGCGACCGCGGCGGGGTTGGGCCGCGGACCGGGTTGCACAAAAGTTGGCGCCGCCTAAATTACGCGCCCCGCGCGCTGCCTCATTCGGCCCGCCTCGCAGGCAACCCTCGATAATCTTGTGGAGATTGTTCCGATGGCCAAAAGCAAAGCCCCGACCACCCCGCCGCCTGAGCAGCCGGCGCCCGAGGTGCCCGCCGCCGCGCCGCCCGCTGCCGAAGCCGAAGCGCCGGCGAGCCAGATGTTGGTAGCAATCCTGGCGCTGCTTGCCGTAGGCGTCGGCGTCGCCGTGTACCTGGTGCGCCACAAGCTGCACGTGCTGCTCGATCCGGGGTACCTGTCCAGTTGCAACCTGGGCGGCGCGATCAACTGCGACAAGGTCAATATGAGCGGCATGTCCGAGCTGTTCGGTTTGCCGATCAGCCTGTACGCCGTGCCCGCCTATGTCGCGCAGATCTATCTGGTCTCTACCGCGATGCGCGCCGGCAAAGAAGGCGGTGTCGACCGCGCCACCGGGCGGCGGGCGATCGACATCGTCGCCGGGCTCGGTCTGCTGAGCAGCGCATTTTCGCTCTACCTGGCGCTGTACAGCTCGGTCAAGGTCGAAGCCTATTGCCTGTACTGCATTTCGCTGTACGTGGTGAACTTCGGCTCGACCGCGCTGGCCATCGCCGCCGGGCCCAAGACCGTCGGTAACACGATCACGCGCTGTTTGGACCTGCTTAAGTCCTTTGAGCAACCGGTGTCCACCAGCATTTTGGTGGCCTTTATCGGCCTGGGCGTGGCGTGGCTCGGCTACGATCACACCAAAGAGAAGATGGAGAACGAGTACAAGGCCAAGCTCGACCAGCTGTTTGCGACCGGCGGCGCCGCCCCGGTCGATGCAGCCAAGGCTGGTGCCGCTGCTGTTCAGGGCGGTTCGACCGCGCCGAGCGTGCCCAGCGCACCCACTGCCGCGCCCGCGGCGGTCGCCGACAACAGCGAGTGCGGCAAGACCTATGGCGTGCTGACCAAGGAAGACGGCTGGACAATCTTCAACCCGTGCTTTGACGAAGAAGACCTGCGCGACGCCATCGGACCCAAGGACGCCAAGGTCACGGTCGTCAAGTACTCGGACTTCGAGTGCCCGTACTGCAAGTACCTGGCGATGACCATGGAGCCGGTCAAGGCCAAGTACAAGGACAAAGTGCGCTTCATCATGAAGCACTTTCCGATGAACCCGACCTGCAATCGCTACATGCAGGGCTACGACAAGCACCCCAACGCTTGCAACGCCCACGCCACCGGCCTGTGCGCCGGCCGCCAGAACAAGTTCTGGGAGATGCACGACAAGCTCTACGCCAACCAACCCAACCTCGACCCGGCCGCTAACCGCAAGGCCGCGGAAGAACTGGGCTTGGACATGGCCAAGTACGACGCTTGCATCAAGGACCCGTCGATCTGGCAGAAGTTCAACAAAGACATCGACGCGGCCGTCCGCGCCGGCATCAACGGTGCGCCGCGCACCTACATCAACGGCATGCTGGTGACCGGATCGGCGACTACCCAGATCCTGGAGTACATGGTCCAAAAGGCGCTGGAAGACCCGCGGCCGGCGTGGGTTCGCTTCGAACAGGACAAACAGAAAGCCGCCCAGCAGGCGCCCAAGCCCGACGGCAGCCAGATGATCGAGGCCAAGACGGCCAAGGGTTCGTTTTTCATCGACCCTTACGAAGCGTCGCTGGCCAAGGACGGCCGCGCGGTCAGCCTGCCCGACGTCGAACCAGCGATGGCGTCGTGGACCGAAGCTGAAGAGGCCTGCAAGAAGGCGGGCAAGCGCCTGTGCACCGAAGAGGAGTGGGTCTCGGCGTGCTCCGGCGTGCCGGCCGTCGACAACAACAACAACCAGCAGTTCGCCGATGACGACGTCGAAGGCAACATGTACCCGTACGGCACCTTCTACGCTGCAGGCAACTGCGTCGATCAAGAAGACAAGTACAAGGGCAAGTACCAAAAGACCGGCGCCAAGGCGTCTTGCCGCACCAACTCGGGCGTCTTTGACCTCGCCGGCAACATCGGCGAGTGGTCTGGCACCACCAAAGAGACGGCGGGCTTGATGGGCGGCCACAACAATTCGGGCGAGCGCGCGGCCTGCAACCAGCGGTCGGCGAGCTTTGGCATCGGCAACCGCAATCAGACCACCGGCTTTCGGTGCTGCTCCGACAGCAACGTGGCGCAGAAAGCGGCAGCAAGTGAGGTCAAGAGCGCCGACACCGATCTCGTCGGCAAGGCCTGCCCGCACTTTACCGCCAAGGACACCAACGGCACGGTCATCGACTCCGATGGCTTTAAGGGCAAGGTCACGCTGGTCAACTTCTTTGCGTCGTGGTGTGGGCCATGCAAGAAGGAATTTCCGGAGCTGGTCAACTTGTGGAAGGAGCACAAAGCCAAGGGCTTTCAAGTCATCAGCATCGGCGTCGATCGCGAAGAAGGGCGCTCACTGGAGTTCGCCAAGGGCTTTGAGACGCCGTGGGGCATCATCAATGACCCCGAGTCCGAGCTGATGGGCAAGTTCAACGTGTACTCGATGCCCGCCACCTTCATCGTCGATCGCAAGGGCGTTATCCAGTTCTACGACACCGGCTTCAAGCCCGAAGAGCAGCTACAGAAGCTGCGCGACGCCATCACCAAGCAATTGTGATCGTGATGCTGGCGTGCGCTGCGCCGCCGGACATGCCAATGCGCCGCTGTTGGCCGACCCGGCCGGCGCGTCGGTTGATGGTTGCCGCGTCCCGGCTTGGTGTCGCTATCCTTGCCTGCACATGCACACGGCCAGACGCCCAGGCTGCGCCGCCGACGTTCGACGAAATCGCGCCCGGCCTGCACCACGCGCCGTTTGCCCGCATCGGCGACGTCGAAGGTGCGCCGGTGGCCGCGCATGTCCTGCGCTTTAGCCCCAAGGACTTCGCGTTGCGGGTCGTCACCTCCGCGCAGACCGGCACGCAGGTGGCCGACGCCGAGACCTTTCGCAGCGCTGCCAGTGCGCTCGTTGCCACCAACGGCGGCTTTTTCGATGCGGCCAATGTGCCGCTGGGCCTGTTGGTCAGCGAGGGGCGCGAGGTCTCGCCGCTGCGCAAAGTCGATCATGGTGTGTTTGCGCTGGTCGGCGGCGCGGCCAGCGTGCGCCACGCGTCGCAGTGGCAGGCCAAAGCGCCAGCGGAGTTCGCGGTCGAGTGTGGCCCGCGGTTGCTGGTCGACGGTGCAGTGCCGCACTTTCGCAGCGCCGAACCGGCTCGGCGCACGGCGATCGCCATCGACGGTCGCGGCCGCGTGTTGCTGGTGGTCGCGATCGCGGCCGTTTCCCTCGACACCCTGGCGAAGTGGATTGCCGCGCCGGTCGGTCAGGGTGGCCTGGGAGCAACCCAAGCGCTCAACCTCGACGGCGGCAAGTCGACGATGCTGGCGGTGCGCACGCCCAAGGCACAGTGGGCCGTGTCCTCGCCAGTGGCGGTGCCCGTGGGCATCGCGGTGGTTGCGCGGCGCTGACCGCAACCGCGACTCGCGCGTCGGTTGCAGTTGGGTTGACGCGCCGCGCAGTGGGGCGCGACCGCCCGCGATCACGCAACCAGCGAGGAACACATGAGTTTGCCCAACCGCTTCAATTTTGGCTTGTGCGCTCGGATCGTGCACACTATCGGGCTGCGCTGGCGACGGGCCCCCGGGTCACGTGCCCAGCGCCAGAGGGAACGGTCCCGGAACAGGTCTTTCCGGGGTTGGGGTCCTCTGCCGGACCCGTGCGCTACAAGCCCACGTCTTTGCGAGCCAAAACGCCGCTCCACCGATTTGCAAAGCGATCGACACAGTTCAGGACCAAGCCGAAGTGGCCGCGCTGACCGGCGGGCCGCAGCACAGGACGCGCAGATGCTGGCAACCTCGCCCACCCAATCCCCTGCCCGCAGCGACTCGGCGGTCGCCCGCCTGCGCCGTTGGACGCGGCCGCTGACGCTGTCGCTGCTGGCGCCCGTCGCGAACCTGCTGCTCGGGCTGGTCCCGGCCGGACCGCTGGTGCAGACGGCGTGGGCCGCCGAAGAAGACAAGCCGGCGCTGGGCGTCGTGCACTTCGTCAAGCGCGGCGACGCGGGGCTACTGGCCGTGCAGCGCATTGAAGAGTACCTGCGACAGATGCTCGACGCCGGCGGCGCGGTGCGGGTGCTGCCCGCCAAGGTGGTCGAGACAGGCAAGCCGCTGACCGGCTCGGCGCGCCCGGCGGCCGCAGCTGCCCAGCCGGCGTCCCCGCAGGCCAAGGCCATCGAGAAGGCCGACAAGCTGGTCAGCGCCGCCCGCGACATCGTGGCCGAAGCCGAGGCGCTGGGTGACGCCACCAAGCTGCTGATGGCGGCTGTGGATCGCTACGAGCAGAACTACGTCGAGCTCGTCGACTTCAGCAAACTCGTCGACGCCTATGCCCTGTTGGCGCAGGTCTCCCTGTCGCAGAGTGACGGCAAGGCCGCCACCGACTGGGTCTCTCGCGCGTTGGCCATCCAGCCCACGTTCGTCGTCGACGGTCGCAAGCAGAACAAGGACCTCAAGGCCCTGGTCGACAAGACCCGCGAGGCGCTGGAAGCCAGGCCGCGCACCGAGCTGCAGATCGACGCCACCCAGCCGGAATCGGAGGTATTTCTCAACGGCGTCAAGCTCGGCAGCGCGCCTGTCGTCGCCAAAGACCTGCTGACCGGTGTGCATTATCTCCAGGTGCGCAAGGCGGGCGCATCGCCGTGGGGGCAGACGCTGCTCGCCAAAGGCAAGCCGCTGCAAGTCAAGGCCGTGTTGCAAATGCAGGTGGCGCCCGAAAACGAGATCGCGGTCACGGTCAGCGCCGACGACATCAAGGAACACGCCAGCAAGGGCACCTTCGGCGAGAAGATCTTCAAGAACTCGGCGGCGCTGTTTGCGCGCCAGATCGCAGCCACTCACTTGCTGTTCGGTCTGGTCAACCGGCGACCCACCACGCTCGAACTGCACCTGTTCGTGTTCAACGCCAAAGCTAAGAAGACCTGTGCCGTCGCGCCGATCGAGTACGCCTCGAATCTGACCAACTTGCAGATGCAGACGTTGGACGCCGAAGGTCGGGTGCGCTCTGCAGTCCTGTCGTGCAATACCGACGTCAGCGCGACGCCAGCCGTGTTTGCCGGCGGTCCGCAGCCCGGCGACGAGCCGTCTGCCCCCGACATCATCCCGACGCCGGCCGATCCAGATCCGCGCCCGGAGCCCAAGCCCGAGCCCAAACCCGAGCCCAGGGCGGAGCCGCGCCCGGAACCCAAGCCCGAGCCGCGTCGCAGCGAACCCATCATCAAGAAAGTCGAAAAAGACGATCCCTACAAGGATTTGCTCAAAGACCCCGACGGCGACAAGAGCGACAAGCCGTTCTACACCACCTGGTGGTTCTGGACGGCAGTCGGTGTCGTCGCGGTGGGCGGCGGCGGTGCCGGCGCCTACATGGCTACGCGCGGCGGCGATGCCGTCACCGGATACGGGGTGCGGGTCACCATGCCGTGACCGCCCGGGCCTGCCGCGGCGCGATTGTCGCCAAGGCTTGCCTACGCCCTTCTGGCCGCGCGGACTCGGGTCGTCTGCCGGCACTGACCAGCCTGGACCCACACGACCGTTCGGAGTCGATCGCATGGCCGACCAAGTTTGCAGGGGTGGACGACGCGGGCACGCGCCATGGGTGCGCCTGGCCGTGCCGTGGCTGATGGCTGCGGCCGCGTGCGCCGGTGAGAGCAAGCCGCCCGTCGGCGCCGACCTCATCGTGCGCAAGCCGTCCTCGAGTGAAGACAACCCGTTTGGCCTGGCCGGCGACAAGTTCATCGCGATCACGGCGGAAGTGCCCGGTCAAGCCGATGGCGCCTACCGCGCGGTCAAGCCTTACGTGCCCGGCGCTGCCCTTGACTTGGGCTGTACCTCGGCGACGTCCTGCCCTGGCATTCCGTACACCACCGGTGTCCAGGTCCGCATTGAGCTGTGGTCGAACAAGAATGGCGCGCCGGCCCCGCCGGTGGTCGGCCGCGGTCGCTCGATTCCGTTTGATCAGGTCAAAGGCGGTGGCAGCAAGTCGCTGTTCCCGTATTTGACGCGCACCAACCGCTTTGCGCCGGCTGAGTCGAACGCGGGCAATAAGGCGATCGTCGCGGGCAAGGCGGGTTCCGCTACCGCCACCCAACCGGGCAACGACGGCAATGTCTACGTCATCGGCGGCGCCGAGCCAAAAGAGGGCAAGCAGAACGCTTACGATCCCGCCACCTACACCAACTTCAGCGACGCCATCGCTCAGTACTCGCCTAACTTGCGCCAGGTTGGCATGGTCAGCGATCTCGGGCCCGACTATCGCCTCAAGGTGCCGCGCGCGTTTGCGTCAGCCGCAGCGAGCCGCCAGGTGGTCGTCGTAGCGGGCGGTTACACCCAGGGCCAGGACGGCCCCAAGGTCACCAACTCGATCGAGTACATCGAGACCAGCAACAAGGTGCGCACCAGCATCGGCAAGTCGCCCGACCTGGTGTTCGCGCGCGCCGGCGCTACGGTGCTGTGCCTGTTCGACGACGACGACTACTTCCTTGTCCTGGGCGGTCGCGGCGAAGCGGACTGCACAAAGGAGACCTACTGCGCCGGCAACACCTGGGAACTGTGGCACAAGCTGCACGGCAACCTGGCGCAGGGCCAGTTGAACGAGGCGCGTTGGAATCACGCGGCCGTCAAGGTGCCGAGCGCCGATGGCGGCTACGTGATGCTCATCGGCGGCGAAAACGAAGGTGGCGTGCTGCAAACTTTCGAAGTGGTGCAGTTCTCGCGCCAGGGCTACGTCAGCAAGAAGGGCCAGGCCTGCAACACTGCGGCCAAAGGCTACGGCACCTGCGACAAGTCGGCGTTTTACTGGGAGCCGCTCACGCAGGCGTTGCCCGTCGCGCGTACGCTGCCAGGCGCCGTGTTCTCGACCGTGCCGCGCGGGACGCCCAATTTCGACTTCCGCTACGTGTACATCGTCGGCGGTTTTGAGGACCAGGCGCACACCAAGCCGCTGGCGCGCCTGGACGTGTTCAACATCAACACCGGCAACTACCTGAACTCGGACGGCTATCCGATGCAGGTCGCCCGCGGCGCGCCGATGGTGGCGCTGGTGCCGCATGGCCCGACCGAAGGCCAGATCCTGGTGGCGGGCGGCAGCAAAAGCGACACCCAGCACCTCAATACCGCCGAGTTCGTCTACACGACGGTCGTGGACCGCACGGTGTCGCCGCCAACGACCTCGATTCAGGTGGCTGCGGTCGACAACGACTTGCCCGATGGCACGCGCGCACAGGGCAGCGCCGTGGCGTTAAACACGGGCCATGTGCTGGTGGTGGGCGGCGTCGGCACCGGCGCCGGCAATGCGCTGGAAGTCCGCAACGACCTGGCGCTGTGGAACCCGTTTTGAAGCTGTGTTTGGCCCCTATCGCGGGCGCGCGGTCTAGGGCAGACTTCCGCGCGCCGCGGGCGAGTTAGTCAGCGGCCGACGCGACCGGGTCCGTCGGACCCAGAGTGAGCCAACGTGCACTGCGCGCACACAGTCGAGACCAGTCGCGCTCGAACGAGCGGTGTAGCGGCGCACACGTACAGATTGCGCAAGCGCCTGGGAAATCTGGCGGCCTGGTGCGCGGTTGCGGTCGTCGGGCTGTGGGCGACGGCGGCAAATGCGACCGTCGTGGGCACCTATCCGAGCACGCCCAAGGCCTTCAAGGTCCATGGCAAGGCGGTGCAGTTGGGCGCCTCGCTGGTGACCAACTTCACCGACTATCGCTTCAACGACAAGCTCAAGCCCGAATCCGCCGACACTATCAAGACCGCGCAGAAGCTGCCGCAAGATGCCGTCATCGTCGGCGCATTCTTGTTTTGGGGAGGATCTGCGGCAAACACGGGTATCGATGACGTGGCGTCGTTTACGGCTGCCGACGGCTTTGCTTCGCAGGTAACCGCCGACAGTTGCGACTCGCGAACTGACACCGCTGGCAGCGGACAGCACTTTTTGTGCCGCAAAGATGTCACGGCATTGGTGGCCGCGCATCCCGGCGTCGACAACTGGAACGGCACCTACAAGCTCGGCGACGTCAGCGCCAAAGTGGCGGCCATCAAGCTCAGTTCACCCGGCGACCCTTGCTTGCCCAAAAGCAACGGCAGCCCTGAGGACGTGTGTTGCCAGGGTTCCGACGCTTTCTGCCAGGCGCGCCACGCGTCGTGGTCGCTGGTCCTGCTGTACGACACCAAGTTCAGCGAGGCCACCGAGCGCGACATCTTCCTGTACGACGGCTTCGTGTTGCTCGACGAGAACGCAAGCTCGACTGGTCAGGTCTTTTTCTCCATCAACCAGTTTCTGGTTGGCGACCCGCCCGACGCGCAGCTGTCGTATTACGCGATGGAGGGCGACAAGCAACTCGGCAACCCGGCGCAGGATCCGCCGGGCACCGCCGATAGTCCGCCGTGCGCGACCTGCTTTGATTTCGTGCAGTTCAACGGTACCAAACTGACAGGCGGCGCCGGCAACAACGACGCAAACAACATCATGAATTCGACGCCGGAAGCGGGCGTGGATTTGGACAACTTTGACATTTCATCCCTGGTCAAGACCGGCGACACCTCCGCGACGTTTCTGGTGTCGTCCGGCAATGGCTCGCTGGCCGATAACACCAACCCGGTCATCGCTGCCGGCGCCGGCGAAATGTTCCTGTACGCCTATACGCTGCTGCAGATCAACCGCAAGGCTCCGAACTTCAAGAACATCGTCAGCGGCTTCGTCGTCAACGCCAGCGAGGTCTCCGGCGGCGAAGAGCTGACGTTCACCATCGACCTGCTCAACAACGGTCAACTCGACGCCGAAACGAGCACGCTCAAACTGGGCTCGTTTCCACCACCTGGCCTGCAGTACGTCGCCGGTTCGACCACAGTGGACGGCAAAGCGGTTGCGGATGTCGGCGGGACTTCCGCCGTTTCTGCCGGTTTGAGCCTGGGCAACATCACCAACCAGGCCGGCGGCAACTCGCTGCGCAAGGTCACGCTCAAGTTCAAGGTGCTGTCGCCCCCGGGTGTCAACGAAATCAACTCGTTCCCAGTGCTGACCTACAAGTACAAGGGCAGCGCTGGGTCGACTGTCGTCTACGACGGCGAGTACATCGGCCCTACCGCGGTTGTCAAAGTCGTGGCGCCCAAGCTCGCTACGCCCACGTTGTCGGTCAATCCGACGACTGCGCAACCCGGCGCATCGGTGCAGTACACCTTGGGCTTCAACAACGTCGGCACTACCCAGGTGCAGATGGCGTTCGATTGGACGGCGCCCAAGGAGCTCAAGCTGGGCCCGGCCGTGACCTGCTCGGCCGACACGCTGGGCGCTACCAGCAAGATTACGGTGGACACGACGGGCGGCGCCAATGGATCGGGGCTGACCACTGCGACTGGGCTGGTGCTCGCTGCAGGCAAGACCGGCACCTGCACCTGGACGGCGACCGTGCTGTCAGCCGCAGAGCTGACCACCAAAGGCATCTCGCCGATCAACGGCCACGCGGTGCTGACCCAGGTCGCGGTAGCGGTCGATGGCAAGAGCGTGCTGACCGACGACCCACAGCAGGCGGGCCCCAGCGACCAGACCAAACTGCTGCTGAGCGCACAGTCGAGCTTTGTGTCGTCGTCCAAGTCAGTCGCGGACCTGAGTCCCGGCACGCCGCTGCTGCCGGGCGACGACGTGCAGTTCACAATGACGCTCGTCAACTCGGGGCAGGTCGCCGGTACCGTCAACTTGACCGATCCACTGCCGTCTGCGCTGACGTTCGTGTCGTCCGCCAGTCCAGAACTAGTCGTCAATGGCAGCACCATCCAGGCCAGCAATGTTGTGGTGGCCGCCGGAGCGACCAAGACGCTGGTGTTCACCGCCAAGATCAAGCCCGCGACGCCACCTGGCACCACGTTCGCCAATGTCGCCACCGTCAGCCCGACTGACGGCGCTGCCCCGGTGGTCATCCAGACAGCCCAACAGACGGTGCAAGGCGGCCCGGATCTGGCGACCTCGACCAAGGCCGTGGTGGACGAAAATGGCGGCGACCTCGAACCGGGCGACACCCTGAATTTTGCGCTGACCTTTAAGAACCAGGGCAAAACCGATACTGGCACCTTCCAGGTCGTCGACCCAATCGACGCCAACCTGACCGACATCACCAAGATTTCAGCGGGCGGCGCTTTCGACGCGGGCGCCAAGCAAATCACCTGGACGGTGCCGCCCATCGCGCCAGGCGGCCAGGCCGTGCTGACGTTCTCGGCCAAGGTCGGGACGCTGGTGCCCACCGGTACGACCATCGCCAACAAAGCAACGGCCAGCGGCGGCGAACTCAGCGCGCCGGTTGCGGTTTCAACCTCGATCAAGGTTCAGGCGCAGCCCAACATCAGCCTGTTCTCGAACACGGTGGTGTCGTCGTCCGGCGGCGCCTTCAACCCGGGCGACACCGTCACCTACACCTACAACGTTCAGAACAGCGGCAGCGGCGCGGTGACCAAGGCCGTGCTGGCGTCGAGCTTCGACCCGGCGCTACAGATCGTGTCGGCTTCGGCCGGCGGCAAGGTTTCCGGCCAGACCATTACCTGGGACCTAGCGACGCTCCAGAAAGGCCAGCAGCCCGTGACGGTGACAGTCACGGCCAAGCTGCCGGCGGTGGTCGCCCAGAGCAAGGCCTTTACCAATCAGGCACAGCTGACCGGCGAGGGCCTGGGCGCTCCGGCGTTGTCTGACGATCCCAAGCTGCCCGGTGCGGCTGACCCAACGGTGTTCCAGGTGACGTCGGCTCCGGCGCTGGTGTCGTCGCAAAAGTCGTTCAGCGATGCCAACGGCGGGCAGGTGCAGGGTGGCGACCAGGTCACCTTCAAGATTGCCATCGCCAATACGGGCAACGCGCCGGCCACCAACGTAGTCGTTACCGACACGCTGGCGCCGCAGCTGGTGCAGGTGGTGGTCCAGGGCGGCACTTTTGACGCCGCGTCGCGCAAGGTAACGTGGAACGCAATTGCGGCGGTCAACCCTGGCGACAAGCCGATCGAGCTGACCGTGGTCGCCGTGGTCGACAAGGCCACGCCGTCCGCAACCGTCGTCAACAACTTTGCCGATATTGCCTTCAACGAGACACCCAAGGCCGCCAAGACCAACACGGTCAGCTTTAGCGTGGTCAACCTGCCCGACTTTGGCGCTTCGACCAAGGCGGTGAGCGCGCAGGTCGTCGGCGCCGGCGAGTCCTTCACCTGGACCCTGCAGATCGTCAACTCGGGCAACCAGTCGGGCAGTAACGTCGTGGTGACCGACGCGCTGCCCACTCAGGCCGAAGGCTACGTCTTGTCCGACGGCGGCACGCTCGATGGCACCGGCAAGGCGACCTGGAACCTGGGCACGCTCGCCGCAGGCGCCACCAAGACGCTGACGATCTCGGCCAAGTTGAAAAAGCCGCTCGACAAGGGCATCCAGGTCTGCAACCAGGCCGCGATCTCAGCCACCGAGGCGACGACGCCGTCCGGGACCAGCCCGCCTGGCGTAGTGCCCAAGCCGGCGGGCGAGCCGACCTGCTTTTCGGTCGATGCCGCGCCCAAGCTCACCGTGACCAAGGACGTGTTCGACGCGAAGTCGGGCGCCCAGCTGAACGGTGGCGTGGCCAAGCCCAAGCAGGTGCTGCGCTGGCAAATCAAGGTTGCCAACACCGGCAACGCGCTGGCCAAAGACGTGGCCGTCACCGATGTCGCGCCGACAGGGCTGACCGATCTGGTCCCGCTCGACGGCGGCAAGCTCGACGCCGGCGGCAAGGTGCTGTCGTGGCCGGTCGCGCCGACGCTCGGCACCGGGGCCGCCGACGTGCTGGTGTTCCGTTTCGAAGGGACCGTGTCAGCGGGCGCCGACAACGGTACACCGATTGCCAATCAGGCGCAGGCGACGTTGACCGGCGGCGCAGGCCCGGTCAGTTCAGACGACCCGACCACCGCCGCCAAAGACGACCCGACGCAAGTCGTGGTGCAGAGCAACGTCGACTTCTCCAAGGCCAAGTTGGTGGTGGTCGACGACAACGGCGGCGACGCCCGGCCGGGCGATGCGCTGACCTACACGCTCACGGTCGCCAACGACGGCGACGGCACCGGCAAGGACGTGACGGTCATCCTGCCGCTGGACAGTAAGCTCGAGGGGGTCACAGCCGACAACAGCGGTGTGGTGGCGTCCGGCGTCATCACTTGGAAGCTCGGCACCATGGTGCCCGGCGGCGGCGCCACGCTCAAGGTCACGGCCAAGCTCAAGAAGCCGCTCGTCGACGGCGCCGTGGTCAGCGAGCAGGCGCAGATTCTGGCGTCCGGCTTTGGCGCGCCGATCCTGTCGGACGCGGATCTGGCGACGCCGGTGCGCGAGCCGACCACGCTCAAGGTCGTGGCCAAGACCGATTTTTCGACCAGCGCATGGCAAGTCAAGGATCTCAACGGCGGACCCTACGAGCCGGGCGACGTGGTGCAACTGGAGTTGACGCTGCGCAATACCGGCGATGCGCTGGCGCAGCTACTGCAGGTCGCCGCGGTGTTGCAGCCGAACACGCTGAACAATTTGAGCGCGTTTGACGGCGGCAAGATCGGCGGTGGCCAGATCCAGTGGACCGTGCCCGTCGTTGGGCTGTCGCCGCAGGGCGACGTCAAGCTGGTGTTCCAGGGCACCATCGCGCCGCTGCCCAACGGCACCCAGATCGCCGTCGTCGCGCAGATTCCAGGGCTGGCCCAGAACCCGACCGCCAACTTGACGGTGTCGGCGATTGCGCGTTTTGACAACAGCGCGGTGACGGTCGACGACGAGAGCGGTTGGGTCGGCAAGATTGGCCTTGTCGCTCCTGGTCATGTGCTGCGCATTGAAGCCCTGGTCGTGAACAGCGGCAAGGGCTCTGCGGACAACCTGGTCGTGACGCTGCCGCTGCCCGCGGCCGTCGGCCAACTGCAAATCGTGACTGCCGGCGGCGTGCAGCAAGGCAATAGCGTGGCCTGGGCGCTGCCAGCCCTGCCCGCGGGCGGCTCGGCCAAGTTCGTGGCCAAGATCGCGGTCGCCGCGACGGCCAAAGACGGCGACGTGCTGCCGTTTTCGGCTTCCATCAACGCGACAGGCCTGCCGGAGCCCAAGATCGTGCTGGGCCCACCGTCGACCGTGGTGGTGCGGCCGATCTTGAAGCTCACCAAGACCTACGAGGACCTGACCGGCAAGCACGTGTTCCCGGGCGACACGGTGCGCTTCAACATCGTCGCGGCCAACGTCGGCAACGCTGCCGCGCCGAACCTGGTCATCACCGATGCGGTGCCGGTGGCCATCGTCGGCCTGGAGCCGGAGAGCGGCGGCGTCGCCAACGGCCAGACCGTGACCTGGACGATTCCGTCGTTGCCTGCGGGCCAGCAGGTGACGGTGGCGGTCCGTGGCAAGATCGCGGCCGGCGTGCCGAGCGGGTCCACGATCGTCAACACGGCGTCGTGCAAGGCCGATCTCGGCGACCCGGCGACTTCGAACGCGCTGTCGGTGCCAGTGCTCTACCCGACGCTCGACGTCCAGCTTGGCCTGGTGCCCGAGGCGCCCGCCAAGCTGCCGCTGCAACCCGGCGACACCGTCACGCTGCAAGTGCAGGTGACCGCGGTCAAAGCCGGAGCGAGCGAGGTCAAGGTCGTCGCCAGCGTCGACACCAGCGTCTTTGACGTGGTGGGGCTGCAGGGCGCTGCCTTCGACGACAAGGCCAAGACGCTGACCTGGGTCCACAAAGACGCCGCGGTTCTGGCCGCGCTGGAGCTGGGCAAGCCTGTGTTGGTGCTGGCTGCGCTCAAGGTCAAGGCGACGGCGGCCGATGGCAGTAAGCCCGTGTTTACCGCGACCGCGACGGAGGGCGAGACCGGCCTTTCGTACAGTGCCCCGCAGCAGACCGTGCCGATCTCGGCGCAGCCCAAGCTCGCGGTCACCAAGACAGTGACCGATCTCAACGGCGGCAAGGTCCATCCGCTCGACGTCTTGCGCTATGACATCACGGTTCAGGTCGTCGGCAAGGCCGCGGCACAAGCCGTCACCGTTGGCGACCTCATCGACGGCCTGCTCGAAATCATCGCAGTCGGCCAGGGCGGCAAGACCACGCTCGACCCCAGCGGTGCGGCGCTCATCAGTTGGGACAGCGCGACGACTTCCGCGCTTGGCGTGGTGCTGCCGGGCAATAAGGTCACACTGACCTTTGACGCGCGGGTCAAGGCGACCGCCAACGACGGCCAGGTGATTGCCAACGTGGCCCAAACCGCCGCCCAGGGGCTTGCTGCCGCGCTGCCATCGGACGATCCCAGCTTGCCGGGCGACGCCGATCCGACGCTGGCGACCGTGCGCGTGACGAGTTCGCTGGAGTCGAGCGAGAAGACAGGCAAGGACGACGATGGCGCGCCGCTCCTGACCGGTCAGACCATCACCTGGCGGGTGCTGGTGTCGGCGACCGGCGACAAGTCGCTGGAAGAAACCAAGGTCTACGACGCTGTGCCGCCCGGCACCGACTACGTTGCCGGTTCGACCAAAGTGGCCGGCCAGACTGTCCCGGACGCGGCCGGCAATTCGCTGCCGCTTGCGCAAGGTCTGGTGGTGCAGAGCGCCGGCGCGGCTGTCGGCGTCGTCAATCCCGGACCGACGCAGGCTGTCGCGGTGACCTTCCAGACTCGCGTGCGCGCCGATACGCCCGACGGCACCGTGGTCAGCAACACCGCGACGGTCATCAGCAAAGGCCAGCCGCCGGTCGCCCTGGGTCCGGCGTCGTTGGTCGTCGGTAAGGCGCCGAGCTTGAAGACCACGCTCAAGTTCGCTGAAGTACAAGACACCAACGGCAATGGCGTGGCCGACGTCGGCGAAGAAGTGCGCTTTGTTGTGCGGGTCGCCAATGCCGGCGGTGCCGTGGCGCAGGCCGTGCTGCTCGAGGATCCGCTTGCGCCCAACGCGCAGTACGTGGGCGGCAGCCTGCAAGTGGGCGGCGCTGGCGTGACCGACGCGGCAGACCTCGACCCCGGCCAATACGACGCGACTGCGCGCAAGATCACCTGCAAGCTGGGCGATCTGGGGATCGGCCAGTCCAAGGACGTCGCGTTCCGGATCCGCGTGTTGCTCGGGCCGCAGGTGCTCAACCAGGGTACGGTCAGCGCCAAGGGGCTATCGCCGGAGCACACCGACGCCGACGGCGACGACAGCAACGGCGACCAGCCGACCATCGTGGTCATTGCTGGCGCTGGCTCGGTGCTGCAAGTCGTCAAGTCGGTGCAAGACGACAACGGTGGCCAGGTGTTGCCCGGCGACACGCTGCGCTACACGATCGTGGTCAGCAACCCTGGCTTGGTGCCGGTCGCGGGCGCTACGCTTCTCGATCCCCTGCCAGTTGGTTTGCAGCCCATTGCGGACAAGGGCCAGGGCGCTGGCGACCTGCTGCTGCCGCCGGGCGTCCAGGCCGCCTGGGAAGGCACGGTCGCTGCCAAGCCGCCGCAGCTGCGCGTCGTCGGGCTGCAGGTCCAGCCGGGCGAGTCGGCCACCATCGCAATGCGGGTCGTGGTCGACGCCAAGGCGCAGGCCGGTTTGACCATGTGCAACGTCGCCAAAGCCACGCTGGCTGGCGGTGGCGATGCGGCGGGCAAGGAATTCGTTAGCAAGCCCGCGTGCGCTTCGGTGGGCGCCGTGGTCGGTCAGGGCCTGGTGCGCGGCGCGGTGTTTGAAGACGTCGGTGCCCAGGATGGCGTGTTCCAGGCCAGCGCCGATGTGGCGATGCCCGGCTTCCAGGTGCAGGTGCTGCCGCTCGGCGGCGAAGGGTCAGTCATCGCAGCGCTCGCCGATAAGACTGGGCAATTCCAGCTGCAGCAGGTGCCCGAGGGCAAGCGCACGGTGCGCGTACTGTCGGGCCAAGGCGTGGTGTACCGGGAATTCGAGTGGGACGCGCCAGGGTCGGGCGGCGGCGAGCTGCCGATCGCCGTCAAACCGACCGGTCGCGTCTATGACGCCAAGTCAGCGGAACTGGTCGGTAACGTCCGCGTGCTGCTGAGCTACGATCCGCAGGATCCGGTCGCACCCGGTCAGCCGGTCCCGGCCGATGAGCTGCCGCCTGGCCAGCAGGGCCAGGTGACCGATGCCACTGGTGCCTATCTGTTCTCGCCCAAGCCCGGCCGCGCCTACCGCATCGACGTCGCCGCGACAGCCGCCGGTCGCACCTTCCCGTCGCTGGTGCGCCAGCCCGAAGGCGTCTTGGCGCTACTCGCCGGCGACGGTTTTGTGGTGGCGGAGGCGCTGCCCAAGGCCGGCGCGACGCTGCCCAAGTACTTGACGCGGTTCAGCCTGCAAGGCAAGGCCGATCCGGTGCCGCCGCGCCACAACCACCTGCCGGTCGACAAGCTGTCGGCGCAGTTGCACGTCGCCGTTCGGCTGACTCGCGGTCAGGCCCAGGTCGGCGAGTTGGTGGGCGTCACGGTCAAGGTCGTCAACGCGTCGAACACCGCGCTGGTGGCCGATGCGCTGACCGGCCACGGCGGCGTCGAGTTGCGGCAGGTGCTGCCCGTGGGTCTGCGCTACGTGCCCGGCACCGCGCGCGTCATCAGCAAGAAAGCGGCCGGCACCGCGGTTGACGTGCCTGTGGGCGAGTTGTCCGGGCAGTTGCTAACCGTGCGCAAGAAAGGCCAGGCGACCGGCGGCGACGTGGGGCTGGACTTGCCGGCTGGCGGCGAAATCACGCTGACGCTGCTGGCCGCGGTCGGCACAGCTGCCGCGATTGGCACCGAGCAGACCACAGTCGTGCAGTTGTTCGACACCGGCGGTGCAGCCTTGAGCGACCGGGCAACGGCCAGCGTGCAGGTGGTCGCCGACCCGATCTTTGACCGCGCGGCGGTGATGGCCAAGGTGTTCTGCGACAGCAACGGCAACGGTGACCAGGACGCGGGCGAAGACGGCCTGCCTGGGGTGCGCCTGCACAGCGACACCGGAGAGTTCGCCGCCAGCGACGTTCACGGCCGGCTGCACTTTGTCAACCTGCCGGGTGGCTCACACCTGTTCAAGCTGGATGCCGACACGCTGCCGCCTGGCTCTGAGGCCATCGGCGATAGCAAGAAGGTGGCGTACCTGACGCGCGGCGTGATGCTGTCGCTGCAGTTCCCCATCAAGTGCGCGCTCGAAGTGGTCGGTCCCGGGCAAGTGCAGCTTGCGCCGCCCGACGACGTGTCACCCGTCGCGCAAGGACCCGGCGTGGTGCTGGTCGAGGGCGATACGCGGTCGCTCGACATCGCCATCGACGGCAAGAAGCTGTCGCCGCGCTGGGTGCACGCCGTCATCGCCCAGACGGGCGACCGGCCAGCCAAGCTGGCGTGGGACGCGACGGCGGTGGTGCTGGGTCAGGACGGCGAGTTGGCGGTGTGGGCGGAAACGACGGGCAGCTTTGCCAAGTACGCGCTGGAAATTCGCGCCGTCACGGCCACCCGCAAGAAGGGCGACCTGCTTTGGGAGTCGCTGCAGACCGGCGACGTGCCGCGCAAGGTTGCTTTCGTGCTGCCGGCAGGCGAGGGCAATATCCTCAAGCGCCTGGAGCCGGGCCAGAAATACGCGCTGCGTCTGCGCGGCGAGACGGCCCATGGCAGCCGCGCCCTGTCGGCACTGCTGCCGTTTGAGGTCCGCAAGGGCAGTGGCGCTCCGGCGCTTGGCAATTGGCAGATTCCGTCGGTGCCGGTGCGGGCCAGCGTCAACGGCCACGGGATGCTGGTCGAGGAGCACCTCGCCGTGCACCGCGTGCTACGGCCCGACGACGGCAAGTTGCTCGTAGGACTGCGCACCAGCGACGGCCGCGGTCGCGACGAGTTTATGACACTGCCTAAGCCCGCAGCCAAAGACGCCGTACCGCTGCCAGTGCTGGCCAAGGTCGACCCGGCCGCGGCGGCCGCAAAACTGCCCGCGGCGGTACTCGCGCCCAAAGCCGAACCGCCCGCGGCGCCCGCTCCCAAAGTCGTGCCGGCGCCCGTTTCGATCGCGCCCGAACCTGCGCCAGTCGCACCCAAGCCAGCACCCGTTCCGGCCGTTGCGCCGCCCGCGCCCGCCACCGCAGCGGCAGCGCCAGCCGCGACGCCGGCTCAGGTTGCCCCAGCACCTGCACCTGCCCCTGCCCCGGCGGTGCCCAAGGCAACTCTGCCCGCGCCGGCCCCGGCCCCGGCAGAGCCAGTACCAGTGGCTGCCGCGCCCGCACCAGCGCCGGCAACGCCGCCGCCTGCACCTGCACCGGCAGTAGCGCTGCCCGCGCCCGCGCCCAGACCCGAAGCGCCCGCGCCCAAACCTGAGCCGGCGCCCGTTGCCCGACCCGAGCCAGCCGCCGTCGCCCCCACGCCCGCTGCTCCGGCCGTGCCCGGCACTGCACTGGCGGCGACGGCCCGCGGGCTAAAGCTCGGCACCACCGAACTGGTCGGCCGCGTCGGCAACGTCCAGTTGGGGGCACCCGCCGTGCCGGTGCCGTTGGGCGGCGGCCGCGTATTGGGTCAGCTGATGTTGTCCGTGCAGGGCGTGCCCGCCGATGCGCGCTCAGCGGCACTGGTGCTGCTCGACGCCCGCGGCACCGTGATGGCGCGTTCGAACCTGACGCTGCCGGCGCCGTCCAATTTCTTGTGGGCGCCTTCTGCGGTCGGTTTGCCGGCCGGCAAGTACGGCCTTGCCATCGAAGTGCTGCAGGACGACGCCGGAGGCCTCGCGGGCTGGCGCTCGCCGGCCACCGCGCTGGTGCTGGCTGCGAGCGGAACTGGGCTAGTGCCCACCGGCGAGCCGGACAAGAACGTGCGCGCGACGCTCTACGACGACAAGTCCCTGCTGACCGATAGCGCCATGGAGTGGCTGGGCAAGCTCGCTGCGACCATCAAGGGCGACACCAAGCTCGACGCCAACCGCATCGCCGTAGTCACCGTCCACGACGACGGGCCAGGCGACGGCCTGGGTCGCAGCGAAAAGGCTGCGCGCACCGTCGACAAGATCCTGGGTAACGAGGGCGCGCCGCGCGACAAGCTCATCGTGTTTGGCGTCGGCGCCAGCGTCCCCGACAGCAAGCCCGGCCGCGCCGCCATCGGTCCGCACCGCATCGAATTGCGCTGGCGCGGGCTGAACACCGCTTCGAGCGAGCCGGCGACCGAGCGCTTTGCACTGCCGACGGGGCTATGGGTCGACGACAGGCGGGTCGGCGCACCTGATGGCCTGCCGGCTGAGCTGAACCTGAACGCGCTCAAGCCCACGCGCATCCTGTGGCAGAAAGGCGACGGCGCGGCCGCAATCTGGATGCGCAGTCCGACGCCTGCGCGCCCCGGCGCCGCCGCGACGCCCACTGTGCCCCAGGGCGCAGGCCGCGACGTCTCCGAGTTTGGTGCGGAATTGCTAGACGGCCTCGCCGCCGACAGCCGCGCCGCGGAGGCCGGCAAGAAGCGCACACCCGTCGCTGGCGGCGAGACTGCCATCAAGCTCGGTGAAGGCACAACGGAGACCACGCTGCCCGCCGCAGCCGACTTCCAGGTGTGGCTGCCGCCCGCCGGCAAGGAATTCTCCGCGCCCGAGCTGGCGCTGCGCGGCCGCACCCGGCCCGGCAACAAGGTCCACGTCGGTGCCCAAGAGGTGCCGGTGGCGGCCGATGGCAGCTTCTATGCGCTGGTTCCGCTGCCGGTGGGCCCGAGCACGCTGACCATGACCAGCACAGACCCGCGCGGCAACAAGGCGACGTTGCAGCGCAATGTCACCGTCAAGGACCGTGCGCTGTTCTTGCTGGCGATCGCCGACACCTCGGCCAGCCACGTCGCCGCCCACCTGGTCGACATCGAGCGCGACGGCGGCAACCTCGGCTGGGTCAACGGCGCTTGGCAGGTCGGCAGCGCGCAGTTGCTCGGTCGCGGCGCTCTGTACGCCAAGGGCCGCGTCGCCGGGCAATACCTTGGCCTCAAGGACCTGCAGTTCACCGCGCACTTGGACACCACCAAGAACCCGCAGCTCGGCGATTTCGCCACCAACTTGCTGGATCCGACCCGCTTCTACCCGGTCTACGGCGACGCCTCGCCGCAGACCCAAGACGTGCAGTCGCGCGGCAAGTTGTACGTGCTGGTCGAGGCCGAGCAGGGCAAGCTGCAAGTCGGCAACCTGCGCGCCCAAGTCCAGGGCATTGAGCTCCTGCGGTACGATCGGGCGCTGTACGGCGCGCGCATGGAGCTGCGGCCCAAGCTGGTCGCCGGCGAGGACACCAAGGTCATTGCCTTTGGCGCTCAGCAGGATCGGCTGATTGCGCGGCGCAGCGACGTGCTGCGCGGCACCGGTGGCTCGCTGTACTACCTGTCGGCGCGCGATGTCATCGAGGGCAGTGAGCGCATTGAACTTGTCGTGCGCGACCGCCAAAGCGGCCTTGAGCTCATGCGGCTGCCGCAAGCGCGCAACAACGACTACACCATCGACTACCGCGAAGGTCGCCTGCTGTTCAAGTCGCCGGTGACCAGCGCGGTCGACGGCGGCCTGGCGCTCGGTCAGATGGCGCTCGGCGGTCAGCACGCGACCTGGAACGGTCAGCCGGTGACGCTGGAGGTCCTGTACGAGTCCCGCGGCGCAGTCAGCGGCGACGACGCGGCCTTTGGCGGTCAAGTCCGGCAGAGTGCGGCCGGCGGCGCGGTCAGTGTCGGCGCCAGCTACGTGCAAGAAGGTCGCGGCGAGACGGCGGCTGCCTATCGCGCGGTCGGCGCCGATCTCACGGTCAAGCTCGGCCAGACCAGCAAGGCCAGCGTCGAGTGGGCCTACACCCAGAGCCGCGACACCCAACTGTCGGTCTCCGACGATGGCGGCCTGTCGTTTGCCGCGCCCAAGGGCGCATCGCCCCTGGCGCAGCCCACTCAAGGTCACGGCGTCAAGGCGCAGATCGACGTCAACCTTGGCGACTTTGGCAGCAAAGCTGAGCCGGCCGCACTGCCCAAGGGTGAAACGCCTGTGGATCTCGCCGGAGCCGGACCGGGCCGACTGCGCGCGTGGTGGCAGTGGGTCGCCCCAGGCTTGCAGACGGGCGGCGTCGTCGCGCAGCAAGCCCAGCAGCGCTTTGGCGGCGACGTCAATTTGGTGGTCAGCCCGCGCAACGCCTTGACGATCCGCTACGACGGGTTGCTCAGCGACGCTCAGGCCAGTCTGTTCAGCGGCGTGGGCTTGTACACCCCGCCGGCGGCGAGCGCGTTTGCGGCGCTGAACCGCCACAGCCTGGTGGTCCAAGACACCCACAAGATCGACCCGCGCTGGACCAGCAACGTTGCAGCTTCGTGGGGATTGTCGCTGGACCCCGCCAACCAGACGACTGCGGGCCATCACGCGGCGGGCGCGAGCGCGGGCCTTGCCTGGCGCGCGACCGACCGTCTGACGCTGCGTTTGGACCAGCAAGTGGTGGCGATGGGCGACCCGGCGCTCGTGCGCAGCTGGGGTGACCGGCTGATCTCGGCCTTTGGCGCCGAGTATAAGCTCGACAAGACGCTGGCGCTGACGCTGTCGGAGCGCTTGGGTTGGGCTGGACAGAACTCGACCGCCGCCGGCCTGCGCACTTGGATCGACAAGGACACCTCGCTCTACGCCCAGCAGCGGCTGGAAGACACTCTGCAGACCGGCCGGCCGACCAGCGCGACCGTGGTGGGCGCTGAGGCGCGCTACGGCAAGGACCAGACCAGCCGCGCGTTCGCCGAATACCAGATGGATGCGCTCGGCACCGGCGCCCAGAATCGCGCAGTCATGGGCGTAGGCAAGCGCTTCCTGCTCGGCAGCGGGCTGACACTGGACGCCGGCTACGAGCGGCAGCAGGTGTTCACCGGGCCGGCCGGGGCACTTGGCCGCGATGCGCTGAGCGTGGGCGCCGAGTGGCTCGCCGGCAGCTGGTGGAAAGCGACGACACGGCAAGAAGTCCGCCTCGACGAAGGCGACAGTGCGTCGGGCGGGCTGCGCAAGGCGCAGGTGCTGAGCTTGAACAATGCTCAGTTGGCTCTGGGCAAGGAGCTGACCCTGTTCGGCCGGGCCCACATCGCTCGCACGCAGGACCAGACCAACGACCGTGTCGAGGCCGAGGCGATCGAGACGACGTTGGCCCTGGCCTATCGCCCGATTACCAGCAACTGGCTGAACATGCTAGGCAAGGTCACGCGCCTGGTCGAGCAGCGGCCGAGCAACGACAACCAGGGCGCGCAGCTGCACAGCGACAAGTGGATCGCCAGCCTGGAGCCGGCGTTCGAGGCGCCGTACCGCTTGCAGTTCTCGCCCAAGATCGCCTACCAGTACGGTACCGAGCGGTTTGCCGACTATGGGCTGGACATCGCCAGCGAGAAGCTGCTGACGATCCTGCGCCTGGGCTGGCACGCGACGCCAGAACTGGATCTGGCCGGCGAGTGGCGCTACCTGACGACGCCGCTGGTGCAAGAATCGCGGCAAGGTGCGCTGGTCGAGTTGGCCTACTTGTTCGCCAAGGCCGTGCGCGTGGGCGCCGGCTACAACTTCAGCCGGATCGTGCAGGGCCCGGCTGGCGACATTCGCACCACCGCCGACGACGGCGGCTTCTTTGTGCGCCTGATGGGTCTGTACTGACGTTGTTGGTGCCGCCCCGCGCCCTGTCCCACTGCAAAACACGGAGGAACTCTGATGGCTCTGTCTCGCCGCGTTCGCGAAATCCTGTCCTGGTACCAAGCCGACAACCCCGGCGTGCGCGCCAACCTCGTGCGCATGCTCAACCACGGCACGCTCAAGGGCACCGGCAAGATGGTGATCCTGCCGGTCGACCAGGGCTTCGAGCACGGTCCGGCGCGCAGCTTTGCGCCCAATGCCCCAGGCTATGATCCGCGCTACCACTTCGAACTGGCCATCAAGGCCGGCTGCAACGCCTACGCCGCGCCGCTGGGCTTTCTCGAGGCCGGCGCTGCCGACTACGCCGGGCAGGTGCCACTCATCCTCAAGCTCAACAACAGCGACAGTCTGGGTGGGCCGACGGAGCCTTGTTCGGCCATCACCGGTTCGGTCGACGAGGCCCTGCGCCTGGGTTGCACGGCCATCGGCTACACCATCTACCCCGGCAGCGCCAACCGCAACACCATGTACCAGGACCTGCGCGAGCTGACCGAAGAGGCCAAGCGCAAGGGGCTGGTGGTGGTTACGTGGTCGTATCCGCGCGGTGGCAAGCTCAGCAAAGACGGCGAGACTGGCATCGACGTCGCGGCTTACGCCGCACAGATCGCCTGCCAACTGGGCTCGCACATCATCAAGGTCAAGCCGCCGACCGCGCACTTGGAGCAGGACGCCGCGCGCAAGGTCTACGAGAAGTACCAAATCCCGGTCGCGACGCTGGCTGAACGCGTGCGTCACGTGGTGCAGTCGTCGTTTGGCGGCCGGCGGATCGTCATCTTCTCGGGCGGTGAAGCCAAGGGCAGCGACGCCATCTTGCAAGAAATCCAGGGGATTGCCGACGGTGGCGGCTTTGGGTCGATCATGGGTCGCAACGCCTTCCAGCGTCCAGAGGCCGAGGCCATCGACTTGCTGCACAAGGTCATGGCCATCTACAAAGCGGCCAAGTAGGCGACGCCGTCCAGCCAACCCGGGTGGGGCGCGCAAACCGTCGCTGGCCTGGGGCGTTGGCGCCCGCAGCGGCATTTTGCGTCTGCCGCAACCGCAAAACTTCTGCTACCCTTTCGCGCGCGCTGCCGCCCCGCCGCGTCATTTTCTTGCAGGAGTTTGCCGATGCGCCCCTCGCCCTCGCGCCCCGTGACGCTGTCCAATTCAACGCGCGCATTGGGCGCACTTGCCGTGGCCAGCCTGGCATCGGCGCTGGTCAGCTGCAGTGACGACGGCGCCGGTTCTGGCCCGTCGGCAGTCGATCCGTCGGTGGCGGTCGGATTGCAGCCCGGTCAGATCAACACCTTTAAGGAAGTCGAGACGGTGCTGAGCGCCGCCAAGGCCAAGGCCGGCGTCGATGTCACGGTCACCTGCACGGCGCAGCCCGGCAACGTCAAGATTCCCAAGCCGACCTTTGCGGTAACGCCGACCGACGGCACCAAGACCGTGGGCGCGGTCATCAAGCCGGAGCGCACCGGTACCTACAACGTCGCTTGCACCCTAAACAATGCCCAAAAGCTGACCGATGTCAGCCCGGCACAGCTGGTCGTCGTTGCGGGCGCTGCCACCACCATCCATACCAGCGTCGCTCCGGCCAAGCTCAGCTCCGGCGACAAGTTCCAGGTCACCTGCACCGGCAAGGATGCGTTCGGCAATGCGGTTGGCAAGGACGACGACAAGTTCACCGTAGACGCGACACCGCCCGAACTGGCCAAGCTCGACGATGCCTTGGGCGGCGAGGGTCAGAAAGCCGGCAAAGGCCAGCTGCGCTGCAAGCTGCCGGACATGGCGGCCAATGTCGTGGTCAACGCAGCCGATATCGAGGTCACCGCCGGCAAGCCAGTCAAGACCGTGGCGACCGTTACACCCGGCGAGATCGTAGCTGGCGAGGCGGGCGCCGAAGTCAAGTGCGCGGCCTACGACGCCTACGGCAACTCGACCGGCGGCGACTTCACGCTCGACGTGCCTGCCGGGCTGACGATTGCCGGCACCAAGCTGACCAGCACCAAGGCCGGCAGTTACGAGGTCAAGTGCGCGCTGCCTGACGTGACCGACAAGCAGCCCGCCAAGCTGGTGGTCGCTCCGGCGCCGGCCGTCGCCTGGAAGATGGGCGTGACGCCAGAGCAGAAAGTCTACAAAGCCGAAGAGACGATCAAGACCGTCGCACTTGAAGAGGACAAGTACGGCAACGTGACCAAGGTGCCGATCGAGTCCGGCGTCACCGTCGACCCGGCCGACATGGCCAAAGCCAACGCGGGCGGCAAGAGCTGGGACCTGCTCAAAGACGGCTACGTCACCTTTACCTGGACCCATCCAACGCTCAAGACCGCTGCGGGCAGCAACAGCGACAGCGTCAAGCTCAAGGTCGACTCGACGGGTCCACTGGTCTACATCGCCACGCCCAAGCGCGGCGAGACCCGCGACGGCGACGCCGACGTGACGGTCAAGGGCACCGCTGCCGACGAGCTGAGCGCGCTCAAGTCGTTCGTGCTCAACGGCAAGCAAATCAAGGTCGGTAGCGACGGCTCCTACTCGTTTGTGGTGTCGTCGGCGCCGGGCATGAACGTGCTGCTGTGGGAGGCGCTGGACGAGCACGACAACAAGTCGACCGGCGTACAGAGCTACTACTACTCGACCAAGTGGTACCCCAACGACACCACCAAGCCGGCCGCAGCGCATGTGCCGAGCGGCATAGGCTTTTGGATGTCGCAGAACACCATTGACGCTGGACCGCCGCACAACCACACCACCCCCAAGGATTTGGCGTCGGTGGCCGAAATCGTGCTCGGCACCTTGGACCTCAAGTCGTTGGTCGGCGGGGCACCGATCGCGGTCAACCAGGGCATCAACGGCATCTTTACCGTCAAGACGGTCGACATCAAAAAGGTCACCTTTGGCGATAAGGGCATCAACGGCGGCTACCCGGAGCTTGGCTTTACCGTCATCGCCGGCGGCATGCACATCAAGGCCAAGATCCACAACCTGGAGATCGTGTTGCGCATGAACGTCGATACCTTCGGCACGGCCGGTTGGCAGGAGTTCATCGCCACCAGCGACTGGGTCAACATCGAGACGGACTTGTTGCTCGCGCTCGACCCCAAGACCAAGAAGGTGACCAGTTCGCTCAAGAACACCAAGATCAAGATCCAGGATTTCAAGGTCAAGCTTGGCGCCAACAGCCTGCCGAACCCGCTCGACAAGTTGGTCGCCGGTGCCGTCAACCTGTTGCTCGACATCGTGCAGCAATTGCTCGGTGGCGCGATTACCGGGCTTATCGAACAAGTCTTGCAGGACCAGATTCAGAAGCAGTTGGGCGCCGCGCTGGGCAGCGCTTTTGAGAACCTTGCGCTCAACACCGAGCTGCCGCTCAAGCCCTTTATCGGCAAGGGCGACGAGGTCAAGGTCAAGCTCAATAGCGTGCTGGGCCTGCTGACGTTCAAGGCCGGCGAGGGCGTACTGGCGGGCCTGGATGCGTCGATGACGGCGCCCCAGAAAGTGGAGCACGCGGTGCTCGGATCGATCGGCCGCGCCGGCTGTCTGGTGCCCAACGGCAAAGAGATCTTCAACCCGAGCCTGAAGTATGCGCTTGAAGTCGGCCTGGCCGACGACTTCGTCAACCAGTTGCTGCACGCGCTGTGGAATGGCGGCCTGCTCAAGATGGCGATTGGCGCCGAGGCGCTGGGCAGTGTCGACCTGTCGACCTATGGCGTTTCCGACCTGTCGATCGAGACCGACTTCTTGCTGCAGCCAATGCTCAACACCTGCCTCGCCAAGGACGGCACGCTCAAGCTTCAGGTCGGCGACCTCAAGCTTCACGCCAAGTTGAAGCTCGGCGATACGCCGGTCGACTTGTGGATGTTTGTCACGCTCCAGGCCTCCGCAGAACTCAAAGCCGTCGAGAACCCGACCACCAAGCAAAAGGAAATCGGCTTTGCACTCAAAGGCATCGACATCATTGAGATGGAAGTGACCCAGATCAATGCCGAGGCCAAAGGACTCAAAGAGGTCTTTACGCTGCTCATCAAGACCATGATGGTGCCCAAGCTTCTGGAAGGCCTGGGTTCGGGCCTGGGTGGCTTCCCGCTGCCAGAACTGGACCTGTCGGCGCTGTCGCCGTCCATCCCCAAGAACACCAAGCTGGCCATCGAAGTCCAGGCAATCGTGAACGACGGCGGCTATACCTACCTCAAGGGCAAGGTCAAGTAGACCTCGCGCCCGCGCACCGCAACCGACGGTTGCACCGATGGCCGACAACGGCTAGCTTTCCGCGCCCTGCCGGTGGGCCCTCGCCGGCGAAGACAAATCCAAAGGGCGGCCCTTGGCCGCGCTGGTGGCACATGCGCAATCCTATTCTTGCAACCCTGTGCGCTGGCTTGGCGGTTTCGGCGCTGGGCGGCTGCGTCACGTCTACGGACACGCCGGGCAGTGGCACCGCAACTGGCGGTGCTGGCAGCGACGCGGCAGTGGCTGCCGATGGCGCCAAGATGGACGGAGCGACTGCCGCAGACGCTGCCCCCGATGTGCCCAAGATCGACCCCAAGATTCCGGTGGTCGACCTGGTGGTCGATGCCAACCGCGACGGCGTGGCCAAGTTCGACGACCCGACCGACCAGGACAACGAGACGCTGTTCGACCAGAAATTCGGCGCTGTGTTTCTGCCGAACCTGGACGACGACGACGGCGATAAGCTCGAAGACTGGTTCGACGACGTGGTGAACGGCGACGACGACGCGCTCGACCTCGCGCCTATTGTCGTGCGGCCTTGGCCGGGCGCCCCCGATGGCGCCAAGGGCAAGATCGTCATCGACAAGCCCGATCTGGTGCGCGTATGGGTCAAATTGGGCGCGGACTGGGCGCTGGTCGCGGGTTCGTTTGGCGCCTGCGGCAAGCCCGAAGAGTGCACCCTGCTGCCCGAGTTTGCATTTGAGGCCGACTGGCTGCGCACCGGCGTCGAGTTGCGCATCGAGGGCAAGCAGTTGCGCATGTCGCAGGCGGCGGGCTCGTGGAGTGGCGATGTGGAGGTTAAGCTCCAGGTAACGATGCCAGACGGCTCGGCGGCGACCAGCAAAGACGCCCCCGATGGCAGCGACACCGTCAAGATGCGCGTGGCGGCGTGGCTGTTGCTTGGCAACCTGCACGACCACGACAAGTGGCGCTCGCTGCGCTACGGCAAGACCAGCAACTCGTACCCGTTCAATGTCGATCTCGATGACGCGGCCAGCCAGCTTTCCGGCAAGGCGGTGTATGAGACCTACGAAGCCGCGTCGTATGCCGACCGCTGGACCCAGGACTTCTACCAGACCGGCGTGGTGCAAATGCCGGGACCGAACGGCAAGCCACAGGGCTACCGCATGTACAACGCGCGACCCTTTGCCAACGCCGGCGGCCAGGGTCTGCCGATCGCGTGGATGCGCAAAACGCTGCTGGGCAAGGACCAGGCGATCCTGGCCGTGTACAAGAAGCCCAACAGCGGCAGCAGCTATGATTCGCACGGCAACCACGACCTGGTGCCGCCCTACGTCACCAGCAAGGCCGACTTCCACCACGGCCGCATCGTCACCGGTTCGGGCGTGCTGCCCGAGACCTGGGACTGGTACGACGCTCAGCGCGTGCAGGGTCCAACTTTGAAGCTCGACTCGGCGTGGCTCATCGTCGGCCACATCGACGAGTTCTCCAGCTACATGCCGGCCAAGACGCCGCGCGGCTGGAAGCTGATGCTCGGCGACAACAAGATGGCCAAGGGCATGTTCGAGAAGGCGCAGGCGGACGGTTTTGGCAAGGCCAAAGTGTTCGTTGGCCGCCAGGGCTACGTCAACAATAAGCAGGTGTCGATGGAGCAAACCGTCGATGATGTGTTGAAGAACCAGGACATCTTGCAATGGTCGCAAGAGGCCGACGTCAAGGTGCAGGCCAACCTGGTCAAGATGAAAGCGGAGATGGAGCTCAACGACGACGAAGTGGTGTCGATGCCGTTCCTGACCGAAGCCGAAGGCAGCAAGAAAATCGCCTGGCAGCCCGGCACGGTCAACTGCCTCGTCATCGGCAACCACGCGATGATTCCCAAGCCGTTTGGCATCATCGTCGATGGCATCGACATCTTCGAGAAGGACCTGCTCGACCGCCTGGGCACCAGCAAGCACGGTCTGGGCAACGACGGCAACGGCATGAAGATCAAGTACGTGGACGACTGGTACGGCTACCACATCAACCTGGGCGAGGTGCACTGCGGTACCAACCCGGAGATGGGGCCGTCGCCCAAGCTGTCGTGGTGGGACATCATCCGTTAAGCCAAGCAATCGTACGCACGCGGCCGACCGTGCTGGCTGGCCGCTCCGAGAGGAATCCGATGAACCGTTGGAACAACATCCTGGCATCGTTGGCTCTTGCGCTGCCGCTGGTCGCAGTCAGCGCTCCGGCGCTCGCCGCAGGCGGTGTGTGGCTGCAACCGCAGGCGCTGCCCGCTGGCGCGCGTGCCACTTTGCAGCAGGCCGTCAACGTCGAAAAGCTGCGCAATCCCAGCGCTTTCGAGGCGGTGGCCCAGATCAAGGGCTGCACGTTGGCCGGCTACTCACAGTCCCGGCTCGGTCAACCGCTGTGCGGGCGCGAGCTGCGCGTGGGCAAGTCCGAGTGGCTGCTGCCGCTGCTGAGCGCCCTGGCCCTGCAAGAGCCGCGCGGCGCCGACGGGCACGTGCCGTACGCCACAGCTGAGGAAAAGCACGCGTTTGCGGTCGGCGCCATCGAGGCTGTGGGCCTGCTGCGCGATTCGCGTGCCCGCGAAGTGCTGCACGCCGCGTTTGCCGCGGCGACGTCGCAGCAGATGGCAGACAACGCAGCCGAGGCGCTTGGCCGTCTGGGCGGCGACCGTGAGTTGGGCACGCTGGTGTCCGCATCGCGGTCGGGCTCAACGCTAGTCGCTGCCTTGCGCGGTCTGGGCGAGTGCAAGCGCATTGAAGCCGCCAAGGCCATCGCCGCCGGCCTCTCGGCAGCCAAGACCCCGGCGCACGTCGCGGCTTGGGCCAATGCGGCGGGGCGCGTGGCGTCGTCGTGGGCCTGGCAGGCCATCGCCCGGCAGACGCCGAGCCGCATTGCCGAAGCGCAGGACGTCCGCACGGTCGCCGCGCGGTCGCTGGCCGAGGCGTTGGTGGTCACGACCGACGCGGATGCCGTCGAAGAACTGGTGCAGTCTTTGCAGATGACCGAGTACGCGGGCGCCCCGGCGTTGCTAGCCGAGTTGCGCAGCAAGGCCGACGCAGCCGGGCAGGCGCGCCTGGCGCTGGCCAGCCAGCGCTTTGCGGACTACGTCAAGCGCAAATAGGGCCTGGAAATGATTTGCCCAATCATTTCATTGGCCCGTTCGCCTGCTTGCTGGGTCGCCAGCTCGCGGCCTCGCAGGCCGCCTCGCGGCTCCGCCCGTCACCCAACCTACTCAAGTCATTGTCTTCCAGTCCGCTATACAGGATCGCGATGACCCGAGGTCATCTGCGATCGCTGTTCTTGCTTGCTCAGTGGGTCGCAAACTCGCGGCTTTGCAAGCCGACTCGTCGCTCCTTCCTTGCGGCAGGATTGATCTCACCTCAAGGCGATTCTGTATAGCAGACGCGGCCCTGACTGGGGCCAGGTGGATTCATGGCTCGTCCCACTTTGGTTTCGGTGGCGGTCATTGGCGTCGCGCTCGTGACGGTCGCGGCATGCACGACCGCGCTGCCACCCGAGGCGCCGACCCCGACGGCGCGCCATGTTATCGTCGTCGAAGCGGCCACGCCGCCCGTGTCTGTAGGTATGTTGCCCGCCTACGAAACGGCCGCCGAGCGCGCCACCCACGGCCGGTTTGACCAGTACGACGACTTTCGCATTGCCAACAAGCAGTGGTTCGCTCGCACCGCACCGCCCAAGGCCGGGCAGTTTCGGTCGATGGCCGAGTGGGAGCCGATGACCGAGGTCTGGACGACCTACGCGGCGGGCATGCCCGCCAATAAGCCCGTGCGCCGCATGTACGCCGAGCAGTCGATTGCGTTTGCCAAGGCGGGCACCGTGCGCGTCATCGTGCCGGGCCAGACCGAAGCCAACGACTTTGTCGCAGCGCTTAAGCAGTACGGCATGCCGCAGGCCCAAATCGACGCCAAAGTTAGCTTCGTTGTGCTGCCGCACAACTCGATTTGGCACATCGACTACGGCCCCCTGCCGCTGGTCGACAAGCAGACCGGCACCCAGGCGTTTTTGGACTTCGTCTACTACAAGAACCGGCCGCAGGACGACGCGGTGCCGACGCGACTGGCGCAAGAGTACTTCAAAAACGTGACCACCTACCGGATGCCGTTTGGCTTTGAGGGCGGCAACTTCATGGCCGACGGCCTGGGTACCTGCACGACCTCGACGCGCGCGCTCAAGAACACTGGGTTTAGCGAGCTCAAGGTCCGCAACCTGCTCAAGGCGTATGCTGGCTGCGACAAGACTTTGATCATGAAGGACATCACCGACGATGGCACCGGCCACATCGACATGTTCTTCAAGTGGACCGGGCCCGACAGCGTGCTGATTGGCGAGTATGTCGCGAAGCTGAACGTGGACTGGCCAGGCGTCGGCCCAGTGACGGTGACGATGCCCGATGGTGTCGCCGACGCGCTGTCGAGCGACTTCAACGTGCCGTATAAGCAGGTTTGGGCCGAGAACAAGCAGCGCTTGGACGACAATGCCGCGCTGTGGGCCAACACCAAGGCGCCAAACGGCAAGTTCTACACCGTGCAGCGCATCGCAATGATGACGCGGTTTACTGACGACTACGGCGACGTGCCGCGGACCTTCATCAACTCGACGATGTTCAATGGCGTCAACGTGTTTCCGTCGTACACGCTCAAAAGCTGCCGCAACCCGTTTGGCGCCAACTGCGTGGACGACCTGGGCTGCGCACAGGGCCAGCACTGCGCGGCCGGCAAGTGCACCGCCGGCCCGGTGGCGGTGGGCTGCGACGAACTGCTGTCTTGCACCAACGGCAAGGAGTGCGCCAGTGACCCGCTCAAGGTGGCGCTTGAAGCCAAGGTGTACCAGCAATGGAAGGCGGCGCTGCCGGCCATGACTCACCAGGGCATCCGCGCCGACGAAATCGGCTTGTGGTCTGGTGCCATCCACTGCATCACCCGGACTCTGCCGCAAAAGCCGATGCAGAAGGTTGTGGCCGACGGCCTGTGCGTCAGCGGCGCCTGCGGCTGCGTCGAGGGCGGCTCGGCGCAGACGTGCTCTGCGAACGACCAGTGCTATGGCCCCAAATGGCTGTGCGACTGCAACATCTGCAAGGGCGCGTGCCCGAGCGGCAAGTCGTGCACCGACGACGCGGACTGCTCGCCGGACAACTTGACCGTCCCAGCGGGTGCTTGCGTGCTCGACCCCAAGCAGGGCTGCTATGGCCAACCGGCCGGCGGCGGCGGCACCCTCGGCTCCGGCCCGTGCGGCACCACCAGCTTTGAAGGCCAATGCGTCGGCAAGCAGCTGAGTTACTGCGACGGCACGGTCAAGACCCAAGCGTGCAGCGGTTGCTGCGCGTGGGACGGTGGCAACCAGTTCTACAACTGCTTGTCCGGCGTCGCCTGCACCAGCTGCCAGAACGAGTGCAGCCCCGGCCAGGCCGGCTGCAGCGGCGAGGCCACCCACGCCTGGACCTGTGTAGATGTGGCAGGGTGCTGGAAGCGGCAGTACTCGTTTTGCGCCACAGGCTGCGCAGGCGGCGTGTGCGCGGGGGGCGGCGGTATGGCCGGCCAATGCCCGACGACGCCAGACGCTGGCCCGACCGACGCTGGCGGGGACGGATCGGGCGTGCCGGATGCCGGCCCTGCAGACGCGGCGGTCGTCGATGTTATCGCGCCGCCCGATGTCGCCGTGGTTGACTCCAGCGGGCCGGAGATCGCGCCCGACGTCGCCAAGCCAGACGTGCCGCCGGCCGACGTCGCCGCGGATGTGGCCAAGCCCGACGCCAGCGCCGACGCTGCCGTCGCAGAAGTCGCCGCACCAGGCGACGTCCCGGCACAGCCCGACGTGCAGACCGCAGACGAGGCAGCGGTCGATGTGCCAGTCGCCGACGATGCGGAGGCGGACATCGCCTCGGCCCCAGACGCCGACGTCGCGCCGTCGACGCCCAACGACGCTGGCCCCGGCTCGGACGAGGGTCGCGCGCCACGCCGCAGCGACGGCAGCGGTGTCGAGGTGCCGTCAGTCGGCGCCAACGACGCGGCGACCGATGGCTCCACCGCGTTTGTGGGCGGCGGCAGCGGCGGCGGGGCCCCCGGGCTGCGCTGCAGCGCCAGCCACAGCCCGGTGGGCGCAAGCGGTTGGCTGTCGGCCATCGCCCTGACACTTGCGGCCGTCGCGCGCCGCCGCCGGGTGGTATGACCGGGCGCGGCCGCCGGGCGGTCGCGTTGACTGCGACCGCGCTAGCGGTGCTACCGGTCGCCGTCCGGTCTGCGGACCGGCCCGCCGGCGCCGTGGCTACGCGCGAGACGCGCGCTGCGCCAGACGTGGAACCCGTGGCCTTTGCTGTCGTCGATTACCTGTCGGGCGGCGCCGTGCGCGCGTCGGGCCTGGTGGTGCCGCCGCCGAGCGCCGTCTCGACCGAACCGCCTTGGCTGCCCAACTGGCGACAGAGTCTGCAGGCAGCCGCCCAGCCGAGCCGTGCTGCTCGCGACTTGACCTTTCATCCACTTGGCCGGCTGGCCCCAGCCGTCGTGCAGTGGTCGGACACGCCGTCTGTTGACCCTGCCAGCCCGGCGACTGCGGCTTGGTCTGACTTGGCTTGTCCGCCGGCAGCCTCGCAAACTCGGCCGCCGCCGGTAGTGTTCACCCAAGTTGCCTTGCTTGGCGAAAACGCCCATGGCTGGCCGACCCTTGGTGTGCAGCTGGCATGCGTGGCAAAGCAGTCTCGCCTGCTGGCGATTGCCCGCGCGGTCGTGCACACCGATACCAACGGCCGGGTGCAGTCGGCGCAGGTGGTGCGCTGGGTGGGCGATCGCAGGCTGCCGCCCCCCACCGGCCCTGAGGCACAGCCCGACTGGCCGATCCGGCCCGCCCAGCTGCAGAGCCGCAAGCCGGCGTGGGTGTTGCCTGGCGGGTACGGCTGGCTGGTGCAGGTTCAGCACGACGCCGCGGCCGACTGGCAAGACGACGGCGTGTCGCTGCCGACCGCGCAGCCGCAAAGCGATCCTGCGGCACCGCGGCGCCGCGCGCTGTGGTCGTTCGATCGCGTGGGTCGCCTGCGCCAGGTCCTGTTGGCCGTAGGCGACCGCGAGCGGCAGCCACCCGATGGCGATGGCGCCGGCGAATTCGAGGCGATCGAGCTGCCTGGGCTGTTCGTGCTGCAACGCCTCGCCGTGGCCGACGGTGCGCACGCCGGTTCGCGCGCCGGCTACGCAGCCTGGCATCTGCCTGGCGAGGCGGCGCACGGCTGGCGCGTGGACCTGCCCGAGCTGCCCACTGCCGGCCTGTGGCACTGCCTCGGCCACGGCCAGCCGCTGAGCCTGCATTGCCAGTTTGCCTCGCTGGGCGACACTGCAGCGCCCCGCCAGGCCGAGGATCTGGTGCTGCTCGCCGACCCGGCTCAGCGCGCTTTCTTGCGCCCGCGGGTGCGCCGGTGACGTCGCGCTGGGTCGTTGCGGCATGGTTGTGCGCACTGGCAGCGACCGGGTTGGCCCTGCCGGCGCGAGCGGCAGTCCTGGACGAGGTGGCAGTCGCAGTGCGCGCATGGCAGCCACCGGCAGGGGTCGCGTTGCACGATGTGCAGGTCAGTCCCGACCAGTTGGTCGCGACACTTCAGGGCCACGGCGAGACCGTCCGCGCAATCGTGGTGCACCAGCCAGCAGGTCGGCCGCCAACGCAGGGCGCTGGTCAGGCGCTGACGTCGCTTTTGTGGCTGACCGATCCCCGCGAACCCACCGCCGCCTGGCAGCCGGCGCTGACGGCGCTGCGCGACCACGTCGCCCAGTTGGACCGCGGCCAGTTCGCCGTCACCCGGCCCGCCGGTCGCGCGCCACCGCCGCTTTTGCTCGCGGAAACTTGGGCGCTGCTCGCGCTGTCCCTTCCCGCGCTGGGGCTGGCGCTGCTGCTGGCTGCCCGTAAGTTGCCGGGCCGCAGGCGCCACTGGATGGCGTTGCTGGTGGTGGCGTGGGCGCTGCGGGCCTGGGCACCGCATCGGCTGGTAATGGTGCATTTTGGCTGGCTGCACCTGGACCAGGCAGCGTTCTTGCACGAATTGCCGCGCTACGGGTCGGCAACCACCCAGCTGGACCACGCCCTTTTCTGGCTCACCGGACCCAGTCTGGTCGCCGTGCAGTGGCTGCATACCGTGCTCGGGACGCTGACGGTGCCGCTCTTGGCCACAGTGGCCTACCTGTGGAGCAGTAACCGTCCGGCCGTCGCGTGGGCTGCCGCCGCGCTGCTTGGCGCCATGCCGCTGTTGCTGCTCGACCACGGCTCGGAGTCGATGCTGGTACCGGCGCTCCTGTGGTGGTCGGCCGCGGTGGTTTGCCTGCATGAGGCGCTGCGGTCGGGCGGTCTCCAAAACTGGCTAAGTGCGCTGGTGCTGCTGCTGCTTTGCGCGCTGTCGCGACCCGACTGCATGCTGCTCGCCGCGCCAACCGCGTTCGCCGCAGCGTGGACGGGAACGCCAACCTTGCCCATCGCCAAGTTTGTCCCGCCACTCGTGCTTTTGGCGCTGGCGTTTGCGGTCCTGGCGCTGCCCGATCTGGCGTGGCTCCGTGACCGTACTGCGGACGACCTGGCGCTTGGCAACCTGCCGCGCTTGAACCTGGCATTTTTCGCCGACCTGCCGCGCCGGCTGGCCCACGGCTGGGTGGTGCTCGACCCGCGCTACTTTCCGCTGCCGGTGCTGGCGCTGGCGGCGTTTGCGCTGGGCGGGCGCTCCTCGCCTGCCGCGGCGGTCGCGTGGTGTCTCGCGCTGCTGTGGGCGGTGCCGATGCTTTTGGACTTCAACGAGTCCAGCAAGCTCCGCCTGCATATTCCGTCCGCGGAGCTACTGACACTGGCGGCCGCCTTGGGCGCGGGGGACCTCGCCGATCGCTTTGCTGGTCAGGCTCGAGCGCAGCTTGCGGCCGCAGCCGTGGTGGTCGTCGGCGGTTTGGCCACCATCGTACCGGTGTTTGCTCCGCAGAACTCGGATCACGCGGAGGCAGCCGTCGCCGCTGCGACCCGGCTGGCGACCGACGGCAACCCGACGGCCCTGGTGGTGCGCGCCTACGTCGACGAACCCAGCTTTGGCGTGCACCTGTACTGGCCCGATGCGGTTTTGGAGCCGGGCGATCGCTGGTTGTCGGTCGCCGACTGGCAGGCGGGACGGTTGCGGCCCGGTGAGCGCGCCATTGGCGTGCTTGACGTGCGTTGCTGGGCCGCGCTGCCGGATCGACGCACGTTTGAGGGCATGCACCCGGCCTGCCGGGCGCTGGACGCCGCGCAAGTCGGCACGCCGCTGTGGCAGGCGCAAGTGCCCAATGTCGGCGAGCGTGGCTTTCGCTGGTACGTGACTGGCCAGCAGACTCCGACCTGGACCCAGCGCGTGGTGGCCCTGCCGTAGCTGGTTGGCGCGCCGTTCCACCGTCAGGGCCCCGCCAAGAACGACTCGTTCTTTTCGGTGCCCGTTTGCTGGCTCGGTGGGTCGCAAGCTCGCGTCTTTGCAAGCCGACTCACCGCTCCCGTGTATCCACAGCGATCGAGTAATATTGGACAGGCTCCTCAGCAACTCTGCGAGTTTGGTCGGCAACGCGGCTTGACAGCGTGCGTGGCTTTTCGTTCGGCCGTGTGTACCATGGCCGCCTCGGTGCGGCTGGGGGGTCGCGCGGACCGCGGGGCGAGCAGACAGGGCAGGGGGCAGTATGTACAAGCAAGCTTGGTTGGGGGCGACGCTATGCGTCGTCGCGATGGGGTGCGGCAATTCCACGGCTGGCGACGGTGCCGGTGGTACCACCGGTTCGGCGGAAACCAGCACCGGCGTCAGCGGCGATGCGGCCGGCGATGCGGGCCCCGACGCGACTGCCAGCGACGACGCGGCTGTGCCGGACACCGCGCAGACGGCCGAAGTTGCACCGCCCGGCGACACCGCCCCGGATACGGTGACCCCGCAGGACGTCTCGGCAGAGACTGCCACGTCCGACGTCGCCGCGGCCGATGCCGCACAGCCAGTCGATGCTGCGGCCGATGCCGTTGCCGTTGCAGATGCTGTCGCCACAGCCGATGCCACTGTAGACGCGGGCAGCGACGCCGCTGTCGACGCGGCCAAAGATATCGCCCCGGACCTGCCGCCCGATGCCGCCGATGTGGCCGCAGATGCCGCGCCAGAGGTGACAGCGGATGTCCCGCCCGATGTGCCACCAGACGCTGCACCCGATGTGCCACCAGACGTTGCACCCGATGTGCCGCCTCCGCCCGCTTGCAAAGTCGACGCCGACTGCACCGCCAAAGACGACGGCAACCTGTGCAACGGGGTGTGGTTCTGTGACCAGTCGCAAAAAGTCGCCGCGTGCGCGCCCAAGGTCAGTTCGACCGTGACGTGCGCGCCGAGCAAGAACCCCTGCCTGACGGTGGCATGCGTCCCGGCCACCGGCCTGTGCGCCGAATCCGCCGGCAACGACGCCGCGACGTGCGACGACAGTAACCTGTGCACGCTGTCCGACACTTGCGCCGCCGGCAAGTGCGTGGGCACGCCCGACGCGTGCGACGACAGCAATCCCTGCACGACCGACGCCTGCGACGCGGTCAAGGGCTGCGGACACGTCAACAACGCTGCCAAGTGCGACGACAGCAACGCCTGCACCCAGAGCGACCTGTGCTTTGTCGGCAAGTGCGCCGGCAACCCGGTCAACTGCACCGACGGCAACGCCTGCACCGACGACAGTTGCGAAGCCGCCACCGGCTGCAAGAAGACCAGCAACACCGCTACCTGCAGCGACAGCAACGGCTGCACGGTCGGCGACGCCTGCGCCGACGGCAGCTGCAAGGCCGGCACACCCAACCCCTGCGACGACAAGAACGAATGCACAACCGACAGTTGCACGACGGCGACGGGCGCTTGCGTGCACACGGCGATTGCTGGCTGCGTGCCCAAGTGCAAGCTCGACGCCGATTGCAACGACAACAACGTCTGCACGGCCGACACCTGCGACAAGGTCAAGGGTTGCGTCCAGACGCCGACCACGGTGAACTGCACCGACAACAACGCCTGCACCACCGGCGACGCCTGCCAGGCCGGAACATGCACTGGCGCCGGCACGCTCGACTGCAACGACAGCAAGCCGTGCACGGACGACGCCTGCGCCGCCAAAACCGGCTGCACCCACACCAACAACACTGCCAAGTGCGACGACAAGGACGCCTGCACGGCTACCGATGTGTGCGCCGCCGGCGTGTGCGCGGGCAAGGCCACCACCTGCAACGACAACAAGGCTTGCACCACCGACAGTTGCGACAAGGCGAGCGGCTGCGTGTTCACCAACTCGACCGGCACTTGCAACGACAACGACGCGTGCACCAGCGGCGACGCCTGTGGCAGCAGCGCCTGCACCGGCAAGCCCATCGTTTGCGACGACAAGAACCCGTGCACGACCGACAGCTGCGACAAGGTCAAAGGCTGCGTGCAGGTCAACAATACCGCTGCGTGCAACGACAACGACGCCTGCACCTCGGGCGACGTTTGCGCGGGCGGCGTGTGCAAGGGCAGTGCCGGCGCTTGCGAAGACAACAACCCATGCACCACCGACGGCTGCAGCAACGGCTGCACCCACACCAACAACACGTTGCCTTGCGACGACGCCAACGCTTGCACCGGCAACGACAAATGCGCGGCTGGTAGTTGCACCGGTGGAGCGCCGCCGCTATGCGACGACAGCAACCCGTGCACCACCGACGCCTGCGACAAGGTCAAGGGCTGCACCCACGCCAACAACACCGCGACCTGCAACGACAACAACGCCTGCACCAGCACAGACGCTTGCGCTGGCGGCGCGTGTGCCGGCAAGACGGTCAACTGTGACGACGGCAACGTGTGCACGACCGACAGCTGCGACAAGGCCACCGGCTGCAAGAAGACCAACAACACCTTGGCCTGCAACGACAACAACGCTTGCACCAGCAACGACGCCTGCGCGACCGGGGCCTGCAAAGGCGGCGCACCGCCCAATTGCGACGACGGCAACGTCTGCACCAATGACGCTTGCAGCCCCACGGCCGGCTGCACCCACACCGCGATTGCCGGTTGCGTGCCGCCGATTACCTGGCAAGACGTCTACGAAAAGGTCATCCAGGGCAACGGCTGCACCGGCTGTCACGGCTTCTCGGGCGGCCTCAGCTTGGGCTCTAGCGCAGACAGCGCCTACAACGCGCTGGTCGGCGTGGCTGTCAACAACAGCAAGTGCGCGGCCAGCGTGTACATCAAGGCCGGCAGCGCGACGCAGAGTCTGGTCTACTTGAAGGTCACGAGCGGCCTGAGCCACGGCTGCGGCGGCAAGATGCCGGCTGGCAGCTCGGGCATCAGCACCGCGGACAGTAACCTGCTCAAAGACTGGATCAACGCCGGCGCTAAGAAGTAGGGCGGGGGCTTGTCCCCTGCCGCAAAGCCCGCGTCAATCCCATTGAGTGAGCGGCGGGCCACAAGGACCCGCCCTACCTGGACACGCGGGTGGCGGGCGGCGACCTGGAGGTGCGCTCGGCGGGCCACCAGGACCCGCCCTACCTGGACAGCTCGTAGCTAGCTTGCCGGCGTGTCCTGCGGCTCGTGACCGGCGTTGCCCCACCACTTCTTCTTCTGGTTGACGTCGGCGTTCACGTCGAGCGTGGGCTTCTTGTCGCGGCCCTTCTTCTTGTCCTGCTTCTCTTTGGCTGCGGCAATCATCTCGGCTGCCAGCTTCTCTTCGGGCGAGCCATGGCCTTCCTGGCGCTCGTCCTTGTCCTCTTTGCTACCCTGCGCGCCCTTGAGCTTTTGGGTGTGGCTCTTGTCTTCCTTGCCGTGAGCTTTGTCCTTGGCGACGGCGGCGACCTTGGCGGCCTCGTGCTCTTCGCCTTCGGTCGGCTTCTGCTCGTCCTCGTCTTTGTCCAGGCTGGCGGCGGCGACGCCGGCCTTGGCCAGCTCTTTCTTGTCGCGCTCTTTGTCGACCTTGCTCTCGACGGGCGGGGTCTTGTCCTTGGACTTCTTCTTGGGGTCGACCTTCTCGGCTGCTTTCTTCTCACCCTTCTTTTCGGCCTTCTTGAGCTGCTTCTTGGCCTCCTCCAACGGGTGATCTTGCTTGCTGTCGCCTGGCTTGTGGTCCGACGCCGCGCGTTCTGCGGCTTCGCCGACGCCGACCTTCTTCTTGTCCTCGGTCTTGGGGCCGAGCGCGGCGGCCGCGCCCTTGTCCTTGGGCTTGAGCGCCGCCTTCTGGTCGGCGTAGCCCTTGGACATCGCCTTGTCCACGATGCGCGCAGCCGCGCCCGCCACGTTGGCGCCTTTCTTCTCCTGGATCTCCTGCTTCTTGTCTTTCTTCTCGATCTTCTTGGGATCCTGCTTCTTCTTCTTGTCCTGGGCGGCGGTCGCCATGGCTGCCTCTTGGTGCGCGCTCGCGGGAGCGCGATAGTTAGGGCGCGGTGGATTGGGGCGCAGTCGTTGGGTGGCCGACAGCTTGGGCGCCGGCCGAAACATCGCGTCGCGGGGCAGCGCCGTGCGGCACCCGCAGACGGTCGTAGCGTGCCCCTACCGGGCGCAAAAACGCAACGCAGACCGCTGGCGGCATCTCAGGTTGTGGGGTGTCGCTGCCCCGCCAGCAGCACTCGGCGCGCTCCACCGGCGCCTAGAACAGCGCCTTGCCGTAGATGTCGTACATGCCGCGCACGATCTCGATGACCTGCACGCGCTCGTCGAGCATCCAAGGGTACAGGCCCGCCTCTTTGGCCGCCAGCCGCGCGGCGAGCTGCGCTGCGCCGACCACCATCTCGTAGCCCGGGCTGAACCAGGTGTCGTCCTTGTTAAGCTTGGCGGCCTTGTAGGTCCGGCCGTTGAAAGCGTGGCTGTACGTCGCAACCGCGGCGTCGGTCGGCGGGTTGAACGGCTCTTGCGACCCCTGCAAGAAGATCTGCAGCGAGTCATTGAAGGTCTGGTCCCAGTTCGACGGCAGAAACACCATGCCGTAGTAAATCGCGTAGTTCTGCAAGATGAACATGCCCGGCACGTCGATGGGCGCCAGCTGCTGCTCTTTGTTCCACTTGCCCGGGTCCATCCATGACCGCGGTCCGATCTTGCCGTCTTTGTGGCGCACCCAGCCCACCACATCGTCGCGGCCGGCCGCAAAGCCGCCAAACAAGTGGTTGAGTTCCTTGGCAAAGTAGATACCCATGCTCAGGATGTAGTTGTGCACCGGCTGCGACGAGTCGACGCCGATAAAGTACGTACTCGGATCGGTGAGCGCACCCATCGCCGCGATCTTGTCGTAAAACGAGCCAACGTGGCGCAGGCGCTCAAAGAAGTAGTAGCCGGTATCGCGGTCGTAGTCGGTCTCGTACAAGCGGCCCCGGCCGAGCGGAATCACCAGATCGGCGCACGCCTGGTTGCCGTCGCAGGTCTGCGGTGTACTGCACTGCGGCAGCGCCACGCCGCTCTGGGTGGCGGTGACGTAGCTAAACTGCCGGAACTTGTTGTCGCTCTTGTCAAAGCAGTACTGGCCGGGCTCAGGCTGGGCGAGCACCGTGGCCAGAAAGTCCATGCCGTCTTTGACGCCCGCCGTCATCGGCAAGCCGCCGCCTTGGGCCTGCTCCCACGGCTTGGTCTCCAGGCCGAGCTTTTTGGCGACGCTCTTGTCGTACGTCAGCCAGTCCCATAGAACGCCCGGGTTGGCTTTGGTCTCGGGGTCATACTGCAAAAACACCCAGTTCTGGAACTGCAGCGCGACCGGCAAGAAGTACCGCGACCACACCCGGTACTCGTAATCCTCGATGGCAAAGCCCACCCGGTCACGTCGAAACGCTTGCAGTACGTAGTGGTCGCGCCACTGCTGCATACCAGCGCGCACAATCTCCCAGGCGTCGGCCCCGGCGTCGAACATGTTGCAAGTCGGCGTGCCCTCCACGTATTCGTCGGAGCAGAAGCGGTAGGGCACCTCCCACAGTTGGCGCTTTCTGCCCTGGTCAGGTGTGCTGCCCTCGCCCGTCATGTCGGCGATGACCTGGCTGTATGGCACCCACTTGCGCTGGCGCATCGGCTGCAGGCCGCCAAAGATCTTCTTGGGAATCTGCGTGTAATGGCGCAGTTGGCTTTTGAGCGCCACCCGCAGCGGATCGCGGTACAGCGGCTCGAGCACTTGATAACCGTCCGCGTCGGCAGGTTTGGTCGGGCTGTAGTTGGGTGGATTGAGCACCAGCGGATCGACCGGTGCCTTGTCGAACACCTCGACCAGTTGACCGTAGCCGAACGCGATGGCAGCCACGTCGTAGCGACCCAGCCCCTTTAAGTCGTGGTGCCAGCGCTGCGCGTAATCCATGATGGACGAATAGCGGTAGTCGTCCATGCCGGCCTTGTTCTGGGCCAGCGTCGGCTCGGTCAGCGACTCCGCCCCCTCGCCGCGCAGGTCCCAGTAGGCATCGGGCCAGTTGAGCGCGTCCGTCGACGACTCGAAGTTGTGGCGCAGGCCCAGCGTGTGCCCCACTTCGTGCAGTGCGGTCGACAAAAACACCTGTTCGAAGATGGTCTTGCGAACTTCTTCGATGGGCTTGTCTTTGAGCGCCTCGGCCATGCCGAGCACGGCATCGTCGGCAAACTCGGCTAGTTCGATGCTGTGGCGGGCCAGCAGGCGCTTGCGCTCCAGGTGGCGGCTGCGCGCCGCGCGGGTGGTCCAGCGGTGCGGCGCCAGACCGTTCATCTGCGCTTGGGTCAGCGCCGGCAGCGGCGCGCCGGGCGGGGTCTGCGACAGCTTCTCGCGCAGCGCCGGATCGCCATGCGCCAGCGCCACCTGGCGGTTGATGAGGTTGCTCAGCAGGCCGGAGCTGGTGATTTTGGCCAGGCGTTGCTCGGCCCAGCCCGGCTTTTCGGCCAGCTTGGTCTTCTTTTGGGCGGCGATCGCCTTTTGCTTGTCGCGGTCCGTCACCCGCGCCGCGAATGCCTGCACCGATGCCACCCGCTCGGCGTGGTCCTCGGTTTGCGGACCCGCGAGATCCCCGATTCCCTTGGGTTTTGGCTTGTCGCCAGGCGCAAACGCGTGCAGCGCTGCGTGCACCTCGGCTTCGGTGATGTGGCCCAGCCCGTACGCCTCCGGACTGATTTCGCCGCGCACCAGCCGCAAGATGTCGCGGGCGCTGGTCGCCAGCACCTGGTGGGCCGCGCCATACACGTTGGCAGTAGCGCTGACGATTTCGCCGGTCACCGGGTCGGTGGCGCTGGGCCCATAGCCGAGCAGCCCGGCGCGCGTGGGCTTGGCGACGTAGTTCAGCATGGAGTAGCGCAAGTCGCCGACGCGCTGGCCGCGGTCCGTGACCTTGCCGTGGTTGTCGACGGCGTAAGTGTTCTCGGCGATGACAAAGGTGGGCCCCACGGCCGCGGGCTCCTTGCCTTGCAGCGCGCCGACGGTTTTGCGGAACGCATCGTCCCACTGCTTGCCGGTTTCGGCCGCCATCGTGTTCAGCTCTTTCGGAAAGTCGATGGACTTGTAGTACACGATCGGCTTGACTTGGCGCTGCGCAAATGGAATGGGCTCGCCGTTCTTGAACGACTGCTGCCACAGGTCATGCCGCGAGATTTTCAACTCGCGCGCCGACTCGACCTCGCCGTGCTGCTTGTCCCAGCCATAGCGCTCGGCGCGGAAGTACCCAAACTTGTCGAACATCGGCACCCGCACCGCCTCGCCGTCCGGGTCGCGCGCAATCGTGCCGTCGGCCAGCGCGCGCGTGCGAATCAGCTGCCCCTTGGCGTCGCGGGCCAACGCGTTGTCGGGATAGTCCAGCGCCTCGTATTCGTCGGTCGGGTCGATCTTCAAGAACGAGGTGCGGATGGTGATCTCGGCCGGTTTGCAGTCCTCGTTGCCGTAGATCCAGCACACCGGCACCGACCACGGCCCGTCCCAATCCCAGCCGCCGAATTCTTGTGGCGTGGCCAACAGCTTGTGCACGAAGTCGAGGTAGTCGGCGCTCGCCGCGTCGCGGTGCTCGGTCGGCACGCGGGTCTCGCGCCAGCCGGTCTTGCGGGCCTTGTCGCGAAAGCCCAGCGTCAGCGCATCTGGATCGGCCGGATTGGTGACTGCGAACTTGACGAATTCGGTCTGCACGGTGTCGACCGTGAACTCAAAGCCCTTGCCGGGAGCCAGGTTTTCGGTCCAATCGACGCGGACGTAGTCGCGCTCGAACCACGGCCGGTCAATGGTGTTTTCGGCGATGACGTTGTCCTGCTCGCCGGTCGCCGCGCTGTAATTGCGCTTGATGTCGAAGTGGCTCTGGATGCGGTAGATGGCGACTGGCTGGCCCGATTCGCCGGCGGCGCGGTTGGGTGCGCGCTTGCGGCGCTGGCTGTGGTCGAGATCGGTGCCGGCGACAAAATCGTAGCTGCGGTAGGCGATTAGGTGGTTCTCGTCGATCTTGAAGCGCACGCGCTCGACGTCGTCCGCCTCGCCCACGAACGTAAAGCCGGCGGTGTAAGGCGCGTCGGCCACTGTGCGCCGCCAGTACCACTCGCCTGCAAACAGTGACTTTTTTAGCGCGCCAGGCTGGGTACGGTCGATTTGTCCGACATCTTGTGCACAACCGGCAACGACGAGCGTCCAAGTCGTCGCCAGGGCGCCCAGCGCCGCGGCACGCCACCACCGGCCCAGTGGGCCAAGCACGTTGAGGATCATGGATTTTCTCCGGCAGTGGTGGACGTGGCGAGCGGGCGACCGTCGCGGGCAAAGCCGCGAATTTTCCACTTCTGCCGCCACACCGCAACCCTGCGCGCACAGCGGTTGGACGCCCACTGAGAAAACGGGCAACCTTGGCGGCATGCGCACCCAGGCCGATAGCCCCTCCGCGCCTCCGGGAACCGCCGACCTGCAGTCGCGCATCGCCGCATGGACGGCGCACGCGTCGCGGATCT
>SXGU01068399.1_pt1 | contig 51615 bp, 53 predicted proteins | sample 3174531 | NCBI WGS metagenome assembly SXGU01 (sample SAMN11356863, study PRJNA531348) | freshwater metagenome | isolation source: freshwater sample F1-140 | place: China: Fuxian Lake, Yuxi | collected 2017-12-25 | reverse complement strand
ATCAATGCCTACTACTCACAGCTTGGCGAGGGTCTTCTCGAATATGTTGGGCCACTTGTAGAGACGCATGTTCATGAAAAGCCCTTATCTATCGCTTTGCGTGAGATCAACGAGGGCCTTCTCACGATAGAAAATCTCGAGCCAACACTCTAAATATCCCCACCTTCATGCCGTCCATAGCTCGTGAGGTCGTACTGGGAGTCGGGGCCGGGATTGCTGCTTACAAAAGTTGTGAGCTGCTGCGGCGTCTTCAAGACCGTGGGTATGTGATTACCGTCGTACCTACTCCGGCCTCATTAAACTTCGTCGGCGCGGCCACGTGGCAGGCGCTTTCAGGTCGGTCGGTGGCAACCCAGGTTTGGGAGAATAGCCATGAGGTCTCTCACATCTCCCTTGCAAATCGAGCGTCCTATTTTCTCATCGCCCCTGCAACCGCCGATCTCATCGCGCGGATAGCGGTGGGTCGTGCCGATGATCTGCTGACAAATCTCATCCTTGCATCGAATGCGCCAATCATGATCGTTCCGGCGATGCACCCACAGATGTGGAATGACGTGGCAACCAAAGCCAATGTTGCAACGCTACGTTCGAGGGGTTTCCTTGTCATGGAGCCCGACATAGGTCGCCTTACTGGCAGTGATTCTGGCCAGGGCAGATTCCCAGCAGTCGCCTCGATAATTGAGCGCTTCGATGAGTTCACTGGGAATGTAAGGGATCTAGAGGGAAAGAAAATTCTGATCTCAGGTGGGGGAACACGTGAGGCGATAGATGCCGTGCGATTCATCGGCAACCGCTCATCGGGCAAGCAAGCTATTGCCCTGGCTGCAGCTGCAGCTTTGCGCGGGGCAGAGGTCAAACTTGTGGCAGCAAATCTTGATACCTCATCTTTGGGCACCCTGGCTGTACATCACGTTGAGAGCACCGCACAGATGCGTCTTGCACTAGCCGAAGAGTTTGCATCATGTGACATTCTGATTATGTGTGCTGCAGTTGCCGATGCGAAGCCACTTCGAAGCACTCTCGGAAAGATAAAGAAGGCGCTTTATACCTCAATAGAGCTCGAACCAAATCCCGATCTCTTAGCCGAACTCTCAGGAGAAAAGGCCAATCAAATAATGATCGGCTTTGCCGCCGAAACCAGCGATTTGATTCCGTCTGCTCGGGTCAAATTAGAGTCAAAGGGTCTTGATATTATCTATGTCAATGATGTGAGTGATGGTGCAATCTTTGGAAAGGAGACAACATCGGGTATAATCCTGACACGAACTGGTGAGGAAATAGCGCTCAAGGAAGTCTCCAAAGACGCTCTCGCACATCTACTCCTTGATCATGCCCTGCGGCAGTTAGGTTGAATTAATGTCCAAGAGACTTTTTACCTCAGAGTCAGTGACTGAGGGTCATCCAGACAAAATTGCAGATGCAATTTCTGATGCCGTCCTCGACTCACTCTTGACACAGGATCCAAAGAGTAGGGTCGCCGTTGAGACTCTCATCACGACTGGACAGGTCCACGTCGCTGGAGAAGTAACAACCAATGGATATGCCGATGTCAATACCATCGTGCGCGATACCGTCCTGAAAATAGGATATGACTCATCAGATAAGGGATTCGATGGAAACAGTTGTGGGGTCTCAATATCAATCGGTGCCCAGTCTCAGGATATTGCACAGGGAGTCGATGACGCTTACGAACACCGTGTCGCATCCGGTGCCGACCCTCTAGATCTACAGGGCGCGGGAGATCAGGGATTGATGTTTGGATATGCCTGCGATGACACGAAAGAGCTCATGCCATTACCGATCTGGTTGGCTCATGCATTAGCCCAACAACTATCCAAAGTGCGAAAATCTGGCGAACTGGCCTACCTTCGTCCGGATGGGAAAACCCAAGTAACAATTGAATACGATGGTGATAGAGCAGTGGCACTTGATACCGTTGTAATATCAAGTCAGCATGCAGGCGACATAGATGTTGTAAAGAAATTAACTCCTGAAATCATTGAATCAGTTATTGATCCAATTATTTCAACCATAGATCTGCCTCGAAAAAATCTCAAGACCTTGATAAACCCTACTGGTCGCTTTGTTATCGGTGGTCCGATGGGAGATGCGGGATTGACGGGACGTAAGATCATCGTCGACACATACGGAGGAATGGCCCGCCACGGTGGGGGAGCCTTCAGCGGAAAGGATCCATCTAAGGTAGATAGATCCGCGGCATATGCCATGCGCTGGGTAGCCAAGAATGTTGTTGCTGCTGGTCTAGCTCGACGATGCGAAGTACAAGTTGCCTATGCCATCGGTAAAGCTCAGCCCGTTGGCCTCTTTGTAGAGACCTTCGGTACTGAAGCATTCCCAGTTGCAAAGATTCAAGATGCGGTGCTCTCAGTCTTTGATCTTCGTCCTGCAGCGATCATTAGAGATCTCAATCTTTTGAGACCAATCTATAAACTCACGAGTGCATATGGGCACTTTGGCCGTGAACTTCCAGAGTTTGCTTGGGAACGCACAGATCGGGCCGATCTTCTTGCGCGCGCTATTAAGTAGTACATGGCAACGACCGGTCGCCTGCGCTTAAGGGCGCAGACAATCGCCCAAAGAACACAACCAGCCCTTGATAGACCAGTAGCACGGGTGTGGGTTGACAGCGGCGTTTTTCATCTCGATCAGCCTTACGACTATTTCGTCCCAGCGCACCTTTCCGAGATTATCGATATTGGTGTTCGAGTACAGGTCCCATTTAATGGTCGTGAAGTTGAGGCGATAATTCTTGAGCGATTGGAAAAGCCTCAGATTGTTGGAAGCATCAAACCAATCACGAGAGTTATCTCTGTCCATGCTGTGGCAACTAATATTTCATTAAAGCTGATAGAACTCGTCGCACGGCGATGGCTATCTAATCCCTTTGATATTGCTAAGGCAGCTATCCCTTCGCGGACGGCAAGTGTTGATAAGAAAGAGTTTGTGCAATTGCACAAGATCCAATCAGTGAGGAAGAGTACACGTGTCCACTCATTTATTGCCTTCGAGCCAATGATCTCGCCGGCGCTGCAATTAGGAGCTCTTGCAGCTGATGCGGTTCGCAGTGGCTCAGTCCTTATCCTTGCCCCTGATCAGTGCGATATTGAATCTATCTGTGAAGATTTGCGTAGAAGGAATCTTCCTTTCATTCGATTGGATAGTTTGCAATCTCGTGCCATTCGTTATGAAAACTTTTTGCGAGCTATGAGAGCAGAGAAAATGATTGTTCTTGGTGCCCGTAGTGCAGTCTTCACTCCTATTTCAGATCTTTCAACAATATTGGTTTTTAAAGAGAGTTCTCATGAGCATTATGAAAAAAGGAGCCCAGGATGGAATGTTCGAGATATTGTCAGTATGCGCCAAACCCTAGAGGATCTAGATGTCATATTCACTGGTTATGTCCCTAGTTTGGAGCTCTCTGCTCTTATTGATAGTAAGAGATTGACTTATGTGAATAAATCACATCGCCTGAATGTCAAATCATTCTCATCTAATGATGGAGCTTTGTTACCTGGTGGAATATTCTCAGAAATTCGAAGTGCCCTAGCAAAGGGATCAGTCCTCTTTCTGGCCCCTCGTAAGGGATATGGGAATGCACTTGTATGTGCGCATTGTCGAAATCTTGCGATATGTGTGTGTGGTGCTCGCTTAGTAATCACTTCACGAGGAGCCGCCCCATCCTGCATGATCTGTGACTCAACCTACCCCGAGTGGTCTTGTGCCTACTGCAAAGGCAAAAAGCAATACCTTGCCGGCCGAGGTATTGAGCGTTCTGCGGAAGAGATTTCACGGGCCTTCTCAGGTTATCCACTCATCCTGTCTTTTGGCGATGTAATAGAAACTCGGATTGACTCCTCACCCTGCGCACTTGTCCTTTCAACACCAGGAGCGGCGCCGCAGGTCGAGGGTGGCTATGCGGCCGTTGTGGTTCTTGAGGGATTACGGCTCTTCTCCCACCCCGATCTTCGGGCACAAGAGCGGGCCCGGGAATTGTTTTTTGAGACATGTGCCATGCTTCATCCCAAGGGGGTAGCGCTGCTGTGTATTGAGCAATCACATCCCATCGTCTCCTCACTGATCAGATGGAATCCAGGAGCAATGATTCGAGGGGAGTTAGCCGAGCGGGCGGAGGTTGCCTTGCCGCCATCGGTTACTAGTTTTGTTATCACAGGTCCGGTGAATGAGTTTTCGTCTTTGGCATCGGGAATTCGTAAAGCGATAATTGATAACCGTCTCTCCGGATCGGTGAAAATTTATGGACCAAATGAGCTCGCCAACTCGCGGGCAAAACTTGTGTTGTATTGCCATGCACAGGATACAAACTCTGTTACTTCATTCTTACACGAATTGGCTCGCAGACGCAGTATCGCCAAGAAGGAGTATCTATCAATTAGAGTTAATCCATATTCCCTCTAAGCCTTTGATAGTATGAGCCAATGAGCGTGAAAGAAATTCGTCATTTTGGTGATCCGGTGTTAATTACTCCTGCCTCTCCTGTCGTTGACTTCGATAGAGAGATCCGCACGTTGATCTCAGATCTGACAGAGACCATGCTCAATGCTCCAGGGGCAGGACTGGCCGCCCCTCAAATCGGGGTACCCCTGCGGGCATTTGTCTGGCACGTCGATAATATTTTAGGCCATCTCATCAACCCCTCTCTTGTCCTTTCACAGGAGATTGAAATCGATGATGAGGGTTGCCTCTCCTTTCCCGAACTGAGTTTCCCCACACCTCGCGCATTTCGAGCTCTTGCACGTGGTTTCAATATGTTTGGTGAGCCTATTGAGGTTGAAGGAACGCAGTTGCTTGCTCGTGCCATACAACATGAGACAGATCATTTAGATGGGATTTTATTCATAGATCGAATGAGCCTGGATGACCGAAAATTAGCGATGAAGCAGATCAGGGAGTCTGACTGGTTTAATTCATCTAACAGAACGATCACAATCAAGGAGTCACCACACAGTATCCTCGGACGGAGCAACTAGTGCGTTTAGGGGTAGCAGCTACTCCAGATGTCGCCCTACCAACGCTTCATTGGTTAGACAGTTCTTCTTATGAGCTCATTCGTGTATTTACAAAGCCTGATCGGCCTGCAGGTCGCGGGCGTAAACTCTCATCATCCCCAGTTGCCCAGTGGGCACACAAAGCAGAGATTGATCTCATCAAGCCGATTTCCTACGACGATCTAAGAGGCAACATTGAAGATCTGGATTGTGTCCTAACGATTGGTTATGGAGTTCTCTTGCCTCAAGAGATTCTGAAACTACCTCGCTATGGCTTTCTTAACCTTCATTTCTCTCTTTTGCCAGCCTATCGTGGGGCGGCTCCAGTTCAAAGAGCGATAGCAAATGGTGAGCCAATCACGGGTGTGACAGTTTTTGCCCTAGATAAAGGAATGGACACTGGCCCCATCTATAGTCATGAGCAGTTGAAGATAGATCCACAGTGGAGAAGTTCTGAGTTGATGTATGAGCTCTCACTGCTGGGTCCGCAAGTAGTTGAGAAGGCCCTCCTGGCCATTGAATCCGGTGTGCTGCCGATTGCCCAAAGAGGCATCTCTTCGCTAGCACCTAAGATTTCCAAATTAGAGGCCCAGATCAATTGGCATGAGGATGCGCACGTGGTTGCTCGTAAGATAAGGGCCTTTCATCCCGCGCCTGGAGCTTGGACCATCTGGGATAGCTCAGTATTTAATATCACTCGGGCAGCAGTGATCTTGCAAGATTTATCACCAGGAGAGATATCAATTATTGATGGTACTCCTGTGGTGGGCTGTCACCACCACAGTGCTCTCTCGCTTCTATCGGTAATACCTGCTGGCAAGAATGAGATGCACGGTAGTGATTGGGCTAGAGGGGCGCGCTTAGTATCAGGTTCCTATCTTGGATAGGCCACGAAGAGCTGGTTCCAAACTCCCAAGGCCAGATGCCTCTCGCTTGTTGGCATTTGATCTCATTACTGAGGTTAATCGCAACAATGGATACTCGAATCTTCTCCTACCGCAGGCGCTGGCATCAGCGACTTTACCCGAGCGAGATCGGAATCTGGTCACCGAGTTGGTCTATGGCACCTTGCGGATGCAGGGTAGGCATGATTGGTTGTTGGCACAGGTAAGTGATCGAGCCTGGCACGAGGTTGATCCAGGGATTATCGATATTGCGCGCCTTGGCGTACATCAGATTCACGAAATGCGCATTCCTGATCATGCAGCCGTGTCTGCAACCGTTGAAGTTGCGCGCAAATGTATCGGAGAGTCAAAGGCTAGTTTTGTAAATGCTCTTCTTCGAAACGTGACTCGTAGATCAATTGATGATTGGTTTTCTCCTCTCACCAAAATGACCGATTCTCTTGAACGACTCTCAATTCAATACTCACACCCACAATGGATTGTCTCTGCCTATCACGATTTGCTCAAAGATTGGGACCAAGTCGAGGCCATGCTCGCACTCAACAATATTCCGGCTGTACCGACTCTGGTGTCATGGCCAGGCTATTCAACGAGAGAGGATCTGATCGCTTTAGGGGCTCAGCCAACTCTGTACTCAGAGTACGGGGCCCGATTAAAGGCTTATCCCGGCTCGCTTGATCTGATACGTCATCGATTGGCTGGAGTTCAAGATGAGGGTTCGCAACTTGTTGCATCGGTCTTTGCATCCATCGCCAAAGGTGGTTCATGGCTTGATCTCTGTGCCGGTCCTGGAGGAAAGGCTGCATTGCTCTCATCTATAGCCGCGCAGCGGGGGATCACATTCACTGCAAACGAGCTCTCTATTGTGCGCGCAGATTTGGTCCGTCGTGTTGTCCATGGTGCTCGCGTACTCACTGGTGATGGACGAGAGATTGGACAGTTAGGCGAGAGTTTTGATGCTATTTTGATAGATGCACCCTGTACCGGCTTAGGTGCGCTGCGCCGACGACCTGAGGTTCGTTGGCGCAGAACACCCCAAGACCTGCGAGAGCTTACTCATCTTGCGCGTGAGCTCATCGATGCAGCAATAGGTTCTCTTTCTATCGGGGGCATTCTTGGTTTTGCTACATGTTCGCCGCATTTAGCCGAGACATCGGTCCAAATGAGGGATATCGCACGAAAGTATCCCCAGATGGAGTTAGTCGATGTCTCACCATATCTACCCCTTGAGCTCAGGGATGCAACACGTGATGGAGCGATGACGCTCTGGACACATAGACATGGGACGGATGCGATGTTCTTGGCCGTCTATAGAAGAAAAAGTTAGAATCTTCTCATGGCTTCGAGCATCCGGATAACTCCAAGCATTCTTAACGCAGACCTGACTCATCTTGATTCAGAGATTGCACGTATCGCGGAACAATCTGATCTGATTCATTTAGATGTTATGGATAATATCTTCGTTCCGAATTTTACCTTTGATTTTGACTCTGCCTCTGCGATTATCAAGGCCTGCCCGATTGGGGTCGATGCCCATCTAATGGTTGCTGATGTCGATCAGATTGCCCCTGCATATGCAGAGGTCGGTTGTGAGAGTGTGACAATCCATGCAGAGGCGACAAAGGACATTTCAGCAACTTTGCGTGCGATACGACAGGCAGGTGCCCGAGCAGGATTAGCCCTAAAGCCTGGAACCTCAATAGAGGATGCGGCAGGCTTTATCGATCAGGTTGATATGTTTTTAATCATGACCGTTGAGCCGGGCTTTGGTGGTCAGAAGTTCATCCATGAAATGATGGAAAAAGTAAGGAAAACACGAGCGATAATCGGTGGGCGAGATATCTGGCTTCAAGTCGACGGAGGAATCTCACCAGAGACCATTTGTGAGGCGGCACAAGCAGGTGCCAACGTCTTTGTCGCAGGCAGCGCGGTTTTTAGGGCCGACGATCCAGCCTCGATGATCTCCTCACTGCGTACATTGGCTCAATCAGTTGCTCATGACTAAACACCGTTGTGGGTCTTTCGACAAGACTATTAATTGCGCACCTAATTGTTGGGCTTCGTAGTAAAATCTGCAGATGAAAAGCTTTGACGACCTTTGGGCCGAACTCTCGCAGAGGCTTGCCAGTCGCCAGGAGGGATCAGGCACGGTAGCCGCAGTCGATGCGGGTATTCATGAGATCGGTAAGAAGATCCTGGAGGAGGCCGGTGAAGTGTGGCTGGCGGGGGAGTATGAGTCAGATGAGGCACTGGCCAAAGAGATCAGTCAGTTGATTTATCGAATACAAACATTGATGCTGGCACGTGGATTGAATCCAACAGATATCTACAGGTATCTGTGAGAGAAACGAGGGTATATGTTACGTGTCGCTATTCCTAACAAAGGCTCATTAGCCGATGCATCCATAGCGATACTCACTGAGGCTGGCTATAAACAGCGCAGTGATAGTCGTGACTTAGTCTTAGTAGATACTGAAAATAATGTTGAGTTTTACTATCTTCGTCCACGCGATATTGCACTATATGTAGGTTCAGGCGAGCTTGAAGCCGGGATTACAGGGCGTGATCTGTTGATTGACTCTGGTGCAAAGGCAAGTGAACTGCTCACCCTTGATTTTGGAGCCTCAACCTTCCGCTTTGCCGCCCCGCAAAGCCAGGCCTGGTCCTTAAAAGAGATCTCAGGCAAACGGGTTGCAACTGCCTACCCTGGTTTAGTCGCCTCTTACCTTAAATCTCATGGAATCACGGCCGATGTAGTGCGACTAGATGGAGCAGTCGAGAGCAGTGTGCGACTTGGAGTCGCTGATCTCATAGCTGATGTCGTGAGTACTGGAAACACACTCCGGCAGGCGGGCCTTGAAATATTCGCTGAACCAATCTTGGTTTCTGAGGCCGTCCTAATCTCGCGAACCGGTATGGATATCCCTTTTGATACGCAGGTGCTCATTCGCCGCCTACAAGGAGTAGTCACAGCCCGACGATATGTCTTACTAGACTACGATATTGAGAAGAAACACCTTGAAATGGCATGTGTGATTACACCCGGATTAGAATCACCAACTATCTCACCTTTACAAAAGCCTGATTGGGTTGCAGTGCGCGCCATGGTTCTGCGCAAAGAGACTAATCGAGTGATGGATGAGTTATGGGCTATTGGGGCACGTGGAATTTTAGTGACCGATATTCACGCATGTAGATTGTAAATTTGGTGAGTTTTTAGCCCTGCTCGTGGGTGATTCCCAGCAAATATAGGACAGAGTCTAGGTAGGGCGAACTTATAGTGGTATCTGCAATAGCCTTGAGGGCCGGCTTTGCATTGAATGCAATTCCAAAACCGGCGGCGGCGATCATGTCTAAGTCGTTAGCCCCATCTCCTATAGCAACCGTATGCTCCATGGGTATTGATTCAAGAGCGGCGAACTCTCGAAGTGCCTGCGCCTTTGCCGCGCGATCGATTACATGTCCCTCGATCTCTCCAGTAAGAAACCCATCTCGTATCCCGAGTTTGTTTGCCCGCACATGGGAAATCCCAAGCCGTGATATCAAGGGTGCGATCACATCGATGAATCCGCCAGAGACGATACTCACAGAATGTCCTAGACGATGCAGTGTCCCGATAAGATTTTGTGCTCCAGGTGTGAGGATTAACTCATCTTGTACTTGTGTGAGAACCGATACTGGAAGGCCTTTAAGAAGTTCGACCCTACTACGCAGGGATTGCTCAAAATCTAGCTCACCACGCATAGCGGCCTTCGTTATCTTCTCTACCTCACTGGCCACACCGGCCTTGAGCGCGAGAAGGTCAATAACTTCCTGAGTAATAAGGGTGGAGTCAACATCTAGTTGGACTAGTTTTCTGGCAAAGCCTAGGGCACCTCTCTTGTGAACTGCGATATCAATGGAACACTCTGATGCTAGGGGTGAGAGTGCGGTGGTGAGTATTTTTTGAGTGGTACCAGAAACGATGAATTCGATCACCGTAATCGGATTTGAGGAGGGGCGTGTAATTCGTTCGATATTTGCGCCTAAACCTGTGATTACAGCCGCTAGAGCCATGACCGTTGAAGGAAGGAGTTTGCTGCTCAAGACAATTACATGAAGGAGTTCATTTTTTGATGCGATGTCTTTGTTGGTTGAGGTTGAAAATAGAGTTGCTATATCCGCATCCAGCCGTGCTGCACATTCTGATAGATCAACCTCGATTGCCTTTTGATGCACAGGATTCAACGCTATCAATACGGTTAATATCAAACGATCTGTTATTACTACCTGCTCGATATCAAGAACTGTGATGGAGAACGGTGCTAGTGTGGCAAAGAGGGATTCGGTTATGCCAGGTGCATCAATCCCGCTGAGTAGGATCAGCCCAGTAAACATCTCATTTTCCATACTCTTTGCCATAACAAAGGTGAGTTTATCGCGAATCACGTTGTGTAATTGCCCTACCAGCCTTTCTGAGGGCGCTGACAGGCTATCTTTTTCCTCTATGAGTGGCACATCTGTACTTGAAATCACCGATGTAACCGTTCGTCGTGGTGATCAGATGATTCTGGGTCCGATCAATTTCTCCATCGCAGCTGGGGAGCGATGGGTCATCCTTGGTCCCAACGGTGCAGGGAAAACAACCCTGTTGCAGTTGTTTGCGACAAAAGTCTTTCCAACTACCGGCTCTGTGAGGATCTTGGACAAAGTGCTAGGGCAGGTTGATGTATTCGAACTTCGCACTCGCATAGGTCTTTGTGCTGCAATGGTCGCCGAAGAGATTCCAGGTGAGGAGTTAGTGCGAGATGTCGTTCTTACGGCCGCATACGCCATCCTTGGGCGCTGGAACGAGAGTTATGATCTATGGGATGAGTCACGAGCACTCGCGCTCCTGACGACATTTGGCGTTCGCCAACTTGGTGAGCGCCACTATGGAACTTTAAGTGAAGGTGAGAGAAAAAGAGTACAGATAGCGCGTTCTCTGATGGTAGATCCTGAGCTTCTCCTTCTTGATGAACCGACTGCTGGATTGGATGTGGGTGGACGAGAGGATTTGTTGAGAAGATTTGCGGAATTTTCAAAAGATCCTCTCGCTCCTGCCACTGTCTTGGTGACACATCACATTGAGGAGATCCCTGTGGGCACCACGCATGCGCTTCTTTTGAAGAAGGGTCTTATCGCTGTGTCGGGCCCGGTTGAGCAAGTGATCACAAGTGAGCATATTTCTCTAGTCTTTGATACTCCTATTGTTGTGAGCAGTGATGCTGGTCGGTTCATAGCGCGTATGGCTCCACTAGAATAAATGAGCTTGTTTGATCAGCTTCACCCAGAATGGCAGAGAAATCTCAGTCATCTTCGTTCTAATTTTGAATCTATAGATGCATATGTATTTAGAAGGCCAATAACACCCGAATACTCTAAGGTTCTACGTTCGCTCAATACACCAATAGATCAAATTCGTGTTGTGATTATCGGACAGGATCCTTATCCATCTCTGGGTCATGCTAACGGCCTTGCCTTCTCTGTTGAGCGGAGAGTAAAACCCATACCAGTATCACTACGGAATATTTTCCAGGAGTTAGCGCGTGATTGTGGGACGACTGTAAAAGAAAATGGAGATCTCTCAGGATGGGCAGATCAAGGAGTCCTCTTACTCAATCGTGTGCTCACGAGCGAGATTGGTGCCTCATTAGTCCATTCAAATATTGGATGGCAGGTCATCACAGATGAGATTGCTCGTATTTTAGGTTCTAGATCAGTGATCGCCATTCTCTGGGGAAAAAATGCCCAGCAACTCTCCAGCTATTTCGCATCTGAATTAACAATCTCCTCGGCCCATCCCAGCCCTCTTTCGGCTCATCGGGGATTCTTTGGTTCACGTCCTTTCTCTTCATGTAATGCTCTATTGCGCACTCAGGGTCAAAGGGAGATTGTGTGGTAAAAAAAGACCCCCGGAGAATCCCGGGGGCCTTTTTTGATTAACTCTTATCCGACCCAGATATTTATCGGAGAGGATAGGAAGTAGATCATGAATAGACCAGAGACAAGAAGCATCAATGGATGAATCTCGCCACGACGGCCTTGAATCAATCGGATGAGGACGTAGGAGACAAATGCGGCTCCAATTCCAACCGAGATGTTGTAGGTAAATGGCATCAAGATAATGGCTAGGAAGGATGGGATCGCGACCCCATAATCGGTCCAGTCAATACTCTTTATCTGAGTCATCATCAGGAAGCCGACGATAATCAGGGCAGGAGTTGCAGCCTCATAGGGGATGACCGCTACGAGCGGAGATAGGAATGTTGTGAGCAGGAATAGAGCTCCTGTGACGATTGATGCAAGCCCTGTCCGCGCTCCTTCACCGACTCCTGCCGCAGATTCAATGTAGCTAGTATTCGATGAGATGCTGCCAACTCCGCCGCCAACGGCGGCTAAGGAGTCAACGAGAAGGATCCGATCATTGTTGGGAATATTCCCATCTTTATCGATGAGGCCTCCTTCATGACCAATAGCTGTGACCGTACCAACGGTGTCAAAGAAATCCGAGAGCAGCAGAGTAAAGATGAGAAGAATGACGGCAACCAATGGAATACGATCAAATGATCCCAAGAGATTGAACTGACCAAAGAGGGAGAAATCAGGGGTTCCAATCACATCACTCGGGACAGTTGGAACGTTGAGATTCCATCCCTTCGGATTGACCTTTCCAGTGGCACCATCAAATAAAGGTCCAATTTTAAATGCTGATTCGACAACAATTGCAAAGACTGTGGCAACAGCTATACCAATTAACAGAGCACCCTTGACCTTCTTTACCATCAGAGCAATCATGAGTAATAGTCCGAATGCAAATACCACAATGGGCCAACCGACGAGAGTTCCGTTATCGCCAAGGGTCACAGGGACAGGACCCGCACCTGTTCGTCTTACGAATCCAGCATCGACCAGACCGATGAGGGCTATAAATAAACCTATACCTACCGAGATTGCGATCTTTAACTGCGCCGGAACGGCTCTAAAAACTGCAGTCCTAAATCCCGTCAAAACAAGGATGGTGATGATGATTCCCTCTATGACGACCAGACCCATCGCATCTGCCCATGACATCTGCGATGCAATCGCAACGGCAACAAATGTGTTGAGCCCGAGCCCAGTGGCCAGAGCCATTGGGTAATTTCCGACCATTCCCATAAGAATCGTTAAAACTCCGGCCATCAAGGCGGTCATAGCTGCAACTGCCGCCAGATTTGGTGCATCACCACCGCCAAGGAACTTGCCATCTCCATCCTTTGTCAGTCCTATGATCAGAGGATTCAGGGCAACGATGTAGGCCATTGTGAAAAACGTAACGACGCCTCCACGAATCTCACGGCCTACCGTGGAGCCACGTTCTGTGATTTTAAAATACGAGTCAAGCATGGATTATCCCTTTCTGTTTTGGTTTCGGGGGTGTTTACGACCCCGTGTGCGAAGAACCGACCCGCACAGCAGCCAGGGAATATCCTCAGGCTATCGCTTATTTTTGAGTAAGGCGGGCAACGACACCGAGAGAGATCGCAATTGATTGACCGACAAAGAGAGCGAAAAGCAGGGTCCCAACACCTACATTACCGCCAAGAATCGTCCCTAGGATCACAACACTTAGTTCAATCGCCAGTCGTACTCGTCCGATGCGAACTCCAGAGCGATGATGGATAGCCGTCATCAGACCATCACGCGGGCCTGGACCAAGACCACACGTGATGTAGAGCCCAGTTCCAATACCCACGAGCGCAATGCCGAAAAGGGCGAAACCAACTCCCAGAAGAAATGAGTCCTGCACAGGAATTATCTCAACTCCAACTTGAATTGCGATTGCAATAATCACTGCATTTGAAATGGTTCCAAATCCAAGCCTCTCTCGTAGTGGTATCCAAGCGAGCAGAACTAGAACACTGATTGCAAAGGTGGACCATCCCATCGAGATATCAAGATTTCGTGAGACACCTTGGGCTAGTACTGACCAGGGTGCATTACCAACACTGCCCTGGATGACGAATGCATCACCGATCCCAAAGATGAAAAGGCCAACAAACAAAATCACTGTTCGTTTAGGGTCTAGATCCCAACGACCAGTTGCGGTCCAAGGGGTAATCGGGAGTGTTTTGTGGGGGCGAAGAAACTCTTGAAAAGCATCAAACGCCATACTTGAACTGTACTGCATATTGCAAGTTCACATCTTACTCGTTAATCTTTCACGATGTTCCCAGGTGTAGGTACGGTGATCAATCTCGTTGCAATCATAGGGGGAGCAACAATTGGTGTGATTCTTGGAAATCGACTCGGTGGCAAGCTTCGCTCACTCATCACTGACGTATTGGGTCTTGTCACTATATTGGGGGCGGTATCAGCACTCATCCCACTGTGGTCTCAAAGTTTCATCTCTGCTTTGCCTACTGGATGGCCACTGTTAGTTGTTCTTTTCTCACTTCTACTTGGTGGACTCCTGGGTTCTGTTTTGCGATTAGAAGATCGTCTCGATCTTCTCGGAGAGCGACTGCGAAGACGCTTTAGAGCATCGAGTGATTCAGGCTTTGCTGAGGGTTTCGTCTCAGCCTCCTTACTCTTTGCTATTGGTCCTCTTGCCATCCTTGGTTCAATCAGTGACGGGATGTCCACGGGAATTGATCAACTACTCCTAAAAAGTACACTCGATTTTTTTGCCGCAATGGCTTTTGCCGCATCTTTAGGATGGGGAGTAGCCCTTTCAATTATTCCAGTTGGAATCTATCAGGGTTTTTGGACGGTTATCGGCTTGATTCTGGGACAGGTACTACAGCCCTATCAAATTGATGCGATGACAATCGTTGGTGGTGTTATGTTGATTGGAATTGGGCTTCGACTACTTCATGTAAAAACTATCGCGGTAGGAAATCTCCTACCCGCATTGGCCCTAGCTCCGATTATCGCTGATATTGTGAATGGTTTCTCGTAAACCCTTACTCTTTAAAGGGCAAGGGTTGCAAGGAGTTGTGCCCAGCTCGTGAGGCGCGCGCAGTGACCTGTCGCATATGGTGGCGACGACAGAGCACCTCATAGGCTATTTCTGCGCCCGTAGAAACATCTCCAACGACAACTTGCTCTCCTTCAACGACCATCACGCCATCTTTCGTACGGGCGTTATGAGTTGCTCGAGATCCACACCAACACAGAGCCTCAACTTGAAGAGCGTGCACTCGATCGGCAAGCTCGATCAAACGGCTTGATCCAGGGAATAGGAGAGTTTGGAAATCTGTCAAAATACCGAAGGCAAATACATCGATTCCCAGCCCATCAACGATTTTGGCAAGTTGCTCAATCTGCGCCCGTTCATAGAATTGGGCCTCATCGCAGATAATGTAATCGATGCGATCACCTGCTGATAGCTGCTCGATGATATGTCGATGAAGATCCAGCCCTGGATTCACCTCAATCGCAGGTGAAGATAGACCAAGCCGAGATGAGATCACACCGATTCCAGCTCGATCCTTATTGGTAAATATGACACCAGAACGTCCACGACTCTGGTGATTATGAGCTGTTTGAAGAGCGAGTGTTGATTTTCCACTGTCCATAGTTCCACAGTAGTAAATGAGTTCAGCCATGAACACCATCCTGCCACATTATTAGGGAAACAGACCTATTTTTTTGAGCGAGCGCTCAAGTTGTGGAATCAACTCAAGTGCCATGGGCACTGAAATATGTGAGGAATCTCTGTAAGCAACAGTTGAATTGACAATCGCTGGACACGTTGACTTGCATAACCAAGGAGATGGGTCGATGGTTCTAAAGCCTGAGATGACTCTGACAGGCGTTGGCTTTGAGTTATTACAGGTGATCTCAAGTTGTGTTGCAAGGCAGGATGGAATGTCCAATTTAGGCCGGGGAGTATCACTGATGTAGATGATGTATTCAGTGTTGCCTCGGAGATTGCCTAGTAGTTGACGCTGACCATCTCTCCACCATTTCGCACGATCAGAATAGTTCGCTCGTGGAGTGAAATATGCAAAATTACTCGTTATTACGGCCAGGGGTTTTATCTCTTTGATTCGAGCCAGCGAATTCTCGCGCCATTTCTTACAGTGCCTTTCCTTGAAGGCTCCTTGATCTGGCCTCGGAGCATGTACTGCTGGGCAGGCTGATTTAGTTAAGGAGATCAACCTCAGATCCCGTTCTCGAGCCAACTCTTCTAGAGCCGGGAACCATTGTGAGGCGTGAGAATCACCATATAGAACGATAGTGGTCTTTGACTTTGCATCACCATAGGTGCATAAGCCTGACTCCACCTCCCCATAGTTGACCTGGCAGTCATCACCGTAAACCGCGGGTTTTGCGATTACTTGAGTGAGATCAAAACGATATGGATTTGGCCCTCTCGTAGTGATTATCGTGGAGGAGGTCGAGATGATTACAAGGCCTAGAGCGATAGATGCACTGGTCGCACCTGCCGTGTACTTGTAGAGCCTATTTGGGCTTATCTTGGCATATCGAAGGGGATCCTCGATGTATTTATTGGTTAGATGAGCCAGCAGAACGGTAAGGGCGATTGCCTCACATCGCTCGATTATAGATAGAGGTCTACCAAGAGCAGCACTTGGTAGGACAAGTGCTGGCCAGTGCCAGAGGTATAGAGGATATGAGATTTTGCCGAGCCACTGCGAGATCTTATTGTTAGCCAGATCATTGAGAATCGGTGGCCAACGTCCTATGGAGGCGATAAGAATGGCAGTTGAAAGAACTGGGGCGATGGCATTGAGGCCAGGAAATGCTGTGCCATCGTTGTAGTTGAAGGATGCAAATACAAGACAGGTAAGGGCTATCCAAGGCAGAGCTCTATGTCGAATGAAATCCTTCGGCATAAAGAGAAGAAGTGCTCCTATACCCAGTTCCCAGGCCCGTGTTGACAAGGAATAGAAGGCCCAAATGGGGGCAGTTTGCACTTGGTAGATGGAGAGGGCAAGAGAAAAGATAGTGATGAATAGAATTCCCGCGCGGATCCTTACTCTGCCACCTCTTGCCAGGAAGATGATGAAAATCGGCCAGAAGAGATAGAACTGCTCCTCCACCGCTAAAGACCAATAATGGATGAATGGTGAGGGCGTTGCATTGAGATTTTGATAGTCATTCTCCCACCAAGCAAAGAGATAATTGGATAGATAGGTCGCCGCCGCCAGAAGATCTCGCCCCAAAGCCCTGCGAGTGATATCGGGCAGAAGTAACCAGCCAAGGATCGCTGTTGAGATCAATACAAAAAGCGAGGCAGGAAGAAGACGCTTGATGCGGCGCCGATAGAAGGAGCCTAGCTTGAGGCCTCCAGTGTTCTCTATCTCTCGAAGAATCAGACCAGTGATGAGATAACCGGAGATGACGTAGAAGATATCAACACCGATAAAGCCACCCGGAACAAATCGAGCGTGAAATAGGGTGACTACTATCGCTGCAAGTGCCCTCAGGCCCTGTATTTGGAGAAGACGCACCGTTATGTTGCTACCAGTGATGTGATCTGTATTCCGGGAAAGCGTTGATTTATCAGCGTGCGCCCTGATAAATCTGCAATTTCAAGAAGTGTCAAAACATGGACCACGCTGGCGCTCGAGCGTTGTATCAGTTCAATCGCGGCGCAAATCGTTCCACCAGTGGCCAAGACATCATCGATGAGTAAAACATTTGATCCCGGGGCGATGGCATCGGTGTGGAGCTCCAAAGTGTCGCTGCCATACTCCAAACCATAACTTTGCGAGATCACCGAGAACGGTAGCTTGCCTGCTTTTCGGATAGGGACGAGAGCGGATTCTGTCGCATAAGCCAAGGCCGAGGCAAAGATGAATCCGCGTGCTTCGATACCAGCGACGATTACTCCCTTGTGTGCGAAATCTGCGAAGCGCTTGATGACTGTAGAAAAGGCCTCAGCATCTGCAAGAAGGGGAGTGATATCTTGGAAGCGAATCCCTGGCTTTGGATGATCGGGAATTTCGCGGATGAGTGCCAGTGCATCATCAATCTTCATGTGTCCGAGAGGGGACTTGAACCCCTAATCCCTCGCGGGAACTAACACCTCAAGCTAGCGCGTCTGCCAATTCCGCCACCCGGACTAAGGGATGGGCAAGGATAGCAATTGGATGAGATAATGGCGAAATGTCTCTCACTCAAGGCCTTGAAGATGAAGTAGTTCGTATCTGCCAAGATTTGATCAGAATTCCCAGCGTAAATTTTGGAGAAGGAAAGGGCAATGAGAAAGAGGTAGCGGAGTATGTAGCCGCCTCACTAGAGGAAGTTGGAATCAAAACAAAGATTTATGAATCCGCGCCAGGGCGTTGCAACGTCATGGCAAGAATCTCAGGTCGTGACTCTTCCCGTCCAGGTTTGGTAGTCCATGGGCATTTGGATGTCGTACCGGCAAATGCCAATGACTGGAGTGTGGATCCTTTTTGTGGCGACATCATCGATGGTTTTATCTGGGGTCGAGGCGCGGTCGATATGAAAAATATGGATGCAATGATCATTGCGACCGTCAGGGATTGGTCGCGAACTGGGTACGTACCTCCTCGCGACATGGTTCTTGCCTTCTTTGCAGATGAGGAGGCTGGCAGCATCCTTGGCTCTCATTGGATGGTCGATAACCATCCACAACTATTCTCGGGCTGTAATGAAGCGATCTCTGAAGTGGGTGGATTCTCGGTTACGGTGGCAGATGGTAAGAGGTTTTATATGATCGAGACAGCAGAAAAAGGTATTCACTGGATGAAATTGACGGCTCATGGCAAAGCTGGACATGGCTCGGTTATGAATCAGGAGAATGCTCTTACTCGACTGAGCGAGGCGGTAGCAAGAATTGGTAGCTATGAGTGGCCTCAGCGCTACAGCACAACGGTGAAGGCTCTCTTAAAGAAGGTCGCCTCCGTTACGGGAAAAACCTATGATGAAAAAGATCTACGTCCCTTACTTCTTGAGATAGGTAATGCATCGCGAATGATCGGAGCAACTCTTCAGAACACAGCAAACCCAACAATGTTGGAGGCAGGTTACAAAGCCAACGTGATTCCAGGATCGGCCAGTGCCGTCATTGATGGTCGCTTTATCCCTGGCTTTGAGGATGAACTCACCGAGACGATTACGCAACTTGTCGGACCCCATGTTGGTATCGAGACGATTACGCGTGATATCGCTCTAGAGGTCCCATTTGAGGGTGAGCTTGTTGATGCAATGTGTGCGGCGATAATCAAAGAGGATGCTCAGGCGATACCTGTCCCCTACCTTATGTCTGGTGGTACCGATAACAAGGCACTGGCACAGTTGGGTATCGTCGGATATGGATTCTCACCGCTAAAACTTCCAAAAGAGTTCGATTTTGTCGCTATGTTCCATGGCGTAGATGAGCGGGTTCCGTTGGAGGGTTTGACCTTTGGGGTTCGCGTTCTCAAGGACTTCTTAGAAAACTCTTAAATACTCACATCATCGAGTGCGCTGCGTACAACATCGGGCAGAGAGATTTCCTCGCTCTTTAATAGGCCTCGCAGCTGTGCCCCTGTGCGCGCCCCAACTATCGCGCTGGTAACTCCTGGAGCATCCCTTACCCAGGCAAGAGCTACCTCTAGTGGTGAATAACCTAAACCCGAGGCTGCGACGGCAACTGCCTCGACTGTGCGGGTGCTACGCGCATCCAAATATGGCTCTATATGTTTTGCAAAGTGCGGGGCCGCTCCACGTGAATCACTTGGAATTCCATTTCTGTATTTTCCTGTCAGAACACCACGCGCAAGTGGAGCCCAAGCGAGAAAACCGACGCCGCAATTTTGTGAGGCTTCGATAATCTCTATCTCAGCCTCCCGATTTAAAAGAGAGTATTCGCTTTGAATAGTCGTGATCGGGGCCTTCATTGGGTTTGCCTGTTGCTTGGTCGCACTACGCGCCAACTGCCAACCAACATAGTTGCTTACACCAACGTAACGGGCTCGCCCGCTTGTATAGGCATAGTCCAAGGCGGCTAGGGTTTCATCGATTGGAGTGAATAGATCCCAAGCGTGTAACTGCCAGATATCTACAAAATCACTTCCCAGGCGTGTCAGTGATCTATCGAGTTCGGCGATCAGTGCAGCACGAGATGCGTTCACACTTCTGATTCCATCTGGAAAGCTCAGACCAGATTTTGTTGCGATGATCACGTCATCACGATTGACTAGGGGACCAACTAGGCCGCCCAACACCCGCTCACTATCGCCATCGCCATAGGTATTGGCTGTATCTAGGAAGTTACCGCCGGCATCTATAAATGCGCGACATTGTTCAGCGGCCTCATGCTCATCGGTATCCCGACCCCACGTCATCGTGCCAAGGGCCAATCGTGAGAGCATCAGGCCGCTGGTGCCTGCTCTCCGTAATTCCATGAGACGACCTTAGCAAGGCGTCAGCTATAAACCTGCGATAGCCTTGACGTTATGCAAGTAGTTCTGATTCGACATGCGCACTCTGAGGCCAACGCCAAAGGAATTCTCTCAGGGCGTATGGCAGGGGTAGCACTTTCGCCTACTGGATTGCTCCAAGCTGAGGATCTGATCTTACGATTGGGTGCAATCAAGGTAGCTCAACTGCGGATTAGTCCCCTTGAACGCTGTGCACAAACGATAAACCCCTGGTGGCAGATGGTAGGACATGTAAAGAATCCCTCAGTAGAACTCCAGGAGGATGAGAATCTTATAGAGGTTGATTACGGCAATTGGAGCGGTAAAAAGTTATCGGTCTTATCGATGAACCGGTTGTGGAAAACAGTGCAAAATAATCCAAGTGCGATGTATTTTCCATCGGGTGAAGGGTTGGCTGCGATGCAAGAGCGGGCGATGCGCGCTATCTATGGCTCACTTTCCTCCAAGAAAAAGGGGGCAACCGTGCTGGTCAGTCATGGAGATGTCATCAAATCCATCGTTGCCTCGTCTTTGGGGATGCATCTTGATGACTTCCAGCGCATCGTGATTGACCCAGCATCTGTGACTATCATCGATTTTAGTGGAAACATGCCCCGTCTCTTGCTTCTCAATGATTCTCGATCTCAATTGGAGAGTTTTATCAATGCTCCTTACCGCAAACGTAATCTGCTGGGTGGGGGCGCGGGTAGGTGAGCTTCATATTTGATTCAGTCGATCGGTTCATAGCCGGTACGGTTGGGGCGCCCGGGGAGCGTGCTTTCTTCATACAGGTTCGTTTTGCATCTCGATTAGTCACCGTTGCACTTGAGAAGGTACAGGTCGCCGCCTTGGCACAGCGGTTGGAGATGCTCATCAGCGAATTAGGAAGGAGCAATCCCTCACTTCGTACTTCGTCTTCTTCTCGTGATGATGAACCTCTGGAGGTTCCGATTGAGCCCGAATTTGAGGTCGGTGCAATCTCTATTGCCTGGGATGAAAGTGAGGTCAAAATCAGTATTGATCTCTTTGAGATGACAACAGCGCAGGAGGAGTCGGCAAACTCACTGAGAATATATGCCGACATCCCAACCTGCGCCGCGTTTGTTAAACGATCAAAGGCTCTCGTGAATGCAGGTCGTTTTCCCTGCCCGTTCTGTGCCATTCCTATAGATCCAACAGGCCATCTGTGTCCGAGGGCTAATGGTTATAGACGCTAAGAAATCGCTTATACTCTTTGGAGAGATGAGTGTGACGGGGCGTCTTATCGATGCTTCAAATGCGACTTTGTATGCCACGGTTTGCGATGAGAGTAGAACGATGACATGTATCTACAAACCGGTTGCAGGAGAGCGTCCATTGTGGGATTTTCCAGATGGTGGATTAGCTAACCGCGAATATGCAGCTTATTTGGTCAGTGAGGCTATGGGCTTCGATGTAGTGCCTCTTACAGTTCTGCGAGAGGGTCCATATGGATCCGGGATGGTGCAAGAGTGGATAGATATTGATGAATCAATTGATCTTGCTGAATTCTTCTCAACGGATTTACCTTCCTTACGTGCAATGGCCATCTTTGACGCCGTGATTAATAATACCGACAGAAAGATCGGACATTTGCTCCCGTCACAGAATGGGAAGTTGTTTGGCTGTGATCATGGTGTCACATTTCACAGCGATGACAAATTGCGAACGGTGCTCTGGCAATGGGCAGGGGAGAAGTTGACGGGCACTGAGATCGATCAGCTTCACAATGGTTTAGATCTGGTCAATGGCCAATTAGATCTCTCGCCATATTTAAGCCCACCTGAGATCAAGGCTCTCACGCTGCGCCTCAAGAGGCTTCTTGCCTCTGGTGTGATGCCTGTTCCTAGCGCGGATTGGCCACCTGTCCCGTGGCCAGCATTCTGATTCAACTCTATCTAGAATAGGTCGATGAAATCTTGGGAAAGTGCCCACGCGCCCGAGATCGATCCACGCCTGGTGTCTACAACCCTTGAGCTGACCAACTCTCGTACAGGTATCAAGGAGCCAGTTACAAGAAAAGACGAGTACACCATGTATGTCTGTGGGATTACACCCTACGATGCAACGCACGTGGGTCATGCGGCAACATATGTGAGCTTTGATCTCATCAACAGATATCTTCTTTCACAGGGTTCAAAGGTCAACTACGTCCAAAATATCACCGATATTGATGATCCGCTTTTGGAGCGAGCAGTGCGCGATGGGCTGGATTGGAAGGAGCTCGCTACTTCACAGATAGAGCTTTTTCGCAATGACATGCAGGCACTCCGTGTCCTTGCGCCAACAGATTATGTCGGTGCCGTGGAGTCGATACCTCTTGTCATCGATGCAATCGAAATATTGAGAGATCGTGGTGCGACTTATACGATCGAGGGAGATCATTATTTCCATAACTCTCCAGAGACTGGCTTCGGTGGTTTAGCACATCTGGAGCAGTCAGAGATGGAACTTATTTTTTCGCAACGAGGAGGAAATCCACAGCTGGCAGGCAAGTTAGGCCCTCTGGATTGTTTGGTCTGGATGGCACAGCGAGAAGGTGAGCCGGGTTGGAGTACGAGCATTGGTGACGGACGCCCTGGTTGGCATATCGAATGCACGGCCATAGCAATGCACTATCTGACTGGGGATAATCGGCAGGAGAGCCTTATTGATATCCAGGGTGGTGGTAGCGATCTGGTATTTCCACACCATGAGATGTGTCGCTCACAAGCTAGGGTGCTAACGGGAAAAGAGTTAGCAGCACACTATGTTCACACAGGGATGATCGGCCTTGATGGTGAAAAGATGAGTAAGAGCAAGGGAAATTTACTCTTTGTCTCGAAGTTGATTGAGCAAGGAACACATCCGATGGCACTACGTTATGCCCTGATGAGCTCTCACTATCGCCAGGATCGTATGTGGAGCCAAGAGATGCTCATAGAGGCCGAGAAATCCCTCAAATATCTCTCTGGTGCTCTGTCAATGCCGAGTGTTCATGAGACGGATTCACTTTGTGCCCAGATTGCTGATGCTTTGGCTGATGATTTAGATACGCCAAGAGCTCTTGACTTATTGCAAGAGTGGAGCCGCTTAAGTGTTGAGGGATCATCGGGAGGAGATGCGATGCAATTGCGCGATACGGTAGATATGTTGTTGGGGCTTCGCCTTTAATCCTTCGAACGACGGCGCAAATAGCGTTCAAACTCTTGTGCAATCATCTCACCCGAAACATCCGGGATCTCAGCGGCATCCTTGGACTCCTCTAGCGCCTTCACATAGTCGGCAACATCCCTATCCTCTTTGGCAAGGTTATTTATCTCGATCTCCCAAGCATCCGATGCTGCAGCGAGTGCGGACTGCGGGATGGATAAATTGAAAAAATCCTCGAGCCCGTGAATTAGTGCTAGAGATGATTTCGGTGATGGGGAGTTTGAGGCGTAATGGGGGACAGGGGCCCACAATGAGATCGAATCAATTCCACGGCGCATACAATCCTCATGAATCACGCCAAGAATTCCCGTAGACCCCTCATAGCTTGAAAGTTCAGCCCCTAGACGCTTTGCAATCGATGCACTAGCTGCCGTCAGATTCACTGAGATGGGGCGGCTATGAGGAGTATCTGCAAGCAATGAGCCAAGTGTCACAATCATCGAGACTTCAAGGTCATCGGCTAAGTCCAGGAGTTCGTGTGTAAATGTCCTCCACCGCATTGAGGGTTCTGCCCCCTTGACGATCACAAAATCACGTGAAAGATGAGGCAGGATAAGTCCAAAAATCGAGGTGCCTGGCCAGACGATGAAGCGGGCCTGAAGTTCATTTAAGCGAGTTACAGGGCGATTGACTTGAAAGTCATAGAAATCTTCGGATTCGAGCTCGGCAATTAACTCAGGCGCAACTTCGTAATCAGTAAAACTCCAGGCACCTAAAAGATGATCCAGTGCACCTGAAGCAGCCTCTCCAGCATCACTCCATCCCGAAAATGCCATCACCATGACGGGATTGCGTAACAGTGGGATCTGATGTATCTGCATAGCCTCAAACCTTACGGTACGCTCGCGCAAGTGAGGAGTTCTGATAATCGTGGTTTTTTTCAGGCCATCTTCTTTGATATGGATGGACTTCTCGTTGACTCAGAGCCATTGTGGTTGGAGTCAGAGCGCCAAGTCACTGCAGCTTTTGGCTACACCTGGTTGGACTCTGACCAAGTGGCCTGCTTGGGGGGACCCCTAACTCACGTTGGCGAGTACATGTCCCTCAAATGCAACGGGAGTAGATCTCCTGAGTACTTCACCCAAGAGCTCATCAAGGTTCAATGTTCGAAACTTCGAGGTCGTACGCCCTTGATGCCTGGTGCCATCGAACTCGTCAGAGAGCTGAGCAAGAACGGAGTTCCAACTGGGCTTGTATCGGCCAGCCCACGATCCATTGTCGATGTCGTTTTGGAGAATTTGGGCGGAAATCCCTTCCCATTCTCGATCAGCTGCGATGATGTTCATCAGACCAAACCACACCCGGATGCCTATTTATTGGCCGCTCATACATTGGGGGTAGAGATCTCCCAATCACTGATTTTTGAGGACTCGCTCACCGGGGTTGAGGCGGCAAAGGCCAGTGGGGCTTGGCTCATAGCGGTGCCACATCTAATAGTTGTTCCTGAGAGTGAACGTGTACGAAGTATCAGGAGCTTGGAGCAGCTCTCTTTTTCGAAGCTGCAGGAGCTTTACCAGGACTTCCAGATAAAAATTTAATTATGTGCCGGACAGATAGTTTTGAAGAAGCACCAATCACAAAGTTTGCTTGGCTTTGGTGGCCAGTACTCCTTCTCAATTGAGATAAAGATATCTTTGGCCGTCTGATGTAAGGATTTTTCAGCATCTTGGAGATCGGTTGGGGTCGGATTATTCTTTAGAATCCTCCCATCTCCAAGATAAATGAGTTGGAGAAGACGGGGAAGAACCTTGTGTGTCTTCCAATATAGGAGTGCATAAACACGTAACTGAAAAAACGCTTTACCCTCCCATCCTGCCCGTGGTGCCTTTCCTGTTTTATAATCCACGATCCGCACCTCACCAGTTGGAGCGATGTCCAAGCGATCAACGTATCCATGAAGATATACATCTGGAGTAAAGTCACTCTCTAGATGCAACTCTCGATGCGTCGCCTCAAAGGTATCTGGTCGCTCGAGTGTGAAGTATGTTTGCACAAGTGCCGATGCCCGGTCTAGCCACTCTTTTTCATCACTGACCATCTGTGCTAACTCTGGTTTTGCCGCGACTTGGGCGCGCCATCGAGAGGCAAGAAGTTCAACTGCTGTACTCACCGTTCTCTGGTGCGGGATACTTTCGAAGAGATCGTGTAGAACGGTATGAACGAGAGTTCCCCGCTCGGCATCGAGATTGGGTGGCTGTGGGAGCTTATCAATCGAACGGTACTTGTAGAGTTGTGGACAGTTCGTATAATCCCCGACGCTGCTCGGTGATAGGCGAAGCCGGGGATCATTACTCACGTGTTGCAAGATACTCGTACTCCTGCCTAAATTTTCGCCTAAGATACCCTCGTGTCTAATCTTGGGTATTTCGCTGCCGGTGATCGCATTCAATTGACTGATCCCAAGGGCAAGATGTATAGCTTTACCATCGAGGCTGATAAGGAGTGGCACACGCACAAGGGTTGGATTACTCATAACGAGCTGATCGGTCTTGCTGAGGGCTCAGTCGTCAGTACGAACGCAGGATTGAAGTTCACGGCATTTAAACCCCTTCTTGCCGACTTCGTCCTCACGATGCCTCGGGGTGCAACGATTATCTATCCCAAGGACGCCGCGATGATTGTGGGGTTGGCCGATGTATATCCAGGGGCCCGTGTTCTAGAGGCCGGAGTCGGCAGTGGTGCACTCACCATCTCACTTTTACGGGCGGTCGGAGGTGGCGGCAGTGTCCACTCAGTAGAGCGGCGTGAGGATTTCGCCGCACATGCACAGGCAAATATTGCAAGTTACTTCGGTGGCGCACCAGCTAATTGGAGCTTGATTGTTGGGGATCTTCAAGACCAAGAGGTCAGTGAAAACTTCGATCGAGTTATCCTGGACATGCTCTCGCCCTGGGAGTGCATCGATTGTTCGGCCAGGGCGCTACGTCCAGGGGGTGTCTTGATGGCCTATGTCGCAACGACAACACAACTATCAGTGACCGCTGAGGCTATAAAGGGCGACGGGCGTTTCACAGAACCAGAGAGTAGTGAGACGATCGTACGAGGTTGGCATCATGAGGGGCTGGCAGTTCGGCCCCAACAGCGCATGATTGCTCACACTGGATTTCTCATCCAATCACGCAAGATGGCACCAGGGGTGGAGGTCCTTGCCCGTAGGCGCAGGCCAGCAAAGGGAGCATACGATGTCGCGCAAGATTGAGCGCTTAATCAATCTTACGATCGCCCTGCTTGCGACAAAGAGATATCTCACGAAGAATCAGATTTTCGCATCGGTAGAGGGGTATGAGGGCAGTGCCGAAGCCAAAGAGCGTATGTTTGAGAGAGATAAAGATGATCTTCGAAACTTGGGCGTGGCCATTGAATTGGGTAGTTTTGATCCCCTCTTTGAGGATGAGGCTGGATACCGAATTGCCCCGGAGGGTTATGCCCTAGACCTTGGGGCAATCACTGGTACCGAGATCGCCCTACTCTCCTTGGCGGCAGAGGCGTGGAAGGGAGCAGCGCTGGATCAATCTGCACAAAGCGCTTTGACAAAGCTCCGCTCAATGGGTGTGGACTCTGATCTTGATGCACTACCTGCACTGGCACCTCGATTGATGGCTACTCATGCTGGCTTTCAAGTTATCACAACGGCTATCTCAAAGAGGGAGAGGATTTCATTCTCTTACCTATCTGAATCATTAAAATCAGAGCTACGCACAATAGAGCCATATGCGATAGCAACAAAAGCTTCCCACTGGTACGTCGCCGGACGCGATATTTCGAAATCTGCGATGCGTACCTTCAGATTGGATCGCATAGACAGTGAGGTAACAACGAGTAAGAATGGTAGCGGTTATGAGATTCCTCCCGACTTTGATCTTCTGGCCAGCCTTGCCCTTGAACAGAGTGCGCACATTGCCAGAGTTGATATTCGCAAAGGTAAAGCACATCTAATGCGCAACGCTTCTCTCTCAATAGAGGATAAGGGAGAATGGGATCAAATCACTATCAACTATCTTGATTCAAGGAGTTTGATTGATCTTCTGCTGTGGCACGGTGATGATGTACTTCTGATCGCCCCTGAAAGCCTTCGTATGGAATTGATCGACCGAGTTCAAGAGATCATCGACCTTCATGTCTAAACCTTCACAAAGCTCTCTTGGACGTACCGCCCGGCTTTTAGATCTGGTGCCCTATCTAGCATCCCATCAGGGTATTGCGCTCTCGCATCTAGCGCAGGATTTTTCTGTCACAGAGCCCGAGATGATCGCAGATTTAACGACTCTCTGGATGTGTGGTCTGCCTGGATATACACCCCTTGAGCTCATGGACCTCTCCTTTGAGTCGGGTTTTGTGACTATACGCAACGCCTCGACCCTCTCAAATCCCCGAAGGCTCAGCGAAGAGGAGATGATCGCCCTTCTGCTTGGTCTTGATCTGGTTATTGAATCCCTACCCAGTGAGAGAGAGGATCTGCGTGTAATCGCCGCCGATCTTGTAGCTAGGTTATCGAGTCGAGTCAGCGTCCCAACCAAGTTATCGGCGAAGCCCTCTACACCTGGCTCGGTACGCGCTGTAATACAAGATCTCTTGCAGAAGAGGGGTGCACTAGAGATCCTCTATCACTCCTCCTACTCAGATACCGTGACTTCTCGGGTTGTAACGCCTATTGAATTTCGGGAGGAAAATAATTTCGAATATCTATGGGCTTTTTGTCAGAGAGCAGGGGGATTTCGAAGTTTCCGTCTTGATCGTATTCAATCGGCCCAACTCAGTCAGATGCCCACATATGAACCGGAATCACCGGTTCAAGACAAGGCCGCTACGATCTCCTACACGCTACGAGCTCATTCAAGGCCAAGACAGATCATGGAGCGATTTGGAATCGATAAGAGTGATTTTGCCGGGGATCTTCCGGCCGCCTCCTTTTCGTACGAGTGGATCCGGCGTTCGATTCTGGCATGTTCAGGCAGTGTGGAGCTTGTGCAGCCAGCCTCTGTACGAGCGCTGATACTCCATTCGGGTAGAGCGATATTGGAGCGTTACAAAGCAGGCTGAGTTCGGCTATCGCTTGGCCCTGGCTCTGCGGTAAACTATGCTCACCACTTCATCAGCAACTAGGGAGCAAGCCTCATGGGTTTTCGAAATCCTACGACCATCATTATTCTTCTCACCGTAATTCTCGTCCTATTCGGGGCAAAACGTCTTCCAGACTCTGCTCGTTCTCTTGGGCGCTCAATGCGGATTTTCAAGAGTGAGATCAAAGAGATGAACAATGATGAAAAAAGTCCCGAGGATGAAAAAACTTCCGAGAAATAAACTGTGATGGCGTCGAACCTTGACGCTCGGATGCCTCTGCTTGATCATCTGCGAGAACTTCGCAAGAGAGGTTTTCGCGCCGCAATCATAATCGTGTTGGCTTCTGGAATTGGTCTTTTTTTCTACAATGAGATCATCACCCAACTTGCCGTTCCTGTCTGTGATCTCAAAGCGGCACAGGCCTCAGGGGCTTCGAATTGTGGGGCTCTCTATATCAGTGGAGTTCTAGGTCCTCTCAACCTTCAGATTAAGGTAGCGATACTTTCGGGGCTCATCGCCTCTGCACCTCTATGGCTCTACCAATTATGGGCCTTCATAGCCCCTGGTCTGCATCGAAAAGAGAAACGCAACTCAGTGCTTTTTATAGTTTCAGCAACTCCTTTCTTTGCACTGGGAGCGACTCTGGGCTACTTGGTCCTTCCAGTAGCGATTAGAATTCTCTTCGGTTTTACACCCAGCGCCCTTACAAATCTCGTTCAGTTTGATGACTACCTCGATTTTGTCTTAAGGATAATCTTGATCTTTGGCCTTGCCTTCGAATTGCCCGTCTTTCTTGTCACACTCAATCTGATTGGAGCCATCAGGGGAGAGACGATACTCAAGCCCTGGCGAGTGTGGATTTTTTCCATCGTTCTCTTCACGGCGGCCTTCACACCAACGGGTGATCCGATTACCATGCTTCTTCTAGCTGGACCCCTGTGCGCCCTCTATTTTCTCGCAGGTGGCATCGGTGTTATGGTCGATAAGAAACGTGATAAACGCGCTGCACAGATGCCAACGGGTATCGCACCTATTGAATCTGCCACCCCTATCGAGTGATAGCGCGATAAGGTCGCCTTATGTGGGCCTTGGTAATAAACCCATCGTCTGGGTCGGGAAAAGGCCTGAGAGTAGGGCGCAACGTCAAAGAGTTTCTCGTTGAGCATAGCTTAGAGCACGAGATAATTGCAGGCGATTGCACCAGTAGTGTTCGTAGAAATCTCTCTAGTTTTCTAGTCAAACATCCCGATTGCTCTGGGGTTTTTAGCGTTGGGGGAGATGGCACCGCTCATGAAGTAATGCAGGTGACCACCCCTCTTAAGGTGCCGCTTGCAGTGATCCCTGCAGGTTCTGGAAATGATCTGGTTCGAGCGCTGGGCTGGCCTTTGGATGATGTAAGTGATTATCTAGACAAGATCATCTCTACACCCTGTACGAGCATCGATCTTGGATACGCTCAAGGTCAGTGGTTTGGCGCAGTTCTCTCAACCGGCTTTGACTCTCTCGTCAATGAGCGGGCGAACAGATTGTCATGGCCTCGGGGGGTGATGAAATACAACGCAGCGATTGCCATCGAACTACCACGATTTCGACCCCGCCACTACGAGATTAGGCTGGATGAGCAAGTAATCTCAACAGGGGCGATGCTAATCGCAGTTGCCAATGGAAGTAGTTATGGCTCTGGAATGTTGGTATGTCCTGAGGCCACGATGATGGATGGTTATTTTGATGTGATGATCCTTCATCCCGTTTCTAAATGGGAGTTTCTCAAGGTTTTTCCACGCGTCTTCAAAGGCAGCCACATCACCCATCCAGCGGTCCAAATAGTTCGTAGTAAGACTGTGAGGATTAGCGCCGATGCCGTTGCTTACGCAGATGGTGAGAGGCTTGGCCCCCTTCCTGTTTCGGCACGGTGTGTTCCGGATGCAATGCGAACCTGGGTAGCATGACGACGCCTGCCCAAAACTACGCTGCGGCCAAGGCGCGAAACGCCCATCCGATCACTCAGGCGTTTCTAGCCACCTTCAGTTTCGAGTTCGACAGTTTCCAGATAGAGGCATGTCAGGCTCTGGAGCAGGGAAGCGGGGTACTAGTTGCTGCGCCCACCGGGGCTGGAAAGACTGTCGTCGGGGAGTTTGCCGCATATTTCGCCCAACATCAGGGGAAGAAGTGTTTCTACACGACTCCGATAAAGGCACTATCTAATCAAAAATACTCCGAATTCGTCGCAAAGTTTGGGCCGGACAGAGTCGGACTCCTTACCGGGGATACCAGTATCAATGGTGAGGCAGATATATTGGTAATGACAACAGAGGTGCTTCGTAATATGTTGTATGCGAGCTCTTCAACTCTTGCCAATCTTGGCTATGTTGTTATGGATGAGGTTCATTATCTTGCAGATAAGTTCCGTGGTGCAGTCTGGGAAGAGGTTCTCATCCATCTTATGGAGGCTGTGCAGGTGATCTCACTATCGGCCACGGTGTCAAATGCAGAGGAGTTCGGTGAGTGGCTTGGTGAGGTGCGTGGAGATACGTGTGTCATTGTAAGTGAGATTAGGCCGATCCCGTTGTATCAGCATGTACTCATCGGTAATCGCATGCTTGATCTCTTCGAGAAACCTGGAGTGATTAACCCAGATATTCTGGCCCGAGAGCGAGAAGCGATGCGTAAATCATCGATGGAGCGCCACCGTCGAGCTCGCTACAGTGATGTGAAAAACCGACTCTCACGTGCCGATATCGTTGAAAAACTTCAGACAGAGAATATGCTGCCGGCAATTACCTTCATCTTCTCACGGGTCGGATGCGAGGCTGCGGTTCAACAGTGCTTGGCGCAGGGTATTCGATTGACAACCCCGCAGGAGCGCACAGAGATCAAAGCAATCGCACTGAAATACACGGCCAATATTGCCGCTGAGGATCTAGAGGTTCTTGGATTCCCCGATTGGTTAACTGCCCTTGAGCGCGGAATCGCCGCTCATCACGCTGGCCTACTTCCAAGTTTCAAAGGGGCAGTTGAAGATCTCTTCCAACGCGGTCTCGTCAAGGCAGTCTTTGCGACAGAGACACTTGCTCTGGGAATTAATATGCCAGCACGAACGGTGGTCCTAGAAAAACTCATCAAATTCAATGGTGAAGCGCTGGTTCCAATAACCCCAGGGGAGTACACACAACTCACGGGTAGAGCTGGTCGTCGCGGAATCGATATTGAAGGAAATGCAGTCATTCAGTGGTCTCCAACGGTCGATTCTGCAGCTGCAGCAGGTCTGGCCTCTACACGCACGTATCCATTGCGCTCCTCTTTTGCACCCACCTACAACATGTCAATAAATTTGATCTCCCGATTTGGAAGAGAGCGTGCACGGACATCGCTGGATTCCTCCTTTGCACAGTTCCAAGCCGATCGGGCTGTGGTGGGTCTATCCCGTCAGATACGTAAGAATGAAGCGGCCATAGAGGAGATATTGAGTAATGCTCAATGTCATCTCGGTGACTTCATCGATTATGCGAGTATTCGTCGCGAAATCAAAGAGGTAGAGGTTTTTTTGAGCCGGCGGGACCATAAAAAGAGTTTTGATAATCGTCAACGCTCCAAGTTGGAGAGTGATCTTAGTGATCTACGCAAGGCTCTTCGCAGTCACAGTTGCCACAAGTGCAATGAGCGGGAGGAGCATTCCCGTTTTGCCGAACGTGCCGCCCGCCTCAACCGTGAGAATGATGCTCTTCGGACACGAGTTGAGGCCCGCACAAATGTCATCGCGAAAACCTTTGATCAAATCTGCCAGGTCCTTACGCATCTGAATTATATGAAAGGGGACAAGCCGACTTCTCAAGGGCAGATTCTCACAAAAATATATGCTGAATCAGATCTGCTTCTCACCGAGTCGATTCGCTGTGGTCTTTTTGATGAACTCAACGCTACCGAGCTTCTATCAATCATCTCTTGTATGATTTTTGAGTCCCGCTCAGTTGAGAGTATCGCCCCTAAGATGCCAAGTCCTCGAGTTTCATCGGCCCTGACCGAGGTGATCTCTATCTGGGCGCAGTTAGAGCTTATAGAGACCCAGTATGGTGTGAAGACGCAACGCGAGCCCGATGCAGGATTTTGCTGGATCGCCTATAAATGGGCCAGCGGTGGTTCCCTTCAGAGCGTACTTAAAGGCAGTGATATGTCTGTGGGCGACTTTGTCCGTTCGATGAAGCAGTTAATTGATCTACTCACTCAAATTTCCGGAGCCAGCCAGAGACTTCGTCCGATATGTAAGGATGCAATCAAGCGAATCGATCGTGGAGTAGTTTCATATCTCATGGGCGATATATGACTTTGATGCTCATTGATAGCGCATCGCTGTGGTATCGAGCCTACTATGGGATGCCAGATACTTTGCTAGCACCGGATGGAACCCCAGTGAATGCAATTCGCGGCTACATCGATATGACGGCCCGATTGATGAGCATCTATAAACCCACCCGTATCGTTGCCGCTTTAGATGGTGACTGGCGCCCAAGCTGGCGTGTTGAGCTATTTCCCGACTATAAAGCAAACCGCCTTGAACAAGAGGGTCAGGGCGAGGATGAGGAGGAGCCCGAAACACTAACACCGCAAATCCCAATCTTGCTTGAACTCCTAGATCTCTTTGGAATCCCGGTGGTCGGTGTAGATGATTTCGAGGCCGATGATGTCATGGCAACATACGCTGAAAATGAGGGTGGACCAGTTCGAATAGTCACGGGCGATCGAGATCTCTTCCAGATGGTCGATGACAAACGAGATATCAAAGTTATTTACTTGGCTAAGGGTGTATCAAGCCACGATCTCGTCGATTTCACGTACATATCGCAGAAGTATCAGATACCAGGGGAGCGCTATGCACTCTTTGCCCTTTTTCGTGGGGATCCATCTGATGGACTTCCAGGAGTACGTGGTATCGGTGAAAAAGGGGCTGCCTTGATAGCGAGAAACTTCTCTTCATCTGCCGCTGCCATTGAGGGGGCTCATAGCGGGCATGAATCCTTACCGCCAGCTTTGGCAAAGAAAATTATCGCTGGCCTTGACTATCTCACAGTGGCTCCGGCAGTAGTCTTTCTTGCGCGACATGTGGCATTACCGCGAATAGATTTGTCGATTCCTGGAGCACCGAAGGATCTCTCTTCGATTTATCAATTCAAGGAGCGCTACGGCCTAGGTGCTAGCGTCGATCGTTTGATCAGTGCTCTGAATTGGTAAACCTCTTGTTGGCACTTCTGAGCGGAGGCCTTCTGAGCGGGGCATTCGCACCCCTGTCACTGTGGTGGTTGGCACCACTAGCAATCGCCATCCATATGCACTCTCTGAAATCCTCGGCCCATCCGTACGTGAACTGCTTCCTCTTTGCTCTCACATTCAATGCCATCGCACTGAATTGGACCAGTATCTTTGTTGGTGCGAGCCCATGGCTAATACTGGCGGTGGGTCAGGCCCTTTTCTTCCTGCCACTTGGCCTGTCTCGAAGGTTTTCCCCAGCTATCTATCCGCTCATCTTTCTCTCTCTTGAACAGTTACGAACAGTATTTCCATTTGGCGGCTTCGGATGGCTTCGAATCGCCTACTCTCAGGCCGATTCGCCATATAGCAGGATTGCCGCGATAGGGGGAGCGCCCTGCTTGAGCGCAATCGTGTTGTCTCTGGCACTTGTTATCACCGCTGTTTTTTCAAAGAAAATCATGATTACACCTATTCTTCCCCTGCTTTTGATACTTATCCCAGTACAGACTCAAGCTGTGGGAGATATCAAAGTCCTCATGGTGCAGGGAGATGTGCCTCAGTTAGGATTGGATTTCAATGCCAGGGCAAAAGCAGTTTTTGCAAATCATGTTGCGCAAACAAGAAAAGCCTTGGCTATTGATAGCGATGTCGACTTTATCCTCTGGCCCGAGAATGCAGTTGATGTCGATCCATTCACACATATCGATGTGGAAAGTGAATTAAATTCATTCTCGCAACCTTTGATAATCGGCGCTGTCATTCGTAATCAAGGAAGATTGCAAAACACATCTATCCTTTGGCAGGGTCAATCTCGCCAGATCTACGTAAAAAGACATCTGACACCCTTTGGTGAGTACATACCCGTGCGCTCCTTGGCCCAAAAGATCTCACCATTGAGCCGATCCGTCGAGGATTTCCAAGCGGGTAACTCATCACCAGAGTTCTCCATCGCAGAGGCGAAAATCGCTCCGATTATCTGCTTTGAACTCGTGGATGATCGATTACTCGCCCAGGCTGCACAGCGCTCCAATATCTTCGTGGTCCAGACCAATAGTGCGACCTTTGGCATCTCTGCCCAAAGCGCCCAGCAGTTGGGGATTTCTCGCATACGGGCGATAGAGCATGGTAGAGATACCCTCTCAGTCTCAACGACCGGGATCTCGGCTGTAATAGATCATCAAGGTGAGATACAAGAGCGCACGCAGTTACACCAGAGCGCTCATATATTTGCCACAGCGAAGCTGCGTGCCGGCCATACCCCCGGAGATCGCCTTGGTGGCTGGGCCCCAGTACTCAGCCTGGCCTGGTTATTGACCCTGGTGCGAGGGCGAGGCCGCCTCAAGGTTTAACGCCGATAAGTAATATTATGTAAACTCAGGCGAACTCAGAGATAGGCGGGCAGGAGCAGATCAAGTTCCTATCCCCGTGGGCCCCATCGATACGCCCAACTGCCGGCCAGTATTTACCCGGCATTCCCACTATCTCACCGCTGATAAGTCCAGAGCGCACCGTTGGTGTAGCCCCGAACTCTCGAGAATATGAGCGCTCCCAGGCCGAGGCGAGCACTGAATCGATCGTGTGGGGTGCATGGCGCAGCGCCGACTCCTCAACGCTTATCTTCCCCTGGCGGATGGATTGAATCTCCCCGGCAATGGCGATCATCGCCGAGATAAATCTATCTATCTCGGCGATATCTTCACTCTCTGTTGGCTCGATCATCAAAGTGCCTGCAACTGGAAAGCTCATGGTCGGTGCGTGAAGACCGTAATCCATCAACCGTTTGGCGATGTCATCGACACTCACCCCTGTGCTCTTGGTGATCTCACGAATATCCAATATGCACTCATGGGCCACGCGTCCAGCCTTTCCTGTATACAGGACGGGATAAAAGGGATTTAACTTTGTGGCTATGTAATTTGCCGACAAGATTGCAACCGATGTGGCAAGAGTTAATCCAGCACCGCCCATCATGCGGATATAGGCCCATGAAATCGGCAGGATGCTGGCCGATCCAAATGGTGCTCCACTGATCGGACCCGGTCCGCTCAGTGGACCAGCAGAGGCATCCATCGGATGGTTAGGAAGAAAAGGGGCTAGATGCGCTCGCGAGATCACAGGTCCGACACCTGGTCCCCCACCCCCATGCGGGATGCAGAAGGTTTTATGCAGATTCAGATGAGAGATGTCGGCGCCGAATTTTCCAGGTTGAGAGAGCCCAACAAGAGCATTCAGATTTGCACCATCGACGTATACCTGACCACCTGCCTCATGAACCAGGGCGCATATCTGTGTGATCTCAGATTCAAATACTCCATGGGTAGAGGGATATGTCACCATGATCGCCGCTAATGCCCGTGCATGATTTGAGATCTTTGATCTTAGATCATCAAGGCTGACATTTCCGGCCTCATCACACTCGACCACAACAACCTTCATCCCTGCCATCACCGCTGAGGCGGCATTGGTGCCGTGGGCACTTGATGGAATCAAACAAATTGTGCGCCCCGAATCTTCTCGCGAGTCGTGATAATGACGGATTGCAAGAAGGCCAGCGAACTCGCCCTGACTTCCTGCATTTGGCTGTAGAGAAACGGCCTCATAACCGGTGATAGCAAGCAACCATTGCGATAACTCGTGGATCAATTCGCGGGTACCGGCGCTTTGGGAAGGGGGGGCAAAGGGGTGAAGTGATGAGAACTCTGGCCAGGTAACCGGGATCATCTCGGTTGTTGAGTTCAATTTCATCGTACATGAGCCCAGCGGGATCATCGTGCGATCAAGTGCTAGATCGCGATCAGATAACATTCGAAGGTATCGCAACATCGATGTCTCTGAGCGATGTGTGTTAAAGATGGGGTGGCGAAGATAGGAAGAGCTGCGTACCTGTTTGGGTGGAATCGATGCAACGTACTCTCCCACTTTCCCACCGCCGAAAATCTCTTTGAGATCGGCCATCAAAGATGCATCAGTGGATTCATCAAGTGATAGGCCTATGTGCGTCGAATCGATTACACGTAGATTAATTTTTTTTCGGGCAGCGGCGCTATGTATACTCGCAGCATCACTGACCTGGACTAATAAGGTATCGAAGAAGTTTCGATGGACGATGCGATGACCTGATGCAGCGATTGAGGCCGCGAGTTGTTTTGTCTGCTCATTAACTCTGGAGGCGATGATCTTTAAGCCCGATGGTCCATGCCACATCGCATAGAAAGCACTTATGACTGCAAGTAAGACTTGGGCTGTACAGATGTTGCTCGTTGCCTTGTCCCGACGGATGTGTTGTTCGCGAGTTTGCAGCGCCAATCGAAAGGCTGGATTCCCATGGGCATCGATGCTTTGGCCAACGAGTCGTCCCGGAAGTGATCGCTCAAGCCCATCGCGCACGGCCATGAAGCCAGCATGTGGTCCACCGAAGCCCATCGGAACTCCAAAGCGTTGGGCAGAACCGATTGCGATATCTGCTCCCCACTCCCCCGGTGGGCTCATCACTGTGAGGGCAAGTAGATCGGTCGCTGCAATCAGTAGAGCGCCATGAGAGTGAGCCCACGCACTCAGGGCTGAGTAGTCTCGGACTTCCCCGTAGGTATCTGGGTACTGCACAAGAACTCCAAAGACGTTTTCTATCTCTGGAATCTTGGAGAGATCAAGAACTTTTACGTGGATTCCCAGAGGCTTTGCCCGAGTTTGCACAACGGCGATGCTCTGCGGATGCACACTCTCATCGATAAGAAAGAGCGCATCATCACCACCTGCATAGACACGCCTTGCCAGGGTCATCGCCTCGGCGGCGGCCGTTGGTTCATCGAGCATCGAGGCATTGGCGATCGGTAGAGCGCTCAGATCAGAGATAGTTGTCTGAAAGGCGAAGAGAGCCTCCAACCTGCCCTGGGAGATCTCGGCTTGATAAGGCGTATATGCGGTGTACCAGGCTGGGTTCTCTATAACATTGCGCAGCACCACAGGTGGAGTAATCGCGTTGTAATAGCCGGTTCCTATGAGTGAGCGGTACATCTCATTCTTATCTGCCAAGGTGCGAAGTGCTGCAATCGTCTCTACCTCGTTGATCGCGCTAGGAAGCAGCTCATCGAGCCTGCCTGAGATCGCAATCGTTGATGGGATCACATCGGCGATGAAATCGGCCATGCTGTGATAGCCAAGCTCCATGAGCATCGTCTGGCTTTGATCCTGCGAAGGGCCTATATGGCGCCGCGAAAAAGCCTCATAGTCGGACATGTGCTAAGGGTAGAGTGGTTTAGGCGCCCTTGCTCTTTCTACGCAGTGCAAGCTCATCGTTATCTTGGCCACTTACCAAATGACCATTGATCTCACCAGCCAAGTTCAAAAGTGAGCCCTCTACCTCATCCCAGACCTTGCCCACAGCGATCCCGAATACACCCTGGCCACCTGCAAGCAGATCGATGATCTCATCGGGGCTTGTGCACTCATAGATAGATGCTCCATCACTCATCAAGGTGATGCGCTCTAAATCACTGACTCCCCTGCCGCGCAGATGATCCACGGCGATTCGTATATTTTGAAGTGAGACCCCAGCATCCAACAAGCGCTTGACGATCTTGAGGACCAAGATGTCTTGAAAGCCATAGAGGCGAGCCGTGCCAGAGCCACTTGCACTTCGGATACTGGGCTCTACCAGGGATGTGCGGGCCCAATAGTCGAGCTGGCGGTAGGAGATACCTGCCGCCGAGCAGGCTGTGGCTCCGCGATAGCCGATCTCTAACTCCTGGGAAGGCACGAAGACTCAATTCTCTTGGGGGGTATAAACCTAAGGTAGGGCGGGCCTGGATTCAATGACCGACACGGTACAAACCTCTAGTAGAGATTGAGGGTTTTGAACCCTAGCCCGCAAAATCATCGGGATTGATCTCCTCCAAGAACTGGCGAAAACGCTCGACCTCTTGATTCTCCCCACCGGCCTCAACTGGAATCTCTATCCCAGCCTCATCAAGGAGCTCGGCACTTGCCAGGATCTCACTATTGGTCCGTAGAGCCAGAGCGATCGCATCCGAGGGCCGCGCCGAGAGCTTGCGTTCGGGCTCACTGCCGCCTGCGATGATCAAATTTGCGAAGAAGATGCCATCCTTGACCTCGGTCAGGTGCACCGCACGCAGCGTTGCACCTAAGGTCGAGAAGAGCTCGCTCATAAGATCGTGTGTCAGAGGCCGCGGGGGCACCACCTGTTGCTGGGCAAAGGCGATCGCACTCGCCTCGGCTGCCCCGACCCAAATCGGCAAAAAGCGCGAACCTTCAATCTCCTTGAGCAAGACGATTGGTTGGTTAGAGGGCATCTCAACTCGAACGCCCACAACCTCCATGCCAATGAGCATGTTCTATGGACGCAGGCGGTGAAGTCCGCCACGAACAAGGGCGGCATGTAAACGGATAGAAAGCGCCGCGATCTCTTTTTGAACCTCTTGGGCGCGTGCTTTGGACTCAGAGGATTTCTGACGTGTCAAAGGCGTGATCACCTGCTCGATGAGCCCGATCTCCCGATCGGCCGCTGATTTGAAGGAGCGTAGATGCCGAGATTGAATTCCAAAGCTTGCCATCTCGGTAACCGCCTTGGCGATAGCAAGTGCATCACCATCGTAGTGACGACCACGGGGGGCGATAAGGCCATAACTCTCAATCTCAACTAATTGATCATCACTCATACCTGAGTTCTTCAATAGCTCATCTCGTGAGAGGCGCATCTCACTATTCTCACCAAAGGCCGCGGCAAGCATCTGCCCATCGACAGTTGCAAGGGAGATTGAGGGATGTGCAACTCCCCCAACAGGTGCTGGAGTCAACCCTCTATCCATTGCATCAAGGTTGTCTTTGATCACTTTGAGTGGGAGATACTGATCTCGCTGAGCCAGCAGAACATAGCGCAGACGCTCTAAATCTGAGCTTGTGAACTTACGGTAGCCCGAGGGGGTTCGCTGTGGCTCGATCAAACCTTCAGACTCAAGGAATCTAATCTTTGAGATCGTGATATCAGTGAAATCACCGCGAAGTCGGTTGAGAACCTCGCCGATACTTAAATAGGCACGTGCTGGAACTGCCATGAGAACTCCTGTCCTAAAAGAATGATCATCTAGTTTTCTCTTTTTGCTGGCCACTTACAAATAAGAGATGGAACTTTCCTATTTGGATCTCATCACCAGATCTTAGATTTGCTTGGGTTACGGACTTGTTGTTGAGATAGGTTCCATTTAATGAAGCATTGTCTTTGAGAAGAAAACCCTGCCCCTCTATTTCGATCTTCGCATGCGATCTGGAGACCGTTACATCATCGAGGAATATGGAGCTCAATGGGGATCGACCGATGCTTGCCCCCTCCTGTGTGATGAGAAATCGTGAGCCCTCACGCTGTCCACGAAAGATAAGGATCATGGCCCTGTCCCGACCACCAGATTCGATCTCCCGGACGACCTTGCGATCTGGCTCTGCAAGAGTGGAGAGGTATTCATCAAGTGCTCGCCTGCCCAGGCCACGGGGCTGATCTGTCTCAAGATGAAGAAGGCTCGTGAGTTCATCGACAGGACGTTTCATTGCCTTGCCCCTTTACTCTCTACCTTAGGCTGAGATTAAAGGGGTGAGAGGAATTGGTCAAGCCGTCAAAGCGGCGTATTCACCAGAGCTTAGAAGGTTTGAGGGTTCACTTGTGACCTCAATTTTAACGAGCCAACCCTCACCGTAAGGATCGGAGTTGATTGACTCCGGCGATGCTAAGAGCAGATCATTAATCGAGGTGACTATGCCGCTCACCGGCGCGAAGAGTTCAGAGACTGATTTGGTCGACTCGACCTCTCCACACACTGCACCTGCTACAACACTCTCACCGATCTTTGGCAGCTGCACATAGACGATGTCACCGAGCGCGGCTTGGGCGTAATCGGTGATACCCATGGTGTAGATAGATCCCTCAATCGATATCCACTCGTGCTCGACGGTGTATTTGAGCCCTTCAGGTGTTGATGACATTGCCAGACCTTATCTTGTAAAACGCCTCACGCGCATAGTAGGCGCCGGTCACAAGGTAGAGGCCCACGCCCCAGATGGCAAAGGCCCATCCCACTACCGAGGCGATTGTGCCCAAGACGCTCTCTATTGTGGCAAGAAGTAGAAAAGGAAAGGCATACATCAGATTAAAGGTCGCCGCCTTGCCCAAAAATGTGACCTGTAAGAGAGCTAGACCTCGAGCCCTCAAGATCACACTGAGAAGGGCCAGGATCAGGTCACGCAAGAGTAAGACTGCGATAAGCCAGATAGGTACAACCTCTCGGATGAGAAATACGACCAGGATTGCACAGATATAGAGCCGATCGATAGCAGGATCTGCAATCTCTCCGAGTCGCGATGTCTGGCCCCAGGCCCGGGCCAATTTGCCATCAAAGTAGTCGGTTGCACCAGCGATGGTTAAGACCAGAATCGCCCACTCATCTGCTTTCAGGCTCAATGTGAGGTAGACAAATAGTGGTACGCCTAAGAGGCGAAGAAGAGTCAGGGCGTTGGGAATCGTGAGCACATCTTGATTTATCACTCTCTCTCCTTGACTCGGATGGCAACATGCACGGGAGTACCAGGAAAGCCAAACTCCTCACGCAGACGTCGTTCGATAAAGCGCCTGTAGGAGGCCTCGATCCAACCGTTGGAAAAAACGACGAACTTTGGGGGCGCTATTCCTGCTTGAGTTGCATAATAGATCTTCGGCTGTTTGCCTCCCCTAACAGGCGGGGGCGTAGCTCCGATGAGAGCGCCAAGAAATGAGTTGAGAGTGGCCGTGGGGACCCTGCGTTCCCAGGAATCAAGGGCGCTGCGAAGGGCCGGAGCCAGGCGATCTCTATGCCAGCCTGTCTTTGCCGCCACATTCACACGTTGGGCCCATTCCACCTGGTCAAGGTGGCGATCGATCTCCTTATCCAGCTGATCACGGCGATCCTCATCGACTAGATCCCACTTGTTCATCACGATCACCATGGCCTTGCCGGCCTCTTCGACCATCGTGATCACACGCAGGTCCTGTTCGGTGATCGGCTCTGAGGCATCGAGCACTACCACGGCTACCTCTGCTCGCTCCAATGCACTCTGTGTTCGAAGCGAGGCGTAATAATCCGTACCTGAGGCTTGGTTGGCACGTTTCTTTAATCCCGCCGTGTCGATAAATCGCCAGGTCGATCCTCCAAACTCTATCAACTCATCAACGGGATCACGTGTGGTACCTGCAAGATCATCGACGAGTGAACGGTTCTCCCCTGCTAAGGCGTTGAGTAAGGATGACTTGCCAACGTTGGGGCGCCCGATGAGTGCCACTTTGCGAAATCCATCGGTACCTGCCGCTCGCCCAACCTCTGGAAGCTCACGCACGATGTGATCGAGTAGATCCCCACTTCCACGCCCATGTAGTGCAGATACAAAGTAGGGCTCACCAAGACCTAAACTCCACAGGCCATGTGCATCTGACTCTTCTGGCTCTCCATCGACCTTATTAGCGATGAGAATGAGTGGCTTCTTTGTTTTTCGCAGACGCTGAACAAGAATCTCATCTTCATCGAGTGCGCCAACTTGTGCATCGACAACAAAGGCCAAAACATCGGCCTGCTCCATCGCAACCTCTGCTGCTGCGCTGACTTGTATCGAGATTCCATCGGGCTTTGCCTGCCATCCCCCAGTATCCATAACGATAAACCTGCGTCCGCCCCATTCGCACTCGTACTGCACTCGGTCACGCGTCACACCCGGTATGTCCTCAACGATCGCCTCTCGCCGCCCGAGAAAACGGTTGATGAGCGTTGACTTACCGACGTTTGGGCGGCCTATGATGGCAAGGATCGGTAGACCTAGTAGAGAGCGCTCGCGCAAAAGCTCCCAGACTCGATCGATCGTCTCGTTCAAATCAAGGTAAGTTGAATCGATTTCGACTGCATCCCTTGCAATCACAAGGGGAGAGAATTGCCGGGTTGAATCGATGAGATCACGTGAATCCAATGATGCTCGAACATCTATCTCTTTATCATCGGTCTCACTCTCTCGACGCACAGTTCGCGAGTCCAAATCAGCTGTAAGAAAAATCTTCAAAGCTGCATCAGGGGCTACAACCGTTGCAATATCACGACCTTCAACGACAATACCCCTGTGCGCCTTATCAATAATCCCACGTTGGAGTTTCAAGAGTTCCTTGCGAATTTCCGGCATCGCACTAATGCGACTGACATTCTCAGTGACAGAGCTGCCTCGTATCGAGTGCGTTACCTGCTCCTCTCCAACAAAGACTTCAGGATTTTCTGGATCTGATTCAAATCTTATAGGAGAGTTTTTGAGTGCGAGAATAATTTGGGCACTCTCCTGAATCTTATTCTCGAGTGCTAGCCAGGTAACAGCCCGATAGAGTGCGCCAGTATCTAAATAGTTCCACCCAGCTCGGATAGCAATCGCCTTTGATGTGCTCGATTTTCCTGCTCCGCTTGGGCCATCGATCGCTACGACTACGCCCATGTTCTTAGAGTACTTCTATTTAAGAACCGGATGAACATTCCATCCGATAGAGAGTAAATGATCTGAAATCAATAGCGCATCAGATGATGAGAGCGATAGAGTGATCAGTGCGCTCAACTGTCCCGGTGAGTGTTCGATACTCAAATCTTCGATGTTGACACCGATTGCTGCGCACTCGTTAAAGATTGCAGCTAGTTGACCAGGTTTGTCATCGATAACGATCGGAAGATATGTATATTCACGGGCCGCGCCACCATGTTTGCCGGGAATCCTGGCACGTCCCTCTCCTCCCGCCTTGATCAGTTCGGCGATCTGGGCGGGATCATCAAGATTTTCTCTCAGTTCATTTACAGAGTGCTGCATTGAATCTAAAAGCCCCCGAAGATTTTCGCGATTGGAGTAGATGATCTGACTCCAGAGCCCTGGATCCGATGCAGCGATTCGCGTCGTATCGCGCAGTCCAGAACCTGAGAGCTCCAACCAGTCCATGGGAGTATCGTTCAAGGTTGCAGCCAGCAGGGATGAGAGAATCTGGGGCAGATGAGAGATAGCGGCCACGGCCCGGTCATGCTCATCGGCCTTCATCACCACGCAATGGGCTCCGAGGGTTTGGATCACCTGCCTGACTACGGCTATCGCCTCTTGAGATGTCTTGGAACCCGGGGCCATCACCCAGGTGCGAGTTGCAAAGAGATCGGCGCGGGCTGCCTGTGCTCCCCCAATTTCACGACCGGCCATCGGGTGGGTTGCAACAAACTGCTCTAAGGGAAGGCTGGAATGTGCAATCTGTTGTAAAGGTTCATACTTAACACTGCCAACATCCATAAATATCGAGTTTGGGTTTAGCAAGAACTCAGCCTCTATGACCGATCCAAGGGCATGAGAGGGCAGAGCAAATATCACTAAATCTGAAGGACCCTGATGCGCCCGACCCACTAAATCCTGCGCCAAGTGCGCACGCGCCGAATCGATATCAATCATCTGACTGGTTATTGAGTGTGGGCGAAGCCCTAAGGCTATCGAGGTGCCAATTAGGCCTGATCCAACGATGCGGACAGAGCGCAACACTATTGGGCTATATCTTTGCGCAGGGATTGAGCCCCATGCAGATAGATGTGAGACATGACCGGTGCACTTGTCTCACATGTGAGCAACACGCGGATAGTGCGCTCAAGTGCACCTGGAACATCGACCTCAACAGAGCCAAGCAGCGGCACGGCTTCAAAGCCAACTGCTCGAGCTGCGGCGGCTGGAAAGGCGGCTGTGAGATCCGGGGTGGACGTGAAATGTACTGAGATAACCATATCTGGGGTGAGAAAGTTGGCCTGCATGAGCGATCCAATGAGCTCTTGAACACCGGCGAAGATAGCCTCCTGTGTATTGGAGCTTACTTGCGTTGCTCCCCGTACAGCTTTGACTCCCATGCGACAAGGGTATCGTTCTGAACTATTTTTTCGCGCATATTTCAAACTTTGTAAAACAATTAAACAATAAATTGTTTTGACGTAAAATCTACAATTATGTTTCGACGCAAAAGTAAGGAGGTGAAAACAGTGAGGTTGGGCATTATCGATATACCGACTTAAAAGCTCGTATATAAGCCTAGTGTTTATTCATAAATCTACTTTACTGTTCTTATTGTCGATATATATATTTATTAATATTTTTAAGCAATGTCAATTTATAGTAATGTGGTTAAAACTGTAAAACTTTACGTAGTTTTATTAACTCTCCATCATTGAGATCTCGCCAGCGACCCTCAGGTGTATCCCCCAGGGAGATCGGACCAAATCGGGTTCGAATCAAGCGCAGGACATCGATGCCTACGGCCTCCATCAAACGCCGAATGATGTGGTAGCGACCCTCGTGAATGGTCACCTCGATCCAGCGTTGGGATAGCTCTTTGAAAGATGAGACCCGACCCATCCCATCCTCGAGCTCTATGCCTGACAGCAGAGATTTATCGACCCCGGGCGGCAACTGCCCATCGAACTCGATGATGTAGGTCTTTTTCAGGCCAAAGGATGGATGGGTTGCCCTAAAAGTGAGATCTCCATCGTTGGTGAGCAGGATCAAGCCCTCGGAGTCCTTATCGAGCCGGCCAACATGAAAGAGGCGCTCTGTACGAAAATCCACAAAATCACTCAAGGATGGACGACCATCGGGATCGAACATGGTTGACAAAACGCCTTTAGGTTTATGAAGTGCAAGATAAGTTTTAGTCATTGCACGATGAATTGTCTCACCATCAACTTTGACTTGATTTTTTTCAGGATCACACTTGGAGCCCAACTCTCGAACAGTAACTCCATCGACGCTGACTCGACCCGAGCCTATTAACTCATCGGCTCCCCGACGGCTGGTGATGCCTGCATCTGCGATTATCTTATTCAGGCGCATATGGCCCATGGCTGTCTCCCGACTGTCAAGGAGAAGTTTAGCCTAGCCCTTAATCAGTTAGCGAATCCAAAATATCGTCAAGGCGATCAAGATTGGGTAGATATGGGGCCAGAGCGGGTAGATCCTCCAGGGCGTTCAGCCCCAGGCGCTCAAGAAAATAGCTTGTTGTGATGTAGAGGATCGCACCAGTCTCATGCTCGATACCCGATTCTTCAACCAGGCCGCGAGTTATGAGGGTTTTCATTACAGCCTCAACGTTCACACCCCGAATCGCAGAGATGCGGGCGCGCGAGATCGGTTGGCGATAGGCGACCACTGAGAGCGTCTCGAGGGCGGCCTGAGTCAGTCGCGCCTGCTGACCATCAAGGACAAAACGCTCAACCACGGTTGATAGATCTGGATGGCTATAAAAACGCCATCCCCCAGCGATCTTTTTCAGGGCAAAGCCCCGCTGGTCATAGCTGTTTGATAGCCTCTCAAGAGCTGCCTGGATCTCCTCAACGGTGCGCTCGAGAACCTGGGCCAGAGTCATCTCACTTACTGGCTCATCGACGACCATTAAGATCGCCTCGATTGAACGCTCAATCTCTACATTAGACATTCTCACCGTTTTTCTCTATATCACTCTGCTCCAGGATAACGGGGATATCGAACTCATCAGTGGCCGCAATCTCTGCCTCCAAGGGGCCAGTCCAGGAGATCTGCAGCTCGCCCATGGCTATGACCTGGTTAAAACGCAGGACACCCTGACGATAGAGATCTAAGAGAGCTAAAAATCGGGCGACAATGACCAAGGTACTATCGCTCTCGGTGATGAGATTTCTAAAGGAGAGTGAGATGGATCTGCGCAGGGCTGCCACCACCACCCGCGACTCTTCAGCCACACTGACAAGGGGCTGGTGTAGGTGCTCCGCGCTCAAAATCGCCGGGGTTTTTGGCGTGAGAACCCGCTCTGCTATCGCGGCAAAGCGCGCCGCCCCGACACCGATGAGCACCTCAGGCAGCAGAGCGGCAAGGCTTGGCTCCAAGGAGACCACTCGGGAAAAGGATTGATCTGCCAGTTGGATGCGTGCAGCAAAGGTCGCTGCAATCTCCTTGAAGGCCCGGTACTGCAGCAGGCGGGCAAAGAGAATATCTCTGGCCTCAAGCAGGGCCAGATCCTCCTCATCATCGACCTCCCCACTTGGCAAGAGCCGAGCGGCCTTTAAATCAAGGAGCGTAGCGGCCACAACGAGAAATTCGGTGGCCTGATCTAGCCTCCAGCCCTGGCCACTGCCCTCCAGGGTGCGGATAAATGAGATGAACTCATCTGTGACGATGCTCAAAGATATCTCGGTGATATCCATCCTGTGACGGGAGATGAGTTGGAGCAAGAGATCAAATGGACCCTCGAAATTCTCTAAATGAACTGAGAATGCAGCTCCATCGCCGACACTGACATCGCCAGAGAGATCAGTTGAGACATCCACACAGGAACCCTACTTCACAGTTGCCGCCAAACTGCGTAACGCGTAGGCTCCTGGCATATCTAGAAAGAGGTTTGAGGTTTGAGCGCTAAATCGACAATACGTGAAGAGCTCTCCACTACCTCCTTCCTCCTTGGTGAGAAGGCGAAGCACTTTGCCGTGCCAACTCAGATTAGCGAGCATGGCAATGCAAAAATCATCGCGATATTCAATCAAAAAGGCGGTGTTGGAAAAACAACCACGACTATCAACTTGGGTGCATCGCTGGCAGAGTTCGGCCGCCGCGTCCTACTTGTGGATTTTGACCCTCAAGGTGGACTATCCCTTGGTCTTGGCGTGAACGCGCATGCCCTGCCCCTTGAGCAGACCGTCTACTACGCACTCATGACCCCGACGGCACATATCGAGAATATTGTCTTGAAATCTCTTGTCCCCGGCCTTGATTTCCTTCCTGCCAACCGTGATCTAGGAACAGCTGAAACGACATTAGGTGCTGAGATTGGCGGGCAGCAGTATCTCAAGAGGTCATTGACCTCTCTGCGCGATTACTACGATGTCATATTGATCGACTGCCAGCCAACGATGGGACAGTTGGCCATTAACGCCTTAGTGGCAGCCGATGAAGTAATCGTGCCATTGCAGTGTGAATACTTTGCCCTGCATGGCTTTATCGAGCTCAAGACGAATCTCGACAAGGTCAAGAGTTTCTTAAATCCAAATCTGAACCTGATTGGCATCTTGGCCACGATGTACGATAAGAAGACATCGCATAACCGACAGGTATTAGAGCGCATCCTAGAGCAGTTCCCCAATGACGTCTTCGAGACGATAATCGCCAAGACGATTCGTTTCCCTGAGACTACAGTTGTGGGTGAGCCAATCACTACCTATGCATCTTCATCAGATGGAGCGGCCTTATATCGCAGGTTGGCCCGCGAACTCATTGCCCGAGGAGGCGCCCGATGACCCGAAGAGCAAATCTTCCAGGAGCCGATGAGCTCTTTCGCTCGACTGCTCCATCGCTCTCATCAGTACCTGTGCCCACTGAGACCAGTGCACCGCTCGTGCCACCAGCTATTGCAACACCGAAGGCGCCATCGGTGAAGAAAGGGGTGCGCTCGATCGCACGAAGGCGTGTGACGACGGTGGATCGCTCGCCATCAGGGCGTGAGCGCCATGATGAAAAAATTACCGTCTATCTATCCCCGGATGAACTCTTTGATTTGGATCAAGCTCGCCTTTTGCTCAGAGGAGATCTCGGACTTGCCGCCGATCGGGGGCGAATCGTACGTGAGTCAATTGCAGTGATAATCGCAGATCTTGAGGCTAAGGGAGATCAGAGTATTTTAGCTCGCCGTCTGCGCGGACTCTAAAACATCACTCAAGCCCGGGGGTGGGCAGTTGCATAACTCTCTCGGATCTTATCTATCGTTACCAATGTATATATCTGTGTCGTAGTCACCGATGCATGTCCCAATAGCTCTTGCACGACTCGAATATCTGCGCCACCATCCAAGAGATGAGTTGCATAGGAGTGTCGGAAGATGTGGGGAGAGACCTTTTCACCTATTCCAGCGCTTTTCGCAGCTTTAAGAACGATGCTCCAGGCGCTCTGGCGGGTCAATCGCCCACCTCGGGTATTAAGAAATAGTGCAGGATTATTTCCAGAGATCTTTGCCGCTAACCCCGGTCGCACACGCACCAAATAATCATCGATGGCCGCCTTTGCGAAGGATCCCACAGGAACTATGCGCTCCTTGCCCCCCTTTCCACGTAGTTTGAGCGCTGTGATGACCTCCTCATCACTGGCTCTGGTGGTGATATCGGTGGTATTCAGAGCGATAAGTTCACTGACTCGAGCCCCACTGCTGTAAAGAAGCTCGATAATCGCACGATCGCGCAGAGTGATGGGCTCACCCTCGTGATATGCAGCCTCAATCAGGGCGAGAACTTGATCTATTCGCAGCGCTTTGGGTAGGCGAGGCCTAGCTCGAGCCCCGACGATCTCCAACGTCGGATTAGCGACTCCGTTTTCAAGATGAATATATTTGAAAAACATACGCAAGGTTGAATCGATCCGATTGATACTGACCGGTGCGAGCCCGGCCAGGCGCAGACTAGATTCAAAATTCATAACTGTTGAGGAATCTATGTTGCGAACGGGCAAATCTTGAATGAACTCTTCGAACTTATGCAGATCGCGACGATATGCCGCAACTGTATTGAGAGATAGGCCCCGCTCTATCGCACAGTAGTTAAGGAAGGACTCAGCAAGGTAGTCAAACTCCACAAGGGCATCGGACACGATTAGAAAGCCATACCCATCGAGTCAGCACTCACTCTCTCTTCAGCCTTTGGCTGCTACCGCCGCCGCGATTAATCCAACAAAGAGTGGATGAGGTCGAGTGGGCCGAGATCGCAGCTCTGGATGAGCCTGCGTACCGATGTAGTAAGGATGCACATCTTGGGGTAGTTCCACAAACTCAACTAGATCACGCTCTTTAAATAGACCTGAGAAGACAAGTCCAGCGTGGGAAATCTGCTCGCGATAGAGATTATTGACCTCATAGCGATGGCGATGGCGTTCAGATATTCGAGCTGAACCATAGAGCGATGCCACCATCGATCCTGGGATGAGATCGGCTGTATAGAGCCCGAGGCGCATGCTGGCACCCAAATCCCCCTTGCCAGCAACGATCTGCCTTTGATCGGCCATCGTCGCGATTACTGGAGTAGCACTCTCTGAGAACTCCGCTGAGTTAGCATCGGCTAGCCCAGCTAAATTACGGGCCGCTTCGATGACCATGCACTGCAGACCAAGACATAATCCCAATGTTGGTATCTTATTTTCCCGCGCATACTTGAGGGCACCGACTTTTCCTTCGATTCCGCGGATTCCAAAGCCCCCTGGAACGCAGATCGCATCGACTGCATCGAGCTTTTGCCTTGCTCCCTTTGCGCTCTCGCAATCATCACTTGCAATCCACACGATCTCGATCTTTGCGCGATTGGCAAAGCCCCCAGCCCGCAGCGCCTCTGAGACAGAGAGGTAGGCATCGGGCAGATCTATGTACTTGCCTACCAGGCCTACCTTGATGTGATGCTCGGGATGATGCACTTTTTCTAGCAGTTCATCCCATTCTCCCCAGATGACATCGTGGCTGTGCAGACCCAGCCGGCCCACAACGTAGGCATCCAAGCCCTCGGCATGCAGTACCTTGGGTATGTCATAGATTGAGGGCGCATCGACGGCGGCTACAACGGCGGCTACATCAACATCGCACATAAGTGAGATCTTCTTCTTTACCGAGATGGGAATCTGGCGATCGGAGCGAAGCACGATCGCATCGGGTGCGATACCGATACTGCGAAGGGCCACAACAGAGTGTTGGGTCGGCTTCGTCTTGAGCTCTCCTGAGGGTCCGATGTAGGGGACCAGAGAGACGTGCAGATAAAATACGTTATCCCGGCCGACCTCCTGGCGAATCTGACGCGCCGCCTCCAGGAAGGGCTGGGATTCGATATCGCCAACGGTCCCTCCTATCTCGGTGATCACGATATCAATCTCAGGTGATGCCATCGCACGAATACGCTCTTTGATCTCATTGGTGATATGAGGGATGACTTGAACGGTCTCACCGAGATATTCACCGCGGCGCTCACGTGCAATCACTCGGGAGTAGACCTGGCCAGTTGTGACGTTTGCAGAGCCATGCAGATTGGTATCAAGAAAACGTTCGTAATGGCCGATATCTAAATCGGTCTCAGCTCCATCATCGGTTACAAAAACTTCGCCGTGTTGGAAGGGATTCATGGTTCCAGGATCCACATTTAGATATGGATCGAGTTTTTGCATTGTCACACGCAGGCCCCGGGCAACAAGTAATCTTCCAAGAGATGAGGCTGTGAGCCCTTTTCCAAGAGATGAGGCGACTCCGCCAGTGACAAAGAGATGTTTCGTCACATGTGGCTGGCCCATGGAAGACCAACCTATCACTTTTTTTAACCTGTTCTCAACTCCTTGAGATTGAGCAGTTCGGCGGCGTGTTCGCGGGCGCTAGATGAGTTCTCAAGGCCTGCCAACATGCGAGCGATCTCTTCGATGCGATCCTGACCCTGCACTAGACGAACATCGCTCTGACTTACTGAGCCATTGAAATCCTTCGTTACGACGTAATGCGAATCGGCCCATGCGGCGACCTGGGGCAGATGTGTCACAACGATAACCTGACTGTGGCGCGAGAGCGCATGTAAACGCCGGCCCACTTCGATAGCGGCTTTTCCTCCAACACCTGCATCAACCTCATCAAAGACATAGGTACCGACTGGATGGGTGGCAGCAAGGACTACCTCAAGGGCCAGCATGAGCCTTGACATCTCGCCTCCACTTGCTGCCTTT
>SXGU01063403.1_pt1 | contig 51696 bp, 77 predicted proteins | sample 3174531 | NCBI WGS metagenome assembly SXGU01 (sample SAMN11356863, study PRJNA531348) | freshwater metagenome | isolation source: freshwater sample F1-140 | place: China: Fuxian Lake, Yuxi | collected 2017-12-25 | reverse complement strand
TCGTCCGCTGTGTCGATCAGTATCACTTTGATTGTGTCCGCATCCCAGTCAATGAACGAGTTCGCGTTCCCACCGAGTATCCGGTTCTTATATGCGGTAAAGAGAGCGTTTGCCATTAGTGGCCTTCCGGTCTATTCAGTCGAGCCTGGGCACCATCGGGTAATGGGCCTAGTACATCACTGATTATATCGCCCAACTGTTTCCGTATTGGAAGTCCATCCGGTCTGCCACCCAAGATCAACGCCGGAGGGTCTTTCACTTCGCCTGTGACGAGGAAGTCATGTCCACTTAGGTTGCTCTGCTTTGCCTGCTGTAACCGTCCCCAAACTGTCTCGCTCACTATCGCGTCACCATGAGTGTCAATCCTGATGTGATAGTCCTTCGGTAGCCGTCCGGTCGTAGGGTCACCAGGGTGAGGGACAATAAGGATCGCGTTCCTTAGCGTCGGGTGATGTATCCGTACCCCTGGCATCAGACCCCACCAGCAGCTAGCGCACCCCACGCCTGCGCTAGCTGATCATTCAGCCACCAGTCGCCCAACGCACCCACATCACTATCGAACCAGCAACAGAACTCTAGATCAGTTTGTGCTTTTACCCACTGGCCGACTTCCTCAATCCATGCGAGGCGACGGTCAGTAGGAACCTCGATCTTGGTGGCTGTCTCAGCGATACCGACACGCGTGAAACCAGCGTCACGCAGTAGGCCGAGAGGCTTATCGAACAGATCGGCAGGCGACAACCATACGCCCTGAGGGTAAGTGTTGTACTGGTCGATAGCAGCGACAACACCTTTCCGGCGTTCCGGTAGCCAGTCACGGTAGTTCCGGCCCGAACGCGGATCGAACGTCCATCCCATCAGGACGAGCGTCGGGGTGATCTCAGGGCGGTTCTTCGCGAGGATCACTTCACTGAACCTATCGAACCCTGCCCTAAACGACTCCGGTGTTATATCCGTATCGTCCTCAGGTTCATGCCGCCACACTAACCATGTTTGATGCCCGACAGGGATAGCGTCAACGAGTGCCTGTAACTGTACGTCTTTCGCTCCGGTCGCCATATCACTGGCTGCCGTCTTGACCGAGTAGACCGATGCCCGTAGACCAACATCGGCACGCATCTTCGTGTACTGCCAGGTCGGTAGGCCAGGATCGAAACTCCGGCGTACAGGTAACGGCCCCGTCAAGGCTTCGAGCGCACTCCAACCACCGGTGCGTGTCGTCCCAACACCGAACAGTGTCTTAGCTGATCCGATCACACCATGACGGACGAGTAGGCGTGTCAATATCTCATCTACAGCGATCTCGCTCACAACACCATCCGGCCCTTGTGGGCCTTGCGGTCCGGTCGGGCCTGTACGTCCGACGGGGCCAGCGATACCCTGTATGCCAGGTAACCCTACCGGCCCTGGGATCAACGCGAGATCATTGACTTGTGTTGCGAGAGCGTTGATTGCTGATACAACATCATCTAGTCCTGGCAACTTATCCACCTCTCGTTACCGGCAGGTTCTGTCAGATAGCGCCTGCCTGCTGGCGGTTACCGTCAAGCAAGACCACCCGTATGGAAGTTTATGCGCCCTTACCGGCGATCCAGCCTGAGACTTTACGTCCTGCCGGTAGTGTCGAGACATTCATGCGGACAAGTGAGACGATCCGGTTCGAGGTCGCCTGATGGATCGTGGCGCTCGCTGTCGAGGAATGGGTTGTTGCGGCGCTACCAATATCTGTCCAGTAGATACCACAGACACTGCCCTGCAAACGCACAACGCATTTCGTTGAGCCATCAAGATGGGCAGTGAAACTGAAACGGTCAGTCGGCGACGGAAGCGACAGCGCACGGCCACCACCTGTTGTCGCCTGGTTTAGCAACGATTGCCCTGACTGTGTTTCCTGAGTCCTACTCATCGGTTATCCTTCGCGTTTAGCGTTCGGCATAGTCCAAACATCATGCATGTAGCTCAGGTTCTCGATAGCGCCCTGACACTGATGCCATAGTCTATCGTTATGATCCCTCGCGTTAGAAGCATCACCCTGCATCTGCCGTAGCTCGCTGAGCCGTTGCTCAAGTTTTGCTCGTAGACCGGACGGGTCATCGCTTGTCCCATATAGGCCACCGCCCTGCAACAGATCAGATTGGTCAGGGATCGTGACCTCGATACCTTGTCCGCGAGCAAGCCCGATGAAATATTCGACTGAAGGTCTTTGTGCCGCATATTCCGAGCCTGTCGCCATATCAATACCGAACAGGCCAAGGTGCGTGACCCCCTCAGCCATAGCGTGAGCGATCATCCACGAGACACTGTTCGTGAAATATGTCCCGAACGCATCGGTTATCTCACGGCGAGGGAACGCTACAGATGTAGGCCACTTATCTTGTGGTTCCCACACAAAAACAGGTAGCCCCGAAGCACCCGACATGAGCCATTGCTCATGTATCGCATCAGTAGAGATCGAACTGTTCGGGTGCAAGTCATACCAGCGAGCGAACTGCGCCGGTGGAATCAACTGGTGCAAGTTATTCATGCCCCAACGTTCAGTCCACTCAGGGGCGAGAGCAAGCTCGCGGGTTGTCGTATAGCCGACAATCGCGATACGGCGCATAGGCTGCCCATAGATCGGGCGACCATCTACGAACACCTGTTCGGTGTCCGTCGGCCCAGTCACGTTTATTTGCTCGTAGCCGACAATCGGACGTTCAGGGGCATCTATACCCGAAACAGCATTGCGTCGCTTAGAACGCAAAATAGGGGCATCTGAGGGCATCTCAGCAGACTTGCGGCGCGACTTGCGGTGTATCTCGATCCCGTTAGCCTCATCCCGATATACCAAATCAGGATCAGGAACCGGATCAGACTTGCTACGGCGTGACTTGGCACTCAATGGCGCTCTCTTTCATGGGGCCACAACGTGGCTAACGGTGATACAGGCTAAGCAGAAACAGTAGCGTTGAATGTCAACGCGTGCCATTGCGAAGTCGAAGCGCCCAGGAACTCGATAGAGCGAGTACCGCCAGTTGTCGCCACGATCCGACCATTAGTCGAACCATAGAAGTTCACTGATGTTGAACCACCAGCAAGCACATAGACCTTGCCTGTAGATCGAGATAAGACAACGATCCGTTTGATCTGCCCGACACGTTCCGGTGTCTCAATACGGAACACTTTGTTACCATGCGTCGAGTTGATAACCGTCAAAACACCTGACTTCAAGATCGTGCCTGTCGAAGCGCCAGTCAACATCTGCGCGGGTGCTTCACCTCTGCTTGGAGCCAACAACGGCCTGCGTGACTTCTTGAAACCCATAACTAAACCGTCCTCCGCTCGATACCGCTCTCACCCTGCGGTATACGACCGCCAGGTGCTGACCCATCCCAAACCACGCGACCCTTGATGAGTTGCTGCAATTTCCTGCCATCAGCGCCCAACAAAGCCTTCGAGATACTCTCCCCGACCTCATAACGCAAACCATCGAAAATGAAACCACGACGGGCAGTCACTACATCACTCATTGACACTCCTGGGTGTTCTAGGGCCATCTACTACTTGTTGCTACGAAACGACGTTACTGAAGAACGCGCCACAGATCGAGCTAACAACCTTCTGGTCGAATGCAGCGTCAATCTCGACACGATCAGCAGCGTTCTGCTCCATGCGGTACGTCTTGATCCGGCGACCCTCTTGGCTACCAGTAAGACCCGACCACACGAACGTGTAGCCCGCTGATGGTTCCATCAACGAAGGTGTCGTTGGTGCGTAGCTGAGCAGTGCATGGTTCCCGACGATATATCCGACCGAAGCGGTCAACCCTTCGGCTGCGCTGTTCTTGACTGCTGAAGCCACATTGATGCGCTCCAGTTCAAGGACAGCAGCAACGGCCTGACGAGTTGCGATAGCAGGATTCCCTGGGCCAGCAGCACCAGCGATCCGGTCCACGATGTCAGGGTGGTTCTTGAGTGCGTTCCATCCCTTACGACCAACCGTGAGGTCTGTCGGCCACATGCCGGTAGCGCCCTCGATTGCTTCGCACTGATCACTGATGATGGTAGCGATGTCGCTCGCTGCGTCATCCCATGCGGTGAAGTCTGTTCCTGCAACAAGGTCCGTGCCGGTGCTAGCACCAGTCCAGATGCCGGTGCTGAAGAAGTTCGTTACGAACTCGACTTCACGCTTGATCAACTCTTTCTGCGTGACGTACACGGTTGCGTCACGGAACGCGTTGTATGGTGCGTCCGTGTTCGCTACGGTCTGGTCGTCAACATCCTTATGGAATGACCATACGTCACAGCGGTAGCTGTCGGTCGAGGTGCGGTAACCGCCACCAGCGGACTCCGATCCAGGGCCACGACGTTGCATCTCGTCACGGAGCATGTCGCCACGGTTGTAGACCGCGAACACATCTGACTGCTTCTCAACAGCGAGACGCGGGAAGATCGTGTCAGCAACAAACGCGTTGGGCTTGTTCAAGAACGCTACTGAGATTTCTGTCAGTAGGCCATTGACATGTTGGTCACCTGGGGCTGGAAGCGCCATTATTGCTCCTTAGAGAGAATCGAGTTGTGTTGTTGTTACGAGAATCAGGTTGTTGAGATCAGCGAGTATGAAAGCAAGACAGTGTTGATACGGCCTGTCGTGCCTGACGAACCAGCAAGGATGATTCCTGCTACAGCAGCGCCAGTCGAAGCTTGCCCCCTGCCTGCAGTGTTGATCGTGAAACGCTCACCGACACTCATCGTGCTGCCAGCGAACTCAAGTTTCGTGATCGAGCCAGGGAGAGCAATCGTTACAGCACTGTCAATAGCTGTCGATGCGTTCTGTGTGACACCCACGAGTACCGGAGTGCCTGCACTCGGAGAGGCCGCCCGACCGTTAGCGTCAACGGTCACGCCACGGTACTGGCTGAGCGCACCCGATGCTGGCAGGGTGTAGAGGTTCATGTTCGATTCGTGAGCCATTTTGTTGGCCTTTCAGGTCTTGACGGTCAGATGGGCTAGACGTAGAGGTGAGGATTCTCGGACAATGCTTTTTCGGTCGCCGCAGCCTTACTAAGACCAAGCGCCTTGTTCTTCGCTATCTCCGATGCGAGAGCATCCGAAACTTCGCCACTAGAACCCATCTCAGAGAAAATCACGCCAGACTCAATACGAGCAGAAGCGGCCTTCAATGTCCGTTCCATCTCAGCGAAATCCTCGGCACTGATGCTCTTAGCGATACGGCTCAACAAGCCACCAAGTTCCTCAGCGCCACCCAACGACGGGTAGTCAACACGGGCCTTAGCAACAGACTCAGCGAGAGACTGCTCATCGCGCATCTTCGCGATCTCAGCGTTAGCGGCACTCACTGCCTCATCAGCAGCCTCGATGCGCTTCCGAACAGATTCCGGCAGGTTCTTGTAGACCTCATCGAAATTATCGGCTTCTTCATCGACCTCGATGTCAGCGATCTTCGTGACAAGAGCTTCTTCAGCAGCAATAGCGCGGGCCTTCTCGACCTCGACAGCAGCTAGCGCTTCAGCGATCTTCTCGGCGGCATCAACAGCAGAGGCGCTCAAAGCATCCTCGACCATCTTGCGAGCTTCGTCGTCAAGCGATTCGATCACATCTACGAGAGTCATATATCCGTCCTTTGTAGTCACGGCAACTTCGGTCGCCGCTACATACTCGATACTAACAGGTGCAGGTTCACTAAACGAGACACCCATACCCGCGGGCGTGGATTCGATCACATAACCGTACCGATGTAACGAACCAAAATCCATGTCCTCAGCAATCAGGTAACCGTCATGGATCGCGGCTACGCACAGTCCGGCATACTCACCGGACTCGTTCTCGTAACCACCATGTTCACGCAGAAACGCTTGTGTTATAAGGGCTACACGACCCTCATAGGACTCGATGTCAACGACTTTCTCGACATCATGACGCTTGTAGAGAGGGATCATCGCGTCGGGTTGAGCGCCCTCATCGACAAGATCAATCCGGTTCACTTTCAACCGCCGTAACCAACGTGTCTGTGGCATCGTCTTTCCAACCTCGTTCATATCAGGAATCCTCTAAGACACGTTCACATGAACCCTGGATCGAGAACATGCGTCGATCACCGGACTTCACGAGCGCCCACGCACCATCATCATCGACATGGAAACCAACCCACCAGCCCTGATCTACCGAATCGGGCGGCAAGCCAAGTGCAGCTATTTTCTCTGGCGTGAACACGATGCTCTCCACGAGGCTGCCGAGTACTCCTGTTTTGATTGCACGACCAGGAATATCATGCATGTCGCCCATCTCGCGGGCGCACAACACGAAATCGTAGGCGGTATCTTCTAGGTCTGCTGGCAGTATTGCATCGTTTTGGTGGTCAACAACGATCGTGCCGTCTTTACGGACAGCAACCATCGCCCAACCGAATACGAGCCGTTGGCTGTCATCTACCTTGCTGACCGCGAGGCGTGCAGCGAATGTGGGCATGATGCAACGATAGCACTATCGGGGGGCCGCCCGCCGTCAACAACCGCCCCTAGACGTTTTGTCCACTTGTTGGGCGAGGTGTTTAGCGATAAGCCCATCGCTGTGTTTAGCTGCCCTCACCCAAGCTTTAAATAGCCTGTCGCTCTTAGGGGAATATTTCCCGCTCCGTGACTCCGGCCTGCGGTAAGAGAGCGCAGCCCTGGCGCATGTTTCTTGCGCTCCGTACAGATCGGCGACACTCACATCTGTCGGGTCAAACGGCCCATGAGTGGCAGGCAACGTCATCCTGGATAGAAACGGTTCAGCCGAGCCTCGATAATCGCCTCGAAATCTGGTTCGGGCGCTTCGCACTCACACTCGCACTCATCCTCGCAACCGCACTCACCATCAAGGCACTCGCAGTAACAGCAAGGCCCATCATCGCGGGGATCCCAATACGAATCGGGCGGTATGCCTGCCATGCTCATCGCGCATTCTCCTGCTCTGCCTCAACCCTGAACGCGTCACGCAAATTATCGAGACAAACACCGACATATTCGGCGCTGTCAGCAGTCACCCTCTTGATCCACTCGCAATCAGCTAGCCGTTGTGCTGTTGGCCGCTCGTATGACTTGTGGTATCGCTCAGGTATCCGAGCGTATGCCTCGTATGCGTTAATCGAGAGTTGGTTGTCATCATGAATAACCGCAGCGTTCACATACTCGTTCAGGGCATCCTGTACATATTGCGGGGCGCTCATCGGTGTGTCCTGAATACCCACACACCATGATCATGGTATGCGATCTCGATATGCCCCTCCGACAACAGGGCTTTCCCGAAACTCTCATAATCGACCCTGATGTGTTCACTTGCCCCGCCAATGTCCTCATAGGAGAGGGACGGGTAGCCGCACTCAGCCCACTCTTGGGCAGCGAACTCAGCAAGCCCAGGCCAAGCACCTGCATACGAGGCGAGAAACCCTGCATGATCGTTCACATACTCAGGGTCGCACTCATTAACCCATGCTGCGTAAGCCTCACCATACTCAACGATGCCACGAGCGACAGCGGATACGTCCTCAATCCATTCATCGCGCTTCACTCTGTACTGGCCGAAACCGTCGTAATCAAGAATGACCCAATCCTCAGCCTCATCGTTCGTTTTGGCTAGAGCAAGGATTAGCGCAATAGCAAGTTCAACATCAAGATCATCTTGCGCTGCGTCAATCCATTCTCCTGACAGGACACCAGCATTATGGTCATCGCGTGATGCCACAAAAACTTTTGGCCGTGCCGCTCTCCTAAGAGTTGCCTTATCCATTCGTTTCTCCTTCATCAAGTGGCGATTGCTCGCGACTATACCCTAAACTAGGCATAATGGCTAGAGCTGCATCTAGTAGCTCATACTGAATATGAAGCGGGATATTACAAATACTCAGAATCGCACTAAACGTCGGTGCTGAACAAATCGTGCTGCTGTAGGCTGCTGCACGATCACGTCCCGATGGGCGCTCATATCCCTGACGGATTAAGCACCAATATCCCTCAGGTGACTCATCAGGCAGAACCAGAACATACTCTACCTCGCGGCCCATGTGATCCTTATGTGTTGCTGAAACTGTCTGCCGACTCATCCGGCCTCCCTCATGTGGTGAAATAACAACCCCAACTATAGTCGAACGAAAACGACTAACAACCGTTAGAGAAGAAAATCCAAAAAAAAAACTAGACCACGACTTGCAGCACACGCTAAACTAGAGATGGCTCCGTTACCCACCCCCACCTGAACCACACACACCCCCTAGCCTCGCAAAAAAACTACCCCCAACAACCCCCAACTAAAGCCCCCCACAACCAACTACAACCACCCCCAAAAAACTCTCACGAAAATAATCCAAGTAGCAGCCACTACCAGTAGTAGTAAGTACGGGCAATTCTAGGTACTTTTGAGTACTTTTTTTGGGCGGCGGGTACTGGGGAGGTATCCGCTGGTACTTTTTTTGGGGCGGGCGGTACGGGCGGCGTACTAGTACTGGTAGTATGGCGTATTTTCTGCGGTATCTGTGGTATCCGTCTAGTAGGGCGAAGTACTGACAGGTAGAGTTGGGCGGCGGCTTTACTAGCGGACTTTAAGTACTTGATAGTACTTTTCTAGTACGGTGGGCGGCGGGCGTATGGTTCGTGGTGGCGGCGGGCCGAGATAGGTACTCAATAGTATGTTTCTGGTGCCGGCGTACTAGAAACATACTATTGGATACGTTTCTGGTGCTGAGGTCGCGTTCCGGTATTTGCTGGTACTCGCGTACTGTTCTTTGTTCCCTTTATGTACTGGCCGTACGCACGGTGTCTTTTTTTGCGCGTGTGCGCACACGCGTGCAAGGCCAGCAAGGTACTTGGCGGTACTTCTAGGTACGCCAGCCTCGTGGGGATTAGGCCGCTCTCTTTGTGTCCGTACGTCAGGGCCGCCTGCCGCCAACGATACGGCTAGTATCTCTCTGGTACCCGCCTGGGGCCGCTGGCCGCCCGGAGCGGCGATCCTGCCCGCTAGCCGTCGGCCTACTAGATCGGTATTCTAGGCGTCTCCAACGTATCGGCCCCGCCGCCGTACGTTCTCCGTACGTTCTTCGGGCAGGCCAGGAAAATAAGTACTGGCCGGTACTCCGGCGTACGCCCGCAGAGAGAAACGAGCTTCTATTACTTCGTCCCGTTAGACGTCCTCTAGTAGCCGTAGAGCGGCCCCGCCCGTACTGCCGCCCAACTGGGTACGGGCCGTACGCCTGCGCCCTAGACGGGTATTAGAGATCACGCTTCTAGTACCGCCCGCCCGCCGCTGCCCGCCGCCGCCCGCCCGTACGTTCCGTACCGATACATAAAAAAAAGCGGCCCCGCCGAAGCGGGGCCGCCCTGAAAGGTACTCGGTGGTACTTCTAGCGGCAGAATAGAGCCTGGAAGTCAGCCACGTCCCGCACCGCAGCTGTGGCCGACGCGTAGGCGATTTGGGCCGCTTCCAGTACTGCTGCCGCTTCTTTCTCGGCTTCGAGCGCTCCGGCCAGCAAGGCCTGCACTTCCCACTTCAGCGACTCCATGTCTATGGCCGGTACTGCTAGGGCCGCGGACCGCTCTGCCTCTTTCTCCAAGGCGTACTCAAGGGTACTGAAAGCGTCCCTCGCGTCGCCAGCGTGGCGGGCGGCTTCCTCGGCCGCCGCTTCGGCCGCTTCTTGGGCTTCGGCGGCCTCTTGGGCGTACTCCTCGGCCCGATCGGCGGCCCGCTCTGCCTCGTCGGCGTACTCCTTTGCCTCGGTCATGGCGTCGTCGGCCTTGGTCGCTTCGTCGCAGGCTTCTTCGGCCCGCTCGGCGGCCCGCTCGGCGGCTTCCTCGGCGGCTTCCTTTGCGGAGCGGCAGTCAAGGAAAGCGGCTTCGGCCTCGGTCAACTCGTCGGCGGCTTCGTCCTCGGACTCGGCGGCGGCGGCGGTGACGTTCTCCCAAGTCGTCTCGTCGGTCCCCTTGGCGAGGACAAATGGGCCGACGTATGAGGCGGCGGCTTCGGCGACTGCGGCTGCGATTTCTTCGTTGGTTAGCATCTTGGTAGTACTCCTTTGTGGTGGTTTGCCGTGACCGGTCGGCCCCGACAAGACTCAGTATAGTTCCCGCCGCCCGACTACAGCGGCTTTAGGGAAAATAATCCCCTGAGTAGGTCAAACGCGGCTAGAGGTTAGACCAAACGCTGCGGGAGGTACTCGGCGGTACTTCTTTGAAGCCGGCTCCGCGAATAAGTACCCTAAAGTACTTATTCGCTACGCCGCCGCCGCCGTACGCCGCTACGGGCCGCCGCCCGCCGTACGCCCGCCGTACGAAGTACTAAATAAGTACCAGCCAGTACTTAAAGTCCGCTAGTAAGCGGCCCTCACCGCTCTACCTGCGAGTACTCTCGGCTACTAGATGGGTATTCTAGGGATACTAGACGGAAAGTATCTCTCTAGTACCGCCGCCCAATACGGCCCCGCCGCCGCCGCCCGCCCGTACCGCCGAGGCGACGAAACGTGGCGCACAGCGAAGTACCGCCCAGTACCTATCTCAGAGCCGGCGTACCGAAAACATACTTGTTGGTACTTATGTAGTGCCGCCCGCACGCTCACAGGCACGCCCACGCGCCCGCCCACGCGCCCACACACATGAGAGCGCCCGCACGCTCGCCCACATGAGAGCGCGCCCGATTAGCGCACGGCCAACGCACGAGAGCGGCCACGCCAACCAGCACTGACCTCACCTAGACACCTGCGTTCCGTTTCTGGCTTTCCGTTTCTGGCTTTCCGTTTCTGGCTTTCCTTCTTTCCGTTTCTGGCTTTCCGTTTCTGGCTTTCCGTTTCTGGCTTTCCTTCTTTCCGTTTCTGGCTTTCCGCGTACCCAAACCACCAGACCCCACCAGACGCTCCAGAATCCCCGTAGACGAACGCAACACCCAATCCGGCCCCAGGCCTCACCCCACACCACAACGAGCCTCCAGCAGCAATCTAGACCCACTAGAGACGACCCCACACACCTAACGACTCCAGAAACTAGAGAAAACACCCACCACAAGAGACAGATCGCCTCGTTTTGTGGCCCATTCCCCTCTTAGTCGTCATGATCGGACTAGGGCTGGTGGGTCTGGAAATAGGAGTATCCCCGCCTGGGTAGACGGGGATACTTGGGTGGTTGGGGTGTGGGTTTAGAAGATTGCTGAGTAGATTTTTTCTCTGTCGTTGTTGGGGATGCCGCAGTCGGCTAGGAGTTCGGCTAGGAGCGGGCCGGAGTTGGTGGTGGTGGTGTGGATGTTGGGGATGCGGTAGTGGGGTGTTGGTTCCGTGAATGTTCGGATTTCGATGCGCCAGCCTTGTTGTTGGTTGGGTGTGTGGAGCGTGTAGCTGTGTGTGTCGGTTCTGAGCGTGAACTCGCTGAATAGGTACTGGGTGGTCTGTGCTTCTCTGTTTCTGGTGATGTACGCTCCTCCGAGTTGTTCGTGGAGGGCGATTACGTTGGTGAGGATCGGGCTGAGCGTGGTGCGTTCTTGTGGGCTGAGTGGTGCGTCGTAGGCGGCTTCGAGGTCGTCGATGATCTTGTCTAGGGCGATCCACGCTGCGAACACTTTGTCTCGTGTGGTGAGTTTTGGTTTGTTGAGTTTGAGCGCTGTGTTGGCTTCTCGTTCCATCCAGTCTTCTACGAGGTTCTGCCATCCGGTGAGCTTGTTGCTCTGGAGTCCTTCAAGTATCCAGACGCAGTCGCTGGTGTGGGTGACGTATTCACGGAGGAACGCTGCTCCGTTGGCCCATGTGACGCTGAAGGTCTCGGCGACCATTTGGGCGATGTAGGTGAAAGCGGCTTCTTCACGGTCGTTCTGGTCTACTAGGTCGTGGAGGATTTCTTGTGCTGTGAGTGGATTGATCTGGTCGGCTGATGCCATTGCGGTGATCGGTTCGTGCGTGGTGTTCATTTGGTACTCCTTTGTGTTGTGGGTGGTGGTCATGAAACTCATCATAGTCGCCCCCTAACGACTAAACGGTGTTCTGGAGAAATAATCCTGTGACCAGGGGAAACGCAAGAATAGGTACTGCTCGGTATGCTCCCGATACCAACGCAAAACGACCCCACCAATCAAGGTGAGGTCGCTTCAGCGAAAGATTGGTTCGGCTAGACAGACGCAGACCCTTTCCCCGTAGCGCACTTGAACTGAGCAGCATGAGGCTTCAGCCGCTCACCCCAACCAACCAGGCTGGCAAGCACACCCTGGAAATCCTCGATCCTCCAGTTGATCTCAAGATCACGTGGCGGCTCAGCGGCGGCGGCTTCCTCGATAAAGCCAACGATGTTCTGCAAGGTAGCTAAATCCTCCCCCAAGAAACCGATGATCGCCGCCATGTCGTCAACTACCAGTCTGGCGATATTCCTCTGTTCGTTCGGTGTCATGTCAATCCCTTCCTTCTGTAGTGAATCGGATCGCTGAAGCCTCGGCGTAAGACTTCAGCCTGTCGTTAAGAACGGTGAGCCGTCGGTCGACTGCGCACCACCTAGCCCATATCGCTACTGAGGCTGGATCGCTCACACCGAAAGCCCATCGTGACCGCTTATGGTCGGCCCACAGGTCGCTCGCCTCCTTATCTAACTCAAGCCATTCGTCCAGAGCGGCACGCATCACGGTCTGGAGTTCCGTCATGTCGGCGCGATCCTGTTCCGTCGTTGCTGCGGCTGACCTGTAGGCGATTGTCAGTACGTCAAGTTGGCTCATGGCAGACCATTCTCCTTGTCGGCCTCGTATGCGGACTGCGCACGCGAGATAGCGATAAGGGCATCTTGGCCGTCCATTGCCGCATCGCACTCACACCGTTGGACGGCGTAAGACTCCTGGACGAGCGACCCCATATCGCCGTACCGGAGGTGTTGGTGGCCTAACGAGCATCGCAGCATCGCTGATTCGGTTCGGTTCCAGATCGTGTCTTTGTCCGCGATGCCGAGTCCGTCCGAATCAGGGCAAGAGCATCCTTTGCTCCATGCGAAAAGCTCTTGCCAAGCATCCGCGAATACCCGGACGACCCTGGCCGGCACTTGTTTCTCTTTCATTTGGTACTCCTTTGGGTGGTGGTGGTTGGTCATTCCCCTCAGTATAGTCGCCAACGAACGACTAGGGCTGGTTCTCTGCAAATAATCCCATGACCAGGGGGAATGCCCTGAAAAGTACTAAGCGGTATGTTCCGATCCAAACGGGGAAAGGGCAACGCCAGCGGTAGTAAGAAAGCGGCCAACAGGCCACCACAGGCAACAACGCAAGCCGCTGCACGGCACCCGGATACGGGTTGCTCCTGGCAGCTTGTCTTTCCGTTTCCGTCTTTCCGTTTCCGTCTTTCCGTTTCCGTCTTTCCGTTTCCGTCTTTCCGTTTCCGTCTTTCCGTTTAGGGGCTAGGTTCCTCGCCACCTGGGGGTAACGCTGCTGACGGAATCTCAATCACTGGCAGCCTCTGCCGCGCTTGATCGACAAGACGTAACGCCCTATCAACGACCTCCGCAGCAACCAGTAGCGGCCCACCATCAGCGCCAGTCAACTCGACCTGCTGGACTTTCGCCCACTCCTGAGGATGGCGTCGCTCAAGAATCCAGGCCGCAGCCCGCCAATCGTGTTCGCGCACCGTCTTGGTCGTCACCTCAATACGGCCATCTGGCCTATGGACCTCAGTGGTCGTCGTCACATCGTGAGGGACTCCTGCCTGCCGCACAGACGCTGCAAGAACAAGGTGGGCTTCGTCCCAAGCGCGAGCAACAGCATCACGAAAAGCTATGTATTTCTGTTCAGATTCGCTCTCATCACCAGCAGCGAGCGCTTCCTCAGCGCGACGCTTCCAAGCCCAATATGATGCTGGGCTGATCCCCGCTGTCCTGGCGGCAGATTCCTCCGTCATCCCTGACCTTAACGCCTCAATGATGCGGGTCTGTAGCTGTTCTGTGAGCTTCGTTGATCTACCCATCTATGGTTTCCTGGCTTCTAGCCCGAAATACCGCTGCGGCTGATTCCTCAGATTCGGTACGAAGGATTTGCGCGCGCCGGACTTCTTCAGCGTAAGGAAGCGCTGTCCTTAGCCGCTGACGCGAATAGCAGACGACGCTATGCCGGTACGCCCCAGGCCGATGCAGCTTGATGCGCGTAACACCATGAAGGGCATGCGACCCCTCAAACATGACGACCGTACGGTCATCGCAATCCACATAGACACCATAATCAGGGAGGTGAAGATAGCCGCCGCTAACCCCATCGCGGAATACGATCATACTGGACGCTACCCCCTTCAGGTTGTCTGAATCCCTGTGGTACGGCAATGCCCTTGTCGTGTTGATGATCCCCGATGACCAAGGCGTATCCCCGATGCGCCACTCAGGAAGTATCTGCCGTGATGCCTCTAGCATCTCAGCATACAGATCGCTGTCAAGTTCAGAGAACACGTTCGCTAGCCTCGCTACGAGAGCCTCCATATGTGCTGCTTCCGTCGGATAGCGCATATCCATGATTGAGCGAGAAGCTGCATACCGCCGACGTAGCGGGACTGGAGGCACATAACCGAAAGCGACCGAAGGGTACGAGATACCGCTTAGCCGCCCGCCAGTAGCCCCATAGGGAGCTAAGTTGCGAACCGCTGTCCTAGCTGCCTCTACATCGGACGTTCCAGGGAGATGGGCGATGCCGAGGACGAACTCACCGGTCTCCGCATCGATATACCTACCTTGCCCTGAGAGGATAAGCGCACCACCAGGAGGCTCAGCGACTGGCGTAGCCCGCTTGAAGCCGTGTTCCTGCCGTGTTATCTCAATCTGATCGAACAGCATCGCGCACCAGTTTTAGGACTACATCGCTGTTCGTGTCCACCCCGTACTCGCTGCGGAGGACAGCGAGAGCGTCAATCACTTCGATGTACTCATCTACTGGTAGCGCCAGGATGATCGACCTGACCGTGCCAGCGAGATACTCATCTACCGATTCTTGTGGTTTCCGTTCCTCGATAGCATCCGGAGCGTAACGCAATGGGGTATCGAGCGACGAGAGCAACATATCGAGATCATCGCCATCGAAGCCTGTCCCCTCAAGACCTTGTTTCGTTCCTGCGAGTTCAGCGAGAAGGTCAACGAGAGCCGAATCGTCATAAGCGGCTAGGTCGCGGGCGCGGTTGTCGGCTAACAGCCGCTCCATAGCTTCCCTGTCGCTGATGTCCACCCACAAGACAGGGACTTCAGGCATCCCTAATGAGCGGGCCGCTTGCAGACGGTGGTTCCCAGCTATCACATAACCAGTCGAGAGTTGAGCCTCGATCGGGGTTCTGAATCCATGCCGTTTTATCAACTCGACGATCGCCCCAACATCGCCCTGGTTCGGGTTCTTCGGGTGTTCCTTCAACCGACCTATCGACGTGATCTCATAGGTGTGGGCGTCTATTCGTGGGAGTGCATTTTTCGCCATCTCTTATCCTCGTCTCGTCGGCCTGGGCCGGTGCATGGGTGTCTATCGGATACTAGCCCCAACCAGCAGGGTAAGCCGCTATGTTGGCTCATCCCAAGGGGCATCGGTGGCCCCGCCGAGCATCGCCTTCACTCTTACCATCACGGCTTCGTAGAACTCCTCGTCTGATGTGACTAGCCGAGCGCCGCGTTGTGTCCCTAACTCGTTGATGATCCTTCGGGCGTGCTTCTCGACGTGTTCAGACATCCGCGCTGTCATTCTCAGTCCTCGTCTATCTCGTCGTCCTCGTCCATATCTTGCATCATGAGTAACGACCATATTCCGCGCATGAACAAGCCGATCGCCTCATACTCGCTGCACCCTGAGACGATGATGTCCGGCTCGGTGCTATCTGACCAGATCACGGCTGCCGTACGCACATCTGGCTCTATTATCCGACTCGTATCAGCTTCCATTATCCCTCAAGCCAGATAGTATGTTCACTTGTCACGCGCCCGCGCTCAGGGTCGATGTAATGGAGCCGCTGGCTCGGTGTTCCCGTAGCTGCACAAACCTCTGCGGCGTAACTGTTCGCTGATTCGGGGCTGCCCGTCACAAACGCTCGGCCAGCATTAGGTAACGCGAGAGTCTGCGGCGTGTGGAAGTGGCCGATGTAGACATCTTTGAAATCCCAGGGTATTGCCCCGCTCGCCCACGACGTGCATTTCCTGACGATCCCGCCCGCGCTGCCGATCTCGTCGCCATGTATCAGCAAAGCTCGGTAATTTCCGATCTCGACTGTGTTGAAGAAATCGCTGGAGTGAGCGAAACTGATCCGTTTCTCGCCGCCGAACCGTGATTCCACAATCGCGTAGACCATCCGGTCGATATTATCGACTACTGGATAGTCGCCTTTCCTTCCGAGTCGGCCATGATTCCCGTATTCGGTGATAACCCTAACACGCTCGAAAGCAGCGAGCAGGTCCACGCATAGTTGCTCAATAATCCGAGCGCAAGCGAAGGTCTGATCGTATAGCCCTGCTTCAACTTCATAGACCTGGCCTGGGAAAATCTGGATTCCCTCGACCATATCGCCGCCTAGCATCAGCACGCATTCTTTCACAGGGTGATCTGATCGTTGGATTTCGGTAATCCTCGCTATTTTTCTGCTGAAAAGAGCGATTCTGTCCGCGAGTATCCCCATATTGAAGGTCGGGCTGATCTTCCCACACTGGAAATCTGTAGCGTGGACAAGAGCGATTTCGATGTTCTTTCGCCGTTGTTCGGTTTCTGGTTTTGGTGCTACCGCTAGGCCTTGCCGACAAGCCGCCGCTGAAGCTGCTTGGAATATCGCTTCGATCATGTCGTCGCGTTTGACTGTCGCTGCTTTCAGCTGCCGTTGTAACCGGATATTCGCTGTACGCAATATCCCCGCATCGGGGTTATCGGCATCGAGAGGGTGAGTCATAGCGATTGAATGTCGATCTCGTTATCCGAGCACCATTTAGCGAAACGTGACGATTTGCGGTAGATGCGGAAAGTTTCCCTAGAGCAAGGGAACAAGAGAGCGTGTTCACTGGCCCAATCAGCGAGGGATTGGTCGCTCACACGGCTCTGATCCCGTAACGCCCTAGCGAACGGGGCGAAGTCAGATGTGCCTAATAACGTCATCAAGAACCGCTCAGCGGTGCTAGTCCGTTGATTGTTGTTCGGCGAAAGGTCATCGAGGTAGTGGCCCATAGCGAATCCTGTCTACAGGGAATAGGATAGCAGACTGAGGGACGATATGAGATCAAAACGCTTCGCTGAGGGCATCTCCTGCTTTCGCTCGTTGAGTGGCGATCATCCCGATATAGAGTTCGGCGTGTTCCGCTGGTGTCCCCGTACCTGGGCGCAAGTATTCGATGTCTCCGCTAGTGATCAGTTGCCCTGGCTCGACATCTCTCACCAACCAGGCGCTACGCCGAGCGTTACGGTGTGCTGCCACTTCGCTCGGCAATACATCGAGCATGCCGTTCCCGACCATCGACGCCGCTACCCGGCTAGCAGCGACATACGAGCGCAACCCTTCTTTCGTTACTGCCATAGCATGATCGGGGACATTCGCTCCGCTTTTAGACCATGTGTAATGCTTCTCTAAGAGCGTCGCTCCTGCCCCGACTGCGACAGCAGCAGTTAAACCTATCTCGGTCGTATGGTCGGAGTACCCAACGCTCAGGGGTGGGAGCCTATTGCCGAAATAGTTGAGAGCTTCGGCGACGAACAGCCGGAGCGTAGCGATACGGCCTAGTGCGGCATCAGGTAGAGGGCAAGGATAAGTGAGCGTGCAAGCCAATAACACCACTTCCGATGCCCCTGCGTTGATGAGGCAGGCTAGGGCATCTCTCGTCTCTATGAGTGTCGAAGCCCCTGTGGAGAGAAGGACCGTGCCGCCCGTAGCGCCAACCCGCCGCAAGAGCGGATAGTAGGTTATGTCGCCTGATGCAATCTTGAATTTTGTGCAACCGTAATCCTCTAGGGCATCAACCGCGTCAAGATCGAATGGGGTCGCCATGAACTCGATATTGTTCTCTCGGCAGGTGTCCACGACTGGCCCCCACCCGTCGTAGGGGATGCAGCCAGCTAGCCGGAAAGCGTCGCGCTGCGTTGGCGTAGCGTACTCATCATCCCAATATTTCGGGGCTTCGGGTGCGGCGATCGTCTCCGGTTTTAGTAGCTGGACCTTGAATGCCCACGCTCCTGCGTTAGCGGCATCAACGGCCATCTGGCAGGCGAGGTCTACGTCGCCTTCCATGCACTGGCCAGCCTCGGCGACCACGCGAGGGAACGGTGCGGGACGTGTCATCGTTATCGTTTATCCCCTAAGATCAGTTTCACGACGCGTTCTGTCCCGCCGTTAACTAACGCTGGCAAGCGTTCGGCGGCTTTAGCCCACCATTCGGTTCTGTCGTTATGGTAGGAGCGTTTCACGGCTTGAACCGCCGCCTCGATTGTGTCCTCACGCATCGAGTACCGAGACAACTGGAACGCGTGGGTTTGCTCTCTTGTGTTGCATGGGATAATGATTGTCGGTGTCCCACACGCCCAAGACTCATGGACTGTTCTCCCTGCTGATGACACTACGATGTCGGCATTCCTTAACTCGCTCAGCATATTCGCATCACGGACCCATACAAGGTTCTCATCTATTGCAGACGCGAATGTTTCCGGCGGGGGATGCTGTTCCGGCCCGATGATTGCGCGTATGAGCGCATCTGGCATCTGAGCCCTGATCGCCCGCACGCACGGAACCATTAGCGATGAGACGTCTTGCCCTCCGAATGTGACGCAGATGCGGGCCGTACTGGCGTTGCGTTCACCGACTGTTTTCGTCGGCAACCCGCGCATCTCTAACGGGATTACAGCGAAGTCGGGGCCGGAGAACACATCGTTCTCGGCGATAGCGCAACCCACCAGCAACTCGTTGATGACGGTAGCGCCTGAGCGACGCTCATTCGTCTCAAAAGCGACGACGCGTTTACCGGGGATCATCGGGATGTGATCAGGGAGATTGTCTAAGACGATTGTGTCGTATTGGTTATCTCCGAAATCGGGGATTGAGCCTGCCTCGCTAACCGTGTAGATGTGGAGATCGTGTTCCTGCAGTTCGGCGGCCAACGCCTCTACCCGCCGTTTATGTCCGATCCCGTAGCCACGCCCTGAGAGCATCACGAACGCTATTGACTGCCTACGCATCGAGGCGTGCCGCGCAGCGGCTAGGTCGCTAGGCCAATCAATATCTATCGTCTCGTGGTCAGCCAGCTGAGAGATGATGAGCGCGTGATTAGGTTCGCGTCCGCTATCCCCATTGTTGAGCCAATCCATCGTCACCACGCATAACCCTGTCTCCCTGTAGGTGACAGGGCCGTTATCGTTCACGCGCGGCAATCTGTAGAGCCGATGCCCCATAGAGTCATATCGGGCGTGTGTCTCGGCGATTACGACATACCCGACGTCTATGCCTCCATTGAACCGTTCCTCGATCCTGTCAAGCGCGGGCAAGACAGCGATTTGTTCCCCTGACCAGCCTAACGTCAAGTCCATTAGCCGACCGGCGTTCGTGACTGTCGGCTGCCAGACCACGACATGGTTACAGCCCGACGGGAACATGCCTTCCTTAGCGGCAAGAGACGCTACTCCGAGGACTGTCATATCACCATCGGCTACACGGCGGTGGACATCATCAGCGCCCGAAGCAAAAGAGTGTGCCTCGATCGCGTCATCATCGGTGCTAACGATGACATACAGACCACGCGCTTTAGCTTCCATGATCGCCCGAGCGACCAGCGAGAGGCCATGAACGACCTGTAGGTTCTTCCCATAGACGCGTTGGCTGCCGCCACGCGCAGGAATAAACGCGATTACGGAAGTCTTTTCGTCGTATGCCTCAGACATGGCACTCAAGGCGCTCTCCTTTGTCTAGTCCGTTACTCGTAATCTAGCCCCATAGTGCAGCGGCATAACGGATGCAACGGTGGGTATGAGACTGGGGACACTAGACGCGAGTCCCCAGACGGGGAACGAAACTCGTTGCCGTATGGTATCCGCAGCCCCGACATGGGTGCGCAAAGCTCGCAAAGCCTGTCGTCCGGGGTCGTGATCCAATACAGGTAAGCAACTTTCTTGTCGAATAAGCCGCGTGCCGCTAACTCATCCCACCTCAGGATGAGCGATTTATTGGCTGCGGCCAGGGCCTCAGTTCGCGCTATCGTCTCAGCGCGTCGCCGCAACAGGACATCAGAGCGTCGGCGTAACGCGCGTTCTGCTCGCCCTAGCGACCAGTTCCGAGGTAAAGATGCCTCGTATCTCGCTAATGCTGCCGATTGAGATGTTGTGAGGCCGACATGATTCAAGATTGTCGCTTCTGGTCGCCGCCGCCGCCCAACATCGGGGTCGGTGGGGGCGGCCAGAAAGAGCCTGAGCGATTCTTGGGAGCGCGTTACGATGCCGGAGACAAGGGCGACACTCGCGGCTCGCGCCCATTCGGCTATGCGGGAACTAGCACGGGAATCGAGAGTGGCCCCAGCAGGCCCGATAATCAACGAGTTCAGCAGGGCATCGCCGCTAACGCCCCACATCAGAGCCGCTAAGAGCATCTCAAACGTCTTGGATTCGTTCTCGGCCCCACGCTGAGGGGCATCCGCTTTAACAACGCCAGAGAGTATTCCAGGGAGCGTTAGCATCGCTAATGCTTTATCGGTATGGCGTTGCCGTATGAGTTCGGGCCAATCAGGAGGAAGGTTGTCCCTCATCTCGCGCAACGATCGTTCAGCGATCGTTCGTAGTGGGCCGACCGCCTGGTCAGCGAGAGATAAAAGCCGCCGCCCGTAGAGCTTCTCGTTGCGGGCCGAAAGCATCGTCATTCGGATGCATCATCGAGACCGCTATCATCGAGACCGCCATCATCGAATCGCGCAGGGAGGCCAGCGTATTCTCTTAGCTGGTTCTCTGATTCCAGATCGGGTTCCATAAAACCAGCGTTCCCTATCTTGCTGATGAAATCACCGACGACACCGAGATCGACTTTAGCTAGACGCCCTGGCCTGATATACGGCAACCTATCGAGCGGCAAACCATTGAGTGCGAATAGCCGCGCTACAGCGTATTGCCTATCTACGGCGGCGATCTCATCAGCGAACGCTTGCAGCGAAGCGGTGAACATCTCATCTTTAGTGCGAGACAGGGCGAACGAGCCGACAGATTCGTGGCCGAGCAGGATTACGTCAGCGAGGCAAGACAAGGCTATCCCCCTGGCGTGACGGTCGATAACCTCACCCGTAGGGATAAGACGACGAGCGTTAGTCCCCATCAGCTCTAGCGTATAAAGAGGGTTGCTTTGCTCGTCGTAGACATTAGGCATAAGGACATATGCTTGCTCATCGCTTCGCAAGTTCTTGCCGATCCGCTCCCACTCGGCTAGGGCGGCAGCACCTTCGCCAGAAGCAGAGGCGAGCAACTCTGGCGGGACACCGATTTTCGGTACGCCCGTTAAGTCTCGGTCAATACCGATCGCTTCTGCTTCCTCGATGCGTCTCTTGTAGTGCCATGAGCGGTACGCTGTCCTGAGGACAGATCTTCCCTCAGGATTGTTTTTCCAATGGGCAGCGCGATAGAGGCACGATTTCTCAATCGGGATAAAAACCTCGCCGTTGTTAGGCGTCGAATCCGATATGCCGCCTTTCTGCCACAGCCCTTCGATACCGCCATCCGGCGACAGTTCCCACCGTGAGAGGCTGTCTTGCGACCTCGGAGCGAACTTCCTCCAGCCGATCCTGCCATCGCTGTAATTGGAGCTTGCTCCGCTACCAGCTTTATTCCCTTCTCGTCGTTTGTAGACGATCTCTGAATAAGACCACCCGTATTGCACGAACGAGAGCGCTTCAGCGATGTGAGCGTTCCATGTATGCGACATATCATGCATACATCCTTCGACGAACTCGGCGTTTAGTTCGTCATTAGCATCCGTCCCGAATGGGACGACCGCCCACTCGACAGATCGTAGAAGCATCTGGATAGCGAACAGGATCGCCCCGATAACAGGGTCGTTGTCGCCCATCTCGCGGTAGACTTTGATGGCCTTCTCGCCTTTCAGCGAAGGCTGGAACTCCTCGGTGATAACCCCGCGCGAGGATTTTAGGCCTGTTGCGCCGACCTCTCGGAAATCATCTCTTGGCATTGTTTCGGGCCTCTGTGCAGGTAGGGCAGAGCATCGGGTAACGGCCAGGGCCGTTAGGGTTCACCTTTACTAGAATGATACCGCAGATACGGCAGATGCGCTGACCTTGACCGTTGAAAGTGGGCCTCGCCACCCTGGGTGTCTCCCGTCGCGCCGCCTCAACTTCAGCTAAAGAACGGCGTTTCTCGCCATGCGACGGTCGGTGGCATTTGCAATCGCAAACATCCAGGCGGGGGCATTCGGAGTTGTGTTTCCCGATCCAGCAGGTTACGGAAATAGGCATCGGAAACACTATAGTACCCCCACCTCGTGCTTGCGCCAGATGGGGGTACTATGCGGTGTTTAGGACTCGGTGTCTCGCCCGCACTCGGATGTGTAGTACACGTCGGCGGCGATATTGCGATTCCATCCGCTCACGATGTGGTAACCAGCCCGATCATAACCCTCGGGGTCGAGTTCTGAGTTGTAAACGATTGTGCCGTTGTCTACGAGCAGATCACATTCCCCAAAATCGTGGGATATAGCGACTAGGCGGCCCGCAGCATCCGGCATCATCCTGAACTCCATACTCCCGAAACCTGTGCCATGATGGTTGCGGGTCAGCAAGAACATGTGGCCCATGGCTTCAGCATCAGGGGTGAGGTCTGCTTCTTCCGTTATTTCGAGGAACCAACGGCATTCTGATGCCATTTGTCTCAGGCTGTCAGCCTGGAGATCGTTGACGCTGTAGAACTTGTCGAGTGGTGTCCCGACGTCATCTGCGAGGGTCGCAACCCACACGGCGCATTCCGTAAACCCTTTTACGAAATCCGTCAGGTAAGCATCACCTTGCCTCATCGTTGGGCCTCATGGCAGTTGTCTACGCACATGCTGTCGGCCAAGACGATGACGTCTTTAAGCGCCTGTTTGCATATCTGTCTTACTTCGATCGCCGTTGCTGCTTGCCCGATTTGGCGGTGGATGAGCCATTGCGGTGCGTCTTCAGCAATCAATGTTTCAAGAAGGGATTTCTCCTTCTTCGCTGCGTTGTTCGCTTCCCTGACGAGTGAGCGGGTGTCCGCTACGCGCTTGTTGATTCTTGCTAGCTGTTCAGCAGTGATTCTGGTCATCATTTGCTTCTCCTTCTGGTAGGTGGTGGTGATCATCAAGCTCAGCATAGTCGGTACTAAACGACTAAAGCGGCTTCTGCGGAAATAATCCTGCGATCAGGGAACCTGCCTCCGTCGTCGGCGTGGCGTGGCAGGCAACAGCGATTTGCGCCGCTTCGTTTCTGTTTGCCGTTCGCGTCTCGTCATGCCACCCCAGAGGCCAGCATATTCTTTCCCCTCGATCGCATAATCCAGGCAATCTTGCCGGACTAGGCAAGCAGCACATATAGCCCTCGCCTCTGGCGAATAAGATGCCACGCCGTCAAGAGGGCCATACCACATCTTGGGGTCATGGCCAACGCAAGCCGCGCGTTTCTTCCAGGCTATTTCCCGACGATCGATAGCATCTGGTTGCTTATTACCAGACCGCGTTTTGAGAGAAGCCCCCGCTCGTTCAGCGAGGGCTTTCTCTCTTTGGGCTTGGCTGATTCTCGTTGAAGTTATTTCAGGCTGGCTTATCTCAGATAGTCTCATCAGGCTAGAACGGTTCCTCGCCGCCTGGGTCGCCATAGCCGCCGGAGCGAGCGCTTGGGCGCGCTTTGCCCCCGCTATTGAAGCCCCCATCGCCAGTTTTGCGTTCCGTTCGGTGGACATCAGCAGTAGCGAACAGCAAGCTGGGGGCTATCTCATCAGCGACGATCTCGACTACGCTGCGCTTCTCTCCGCTATCAGTCTCCCAGCTTCGTTGCTCTAGGCGGCCGATCACGACGACGCGCATACCTTTCCTCAGCGATGCGCTCACGTTGTCGGCGAGGTCTTTCCAGCAGACGACGTTGAAGAAACTGACGCGTTCCTCCCACGTGTCTGTCTGCTGGTTCTTCCAACTGCGATTCACGGCGATACCGAGGATCGCTTGCCCTGCGCCGCTCGGCGTGTATTTCATTTCAGGATCACGGGTTATGTTCCCGACGACCGTGATGTTGTTTGGGTTATTAGCCATTGTTGTTTCTCCTTATTGGTGATGTTCCCTTTTCGGTTTCTTTGCTTATTGAGATCATTACTCCCTCTATCCCGTCAGGAGCATAAACTTTGCGGGCAGCCAATCGAGTTACTTGGCTATCGTCTTTCCATGCACCAGCATCGGTTAAGGAATCTAGGACAGAGCGCGCCAGTTTGTCTACATCTGGCCTTGTCGTCGGGTAAACGTGTTTCGGTCGTTGCGGGCAGCGCATATTGAAAACCAGTTCAACGGAAACGGGACCATCGAACGCCTCGTAAGCCCGATTCGCTTGTGTTGCGAGCGTCACCGTTTTCCTCCAAGATGACAAGGCTGCCCCGTTATCGTCAATGATGATGGGGCGGCCACTCGATTTGCCTCCGTAACGGCCGATCTTCTTAGACCCTTGCGGGATCGGTCGCCCTACGACAAAGAACTGCATCCGCGTCAGACCGGAACGTCGATGCGTTTCCCTGGGCGTTGTTGTCTGGAGATCGCCGGATCGCCAGACCACTCAGAGCGGGCTTTAGCTATTTCGGCGGCCACAGTAGAACGGTGTAGCCCTGAGGTGATGGCAAGTTCATCGAACGTCGCCCCATTACGGTTCGCTACAAGCATCGCCGAGCGGCGTTGCCGAGCAATCTTCTCGACAAGAGTAGCGTAATACGCTCTCTTTGTCCTGATCTGTGCTGATAAATCTTTGATCTTCTGTTCTGTATCCATTTCAGTTTTCTCCTTTGTTTGTGGATGGTCTTAATAGCCCTAGTTGCGAAGCGATAGCGGGGTGATCGTGCGCCCAACGATGCGAGTTACGACAGAGCCATAAGAGCCGATCGAGATCATGTCTATTACTATCTCTGTCCTCCGGCCAGACATGGTGCGTATCTGACCCTTCGTGCGGGCCTCTCCTCCCACACACCTCTTTACCGTCATGCGTTAACGATGCCGCCTCACACCATAACCGTAGTCTCACTAATGCTACTACGGCGGCCCACGCCGAACGGTTTTCAATGCTCCGTTTGCCGATGCGAGGAATAGGTTCACGCTGGCGGGATTCCCACGCACGGACTTGCTCGACGGTTCTACGGATCGGCGATCGCTTCATAGTGAGTCCGATGACGGGATGAGTGTTGCCCATATCAACGACTGGGTTTCATCGAGGGCGACCCCTGGTTTCCCTGCGACGGTAATGGTTATGCCGCGATACACAAGAGTTGATGTGTTTGTCATATGCGCTATCCGCATGTGGGCGACTAGGTCGCTTGGCCCGTCATGGCTCGTTTTGCACTCTCTACAGATCACTCTTGTCATAGTTCCTCGCCTGTGTACGCATCTGAATCTTTCTGTGCCTGATCCCACAGGTGGTAACCGTTGTAAGCGGCGCTCATTGCTTTATCAGCGAGCAGTCGCGCGTAACCGAGTATCTCTCGCGCTTCAGCTTTCGCCCAGTTCTGTTCTAGGCCACGTTCGCGAATGTCGGGGTCGTTGATCGTGGTGATCTCGCCTTTGAGATGTTCTACTGCTTCGCCTAGTTGACGCACGAGTGTTTCGAGCGTCGTTGCGTATTCAGTTAGCTGTTCTGCGTCCACGAAGTTATTCACGTCGTCGTAGCTCGTCCACCCCATCACTGATCACCCCATTCTCTAGTGCGACCAGGGAAGCAGTCGCCGTCTACATGCCCTTTGATACATTCGATATGTCTACTCGGTGGGTAATAGCTATCAAGGTCTGTCGGGACACTGACCACATCAATGAATACGCGACGTTTGCGGCAAACAAAACACCATCGCTCGGAGTCGTAATGCTCAACGAACCGCCGCATTGGCGTGTGGAGGATATGTAACGTCATGTCAATGCCCATACGACGAGTCCAGCCAAGCCGACCGGTGTCATGCAGAATAACGCTGACACAACGATGTACGGTGCGGCTTCACGCCACATGACAAATGCTTCACGCCACGGATTGGGGTTACTCATGGCTTCACGCATCCATAAGGTGGCGACCACGGCAACTTCCCACACTCGTCATAGAGCGCCCTAGCAGCCCTAGCGTTATGGACAGGGTTCGACCAATCGCCGCCTGCATCAGCGATCTTTTGCTTGTGGCCGAGTAGTTGAAAGAGCCCCATCGCATGTTCGTCGTTATAGACCTCAGGACGGCAATTCGATTCACGCCACGCTGTAGCGATAGCCCACTCGATCACACCCGTACCAGCGAACGCCTCTGCGATGATCTCTACGATCTCTTGTGGGCATCCTGTAGCGACCTCTAAGAGTTCCGGCGCAATCGTCGTTGTCGTTGGTGGTGTCGTCGTCGTGGTGGGAGCAACTGAAGTCGTCGTTGACGGTAGCGGTTTCGTCGGGGTTGTGGTAGCGGTTTCGTCGGGCATCGTTGCTCTCGGCGGCGGGACATCAGCCTCGACTGATGTCCGCGGCGCTTCCCACAGTAACACCGCTAAGATCAACCCCGCTGCGCCGACAATAGCTCCGATTGTCTGTCTATGTTTATCTCTTGCTGTTGCCATACTTGTTCTCCTTCACTTGGGAATAAACCACACCCTGCGCTAAGCACAGTCTGTCTACTAGAAAGAATCGTTCTGATCGCGTCTCGCCGGATTCTTCTGTTCGTCATCGGGCAATGTATGCCAGGGCCATGCGTCTCGGCGGCCTCTCATAATCGTACTAGGCCACTCCCTCGGTTCCCTGTCGGGACGGAACCGACCTAGCTCAAACATCCTGCCTGTTGGGTCGTTCTGATCCCTGGAGATCGTTAATCCGACCTCTGGCCAACGCAACCAAACTGATGAGCCGAATGGATCAAGATCACGTTTCCCGCCCAGCCCTTTAGGGGCATGATGCTCAATCATCATCGCGACACCGAAACGGTTACGCCAGTCATCAAGAATCTCGCAGGCGAGTGAAGCAGCGACATCATAGTCACGGTTCCCGCGAGCAAATATCTTGTAGAGAGGCCCGATAACGAGCAGATCGGGCCGGAATGACCGTAGATACCCCTCAATTTCGGAACGATCTTTTCGTTTATGTAGATCGATATGCGAGGTTGGAACAACCCCGAACAGCGATGAGTTCCATGACCCATGCTTAACGCACATTGAGCGCATCTGCTCAGCGTTACGGACGATCTGCCGGTCAGAGTTCTCGGCATCTACCACAAGCGAACGTATCGGCTCTATGCGGCGCTCGGTGCGGAACTGAATACCCGCCGAGGCCATCATTGCCACTTGCCGCAGAAAGAAGCTCTTGCCGATCCCTTCGGAAGCCACAACGATCACGCGTTCCTTGCGTTCGATCAGACTGGGGATAACCCAGTCATATTCCATCGAGACGTTGGCCGCCCACTCGTCGTAATCCGGCACAGGTTTAGTAAGTGACGGGACGGCTTCAGCTAATAACGATTGGGCTAGGTCGAGAGAATCGGCTAGTGACAGTTCTCTGTCCGCTGCGTTCGTGAGAAGTGTCTCAGCAGCGAACATCGCCGACCTGCGGCCCGAAGCGTCGGTGATTCGTTTGATAGTATTCGGGGCGCTCAGCGGGGAAGCATCAAGGACGAGTTGCCTCATTTTGCGTCGTTCCCAACCGACCTCATGGGCTACGGTGTCGGTAGTAACAGCATCGCCGCCATCATGGAGGACGGCGACAGCCTCCCATATTTTCTGGCGTTCTCCGGTGAAGTCTGCTGGCAGAAGCTCGGCTAGCAGATCGATTCTCCCTGGGGTCGATGTGCAAGCGATAGCGATTGCGTCGTCCTCGGCTGCCTTATCGACGGGCAATTGCAGATTATGCATTCTCGTTCTCGTTCATTCTCTGGATGAGTGCGATTTCGTCATGTGCGCTTTTCCTCGCCTCAGGGCGCGCTTCCTCATAGTCCATCCACCGTTCGTTAGGCCCAAAGAACGTCGCCCCGTGCAAAACGTACTTTTCTTCGGTCCTGTCGGCGGTAACCCTCCGATCGTATTCCCTGGCGGCTGCTAGCAAGCGGTCGGCTGATGTCCCCGCCGCCCGTCTAGCTGAGTAGGCGGCTAGGGCTGCTTTACGAGCAGTTTTGCGAGGGTAAGCCTGCCATATCCGATTGAACTCAAACTCGTAGGCAGGTAACGCGGTTTCTTCTTGGGTTTGGTTTGGGTTATATTGGGTTACGGGCATCACCATGATGCGCCCCGCGCCTCGTGGTGATGCACCCCCCGCATCACCGTGATGCACCCCCTCGCCTCGTGGTGATTCGCCCTCGCCTCGTGGTGATTCGCCCTCGCGAGCGGACAGATCGCCCTGCGGGTATGCCGCCAACCGGACTGGCCTCAACATCCGATAACGCCCTGGCCGACCCGTCGGCTTCCCGTCAGCGCCTACTGTCGGATCAACGACAATGAGATCGCCAGAATCGATAAGTGCAGCCAGCGCACGTTGGGCGCTAGGCCTAGACACCCTCGCCTTATCAGCAAGATTAGCGAGAGCGAACCATGTCTCGTTGCGGTAGACATCGTTCACCGTGTCTGCTATAGCGAGATGCACCTGGAAGGTTATGCCCGTATGCGGCGAGTACTTGAACACGTAACCGATCGCCTCTGAACTCAATTCTTCTACCATGCCCTTTCGTGGTATGATCAGATTCTCCTCGTGGTGGTGGAGCGATGGGCCTGTGGCTTAGCTGCAGGCCCATCACATTTCTCACCTAGAAAGGTTCTGTATCGGGATCGGCTTCTTCGACTTCTTCGACTTCGATAATCTCGCTCGGCTTGTGCAATGCGAGGAACGCATCAACACGATCGCGGTGAGCGGTAGTCAAGGAAGCGATAGCAGGCAGCCCGCTAGCCTTCCAAGCCAGTTTGATCTGCTCCAAATCGGAAGCACCCATCAGGGCATCTTTGATCGCTGTGAGTTCTGCCTCGCCAAGCAGCTCAGCGGCAGCGTTATCTGCTATATCGCCGAACGCACCGAGTTCCTCAGGATCATAAGTGATACCGGCAAGAACATCGGAGAACAAGCGCCGCGTTAGACGCGTGCAGGCACGCGCCCACAACATGTCCGCAGTCGATGTCTCCCAAGCTCCGGCTTTCCCCCATTTCGAGCGCGATTCGAAGCGCCCGTCATCTTGGACGACCCCTTTACCGAGGGCGGCGGCTTCCTCGATTGTGTAAGCTGTTTCTAGGACATCGCCAGTGTCGGCCCGTTCGCCACGGACGCGGGCGGCTATCGGGTGGCCCGCCTCGGATCGCACGATCCCGAAGTCAGTTCCCTCTGCACCCTTAATCCGGTGGCCTTTAGCTCTCACTATCCCGACCTGCACCTCAGCAGCGAGTGATGGAGTACCGTCTATGACATGAATCTTGTTGAGGGCGACCGATGGGGCCAGACCAAGATCGCGGCCGTAGAGCAATACTGTGAGTATGTCTGCTGGCCTGTTCTGTAGCGCTGGCCGGAGCAAGCTTGAATCAGCGAGCGCGCGACTCATCTCTGACATTTGCTGCCATAACGAGATGTCGTCATGGTGGGGTGGTGCTTGCGGTATCGGGACTGGTACTGCCATAGGGACATTTCCTGCGGCAGCAGTTGGTTCTTCTGTGGTCATTTCTTTCTCACTTTCGGTAACTGACGGTTGACCGCCATTCGGTTGAACAATATTCGTCAGCATCTATGCCACGATCTTTTAGCGCCGTGATGCGCGCCGAGCCGCCCGACAGGGCGAAAACATGCCTAATTTTCTCTAGCGGCGTTTCTTCCGTGATCTCGCCGGTCTCAAAGTCGATAAGCCGAGAGTCGAGAACGGCTCGCAACAAATCATCGTTTTGCCATTTCGTACGAGATGCCGTCTTTCGTGGTGTGACCTCGTAGGAACCGACATTGAATGATCGTCCGGTATCCACGATGTACCCGATGTGTTCGTCGCAAAGATCAGCAGCACCTTTATAAGCGGATGCTAGTTCCCGCAGCAAGAGAGCAAGCTCGGCTAGCGATTCAGCATCGCCGACCCCTGGCTCCCATCCGGTCAATCCCTCGATGACCTCATCGCGCAGCAAAATCCATTCTGGTGCTATCCCCATCACGCACCGCCGATCGTTCCGGCAACAAGGCCGGTAAGCAAATAGAGGGCGATGAAACCGAGTCCGTAGACCCATCCAGGCAAATCCCGCTCAGGGGCACTCAGGGTGTCTGCCGGTTCAGTTTCTTTAATAGGGAAGATCGGTTCGCCGATGTAGACACTCGGCTCGTTCGTTTCGTGGCTGCCTTGCGGGTCGGTGCGGAACAGTAGCCAATGCTCCTGCCCGACCTCTACCCCATCAGGGAGGCGGCCAGAGAACCCTAGCGACCAGCCCCGATCGCACAGGAAACAACGCTCGTCTGGCGATATGCGCCCATCTGTCCAGCGCACCTTGTAGCGGCGGTTAGCGAACCATTGCGGCGATGTGCTGTTGAGCGTTATGCGGTAGCCAGACCAAGCAGAACGAACCGTTCCTTTCGTCTGATAAACGAGATGCCCATCAGTTGATGTTTTCATGTTGCTCCTTTGGTGGTGGTGGCTATCTCGCTCAGTATAGTCGGTGAGGCGAGACTAAGGGTATTTTCGGCGTTTCCTCCGGAATAATCCTCTGGTCAGGTAGTTCGTTTCACGGTTTTGCTCTGGTGGCCTACCGTGTCAGTTTCCTCGGCCTCGATCCAGACCCTAGCCCCGCACCTGTCAGGGGTCGGCGATTGGACTACGCGGGCGGCAATAGCCCCACAAGAAGGGCAGATAACACCTACCGCTACTGAGTGTCTACTCCCACGCCATGTCCGGTCGATGATGGCAGGCAGCCCTTTGCGTATCCGCTGCTGGTGGACATGGATAATGTGCTTCATCGGTTCCTTATCAGCGCGACGCTGATCGCTGTGCCGAACTCTGCTAACGACCCATCGTTAGTTATTATCCGATCAGCCTCTAAACCTATTAAGGCAGTCTCGGAGATATGCTCGTTCACGGGGCCGACCCCAGGTCGTTTGATCTGCCATATCTCGCCGCCCCTACTGCGGATAGCGGCCACTTCATCAGGGAAACGCACATCCGTAATCACATGCTGGCCGCCGGTTGCTATCTGATCGAGGACAACTTTGACGAGGATGTCTTGTCCCCCAACCTGCTTGAGTACGTCACCGAGGGACTGTAGTAACCGCCGGACTTCTGACAGTTTCTTGGCGTTCTCCCACCCTGTCGCGTCCACGATGCGTCGTAGCCGGATAGGGTCACCGAACCTAACACCGACCTTAGGGTCTAGTTCGTAGAGACTGTCGCGGAGAGCGTCAGCGAAAGCTAACCGCTTGTAGCCATGCCTAGCGAGGCAGACAGCAACTGTGTCTTTGCCTGTTTGGGCGTAGCCCGTTAAACCGATCAGGTGCGGGCTACCTGCGTTCACACCGTCACCATAGCGTCGAAGCTGTGAATGCCGAGCGCACCGCACGTATCAGGGCCATAGCCCGTCGGCAAAATAAGCGTTACGACGACGCGCTCACCAGCCTTTAGCCCCCATTCCTGGACGAGATGTTCGCCGTCTATAAGGAGATGCCGCCCCCATTTGTCGGTTCGGAGGCATTCCTCGTCTATGCCGTAAGAACGGTCTAAAAACTCCGGTTCGGGCAACTCATCGAATGTGACTGTCGCCCACAAGTTGTCGCGGTAGATAAACGCTGTGCCGAGAATGGCACAAACTTTCGGCGGGGTCACATCGGGAATAAGGTCGATCTTGAAATCATTCATCGTGTTTCTTTCCTCCATTAGTTATAGGGCGAATGAACTTGTCGGGGCGCGAACCGTTAGGCCCGCACCCCGACCTGACCACCACAGTCAGATGTTTGAAACCAAAGCCATTGCGCGGAGTCCATCCGATTCGATCTCCCAGGAACGGTCGGGGTCGTCCACGACTTGCGCCATTGAAGTGACAGCGTGGAGAACGCCGCCCGCTGTGAGCAAGCCACCCCGAATGAAATGATCCATCAGGGCCGAGCGCTCATCATCAGAATAGAGCAAAGTCCGCGCAACATGCGTGATCGTTTGTTCAGGGCTGGTGACAGCGACCCCCGCCTGACGCTCAAGGTCAGCGATAGTGCGCTCAACCCATTTCGCAGACAAGAACGTCGCCACCGCATCAGATGCCTGCGAGCTAATCAAGTCAATTTGCTTCCGGCGGGTAGCATCTGACCACTCGATCACGCCTTCATCGAGTTTCTTGCCGATGTGCACCTCACGCATAGCGTCCTTCGCTATGATTAGGCCGTTATTGCAGACCTTGACCCTGATACGGGGAACGAGTGTGTATGCCCCGCCGCCCGTCTCGCTGTTGCGGAGAACGAAACCAGCGGATACGACTGGGTTATCCGTACCGTATGCCCCCGTGAATGGGGAACGGTAGCCGTTCAACAAAGCGGGCGCTAAGAGGCTGATGTTCGGGGCGACGAACCGCACCGTCATCGAGCGGTCGCTGAGGTCTGCTGATTCGACCGTGACGGAACCAGGCTCGGTTGCTGATCTAGCTATGCCGCTGATCACGGCAGAGAGCGTGTCCAGGTGGTCGATGATACGGAACCTGTCTGAGAGGACAGCCCGACATAAGCCTTCACCGTTCTCGTCAACGAATGAGCGGACTAGGGCGCGGCCAGGGTCTTTCGCCAGCCAGTAGTTCATCGTCGTGTCGAGGATCGGTTCGCCGCTGACGAGGGAGTCTGCTCTCATCTTGCGGACATACCGGCGGGGGATGTCGAGGCGGGAACCGATCTGCGATTCAGCTTCGTCCAATATCCCTGCTTTGAGATCGCCGACAGTTACACCATCTTCGGTGAGAACCGCATCTGCGGCCCCTGGGATGATGAGGTTTCCGTCCTCATACCGGAGGCTTGCTGTGTTCACGACCACATCGCGTTTCTGCGCCTGCTGGATTTCCAGTTGCGTTAGAAGATGCTCTAGGTCGCATGTTCTGATCGTTGTGCTATTCATGATTGTTGCTCCTTGCTGTTGGTGGTTGTTGTTGGTTGGTCGAATATTGCTAGGTCAATCATCGCGTCAGCGGTAGCCCACGCTTGCGTTTCGGTTATGTGTCCATGCGTTGCCGCCGAAGCAGCCCCGATCAACGCGCTGAAGCTCAGTTGGTCGTGATATGTCTCGTTCATGGCGACGAAGCTGCGAATAGCGTTCGCTTGTTCGTCTGATGGCCGGAACCCTTGCCTTTCGGCGAGCCGGTACAAGTAGTTGTCTGCCCCTCGCCCAGTCGTCCCGTTAGCCCGATGTGCTGCATCTTCTAGCTTTGCGTTTTCCTCGGATTCATCGAAGTTGTCAAGAGCGGAATCGAAATAGCAGTTTTGCATCCAATCATCCGCATCGTGGTAACGGTTGGAGTCGGAGATCGCTTCGTTGATCGCTAAGGCGATCTCTTGCAGACGGAGAACCTCATCGCGTGTTTTGCAATCGCCAACAAAACCAGCGATTGCCGTTGCGATTCCGTTATTCGCCTCAGCGATCGCTGCTTCCAGAGAATGCTCTATTTCGCTGATCGCTTCGGTGAGGCCAAAGGTGTGGTAGGGGCGGTAGCCCCTGCTCGATGACAACATTTGTTGCTCCTTCTTGTCGGTGGTGATTGCAGCCTCATGCTAGTCGGTATTGACCGACTAGACAACTTTATCCAGAAATAATCCCATGACCAGGGGAAACGCTCCCTCCGGGGGCATCCCCCCATGCCCAGATAGCGAAGTTCCCTCCAGCAGTCAAGCAGAGAGTCAGTTTCCCCTCTTGCCCGTCTCGTAAGCCCGCGCTAGCGACGATGCGTTGCGCTCCTGCGATCATTGGGCCTTCATCGGTTAAGGTGATAGGCAGGTCGCTTGCTACATAATCATCGTAGCGGCGGCTCAACCAATGCTGCCGGTAATCCTCTCCGATGAAAGCTGGAGCGAGGTCAGGACCGAGCAGGATAACCCATCCGTCGGCGTCGCGCCTGACCTTGCCGAACGCCGTATAGGATACGGGCTTACTCATCGGCCCACTCCGGCTCGATGCCCCTCAAGAACCATACCTCGCTCATCTCACGCCCCATCCGTGTGGGCTATCGCCCTGCGTTCGATGAGGAGCGCCAGGTCCTCGCCCCGTTTCCTGAAATCGTCGTTAAGCGCATCGAGACGCGATGTGCTGGAGAGTGCCGCCTCGCTGGCACGCAGGACAGAGCGTGCTTCTCTGTACGCCGCCCACGCTTCTCTTAAGTCGCGAGGCTCTTTGTTCATTGTTCCCCCTGAGTGTTTTCGGTCGTCTCGGCGAGCAGGGCATCTCGCAGGCGGTTGCAGAACCGCCTGCTCGCCCGACCCCTGTTGATCCATGAGAGGACCTCATGGTCGAAGACTGTCTCCGGGGTTAACTCTGCCCATTCATAAGCGTACCAATCGGCATGCTTGATCAGCGCCTTCACAAGACGAGGCCCGATATCGTAGCGGCGAACTCTCTGCGTCCGCGAGTATGGGGTCAACTCAAGAAGCTCTTTCGTGGCTGCGCGCAGGTCATCATAATAGGGATCATCTGGGGTTTCACTGTAACCCAGCGCGTCCTCACATATCCCTTCCTGGATGAACAAGTACCACCAGCCTGTCGGTATTTCGATTTTCATAGTGTCCCTTTCGCTGTGCTGGTCATGGAACTCAGTATAGTCGTTGCCAAGCGACTAAAGCGATTTCTGGAGAAATAATCCTATGGCCAGGAGGAACACACAAAGCCAGATAAACTGCTAGGCATGACAGCACTCTCGTTGACGCTCGCCGATCTAGAAGCACTCAGATCCGCTATCGAAACCGCCGCCAGGGAAGGGGACAGCGAAGCGCTCGCCGTCCTCGTCGCCGAAGCCGAATCGCTAGCAGCATGGCGGCCCCAACCCCACCAGACCCCACCAGACGTCGAATGGTCAACATGGGCGCTACTAGGGGGCCGAGGGACAGGCAAAACCGATGCGGGGGCAGCATGGATTAACAGCCACATGATGGGGCCGCCATGCGATATGCGCGTAGCAGGCGGCCACAGGGGAAGGATCATCGCCCCGACGTTCGCTGACGCCGTATCATCCTGCGTGAACGGGCCAGCGGGAATAAGGGCGCATAACCATGCCGTAACGCTCACCGGGAACAAAGAAGGAACACTCGTCCAATGGCCGAACGGGGCATCAGCCCGCATCTTCGGGGCGCACACGCCAGGGGACGTAGACCGACTCCGCGCTGGTGGTAACGCCTGCGTCGATTGGTTCGAAGAACTAGCCGCCGACCGGTACGCCCAGGACGCTTGGGATCAGGCTGCGTTCGGTCGGCGTTTAGGCCACGACCCGAAAGCGATCATAACGACGACACCACGCAATATGGAGCTAATCCGGTGGGTGCTGGCCTCAGCCGGAACCTACGCTGCCATGACGGTTCTAGCGAACCTTGGCGTATTCGCCGAGACTTACCGCCCTGAGCGGAGAGAACGCCTTGTTGTGACGAAAGGATCAACTGCCGATAACCCCTACCTCGATAGTGAGGTTCGGGCCGACCTTTACGCCGCATACGGCGGCACAAGGCTCGGGTTGCAAGAGCTAGAAGGACTTATCGTCGAGGACGTCGGGACGACTTTCCAACGCGGGTGGTTCGGTTACCGTGACGGCTGGCCCGAAGCGACCGGCCAGACAACAATCAGGTATTGGGATTTAGCCGCCACAGAAGACAACGGAGCGAACGACCCCGACTGGACAGCAGGGGTACGCGTCACGGTCCAACCGAACGGCGGTACGCCACTCGTGCTTGACGACGGAACGGTTATCAAAACCCACCAATGGAATATCGACGATGTGATCCGCGTCAGAAAGACACCAGCGCATGTCGCTGCCCTTGTCTTGGAGACAGCTAAATCAGACGGAGAACGGGTCGAGCAATGGATAGAGAAAGACCCCGCCCAAGCGGGTGTAGACCAGATAGCGCGATACCAGGAACTCCTGAAAGGTATCGCAGTCTGTCACGGGAACTCTCCGACCGGCTCCAAGCTCGTACGCTCAACCGTCATTAGCGTACCAGCGCAGCAAGGGTGCGTTACGATGACACGCGCATCATGGAACAGGTCGCTCCTAGACGAGCTAGAGACATTCGATGGCGACAGGAACAACGGTTCTCACGACGACCAAGTAGACGCTCTCTCAGGAGCGTTTACGGTACTAGGACGTATCGCTACACGCCGGAACGCTCTCAGGATAGTGGCCCCTATTGGCGGGACAAAAATCTCGGAGTACAGAGAGACCGCTTAACCGCGTGGCCCTAGATCAAGACCTTTTTCTTCCAGTGCGTTCTGCAAAGCACTGAACAATGCCGGTAGTGCGGCGACAGCAAGAAGCTGTACCTGATCTACGTCGAGGTCAAGAGCCGGTTGTGCTACAAGTAGCCCCAACAGTGTTTGAGCGTAAGTGCGTGCAGCGCGAATAAGGACAGTGACCATAGAACTTCCTCCTATTGGATTCATCTAATGCCTTTCCAGGTTCTCTGCTACCCATTGTTTCAGTGATGCTAGCTCAACACGACATTCATCACGGTCATGTCTAGCGATCTCGATAGATTCTAAGAGCATCAGGCGTTGACGACGTTGCCCGACATAGAGCATCGTTAGCGCACCGGAGAATGCTACAGCAATAGCCCCAAGAGCGCCACCATCAGTGATAGCTGTCCCGATACTCGCCCCCCATGCGCCAGCAAGAGCTACTGCTGACCCGATCAGATCGTGTTGGCCGCCCATATCACTTCAGGTAATCAGGGGCGACCATATATTCGATCGCGTGGACTACAGCAGAACTAATGTTCTTCCGGCGTGGTGTCCCATCAGGTCGTTCCCCGACATCGCCGAGGCGACGCACAATAGCGTCATCTATGAGCTTCGCGATCCGGTCAAGGTCATCGTTAGATAGAGGCATCTGTTCTCCAATTATGTTGTCGATAAGTTCGGTTGTGAGTGTCTGAGCGCCAGCCCAGTTCAATGCCCAATGGACATGCGAGTTATGTGGGTCAGCGCCGGTATATGCCTGCCATCCGAGAGGCTGATAGTTATTGCGCCATATTTTCCGCTCAAAGATCACTTCCTGCACTCCGAGCCGGTCAGCGTTCGCTACGAGCAGATTAGCGACTTCACGCATCGCGCTCGATTTGCCGCCGTTGTCTCCGGCACGGCCCTCCGCATGGAGGCTAAGTGTCGTTGACCCACTAACTGGCCTGCAAACAAACGTACCGAGATTCGTGACCCCGAACTCCCTAATCAGGTATGACTGTAGGGCTGCTGTGCCTTGCTGTAGCTGTAGGCATTGCGTGCCGACAGGATCATAACTTGACATAACAACAGTTTACCTGATGGACGCTACTGACTCACCCAACGTAACTGGAGTCGTGCGGCAGTGAGGTTAAGTGCGCCACCGGAACTCTGACGTACCTGCATCGAGATTACGTCCGTCGCCACTAGAGCGAGCGTGATCGTATGCATGACACGACTGTCAAGTGTGGTCGGTGCTGCCCGAGCGACAGTTCCGACATATTGGGTCGCCCCATTCTTGTCTATCAAGATGCCTCGTTCGCCTGTAGCATTGAACGCGAACGCTGCTAGAGCAGTGATCTCATACTTGCCTGGGGTGACAATAACGAAGTTCGCTGAGTTCACAGCATGGATGCCGTCAGTGTCGTAATCCTCGCCGCCAGTCATGGCGATACCGGCTGACCACGCATCGTTAGCGATGCTCGATGTCGCTGTCCGGTAGGCGCTCGCCATCGGTGGGTTCGCGAGGAAAATAATGTCCTCTTTGACACTCGCGTTCCAGATAGAAGCAGTGAGTGTCTGCCCTGCCGAAACAGTTGTTGGTGTCGTATATGTAGCCATCGTGTTGCCCCTTAATAACTGATTCGTTCTTGATCGAACTGACCGTAACTCGCGCTATCGAATATCAGGTATGTGCGTGTATCAGCAGGAGACAACGCGTAAGTAGTCTCCCAGAAATCCAAGCCTACAGAATGACGGATACTCTCGATGAGCGCCACTTCCGTGATCGGGTCACCTGTCCCGATAGCAGGCCGGACATTCACAGTGATTGTCGCATCAAGATCAAGTCCGAGCGCCAAAGGGTAACCTGTCGTTGGTGTCCGGCGTGGCGACCATACGAGCTGATCAACACGGTTCAATGGCTCTTTATATTTGTCGAGAACCCACTGGGCATAATAGGCGGATTCGTTATCGTCCTTGAAAGGAAGCCCACTACTCGTCCAAGAGCGCGTCAAATATGAGGTGATCGAAGTAGCGTCCTGCACGTTCTGATCAGTCCCGAACTGAGCTGTCACAGTAACATCGTTCCGTATGAGTTCATCTGCCGGAGCGAGACGCGCTTCCAAGAACTTTATTTCTGCGCCACTACTACCAAACGTAGCTGAGGAAGCCTGACCGTTCACGGCGTGACGTTCACGGAACCGGATATTCCCATCGCCTTTGATCCAGAAGTTACCGGCCTCGACATCCACGATACTCAAGATGTAGTCGAGAGCGTTCGCCATCCCCATCTCGGCGATAGGGCCAAGTGTCGAGTTCCCGTCCATGACGTTATTGGCATCAGCGACATATGGGATGCCGAGCTGATCAAGAACATATTGGATTCGTTCGCCGGTTAGCTGCGAATCGTATGGGGCTGCACCGATACTGAAATGCGTCAATATCTGGGCGAATGAGAGTACATAGTCGTAGACAGCTACCTCGTCAATGGTCGCGGCGATATAGTCGTTCCATTGGGTTGTCCCCCCGACGATAAGGCCATCGAACGCCGAGTTTTCTATCGCTGTAACCGCAGTCCCTGCAAGCACCCCGTCGATATAGACCGCTTGAGTACCGGCCCCCGTAATCGTCCAGACGAGATGATGGATCAGCCCATCGTTGTAGGTATCGTTCGTGATTAGAGCAAGGACACTAATAAATGGTGACGCGAGAATCAGTTGGCCTGTCGGCCACATCCAAATAAACCAGCCATCGTTTTCTTCGCCGTCGCCCTGCCGGACAAGTAGCCCTAACGAAGTTGTATCAGTCTGAAACCAGCATTCGACAGACATCGGGTCACCAAACGGGCCGGTATGCGCTGCCCCACGATGAATGATCTTGTTGTTATCCCCATTGAAGTCAATAGCGCCATCAGATTGCTTATATACGAGGCTCTCGACACCACTCACAGAACCATACATCTGCCCGCGAGTCTTACTGATCGCATCAGTTACCCTGAATGGCCCTTCACCGGCCTTGCCGCCATTCTCACCTAACCGCAAATAGGCGATAGGGGACTCAGCCGGAGTATCAAGCGAACGCACCTCATAGAAATACGGGTCGATCAGAGTCCGATCAGCAAGAACACGCATAGCGTCAGTCGCAGTCACCGTACAAGTAGACGACCGATGATCCGACCATTCCTGCGACCAGGAATCCACATACCCATACCATAGGTCATAGTCCGTCGCCGAATATGTAGCCCAAATCCGAATCTGTTTCATTGGGAGCAGATTCCCGAAATACGGGCCAGCGTTATAGTAAGGATCGAACCTACGAGTACTGTTCTCAAGCGTGATAGTAGCTGTCCCAGGTTCGGGGCGCTCAAGCTCGCGTTGCCTACCTCGACCCCACTCGGCGCTCAACACATAGTCAGTAATATCAGCCCAGGTAGGTGTCGTGTCTCCTGGCGTAGAAGTGAAAGCTACCTCAACGAATAGCTGGACACCATCGAACATGAGTGTCATGCGACAACAAAACCTCGGCGTTGCAGCGAGATGATCTCATCTTTGACTCGGCGAACAAGGTCTTTCTCTGCGATCACCGAACCGGCAACATAGATATTGATAGCAGAGCCGCCACCGCCACCAATGCCGGAACGGGTAGCGCCCTGCGACATGACCGCACGCGTACTCGAAGCAGTCATAATGTTCCCTGATGCCCCAGGTGTGAATAGTTCAGGGCCGCGTTCACCAACAAGATACGGCTGGCCCTTCGATACCGGCCCACCGACCGCTTTACCTAGAATCCGACCCTGCTTCCAGTCAGGTACATTATCAGCGTTCAAATCCCAGGGGGTAGGTAGAATCTTGAAAGCGTTCTCCAATGAGTCGGGCTGCCCATCAGCGTTCGTGTCCCAGGGTGTCGGCATGATCTGAGTCGCGTACTTGACCTTGACGTTCGCTTCCTTATCGGCGATACCCAAGTTATCGACATCGACAAGTTTGTCTTTCACTGCCTGCATCAGAGCGTTATAGTCAATCATCCCCTTGTCATTGATGAATGGGTCGAGGTCACCTAAGTTTTTCAGGTCGAGGAACGTCCCGAAAATCTTGAGAACCTCAGTCTCCGTTGCTCCGGCTTCTTCGGTTGCCTGAGTGAGAAGGGCGACCATATAGGCGACTTCTTCATTCGATGCTCCGGCAGCGCCACTGAAATCCTGGATTGAAGAAAACGCGTCAGCGTACCCGCCGAATATCTCATCGGCTGTTGGGGCAGTCTCATCTTTCCCTACTTCGAGCAGTTCCCGTAGATCGGTAACAGCATCACGGACATCTATCGCCTTGAGGGCTTTCTCCATAGGCCCACCAAAAGCATAAGTGAACTTATCTACGAAGTTCTGTGTTGATGTTGACGCTGCATCAAGAGCTTCTTTCACAGCGTTGATCGAGCGTATACCGAGATCATCCTCCGTGAGTCCAACCTTTGCGACGGCTTCAGACACCTGGACGAAATCGCCAGCGGATACTGTCGCGGCTTCCATCCCTGCGTCGTATTGCGCCTGCGAGATTACGCCATCATCTAATTGTTCATTTAGTTTCCGGTGCGCTTCTTCCACATCTCTCAGCCCGACCGCGACTTCAGTAGCATACAATTTAGCGCCACCTGAAGCAGTGTCGGTAGATTCGGCGAGTTGATCGTATAACTCCAGGGCATTTTTCAGTCCGGCATCGTTTACTGCATACAGCCTGGCTAACGAATCAGTGTCAAGGAAATCATCAGCTTCGTAGGCTTTTCCGGCAGAGTCCGTGTACTGCATTTCTTTCTGCCGCGCCTCGATAATGGACAGTATCCCTGCACGCAACTGTTTCGCTGCCTCAGTGCTACCCATTATGGCCCTAGTCCACAGATCAGCACCAGTAGAACCGATACCTAAAGAACCCTGCACTTTTACGAGAGTGTTCAAAAGGTCCGACTCATTGAGAATCGCCATCTGTGTCGCGCGTATAGATTCAAACGATTCCGTCGAGGATAACGCTAACGCGTCAGCATATTCGCGTTCTGCTTCTGCCTGCTTAGACCGTGCTTGCGCGCCCTTTATGAAAAGAGCTGTCAGCACAGTAGTGATAGCGACCATCCCCATAAGTACCGGATTGCCTACAGCCAACAATTTGAAAGCTACTGCCATCTCTTTGATCGCCAATATCGTTTTAGTTATAGCGAAAGTAACGCCAGCAATAGCTACAGCTATACCGACGATGCCTGCAACACCGCCCAATGCGGACTTCATCGCTTCAGGGATAGCCTTCCACGCGTCAGCGAACGCTTTTACCCCATCAACAAGATACGAGACGACTGGAGCGAGTCTCCCACCAAGTTCGATAGCCGCCTGCTGTATCGCTACAATTGCCTGCTGCAATTTATAGGCCGAAGTCTCAGCCATAATCTCGAACGCGTCATCGACTACGCCAGTACTGTCATGCACACCCGACATGATCGTATCGACCTTCTCGGCATCCTGCCCGAGTAACGAGAGCGCACCAGCGAGACCACGAACCTCAGGGAAAAACAACTGGAACTGCGAGATGTTCCCACCAACAGAATCCCAAAGTTCACGCAAAACAGGTAACAGCCCTTTATCGCCCACAGCAGAGACAAGTTCATCCTGCGAAGTAGACAGGCCACCGAAACTTGTCTCAAGAGCCTCAAGAACACCTAACGCAGCATGAGACGGGGAGATAATCTGCGTGAACGCGCTCTTTAGAGCAGTAGATGACTCAGCCGAGTTCAAACCAGCGAGCGACAGAACAGACATATAGCCTGCGAGTTCATCAAACGTCACACCCAACCGGCTAGCGATAGGCGTAACACGACCCAACGATGGGGCAAGCTCATCGGCTTCCATCGAACCATAACGGACAGCCGCAGTTAGCTGATCGGTCACGCTCGCCGCCGACGAAGCTTCCATGCCGTAAGCGTTCAAGACAGAGACGACAGCCGAAGTGATCGTCGCAGTATCACCCAACCCTGATGTAGCGGCCTTCGCTGTCATATCAACAACGCTCAACGCCGATGCCGCATCATAACCACTCGAGGTCACATAGTAGAGCGCGTCAGCGATCTCTTTCGGGCCACGCGCAGCCTCCGAGCTAATCCCCATAGCGCCCTCAGTGAGAACAGCGAGATCATCTTTGCTTTGACCTGCGAGAGCCGCCATTTTCGTGATAGAGGACTCGAAATCAGCGAACATCTTGAAACTCTTGACCCCGACACCAAGAATCGCAGCACCAAGAATCATCAAAGAACGCTGAGTGGACTGCATGGCAGACTCAGCGTCCCGCGATGCTTTAGCCCTATCAGCCGATTCCTGTTTCATCACCCTAGAGACAGCAGCCGCTTCTTCCTTAGCTGCTTTCTCTTTCGCTCTCGCTGTCTGTTGCGCTAACCGGTATGCCTCTTTAGCGACCCTAGTCCGATCAGCGATCTCTTGCTTAGCTGCCCTCTGGACAGCCGCAGCCTCGTCCTTATAGGCTTTCTCGGCAGCTTTAGCTATCAACCTAGCTGTACGCTCAGCCTCTTTAGCTGCCTTATTCGCCGCCGAAGCCTGCTCTTTCGCCACCCGATTCGCGGCTGCTATCTGTTCCTTAGCGGCCTTCTCCGCAGCAGCGACTTTTCGCTTCTGAGAGGCGATAATGACATTAGATTCATTCCTCTGCATCCGGCCTATAGAACTCTGTATAGCTTTATGAGCGTTCTGAGAAGCTTTCTTCTCGGCAGCCGCCGCAGCCTGAGCTGCCTTGATCCGCATATTCCTATGCTGATCAGCTAGCTTTTTTGACGCGGCGTACCTCGATTGGGCGGCTTTCAGGATAGCCGCCTCAGAATCCTTAGCGGCCTTGACCTGCACAGCGCCCGAATCCTTAGCGGCCTTCCCTAGACTCGCAGATAGAGACTGCTGAGCCTTCTTTGCTCTCTCAATAGCAGCAAGGAACTGTTTAGCATCTAACGTAAGGCGACCAGCGAGTTCCGCTACAACTGTCGCCATTAGATACCCTCTCTAGTTACCTGTTGCGAGACTTCGCTCGCAATTCTGCTTTCTGTTGCGCTGCCTGATGCTCCGAGTAAGTCAACTCGTCGTGCGCCATCCACTCGACTAACTCTGATGCGTCCATGCGCTCCGAGAGATCACGGACAGTCATACCTAATCTCTCGGCGAGTCGGAATCGGTATCTCCGGTCGTTGTCTCGGATGAGTCGTCTTTTCCCTCATCCACCGCGTCAGCGACCAATCCAGCGAGTTTCATGCCGACCATCGCTACTTCTTGAACGACTTTGCCGTTCTTCTCAGCGATCCACGACACATCATCGCGAGCGAACAGGCGTTCACCAGTCTCAGGATCATGTGCGGTGAGAGCCAAGATCAGGGGGAATAGTTGAACGCGTCGAGCGTCCTCATCATCAGATGTCAATAGGTTTAGTAGCTCTGCTCGTTCGCGTGCGTTCGTTGACTTCACGAGGATCGTGCAATCCCACGCGGGGACTTCCACTAGCTCGCTCGCTATGTCGTCAACTAGCATGATTTTGTCTTTGAGACTCAAGGGTCTGCTCCTTCGTTAGTTCCGCTCAATGGCGGTAATGATTATCGGGTACTGCTAGAACGATCCGGTCGTGACAGCACCAGTCACCTGGAAGTTCAGGGACATGCTCACCTTGTCATCGACAGGGTTACTGACCGTGTAGCTCGTCAACAAGGCGTTCGCTGTACGGAACGGTGAGCTAGCAACAGAACCCTGAGGCCCGAACTTGAGGGTCACAACAGCAGTAGAGCCAAGCATCGAACCGATACGGGACTCATAGGTTGATGCCCAATGGCCGGAGAGACTGAACGAACCGCCACGCAAACCAGGGAGGAAGTTCCGGTCGTTATCGCCGAAGGTCGTGACCTCAGCAGTATCGGCCTCACGGTCGAAACCAATGTCGTCTAGACCACTAGACATAACCCAGGTGCTAGCACCCGTGTGGATGATCTGAAGGTAAGTCGCCTTACCGTGCTTGAAGTTGACTGCCATGATTGGCCTTTCGTTTTAGGGGGACTGTTTATCTGCGACCGAAAGCTACGACTGCCTGAACTGATTTACCTGCGCCGCCAGTGAATGTCGAGCGAGTAGCCCTGACATACCTTTTGACTGTTCCGGCGACTGTTGACCGCTGGACTGTGATACCTGTAGCGGCAGTGAACGTGATGAGGTCAGCCCATGAGACAGCCGCTGATGAGTGCTGGACTTTCACTACGAGTGAAGTGAGTGTTGATTGTGCGATCAGATGGAAGTGGCCTACACCGCCGTTCGATGAGGCGGCAGTCGAACCGTTATCTCTACTCACAGCAGTCGATGAACCTGTGGTCGTTACGGCAGTCTCGTTCAGCAAGAACACGCCATAATCCATCCGGCTTGTCGGTTTCACCGAGGCAGTGACTTTCACTACATCAGTAGCCATTGACTGGACACCGAACCCGACAGGGAGTGTCGTCACTAGGCGAGCGCGAGCGCCCGTAGCCGCACCACCCATCCCATAAGTGATTGTTGTTGGGGCCGTACTACCGAGAGCATCCTCAATGAGTTTCTGTGCCTCGCTAGAGCCACCATCATAGAAACCATCGAATGACATGTCGGCCTCGCGCACACCACCGGACTGATATGTCCTGTCGCCATTCCCGAATACCGTCGTCTCCGGCGTATCGCAAGTGTGGTCAACGTCGATGCTCTGCAAGATCGTGTAGATCGGCTTATTACCTGCGTAGATACGAGCGCCTTTACCATGAACGAATGAGGGAGCCATCAGACCACCTTCGCTTTCGGTCGCGGTTTCGCTACAGGCTCATCACTAACAAGAGTCCCATCAGCTAGCCATTGGATAACGGTGTCTTTCCCTACCCGCGAATCAATATCGGGGATCGGGTCACCGGCCTCGAAACGTGCGTCATCAGGCGCTAGATTGAGTCCCACTCCTGCTTTGATCACCGCATCTCCTAGTTCCCTTATCGCATAACGCGATAACCCACCAGGATTGTCGGCTCTCAGGACACGCGGTCACGCTCACCAACACGGTGGGTCACTGCGGACACGAACTCGATTGTGCGCTCAGTTTAGCACGCGTTTACGGCGCAGCGGTGTCGCTTTATGGCTGGAGGGGGTGCTGCCGAGACGCAACAGCACCTCGTTCGCCCGTTTAGAGTTCTTCACGACCAACCCTGGCCATTTCGCCATGAGGATCGCTATGGCTTCTTGTTCTAAATCGCTCGTCCGATAAGCGACTGCCCCGCCAGGGTTAGTGCGGTGTTTGAACGATGCCAACAAGTAATCGTGGCGTGCTACAGCTCCGTATGCCTGCATGTGCTGGCACGTGTAGTCGTAGTCCTCTTTCAGCTTTAATGCGGGGTCGAAACGCGGGTCGCTAGGGGCGGCAGCGAACAGGTCGCCCACGATGAATGCCGATGGGTTGATGCGGTTCTTGGCGAAGAACGGGTTGTCGGTGGGGGCGACCCCTGCTAGGCGAATGCTGCCTAAGCTCCCGACGAGAATGTCTATCGCTTCTTCCAGTGGGATGCGTTCAGCTGAACCGTCAGCTGCGAGCCGAGAGGTACGCTTCAAGTCATCTGATAATTGCACGCAAGGCAACCCGTCGGCGAACGCATGGTCGAGGGCGAGATTTCGGGCTTCGACTAGACCGCCACCCGCCACGACTCGTTCTGCGCCTGCCGCCTGGTAGGTCGCTATTTCGTCGTCTGGCACATACCATATTGCTCGCTCTGCGCCGAGTAGACACATAGGTTCGACTTGCTGCGGGCGGCCCGCGCTGATTATCGCTAAATAGTGTGGTTTCATGTGGCTCAGCGTACCTCAGGTTTAGCGGGCGGCGGGGACACTGAGATGCGCCCATGAGCGTTGTCGGCTTTGCACCGATTGCAGCGGATATGCCAGGGTTCTGTCACATAGACAGCGAGCATCCGATTGCAGCGCCAACATCGAGGTTCGCGCGTCAGGATCGTTATCGCCACCCCATAGACAGATGGGGCAACGCCGGTACTCACGCTCGCCAGACAATAGCGGAGAACGAGAAAATGATCCTGCCTCGTTCATCGCGGGCAGCCTCAAACGGTGCGAACAGTGGCTCGATCCGCAGGTAGGTAGTCCCACTGATCGTCGCGTTCGTCACCCTGTCGAGTATCTCCCATGCAGTGTCAGCTTTCGCCCGTGATGCTGTAGGGATCGGGATACTTTCACCACCGGCAGGGACAGTAGATCGCACGAATAACTGGATCGTATGTTTCTGGACAGTATTGCCGGTACTCATCCGTCGTACAGGCTCAACGGACTGGCGTTCAAAAATAGCGCAGGTCGTTACAGTCGTCTCCGGCATTGTGTGAGCAAACAGGTTCGTGCCTGCCGCAAACGATGTTGAGTTCGCATCAAGATATGTGACCACATCTTCTATCATCCCCATTGTGTACTGCCTAACGCGACCATCCTGAATGTTGATGCTGCCCGACATCGAGTACACCATGCTTCGAGCAGTCCGACAGTCCCTACAGCGTGACGGACCAGTAGCCGGTTACAAGAACATCGGCAGTCGATAAGCGCCCGCCCTGTCGTTGCGACAGTCCCCATACCCGTACTCATCATGCACCAAAAACTTCTGTGAGGACATCGGCAGCACGTTTAGAGAACCCGACAGCCTCAGCGTACATCGGGTCGGAGAGATAATGGTCTTTCCCGACAGTATGGTTATATGCCATATTCTCATGCTGTATTAGGGCATAAGCAGCGGCCCTGCCCCCATAACCGAACGAGATTTCTGCACTGCCAGGGCCGCTAAACGAAACAGCGCCCACAGATTGAGACGGCCTCAGGATATGTTTATCGACAGGGACTTGAGGCCAAGATTTATGCATGATAGTGAAAGCCTCTAGGTAGAGAGCTTTGGTGATAGCGGCAGCCATCCTCCCTCGGTTGGCTGACGCGTTGATCTTAGGTGTGAGCGTATCTTTCTTGATAGAGAACGTGATCATTAGCCGAACATGACTTTCACATGGTGGAGTCCGACCTGATCCCCATACCGTTGGACACTAAGAATCGGGGGCGTTGACCCATCAGGGAGCGTATAGACACCATCGACAGGGATCGACGCTGTGCTACTAACCCACGCCGTGGCTGACACTCGTTGGGCGACACCCTCTATCGTGCGGATCAACCCAGGAGACATCACAACACGAGCACGGTAAGAGACAGCAGTACCTGCCGCGCCACTCACCCCATATAGAGATCGGGTAGTCCCGCGAGGCGCTACAGTCACCGTATCGGGCATTAGTTCAAGGAACGCTGCCTCAGCCATCAGTAATAGAGGTTCTGATTGTCGTCTGTTGCCCTGCCGCCATCCTCAGGGTTCGATGGCTGATCGAACTGCCCGCGATAGAACGACGGCGAAGTGTTATCACTGTTCTCGACGTTCGCTGTCTTATCAGCGACACTAATCCCACCGGCTTTAGGTGTCGCAGTGAGAGCAGCGTTCCTTACGAGTCGCGCCCTAAGGTTCTGATAGTTCCCTGAGAGTTGACTTCCACTGATATGGAGGTCACCGACCTTCTTGTCGATACCGCCCTGGACGGCTTTTGCTGACAGTGCGTCACACGCGGCGATAGCGGCGTTCCGTATCGAGCCGTAAGCGTTGATCAGATATAGGAGTTCCTCATCGCTCGCTTGTTGCGAACCACTATCCGTGTCCCCGAGAGTGAACCGGAGCGCGTCAAGATCAGATGCTGACGGGTTCCCTGAGTATGTCCATGTGCCTGCTACTGTCATTGGGTACTCGCTCTATGTGGCCGGACAGCGAAAGCGTCGCCTTGTGTCCCTCTTACTAATCCTGTGGAACGGAACTCATATGACCATCGGCCTGCTACGTCGGGCTGGAACTCGTATTTGTAGCGTCCTGTGCCGGTACTTGTCAATGAGCCGCTCGCGATGACTCTATCTGTCGAGGATGGTGTCTCGATGACAAGAGTGACTGTCGCATTCGTGTATGCGCCGGTCGAGTTCTGGATAGTGGCGCTCAGCCGGATCGTATCGCCGATGTCGTAGACAGTTGTGGTCATCGCTAGCCTTCTAGGAGTCCGTTACCACTATCGTACCCGACGAGCTATCTGCCGATACGACAGACCCGACCAGGGCGCTCGATATAGTGATACCGCCTGCGAGAACATCTGTTGCTGTTAGCGTCCCGACATTGATGCTCGTTGCTGTCATTGTCCCTGCGAGAACATCCGAGGCTGTGACTGTCCCTTTGAGTGTCGCTACCTCGAATATGGTCGGCGCATAGATGACGAGGGTGCTAGCGATAGCAGGCGCGCTTACCCCCTGGTCCTGTTCGACATTTGGCGTGTAGACGAGCGCGCCGGAGATAGCAGGGGCGGCGACAGTCTGTTCAAGGAACGTCGCTGGCGTGTAGATAACGGTTCCTGCGATCAGGTTCGCTGCTACAAGATAGGCCACTCCTGGCGCATAAACGAGTGTGCCGGTGATCGTTTCTGCTTGGATTTCTTGCGTGACCTGTGGTGAGAATATAAGTGTGGCTGATATTGCTTGTGCTTGGACTTCCTGCGTGACTTGTGGCGCGAATATAAGCGTGGCGCTAGCGAGGTAATCAGCGCCAATAATGACTTCGCCAGGTATCGCTGCCGGAGCGTATAGGGCTGTCGCTGAGATAGCCGCAGTGCTAATGACTTGAGATACTGATGGGCTATAGACGGTTGTGCCACTAGCGATAAAGTTCGGTGCGACAGTAACAGCGCCTGGCGTGATGGTCGGGCTATAGGTAGTGCCGCTGCTCAGGAAGTTTGTGAGGATCGGCTGTATGTCGGTCGTACTGAAATCGTCCCAGAATATTGAGGTGATGGCAGTTGGGTCTATCTCGTAGAACTCGCTGATTGCTGTCCCACCAACAGCGTCCCATAGACCACTAGTGTTGTCCGTCTGAGAGTGCGCCCCGTCCCATGATGTGATCGGGCTAGCGGACGCTACGAACTGCAGCAAGACTTCGCTCGTCAGTTTGATGGCACGGAACGCTAGATACTTCGGTGTGTCAAATGTCCCAGTGAGGCTCGATGTGTATATGCGTGTCGTGACACCGCCCACGACACGGACGAAATGTAGCCCTAGCCCGATGTCTTTCCCTGTATCCCCATCAGTCCCGTAACGGACCTCGTATCTATCTGAGTTCGCGCTCGTAGCTAAGACGTGCAGCGCGAGACAAGCAGACGGTACGTTCTCTGCGTTGATGCGTGACTCGACCAGGACGCGGACTTCGGCGCTAGCGAACTGGAATGTTGCGTTCGACGCATGATGTGACCGTTTAGCGCCAGCGGTTGTCGCTGCGGCTACACGCGCCCTGCCCCTGTTCGCGTCGATCTGATTGTTCGGCGATGAGACTGTCGCTATGTCTGTCGTGTGAGTCCAGTTGCCGGACGAGATCGGCCATGCCGTGTTATCCGCACCAGTGAAGTCACTGGTCCTTGTTGTCATGTCGTCAGGTACAGGTCGAGGGCATCAGATGCTTTGGCGTACATGAGTATCTCAGAGATGTGGACAGCGACCCTCATGAAATGGTCAACGTTGAGGCCTGCTAGAACATCAGCAAGACCTGTGATCCGTGATGCTCTCTGAGCGAACGTGTCCTGCGCTGAGATGAATATGTCAGGTGGATACATCGAAGCGGTACCTGGCGTATCGAACAGGCTTAGCGCCCACGATCGCCACGCATCGAAACCCTGATCGTCCATGTCGCCAGGATCGCTCGCTGCCACGATGAGCGTCCGTAGCGCGGAGATATAGTCAGCGTCCATCATCGCCCTAAGAACAGCCGACGGGGATTCGCTGAACAGTTGTATTGCCCTGCCTCGTATAGCGTCCCTGAGTCCCTCAAGGGTCTTGCCTATCACGACGATACGCCCACCGGCCCCGTACCCTGTCGTGATCTCGCCATGTAGATCATCGGCATAATCAGTGATCTTGCAGACCGCTGTCAAACCTGCATCAACGACGAAACTCCAATCGACGCGGACACCAGCCCGCGCATCGACAGCCGCCCCGTCCGGCATCTGACAGAAATAGCTCGCTCTGATTCCTTGCGCTGCGAGGTCTATCTCCGGCGTGATGAGTGTCAGGTCGCGTCGCTTATTGACGATGACGTAGGGCAAGAGCATGAATGTTTCAGCGGCCATTATCCGACCTTGCTGTTACGAATGTTTAGGTAATAAAACTTTCGTGACATGCCTTCAACGTAAAGATATTGACTGTTTGCTTCAATGTCACGCATAGCTCACTCTCACAGTGAACTATCAGACGCTAAAGATGCCGGACGCGTTCCAGGCGATAACGATATTGCCGCCATTCGGGGTGACAGGCATACCGCTAGAGAACGTGTCGAAATAGACAGCGAGCGGCGAAGTTCCCTCAACACCGGTATCCTTGTAGATCACTAGTGCCTCTGATTGGTCGCCGGTCACGGAAGTGAATGTCGTGTCTGCTGCGTCGATAACGCCAGCAGTGATAGTCACCGAAGTGATTGTCGCTGTCGCTACCCGTGCCGCACCAAGAATGTCATCGAGGAAGTCATCAGTCGCGGGTACTGGCGTATCGTCCGCTGTGTCGATCAGGATCACTTTGATTGTGTCCGCGTCCCAGTCAATGAACGAGTTCGCGTTCCCACCGAGTATCCGGTTCTTGTATGCGGTAAAGAGAGCGTTTGCCATTAGTGGCCTTCCGGTCTGTTCAGTTGAGCCTGGACACCATCAGGTAATGGGCCTAGTACATCACTGATTATATCGCCCAGCTGTTTCCGTACTGGAAGTCCATCCGGCTTACCACCCAAGATCAACGCTGGTGGGTCTTTGACTTCGCCTGTAACGAGAAAATCATGGCCGGACAGGTTGCTCTGCCGTGCCTGCTGCAACCGTCCCCAGACTGTCTCGCTCACTATCGAATCGCCATGAGTGTCAATCCTGATGTGGTAGTCCTTCGGTAACCGACCGGTCTTAGGGTCGCCAGGGTGAGGGACAATAAGGATCGCGTTCCTGAGTGTCGGGTGATGTATCCGTACCCCTGGCATCAGACCCCACCAGCAGCTAGCGCACCCCACGCCTGCGCTAGCTGATCATTCAGCCACCAGTCGCCCAACGCACCCACATCACTATCGAAC
>SXGU01369197.1_pt1 | contig 51764 bp, 47 predicted proteins | sample 3174531 | NCBI WGS metagenome assembly SXGU01 (sample SAMN11356863, study PRJNA531348) | freshwater metagenome | isolation source: freshwater sample F1-140 | place: China: Fuxian Lake, Yuxi | collected 2017-12-25 | reverse complement strand
GCCCATGTGCAGGGAGCCCGTGACGTTGGGCGGCGGGATGACGATCGAAAACGGTTCGCCGGGGGCGCTCGGGTCCGCGACAAATAGGCGGGCGTCCTCCCAGGCGCTCGACCAGCGCCGGGCTGCGTCGGCGGCGTCGTACGTCGGCGTCATCGGTTCCATGGCGTCTCCGGCGGGGCGGGCGTCTAACGCGGGGCGTCCATCGGACTGCGCACCCAAGCGGCGGTCTGTTCCGACGCGTAGCAGAGGTCGTCGCCCTGCTCGAAACGAAAGTCGTAGTCGAAGAACCAGGTGCCGCGAAACTGACGCTTCTTCGTCACCTGCAGCTTCGCGCGAACCGGAGGCCCGATCGCGCCCATCCGGCCGAATCGCGCCTGCCGGATGTGCGTGCCGAACCCTACCCAGCCTTGGCTTGGCCTCATGTTCATCGCGTACACCGCGTGAAGGGCCCCGAGCGTTCCCGTCGCCTGGATGACCACCGCGCCCGGCAGGTGGCGCGGATGCCCAGGCCAAGGGCGCTGCGCATCGACCAACAGGCCGAGGCGTTGGGTGTCGATGACCGCGTGCACGGCGTTCTCATCGATGCTTTCGACATCGTGGATGAACCACGCCTCGGGGGCGTACAAGCACTCGTCCACGAAATCGGCCGGGATCGGCACGCTCAATCCGCGACGAAGATCTGGGTGAACCAAGTGCCAGATTCGCCGGTGGCAATGCCGATGCCGGTGCGATCCCAGTCCCCTTGGATGTTCTCGTAGTGCGGGGGCGAGTCGATCCACCCTTGAACTGCCACGGGGATGGGGTCGTCATAGCCCTGGTTCCAGGCGACGTTTTCGCCCGCCGAAGTCAGGGGGATCGCCAGCGAGATGGCATCGACGCGCGCGTCAAATCCGTCATGCCCAAAGGCGACAACGCCGTCCTGCATGTCCTCGCTGTGTCCGCGGACCGACGGTCCGATCGCGACCTCCACCTCCAAAGGGTCCAGGCCCAGGCCGATGCGGACATCATTGACGGCGTCGATCGCGGCGAGTTCGTCTGACCGGTAGGCAAAGCTCGGCTCAGAAGTCGATTCTCCTGTGCAAGCCAAGGCCAACGCAAGGAGCATGGCACCCTCCCCGGTCGCGCCTATCGCACTGCCCGTTCGGCCTCGCGAAGCTCGGTGTTCGCCGGACCCGCTGCCGCTCGGAGGGCTGCGCGCACCGCTTCATAGGTCCACGGGTCGAGCTGGTGGGTGCCTGCTACTTTCGCGAGGTCCAACCCCAATTCTTCGGCGACGCCCTGGGCGTAGGTCAACCGCGCTCGGCGACCGCGAGGGAAGTGGAGGGCTGCGAGGCCAACTTCGGACGGCGGCAGTTCGTCGAGCAAGTTCTCCGCGTCCGCGTCGTCCAAGGTGACGACCGTCTTGAGACCCGCCGCCATTCGAGCCGTGATCAGTTCGCCGGCCAACCGAACGCGACACGTTCCTTTCGACAGCCACTTTGGTTGATCGAGCAGGAGCGATCCGCGGGCCACGAGCGCGTCAGGCCAGCGCATGGTCCTGAGGCGCGCGATGCAGACACTCTCGAATCGACGGGCGTCCAAGCGAACGAGATCGGGGCCAAGGAGGACCTGAGCGACCGCGGATCGGCCGACCCCGGTCGGGCCACACAACACCACGACGGATCGATCGCGAAGTGACCTTGGCAGCGGGCGCCGGCCCGAAAACTCGGCACAGGTTCCCGTGACCAAGGTCGTTCGGCTGGAGCCAACGGGGCGGTGCATCAACGCTCCGTACGAAGGTGGCTCTCCCGTGTCAACGCTCCAAAGCGAAGTTGGTCCTGATCTAAACAAACGGACCAACCTATGCTTTCGTCGACGCCGACGGACGAAGCTCCCTCCCCGCAGAGGGCTAGCTGAGGGGTCGACGCGGAGACGGCGCGCGCGCGTGAATCCACTCTACGATCGCCGCGATCGGCGTCCCGGGACCGAACACCTCATGGACGCCCGCAGCCTTGAGGCTCGCCTCGTCAGCCGACGGAACGATCCCACCCACGAGCACGGGCACGTCTCCCAACCCCGTCGCTCGCAAACCCTGAATGATCTCGGGCACCAGCCGACCGTGAGCCCCTGACAGGATGGAAATGCCAACGACCGAGACGTCCTCGTCTCGCGCTGCTGCGACGATCTCGGCCGGCGTTCGGTGCAGGCCCGTGTAGATCACTTCCATCCCAGCATCGCGCAGACCACGCGCGACGACCTGGGCCCCCCGATCGTGACCGTCGAGCCCCGGCTTCGCCAACAGGACGCGGACGCGATCGCCGCTCATCCGATCGTGGACCGCGCGATCACGAGGCGTTGGATCTCGGATGTCCCTTCGTACAACGTCGTGATGCGAGCATCGCGGTAGAGGCGCTCGACCTCGTACTCCTTGCTGAATCCGTACCCGCCGAAAATCTGCAGGGCTTCGTAGGCGCAGAAGTTCGCAGTTTCGCTCGCCATGAGCTTGGCCATCGAACACTCCGCAGATGCGCGGTCCCCCTGGCCCTTCAGCCACGCTGCCCGCCACGTGAGCAGCCGCGCGGCCTCGATGCGGCATCGCATGTCCGCGATCTTCCACTGGATGGCCTGTTGTTCAGCGATGGCCTTGCCGAAGGCCTTGCGCTCCTTGGCGTATGCGACGGCGAGGTCCAGGCAGCGCTGGGCGATGCCAAGGGACTGCGCCGCGATGCCGATTCGGCCGCCATCGAGCGTCGCCATCGCGACCTGGAATCCCTGACGCTCGGCATGGAGCAGCTGCTCCTTGGGTACGAACAAATTTTCGTAGACGAGCTCGCAGGTGCCCGAGGCGTGGAGGCCCAACTTCTCTTCGATCTTTCCCACCCTGAAGCCCGGAGTGGTCGTGTCGACGATGAAGGCGCAGACGCCCTTGTGCCTCGATGCGACGTCCAGATTGGCGTAAGTGACGCAGATGCCGGCTTGGGGCCCGTTCGTGATCCACATCTTGGCGCCGTCGAGGCGGTAGCCACCGTCGACCGGCGTGGCGCGCGTCTGTTGGGCGCCCGCGTCTGAACCGGCCATCGGCTCCGTCAGCGCGTAGCAGCCGATCCGTTCGCCCGTCGCCAGGGGCGTCAGCCATTTCGCTTTCTGTTCGTCGGTCCCAAACGCGAGGATCGGCCAGCCAGCGAGACTGTTCTGGACGCTCATGATCACGCCGACGGACGCGTCGGCGTAGCAGACCTCTTCGAGGGCGAGGACGTAGGACAACACGTCGAGACCCGCGCCGCCAAGGTCCTGGGGGACGAACATCCCGAGGAAGCCAAGCTCGCCAAGTTGTTGAACGACATCCGCCGGAAATGCGCCTGATTTGTCCCGCGCGGCGGCGCCAGGGGCCACGTGCTCGCGGGCAAACTCGCGCGCCAGGTCCTGGATCTGACGGTGTTCCTCGGAAAGCGCGAACATGTCTCCTCCTCAGCGACCCGTGAAGGTGGCTGGACGTTTGGCGAGGAAGGCCGCCATGCCCTCCTTCTGATCGGCGGTCGCAAAGCACAGGGCGAACAAGCTCCGTTCGGCGCGCTGGGCCGCCGCCAGATCGAGGTTCGCAGCCTCGTGAAGGGCCCGCTTCGCGGCGGTGAGGGCCCGCGGGGCGAGTTGGGCGAGCTCGACGGCCAACGCGAGCGCGGCTTCCTCGACGTCTCCCTCGACGACCCGGCTGGCGATGCCAAGGCGAAGCGCTTCCTGAGCGTCGATCATGCGTCCCGTCAGGCACAGGTCCAGCGCGGCGGCCGGACCGACGCGACGGATGAGTCGCTGGGTCCCGCCAAATCCAGGAATCACGCCGAGTTTGACTTCTGGCTGGCCAAACTTCGCATTCGGCCCGGCCAGGACGATGTCGGCCGCCATGGCCAACTCGCAGCCGCCACCCAATGCGAATCCGCCAACGGCGGCAATGACCGGGACGCTGAGTCCGCTGAGTCGGTCGAGAACGCGCTGACCGAGTGCGGAGAACGCCTCGGCCGCCCAGGCGTCCATTGAGGCCATCGACGCGATGTCCGCGCCTGCCACGAACGCCTTGCCGCCCGCCCCCGCCACGATCACGGCGCGAACGGACGCATCGGACTCGATGGCGCTCAGGTGCGCGTCGAGGTCGATCAGCACTTCTGGCATCAGCGCGTTGAGCGCTTGGGGGCGGTGAATCTCCAGGCGGGCGACGCCTTCGGCCGGCGACGAGCGTAGAACCGTGCTCATCGGCGTGGCTCGTGTGTGTGGAAGCCGCGTCCCGACTTGACGCCGAGCCAACCCGCTTCCACGTACTTCCGCAACAGCGGGCACGGCCGGTACTTCGGGTCGCCAAGGCCGCCGTGAAGCACTTCGAGGATGGCGAGGCACGTGTCGAGGCCGATGAAGTCCGCAAGCAACAAGGGGCCCATGGGCACGTTCGTGCCGAGCTTCATCGCGTTGTCGATGTCTTCGGCGCTACCGATCCCCTCGTAGAGCGCGAAGACGGCCTCATTGATGTACGGCATGAGGACGCGGTTGACGATGAAGCCGGGGACGTCGCGGGCGGCCACCGTCGTCTTCCCCATTCGCTCCGCCACCGCCTGAACTTCGGCGGTCGTCTCGTCCGACGTCGCGAGACCGCGAATCACCTCAACGAGGGTCATCACCGGAACGGGATTCATGAAGTGCATGCCGATGACGCGATCGGGCCGGCTCGTCTTGCTCGCGAGGAGCGTGATGCTGATGCTCGACGTATTGCTCGCGAGGATGGCGCCTTCTGACGCGACCTTGTCCAAGGTCGCGAACAGATTGCACTTCGTCTCAACGCGCTCGGTCGCCGCCTCGACGATCAGGCTGCAGCCGCTCAGCGCTTCGAGCTGGGTCGCCGTGGAGATACGAGCGAAGGCGGCGTCGGCGTCGGCAGCGGCCAGCCCCCCCTTCTTGACCTGGCGATCGAGGTTCTTCTGAATCGTCGCCGTCGCCCGTGCCAGGGCGTCGGCCGACACGTCCGTCAACGTGACGTCATAGCCAGCGACAGCGCCGACATGCGCAATCCCGTTGCCCATCTGGCCCGCTCCGACCACGCCCAATCGCGCCACGAACCCTCCCCGAAGGGCGGCGGCTAACGCGGGCTGCGGAGGTGGGCGTCGGCCTCGAGGATCACGGCCGTGCTCGCGTCGAGCGTCGCGCCAAGCACTGGCTCGTGCCACGTTCCCTACGCGTTGCAGCCCACAGGGAGGGGGACGATCGGGCCGGGCCTGACCCCGCCGCGCGCCACCAAGGTCCGCGGCAAGATCGTGACCGCTTGACTGTAGAACACGCTGAACGGCCAGCGCCGCTCGGCCACCTTCATCGCGAGATCGAGGTTCATGGGCCTCAACGTCCAAGGCAGGTGGACACCAAGGGCCGGCGCCCTTCGCGCCAATTCGACGACGAGCGAGCGGTTGGCGGGCATGTGGTTCACGATTCCCGCGCTCATCCTCTCGCGCGTCGCCACGTTGAGGGGCCGCTCAATCGCAGGCCAAAGCCAAGGAGTCAACGTGCCGGATCGGCGAAACGGCGACGCGAGCACGCTGAAGTGTCGCACCAGTCGGCCCACGCCGGGTACGTCGATGGTGATCGCGAGGCCCGCATCCCAGAGGGCGCCGGCGCCCTCGAGCGCCGCGACCGCGTCTTCCTCCGTCCGGTGCCAGGCCATGTGCGCCGGGACGTCGGGCCCCGTCGGGCGGGGTGAACGACGTCGCTCCGGCGACGGCGCGGGGTCGGGCCCGAGGATAGCGCTCGCCCCTGAGGATCCCAGGCCCCCTTGTTCTCCGTGTTCACCATCCTCGCGGCTTGTCTCGTCGACACAGCTCGCGGGCCGGATCTGGGCGCGTGCGCCGAAGCCCCCGAAGGGGTGTACAACTTCGGCGAGGCGGGCATCGGGCGATGCTTGGCTGGGCCCAGCGATCTGGCGTTCGTCGATATCGATGGCGCGCTCAGGCTGGCGGTCGTCAACGCCGACCCCTGGTACAACTTCGACTCCGGAAGCTTGCTCCTGGTGGATCCCGCGTCCCTGGACCTGAACCGCGCCGAGAACCTGAGCCATGAAATCACGTCCGAGGCCCTCCCCCTCGACCGCTTCGCGAGCAGCGTGGGGTTGGCTTCTGACCGCCCCATCGGCCTAGTGACGGGCAGACTTTCGGAGGGAGCGCCTGCGAGGGCCGCTGAGGACGATGTCGCGCTCGTGGATCTTCGCAGTGGAAGCCCCGAACTGCTCGCTCCTGGCGCCCTGACCCTTCAAGACGATCCTGGCCCTGTCGTCGTCCACTCGGAAACGCTCCGCGCTTACGTGGGAAACCTCACCGACCACAGCGTCACCGTTCTTGACCTTGGAACCGACGAGGTCCACGAGATTCCGGTGGCTGGCGAAGCGGTGGTGTCGCTCGTCGACTCCTACGAGATCGACGGCTCGGGCAGCACCTTCGAATTGGTCGATTCCGAAGTCTACGATCCCGAGTTGGCGGTCGATGACACCTGGGTCGCGACCTTCGTCGAAGCCGCATGGCGATTTTGGATTCCAGAGACCGACGGGCTGGCGTTGTGGACCAGCGGAGATGGCGTCACCTTCGAGCGTTCCGCCTTCGGCGTCCCCGACGGCCTCCTCGGACTTGTCGACGCCGACCCCGCAGCTGGGCTGCTCCTCGGAATTCCTGTCCTGTACACGGCCGCCGGTGGCAACTTGCTGCTCGTGTCGTCGGACGGCACGCCCAATGGTTGGAACGCGGCCAGCGCGGCCGTCAATGGCGGCGACGGCATCTGCAGCGCGTGGCTCTCGGGCCCCTCTCCAGCGCTTGTGGATGAACTCCCTGCCCTTTTCCACGAATCTCGCACGGCCGCGGGCGAGCCGGCCTCGATCGCTCTTGCCACGAGCGAAGATGGCTTCACTTACCGCTGCGAGGCCACCGACCTGGGTTTGCGCCCCGAGGTGGCGGGCGTCGATTCCATCGAGGACCCGAGCGTCCTGACGACAGGCCCGGCGCAGGTATTGCGCATGTGGATGGGCTTGCGGACGGGGGACATATGGTCGATCGGCCTCTCGGAGAGCGAAGACGGCCGCACCTGGTCGACCCCGGAGGTCGTTTACGACGGCCTGGGCGCCGAAGCGGCCCTGGTGGGGGCCGACTACGGATTCGCGGCGCCCCACGTCGCCTTCATCAATGGTCGGTACCAGATGACGTTCACGACGTCAGTCGCCGGCGTTGCTTGGACGGCCGTCGCTGACAGCTCGGATGGCTGGTCCTGGTCACTTCCCCTTCTTGTCGCTCCGGCCGGGACTTGGTCGGACCCATGGAGCCCGCCTCGCGTCGCCGTTCAGTTTGATGGAACGTCGTTTTGGCGTATCGAAGGCGTCGATCAGGGCCTCGCCATCACGCCGCTCATTGCCGGCGTGGATTGGATCGATCTGACGCGTGGCTACGCGATTCGGGTCGCCAGCGGTCACGTGATCACCGGCCTCGACCTCTGGCCCGGAAGTGTCGTTCAGGACGGCGGTGCCGAGGCCCTGTTCGTGACCACAGACCCCGAGGGGGCGCCCGACGTCGCCCTCCTGCGCCCCCAAGGCGCCACGTGGGACGTCACGACCGGCTTCTTGCCGAGCGCTGGCGCCGCCAACCGAAACGGCTCGTCGGACCCTGTCGCGCTCACCGTCGACGGCACAACCTATCTTTACTACGCCGGCCTTTCGACTTCAGGCACCCGTCGGATCGCGTTGGCGACCACCACAGACCTCTCGACGTTTACGCATGTCGAAAGCGAACTTGTAGCCGTCGACCCCGCTTGGGATGACGCCGAGCAGGTGCCCCACAGCACCGAGATTTTGGCCAACGGCCAGGTTCGCCTTTGGACCAGTGGCTTCGACGGCTCAACCTGGCGGATCGGGTCGGCCTTGGCCCCCGATGCCGATGGGCCGTTTGTGGCGGAAGCGGGCGAATTCGACCCCTGGGTGTTCGGGACAGGCCTGCCCGGGTCCATCGACGACTCTGGTGTCCGCGACCCCATGGTCGCTGAGATCGAAGGGGTTCGCCATCTTTGGTACTCCGCTTTTGACGGAGCCTTTTGGCATATTGGTCATGCGGTGGATGAAGGTGGCGAGTGGGTCCGGCGGACGGACGCTGAAACGGAACTTACGCGATCGGCGGCCTCTGGCTTCGTCGGAACCTACACGACCGCTGGCGTTCGCAGCCCAACTTTGCGGTCGGTCGACGCCGCGGGCGCACGATTTTGGGTCGCCGGTACAGATGGGCTCGATGCCAGGCTGGGTATGGCCCACGTCCCGTTGGGCCGCCAGTCCCCTTATGCGACGGATGCGATGTTCCTCGACGCGACCCACCCGACGGTCGGCGACGGTTTCACTTACACGACGACCCGGTCGTCCGCCGAATCCGACGTGATCGAGCTGTCCCAGTCCGTCGAAGAATTCGTCTCGCCGGGAACCGGGATGTCGAGCATGGCGCTCGACGAGGAACGCGGTCTGCTCTATGTCACGAGCAAGCTTGAGGACTACGTCTACGTCGTCGACATCGACGGCGATGTTGGCGACGCCAATGTCGACGACCTCGAAGGCCTGATGCGCGTGTCAACGGTGTCGACTGCGTTTGGTTTCCGCGATGTCCTCGTCGTCCCGCAACACGACTGGCTGTTGCTGCTCGCGGACACCCCCGACGCGGTCGTCGTCCTCCCCCGCTCGGTCATGCCGGACGACGCCGACAAAGAGGTCGAACTCGTCACGCCCCTCGGCATCTTGCCGCTGCCTGGGCCCTACGAGGACGTCGGCGAACGATCATTTGCCCCCATCGCAGGGGCCGGCATGGCCGTGTCGCCCGACGGAAGCCTCCTGCTCGTCGCGCATTTTCGCGGCAACCGCATCCACGTATTCGATTTGACGCTTGGCGATTTCGGCGTCCAGATCGCCGAAATCCCCTATGTGGGCGAAAACCCGCATCTCATTGCGTTCCACCCGGATGGTCAAACGGCCTGGGTGGCGAACTACGTCGGCGAAGTCGAGGACGACGTCGTCCACTCCAACTTGGCCATCATCGACACGAACCCCGCGAGCCCAACCTACTTGACGGTCCTGACGAGACTGGTGAACCGGTGATTGCGCTCCTGTTGTCCTGCAGCGATGACAAGCCCTACGACGGCACATTCGATCAACCATTGGCCGCTGCCATTCTCGCCGATGGACCCTTCGACGAACCCGTCGGCTACGTGGCGAATGGCGTCGGTGGGCGGATCATTCCGCTTGGATTGAAATCGGGCCGGTTCTTGACGCTGGACCCGACGGGCTCCTTCGTTCCTGGCCACGGCCTGCCCACAGGGCGCAACCGCGGCCTGTCTGGCGCCGTTGCGGTGTCCGATGGGGTTAGCGTCAACGTATACGCTTCCGACCGTCACTTTCGACAGATTCTTCGCGTTCCGCATGTGACGTCTGCCGGGCCTGATGGCCCCGTGGAATGGACCGACGAGAACCCCTTGTTGGCGTCGCCACCCACGTTTGTGGACGCCGACGCGTCGGGGGGCTTGGCCACCCTCGTTGGGCTGCAATTGCGCGATGGCTGGACGTCGACCGAGGACTGGACAGTCACCTACGATGGTGAAGAGTGGCTCGTTTCCGGGTCCCGCTCGGGTCCTCAGGGCGAAACCGCCGTGACTGGGAGAACCTACGTCGCTGACGAACGGGCGCTCACGTTCTCGATTTTCGGGGCGGCGACCGCAGGGGATCGATTCGAATTCTCCACGACGAACGGCATCGAGGAGCTCGATATCGACGGGATTCCCACCCACATGGTGGCGTCTGCAGATGGCGCCTATGTCGCCGTCCTCATCGAAGATGACCTCCTTGGCCAAAGCCGTTTGGACTGGTTCGACCCCAACACATTCGCGCTCGCTCCCTCCGCCCTGCCCTCCTACGCAGCGCCGAGCGGCCTGGCCTTCGACGAAGGGGGTGCCATCCTGTGGGTGTCCGACCGCGATGCCCCCTTGTTGTACGAAGTCCCCGTCGACGGCTCGTCCCCCATCGTCCACAGCTTGCCCTGGGCGGTGGGCGAAGTCGCCCAACTGACAGACACGAACGGCGCGTCGACGCTGTTCCTCGCGCCGATCGGAACGGGCGAGGTGTGGCGCTACGATCCCGAAGGACACCGTGTCCTCGACGTCGACTTGACGACGCCTGGCGACCAAGGAATGGACGTGGGGTCCACGGTCATCGGCCTCTCGGCGGTACAAGTGCCGTACACCACGGCGTTGCCGAACGACGACGGCGACCGCCCGATCCGGCGCTCCGTCGCCGTTTCCACGTTTGCAGGACGGGTGGTTTTCATCGAGGAACGCACAGGTTGCCTCGTCTCCGACCGCTTTGGACCACGTACGGCCATCAACGAACAATACAGCAGCTACCTGGACTACATCTCCTCCTACGACGGCGACGTGGACTTCGGCCCCTACCTCGAGCCCGACGCCGCGAGCGGCCACTGTGCAATCGTCAACAGCTGCGCGGGTCTCGCGCCGTCAGAGACGTGGCGGCTGACCTTCGACCGCAATGCCCAGCGCTGGGATGTGGACGGTTCGGTCTCTGGTGAGATGCTGACCTCGGCGGCCGAAGACGAGCGCTACCTCAGCGACGGCGGTGAAATCAGCTTCGTCGTTCGTGCGGGCGCTCAGCCCTCCCAAGATGGCATGGTGATCACCCTTCGCGTGGACGAGGGTGCGGTCAGCGTCGTTGGCGACAACGATCTGGACGGGATCCGCGAGGTCAACCTCGACACGCCTTCCCGGCCGTACGCGTTTTCCTATATCGCTGGCGAAGGCGAAGGTACGGAGCGCGCCATGGTGCTCATCCTCGGGAGTTCGGGCGACATCGTCGGCCGCATCGACCCTCAAGACGGCGTCGTCGAAGCGTCCTGGTTCTGACCGACGCGCAGGTCAGCCGAGTACGCGGCGAGCCAGATCGCGACCCAAGGCGACGCCATGAAGCGGATCGACGCGGCCCGACGCCCGCCGGATCACGCCATCCGCGCCGTTGAGGGCCGTCGCCACCAGCATGTCGCCGTCCCAGCGCGCGTGGGCCGCCACCGGGACGTGGCAGCTGCCGTCGACGGCCGCCAGGAAGGCGCGTTCAATGCCCACGGCCAAGGCCGTCCGTTCGTCGTGAATCCGCGCCAGACACGCAAGGGTCTCCGTGTCATCGGCCCGGCACTGGACGGCCAAGGCGCCCTGACCGACAGCCGGAACCATCGCGTCGAGGTCGAGGTACTCGGCCACGTCGTCGAGGCGTCCCAGCCGGGCCAGGCCAGCGGCGGCGAGCACAACGGCCTCGTAGGCGCCTTCCCGAACGCGTCCGATGCGGGTGTCCACGTTGCCTCGAAGCTCTTCGATGGAGAGGTCCGGTCGCAGCGCGAGCAGCTGACATCGGCGGCGCAGGCTTCCCGTGCCGACGCGCGCGCCGGGCTCCAACTCGCCCAACGGGCGGCCGATGACGACGTCTCGGGCGTCCTCGCGTAGCGGAATGGCGGCCACGACAAGCCCCGGAACGTGACCGACCGGGAGATCCTTGAGGCTGTGAACCGCGAAATCGGCTCGGCCGTCGAGCAGGGCCTCCTCGATCTCCTTCGTAAAGAGGCCCTTGCCGCCAAGGTCGCGAAGGGGCCGGTCGACGATCTGGTCACCCCGGGTCTTGACCGGGATTCGTTCGACGGTGCGGCCCGTCACGCGGTGAATCGCGTCGGCCACGTGCCCGCTCTGCGCCCATGCGAGCGCCGAGGCCCGAGTTGCCAGCTTCATTGCCACCGTGACCTCAATCGCTTGAGCCACACGTCGTCCCCCGACTGCCCGGCCTCTTTGACCGCCCCAAGGACGGGGTGGAGCAGCCGCTTCACGAGCGCCTTCGTCATCGCATCCACGGCCTCGGCCGCCTCAGGACTGAGACCTTGGAGGGCCTTGGCGCTCCGTTCGATTTCGATCAAGCGCATCCGCTCGCCGAATTGGCTCGCGGTTCGAAGGTCCTCGGAAACGTCCAGCTCACGGAGCGACGCCAAGAAGCGCCGGGCTTCCTCGTCTACGAGGTGCCCGGCGTCGATCGCCGCCTGGCTGCGCGCTTCACGGCCGCGCTCGACGACGCGACTGAGGTCATCGATATCGAAGAGAAAGGCCTCGTCGATGGCGCCAATGGCGGGATCCAGGTTCCGCGGAACGGCCAGATCGACGAGGCAAACCGGGCGCCAACGGCGCTCCCGCATGGCAGCGGCCATCTGAGCGGCGGACAGAACGACCTTGGGGGCCCCCGTCGCGCATACGACGACGTCAGCGCGCGGGAGATGATCCTGGAGGTGTTCCCACGGAACGGCAGCGCCGCCGTGCTCCCGCGCGAGTTCGACGGCGCCGTCGAAGGTCCGGTTGGAGACCATGAGTTCGGCCGCGCCTGCACCCATGAGCGCCTTGGCCACTTGGCGCCCCATCTCGCCTGTGCCCAAAAGCAGGACGCGTCTGCCTGAGAGCCCACCAAAGATCTCGACGGCGAGATCGACGCCGGCGTTGCCAACCCCCACCGTGGACCTCCCCACGGTCGTGTCGGTGCGCACGCGCCTGGCCACGGCCAAAGCGCGCTCGGAGACGGCGCCGAGAGTGTCGCCAAGCGTCCCCACCTCGTTGGCGACGCGAACGGCCTCGCGAACCTGTCCCAGGATCTGGGGTTCGCCCACGACCAAGCTCTCAAGGCTCGACGCCACACGAAACAGGTGTCGAACCACGTCGTCGCCGGTCCTGTGCACCCAGTAGGCGTCGAGGCGTTCTCCCGTCGGCCCGCGGAAGGCTCCAACGACCTGGGCGAGCGCTTCCGGCTCACGAGGCACGGCGTAGACTTCCGTGCGGTTGCAAGTGGAGAGCACCAAGGCCTCGTCCGCGACCGCATCCTCACGCAAGCGACGAAGGAAGTCTCGGACCCCCTCCTCGTTCAATGCGACGCGTTCGCGGACGTCCACGGGGGCCGTGACGTGCGACATACCGAACAGAGCCAGGCGAGCCGCGTCAGCCACGGGCATGGAACCCATCGAGCAGCAGACTCAGGCCGAGCATCGAAAAGAGGACGCCGCCGAAACCGATCAGGCTGAACCAAGCCGTCCAACGGCCCCGCCGACCGCTTACGACCCGAAACTGCAGGCCGGCCGCGTACCAAGTCCACAACAGCAGCGTGTAGAGCACCTTGGGATCGGCGGCCCAGACCGCATGATCCAGCGCAAGGCTCGCCCAGACTCCGCCCGCGGCGATTCCAAGCGTGAGGGCCACGAAGCCGAACAGCATCGCCCGAAACATGAGCCGATCCAACGTCTCGAGGTCGGGCCCCGCGCCGATCTGGTCGAACTGCTTGGACTTCAGGCGCGCACGCGTCACCAGGTACAGGGCCCCGACGCCGGCCGAGAGCGCCAAGCCGCCGACCCCTGCGAAGACAAGCCCCAAGTGGATCGGTAGCCACATCGAGGGACCCGTCTCGTCGAGGGCAGCGATGTGCGAGACGGGCGACACTTGCGCCAGGCCAAGGGCCACGAGGGAGGCCGGAACGAGGAAACGGCCGAGCGCGCCTTGACCGCGGTGCCCGATCCCAGACCAAGCGGCAGCAATGGCGACCGCAGTCGCAGCCAACGCGTCGTGCAGCCCGGGTGCCCGGGCGCCGCTCCAGGCGCTCCAAACGAGTTCCACCGCCAAGGCTGCGGCTCCGAATCCGACGATGGCCCGATGCTGACCCTGACCCATCGGCAGGCCCGGCATCCACAGCGACCAGGTCGTTGCGCTCCATAGAAGCAGCACGACGATGTCGATCCAGCGTTCCACACAACCGCCCTAACGCGGGCCGGTGCCCCCTTGCCGAGCGCGTTCCGGGCGTTATCGTGGACGACTTGGGAGGCAGTATGGCCGGCGGTACACGTGACGTGGACGACACGACCTGGCAGACGGAAGTCCTGGGCTCGGACCAGCCGGTCCTTGTCGACTTCTGGGCCCCATGGTGTGGTCCCTGCAAGATGATTGGTCCCCACGTCGAAGCGCTCGCCGGCGAACATGCCGCGACCCTCAAGGTCGTCAAGGTCAACGTAGACACGGCACCGCGAACGGCGGCTGCCAACCGCGTGTCGAGCATCCCCGCCCTCGTCGTGTTCAAGAACGGACGGGAGGTGGGGCGGCAACTTGGCGCACAGGGAGGCTTGGCCGCGTTGCGCAAGCTCGTCTCCCCTCACCTAGGCTGATTGGTGGCCGCGGCGAGCGCCACCACCGCGGGTTTCCTGACCCTCGCCGTGAGCCCTGTGGGTAGGCTTGCCCCATTTGCCGCCCCCAACAGGGCTCGCAAGGCCACCCCCAAGATTCAACCGCTCCAATCCGAGCCGGCTCGTTGATGCGGGCGTCGCTGCGCTCGCTGCTCCAGCCCTCACTGGAGATGGATTTCGACGGCCTGTACGATGATTTCGTACGCGAGCACGGACGCGAAGACCCGCGGGCGTTCGTCGACCACCTCAGCGCATTCGGTCTGATTTCGTACGACGTGGCTCAAGCGGCGCACGAACAAATCAAAGCACCGCCAAAGGGCACACCAAGGGTGGGCATGCTGCGTTCGGCGACGCCTGCGCCCGCGTCGCCCGTGTCCCGTCCCTCCCGCGGAACGCCACCCCCAACGCAACCGCGGCTCTCCTGGCCGGCGATGGGAGAGGAGCCGCGCCGCCGCACGCTGTTCCGCCGTGCGTCCGACGGTTCGCTCGCGGAGGCTGACAGCGCGCGACCCGCAGCTCCACGCGAAGCGGTACCCCCCCCCGATGGCAATGGACGGTACACGTTTGCCGGGATCGTTGGTGAAGGCGCGATGGGGCGCGTCCACGTCGCTCGCGATGCTCACCTGCGGCGCAGGGTCGCGTTCAAGCAACTTGGTGAGGACGCCGCCTCAGAGGCTGCCCTGGCCGCCAAGTTCAGCAGCGAAGCCCGCATCACCGCGCAGCTCGATCACCCCAACATCGTACCCGTCTACGAGCTGACGTCTGAAACTGCGTACACGATGAAATTGGTCGAAGGTCGCACGCTCCAGGACATCATCGCAGAAGCGCGGGAAGACGCCATCCACAGTCGTCCGGAGCGACACACCCTCAACAGCTTGCTCGACCTCTTCCTCAAGGTCGGTGACGCCATCAGCTACGCGCACAGCCGAGGCGTGCTCCACCGCGACTTGAAGCCCGAAAACGTCATGGTCGGTGCGTTCAACCAGGTCTACGTCATGGACTGGGGCATCGCGCGGCCGCTGGACGGCAGCGTCGACGTCGACAGCGTGCCCGACGAAGGCGACCTGATCATGGGCACACCCGGGTACATGTCGCCCGAACAGGCCGACGGCCGAAACGCCGAGCTCACGTCGTCGTCCGACGAGTACGCCCTCGGCCTGCTGCTGTTCGAGTTGGTCGCTTTGCGGCCGGCCGTCACGGGGAAGACCGCCCTCGCACAGGTCATGCGCCATCAAGACGGAGAGATGGAGCCGCTGGTTCACGCCGCCGGCAAGCGCATCCCGCGCGAGTTGGTCGGCATCATTCGAAAGGCGACCCAGAAGTCACCAGCGGATCGGTACCCAAGCGTTCAAGGCCTCACCGAGGACATCCGCGACTACTTGCGGGGCGCCGAGGTCTCCGCGGCCCCGGACGGCCCCTTGCAGCGCGTGTCGCGGTGGATGGCGAACCACCGTGAAGCGACCACCGCCGGCATCACGCTGTTCTCGATGGCGGCCGTCGTACTCATCTTCGCGGTGATTACGCTTTCGCGCATGGCGGTGGCGGCGTCGGAAGGCCGTCAGCAGCGCCTCTCAACCGTGGTGGCCGCCGTGGCCCGGCAAGCGAGCGTCGTCGACGGCCAATTCGTCAAGGTGGAGGGTTTGGTGTCCGTGCTCGGCACGAGCGCCGTGGACCACCTCTTTTCGGGGAACGTGGCACCGGATGCCCTGCGACCCGCAACTTCGTACGATGCGCCAGGCGCCGGTGGGGCGATCCCGTCAGATCACTACCGCCGGCCCATCGATCTCGAACACCTCGCGTACATTCATCCTGCCGCCAACGAGACCGCAGGACGCCAGGTCGCGTCGCTTGGTCCGCTCCGGCGTCGATTCTACGAGGTCCTGCTTCGCAGCCACTCGGAAGAGGCCGCCACTTGGACAAGTAAGCGCGCCCAGCGCGCCGTTGCCGAGGTCGGGCTGCCAGCAGCGTGGACCTGGGTGGGAACTGAAGCCGGTGCCTACGTCGTTTTCCCCGGACATGGCGGTTTCGAGGCCGACTTCGACATCCGAAAGGCTCCCTCGTACCGGATGGCGCTCGATCACCGGGGACCTATTTGGGGCGCCGCTGCGGTCGACCCTTCCGGAATTGGACTCGTGCTCAGCTGCGGCCAGGGCCTTTTCGACGCCGACGACCAGCCGATCGGGGTCGCCGGCATCGACATCACCTTCGACACGCTTCGCAAGGAGTTCCTGACACCCGAGGAGTTCGTTGGCCGCAGCGGCGTCGTCGCCCATCTCCTCGACCCCGACGGGCGCGTCGTGGTGAGTTCGGCGGACACTGAGGACGCGTCGCCGCCCACGACCGTCGACCTGCCGCTGTTCGGCGAGCCAAGCGTGGTCCAGGCCGTCAAAGAGCGTAGAACGGGGTTCAAACGGGGGTTGGGCGCCAACGGCGACCAGCTCGCGGTCTACCAACGCATGAATTCCATTGGCTGGTACTTTGTCGTTTCGGGACCCGAATCGGTCCTGCTTGCCCGCATCCAGGAGAAGACGTGAGCAAAAAATTGCCGTCCTGCGGTCTCTACCGGACGACTCAGGCCCATCCCGACCGCCCCACCCAGGTCCCGGTCGGCCAGTTGGTCCATTTCCACAACCACTCTGACGCTGGGCACCCGATCATTCTGCTCCCCAAGGCCAACGTGTCGAACACGTGGAACTTCGAGTCGAAGGGTTTCCTCGTGAAGGACGCCTCGTGGTGCAGTTCGCTCGTCGGGTTGCTGCCTGAGGGGTTCTACCGCCTCGGCGAGGCGCTCCGGATGCCCGACGGCCGCGTCGTCCCCAACGGGCAGGTCGTTCAGGTAGGCTACAACCGCGCGGGAGAGCCCATCGCCTTCTTTGGCACTTGGTCTAAGGACAGCAACACGCTGACCTTTTCGACGAAGGGTAGCAAGCTCAGCGAACGCGCCATCGCGGGTCTCACTCCCCTTGCCCACGGCGGCCCGGCGATGCCGACCGCCACGGGCGGCCACCCTTGAAGCACGCGCCGGGCTTTCTTGCCCTGGTGGAGGCCGTCCGGCCCTCCGTTGTGGAGGTTTCGGTCCGCGAGGCCGTCGCTGGCGGCAGGACGCTGATCGACGTCCGAGAAGCTTCCGAAGTGGCGGACGGCCTTCCGGTCGGCGCCATGTGGTTGGCGCGCGGCATCTTGGAACGCGACATCGAATCGGTGGTCCCCGACCGAAGCGCCAAGATTGCCCTGCTGTGCGGAGGGGGCTTTCGTTCGTGTTTGGCCGCCGAATCGCTGCAGCGCATGGGCTACACCTCGGTCGTCTCCGTGGCGGGCGGGATGCGAGCCTGGCGCGACCAAGGACTCCCTACGACGGCGTTGCCAAGCGTCTAATCGGCTCGTCTGGGCGAAGGGCCTGCATCCGATTCACGACGCCCAATCTGTAGATCGCGCGCCAATTGGCCTACGCGTCCAAGGCGGCAATCGAGGAGGTCGGCCAGCGTGTCGACGTCAGTCGAGAGGGGCCCGACGGCGGTGGCAAGGCCGGCGCGGCTCAGGTTGGCGGCCATCGCCCTCCCCGCCTCCGATGTTCCCCAAGGGACGCCCTCAAAGAGGCCTGCAGGGAGGGCCCTGAGCCCAAGGGCGACGAAACCTCCGTCGCTGGCCGGAACGAGCAGCGCCGAAGCGTCTCCCCAAATGCGCAGCCAGTCCGCGATGCGCTCTGGCGTCAGGTCTGCGACGTCGGCGCCGACGAGAAGCACGCTGGGGTGGGTGGTGAGCCCCCGCGCGGCGAGTCGCCCCAGGCGAGCGCCAAGGTCGCCGTCACCCTGGTGGATGAAGCGGGTCCCGATCGGTACCGGGTAGGCACCGTCGGTGCCTCCGACGGCGCGGTCGCAGCCCTCCAACGCGTCCCAGGCGTCGAGGAACAGGGCCTCTGAGACCCGCGCCGCGAGGCCGGAGCCCCCGTCAGCGGCAAGCCGGGACTTGTTCCCGGGGCCAGGTGGTCGCGCAACGAGGACCGCGAGCAGGTGCCCTCCGCACCCCGGTCCATTAGCCCGCCGCCCGGAGGGTGCGTGGGGGCTCGAGAGCGCAGCCTGGCGGCCTTTCGATCGGCCCCATTCCGCCGCTTCCAGACCGCCCGTTTGCTCGGCGTGCTCGGCATGCAGATGATGGTCGTGGCGATTGGTTGGCAGGTCTACGACTTGTCCCATTCCACCTTCGACCTCGGGCTCGTTGGTGGCGCCCAGTTTCTGCCGCTGCTTCTGACGTGGCCCTTCGCCGGCGTCGTCGCCGATCGCTTCGACCGGAGACGCGTGGCTTTGGCGGCCTGGTCCGCTTTTCTTCTCTGCGAACTGCTGTTGTTCGCCGCAACCTGGACCGGCCAGATTTCGGTGGGGACCATCCTCGGCGTGTCGCTGCTCCTCGGGACGGCTCGGTCGTTTTCGGCTGCTGCCGGCCCCGCCTTGCTGCCAATGGTCGTGCCGGAAGAGGACTTCCCATCGGCCGCCGCTTGGAGCAGCACGGCGTTCAGCGTCGGCGTCATCGTGGGTCCGGCCCTTGGGGGCATCGCCTACGCCTGGGCTGGCGACGCGACGGGCGCCTACGGGCTGGCCATCGTGCTGCACGTGGCGGCCGTCGTGGCACTCTGGACCGTCGTTCCCTTGCGGAGCGGGCCTCCGGCGGCGCGTTCACAGAACTGGCAAGATGCCCTTGCGGGCCTACGGATCGTCTGGCAACACCCCATCCTGTTCGGGGCGATTTCCCTCGACCTCTTTGCCGTCTTCCTCGGAGGCGCTGTCGCTCTCCTGCCCGTCTACGCCCGCGACGTCTTTCACCTCGGTCCGGAGGGTCTCGGCCTCCTTCGTGCCTCCCCGGCCGTGGGCGCCACCGCCATGGCGGTTTGGCTGAGCGGCTACCCGCCCCAGCGCCGCATCGGATGGTGGCTCTACGCAACGGTGGGTGTCTTCGGACTCGCCACCATCGCGTTTGGACTGACGACGGACCTGGTCAGCGCGTGCATCTGCCTGGTCGCCGTCGGCGCATCCGACCAAATCAGCGTCTGGATCCGGCAGAATGTCGTTCAGCTTGCGACACCCGACGCCTACCGCGGTCGCGTCTCCGCCGTGGAGTACGTGTTCATCGGCGCTTCCAACGAACTCGGCGAGTTCGAATCCGGAATGTTGGCGAGCGCCGTGAGCCCTGTGTGGGCCGTCGTAGGTGGCGGGCTTGGCACCTTGGCCGTCGTTGGCGCGTCGGCGGTCGCCACCCCGCACCTGCGTAAGCTGGACCGCCTCGACGACCTTCGGGGTACCCCGTGATTGCAGGGCTCCCGTCGCTCACGGCGCGCCTCGTCGCCGGCTACCGGGCCCTTGAAGATCGCAGGAACGACGGCGTCCTCCGCGACCCCTTCGCGATCGACGCGCTTGGCATCGTCAGCCGCGCCGCCCTCCGCAGCGGCTTCGCCACCTATACACCCCACCACCGACGGCTTCAGACGAGCGTCGCCCTCCGCCACCGCGCTCTGGACGACGGCATGTTGGCCGAGGTCGCCGCCGGCGCTTCGCGTGTACTCATCCTCGGCGCCGGCTTTGACGCCCGCGCTTGGCGATTTCCCGACGCGCTGCGCGACGTCCGCGTGGCCGAGGTCGACGCCCCAAGCACCTCGGCGCTCAAAGCCAAGCTCAGCGTACGCTGGCCCGGGCGGCCGCCCGAACGCTTGACGACGGACTTCGCGCAAGAGGACCTTGGCGACGCGCTGGACCGCCACGGTTGGGGCGACGCGGAACGGACATGCGTGCTCTGGGAGGGCGTCACCATGTACCTCCCAGCTTCGGCCATCAAGGCGACGCTTGGTGCCCTCGCCCCGCGGTTGGCGCCGGGCTCGGCGGTCTGGCTGGACGGCTGGGCCCCGTCGACGGCGGTGCATGCCTTCGAGCGACAACTCGTCCGCCTCGTCGGCGAGCCCATCCGTTGGTCCGGACGCCCGGACGACCTCCTCAGGCTGGCCAGCCCCCACGGTTATGACCTCACTGTTGCCTCGAATTCGGCTGAACTTGGGGCTCGCTACGCACCCCGACGGCCGGTCCACCCCGCATCCTGGGTCGCCCGACTGGAGCGCTCGTGATCGCCCTCTTGGCCTGCAAACTACCCTTTACGCCCGACCCTCTCAGCGTGTCCATCACGTCCGACGCCGTCGAGGGGCGCATTCCCTTCGCAGCACAATTGACCGCCGAAAGCGAAGCCGCAACGTTTACGTGGACGTTGCCAGACGGTTCCACGTCCGCTGGGCATACGCTCGAATGGACGGGCCTTTCTACGGGGGACGCCGTTTTTTCGGTCGTTGCCACGGATGGGGACCGAACAGCTACGGCTGACATCACCCTGACCGTCACGAAAGCCCTCTGTCCTGCAGTCGGTGAACCGTCCTCCAAGGGAACGGTCGAAGACGAGGAACTCACCGAGATCAGCGGCGTCGCCGAGTCGGCGACCGACCCCGGTACGCTGTACGTGATCGAAGACGCCAACAATCCCGCCGAGCTGGTTGGACTCAACGCCAAGGGCAACACCACGGGATGGTGGTCGCTGGATTGGGCCACAGCCCGCGACTGGGAGGACGTCACGGTGGGCCCGGACATCGCAACCGGCGATTCGATGGTCTGGATTGCGGACATCGGCGACAACGAACCGCTCGACCGCGAGTCGGTGTTCGTCGCCGTGGTCCCAGAGCCGGTGCCAGGCACCGCCAACGGCGCCGTCGACGGCTTCGAAATCGAGCTGACCTATGCGGACGGCCCCCACGACGCGGAAGCCATGTTCGTCGACCCCGTCACCGGCGACCTCATCGTCGTCGGCAAGGACTACGAGGGGGAGGCACGCATCTGGCGCAAGGCCGCCCCCCATGGACCCGGTGAAGCGGAGTTGGAGGAGATTGCTGTCCTCGACTTTTCCGAGGACCCGTTGTCGGGCGGCGCCGTGACCGCCGCGACGATTTCGCCGCTTGGCGACCTCATCGTCATTCGGACCTACTCGTCGCTTGGCTACGCGTTCCGTCGCGACCAGGCCGAACCTCTCGAAGCCGCCTTCGACAGCAAGCCGTGCGAAGTCGAATTGCCCAACGAGGCGCAGTCCGAGAGCATCGGCTTCGCCGCGGACGGGACGGGGTGGTGGACGGTCTCGGAGGCAGGAACGTCAGGCGACGCACCCGACGTCTGGTTTACACCGCGTGAATAGCAAGCTGGTCGCAGCCTACGACGTCAGCGCGCCGTGACTGCGAACTCCTCGGGGTGTTTGCCAAGGGTGGCGCGCACGACGACACGGCGCCCGACCTGCCGCTCGACGGCTTCCAAATCGTCGAAGCGCTCGCCGTACAGCTCGTCGGCCAACGCTGGTGCGACGTCGACCGTGAGGACGGCCGCGTCCGGCGTACGGTGCGCGACCCGGCGCAACTCGCGCAACACGTCGTAGACGAGCGTGGCCCGGGCGCGCAACTGGCCCGTGCCCTTGCAGGTCGAACACGCCTCGTTGAGGTAGCGGTCCAGGCCCTCCTGGGTGCGCTTGCGCGTCATCTCGACCATGCCCAACTCGGAGATCTTGAGCACGTTCGTCCGCGCCCGGTCCTTCTTCAGGGCCTCCTCGAGCGCCTTGTAGACCCGGTCGCGATTCGCTTCGCGGTCCAGGTCGCTGAAGTCGAGGATGATGATGCCGCCCATATTGCGAAGGCGTAGTTGGTAGACGATTTCTTGGACGGCCTCGAGATTGATCTTGAGGGTCGTCTCTTCCAGCGACGTCGAGCCCACATACCGGCCCGAGTTGACGTCGATGGCCATGAGCGCCTCGGCCTGGTCGATGACGAGGTAGCCGCCCGACTTCAGCCAGACCTTTCGACCCAACGCCCTGTGAATCTCGGTTTCGACGCCGTAAGTATCGAAGATCGGCTCGGCGCCGCGGTACTGTTGCACGCGGTTGCCAGCGCCAGCATCCCCCAAGAACGCCCGCACTTCTTCCGCCGTCGAGGCGTCATCCAGGATGACGCGGTGAATTTCGCGGTCGACGATGTCCCGCAGCAAGCGGATGACGAGGCCAACCTCTTCGTGCAGTAGGCTGGGGGCCTTCCGGGTGGCGCGCTGCTCCGCGACCTTGTCCCAGGTGCGCTCCAGGTACTCCATGTCGGCCTTCAAGGACTCGGTCGACTGGCCTTCGCACACGGTCCGGACGATGTACCCATGGCCCTTGCGGCGGTGGCGGTCCACAAACTCCCGAAGGCGCCGTCGGTCCTTGTCCCGCTCGATCCGGCGGCTGATGCCGACGTGGTCCACGGTCGGCATGTACACGAGGTAGCGGCCGGGAATGGCGATGTGTGTCGTGACGCGCGCACCCTTCGTGCCGATCGGGTCCTTGCTCACTTGCACGAGCAACTCTTGGCCCTCGCTGAGCAGGTCCTGGATCGCTGGCATGCCCGGCTTGGGGGAGCTGCGCGCGCCCTCCTCAGGCACGTCTTCGATTTCTTCCTCAGCGTCCTCCGTCCCCCGTCCAATCATTTCGGGGACGATGTCGCCGACGTACAGGAAGGCGGCGCGTTCCATGCCGACGTCGACGAACGCAGCCTGCATGCCGGGTAGGACGCGTACGACCTTTCCAAGGTAGATGTTTCCGACGTACCCGCGCTCGTCACCGCGATCGATGTGCAACTCGGCGAGTTGCCCGTCCTCCATCAACGCGACGCGTGTTTCCCGCCCGGTTCGGTTGCAAAGAATCTCGGTGGCCAAGGTGTGCTCCCGCCGGACGTGGCGGGAGGGCGACCCTCGACCGCTACGTCACTGGCAACAAGGTGTGAGATCGGGCCGGGTGGAGCAGCCATCGTCGCGTCATCTGCGCGCTTCGGGTCCACATCCCCTCCGGCGGGCGAAAGGTCGCCCCACCCCTTGTGCCGTCAACTTCCCCTTTCGTCAAGTCCTTCCGCTCGCCGCAGCGCGGCGAACTTGAGGTAGGCGCCCTCGGCATGATTCAGCGCGACCGGATGATCTGCCGGTTCTGCCCCCTTGGCCACCCAACTCCAGGGACCGTCGAGCCCTTCGCGGACAGCCTGCAGCCAACGGTCCGCCGGAAGGCGGCCGGTGCACGACGCCGTCACCATCAGCCCCCCCGGGGCCACGGACGCCTCGTGGTGGCGATGCAGCTTCCGATAGGCCGAAAACGCTGCGCCAACGCTGGTCGCATTGTGGGCAAGGGACGGCGGGTCCAAGACGAGGAGGTCGACGGGCCGCTGCGGTTGCCACGTGAACGCGTCCTTGGCTTCGAATCCGTGGACCTCTGGCGCGAGGCCATTGAGCCGGAAGTTGTCCTTCGCGTCCTCCAGCGCGGCCGCCGAGATGTCGACGCTCACCACGCGGGTTGCCCCGCCCAGCGCCGCAGCAACAGAAAAGCCACCATTGTAGGAGAACAGGTTCGCGACCTTCGCGCCGCGGGACCACTGCCGAACCATCCGCCTGTGTTCACGCTGGTCGAGGAAGAGGCCCGTCTTCTGACCCACGCGGGGCCGGGCGAGCAGCAACATGCCGTATTCGGAGATCACGACCTCATCGGGCGGTTGGCCCCAGAGGTCCTCCGCACCGGATCGGTCGTCGACGACACCTACGCCGAGCCGCCTCAGCCCGTGGCGCGCCCATGGCAAGGTGCGAAGGGCGTCGACGATGTCGGGCAGCCAGGGTTCCCAACCCGCCGCATAGAGGCGAACGACCGCCAATTCGTCGTACCGGTCGACGACGAGGCCGCCGAGGCCGTCTCCTTCTCCGTGGACGAGGCGCATACCCGTCACGTCGGCGCCAAACATGCGCTCGCGGTGCCGGGCCGCGGCAAGAATGCGCGAGCGAATGAGCTGAGGGAGGGAGGAGGGCCGGTCGCGCGACAACATCCGGACGGCGATGGCGCCTCGGTCGCTGAGGCCGTAGCCCAACGTGCGGCCGCGCCCGTCGACGACCATGACCAACTCCCCGCCCGGCGGATCGACGCCGGGCTCGCGGAGCACCCAAGGATGGCCGCGGCTCACCGGGACGGCGGTCGACGCTGGGACGAACACGCGAATCACGGCGACTCCGGGCCGCGCGCTAACGAATCGAATGCGGTGATGCCCCCCGGCGTCCTTGGCGCATGGAGGATGGGATGCGTACGATGTTTCTCGGCGCCTTGGCTACGGGTTGTGTCGTTTACGAAGACGACGTCCATGTCGTTCCCGCGCCGGTCGTCGTTCCGGCCGATGGACCGCCTTGGGTCGACGGCGCCGACGCCTTTGTCTGGTACGACGCCTACACCGGCGACTTTCCTTGGACCTTCGAGGCCTGGGTCGGCGATCCCATGGGCCCCTACGACGTTGTAGACGTCTGGGCCGACGTGTGGGACGAGTGGGCGGGCGGCATTTACGTCGGCAGCTACCAACTTCTGCCCACGTCCGATCCGGCCTACTACGCAGTGTCCGTCGGCTACACGGGCCTCGACCCCTATTGGGGCGGGTACACCGTCGATGTCGCGGCCTACGACGCCCAGGGGTCCTACACTTGGATCACGATCATCCCGGCAACACTCTGACGCACACCTGCAGCAGACTGCGGGGCTAGGCCGGGGGCATGTTGCCCCCCGGCCCTCGCCTTCCATCGTTTCTTCAAATGGCCCAGTGGGCGACGCGGCCGATTGAATTCTTGACCGCGACCCAACGGAAGTACGGCGACACGTTCACGTTGCGGCTGCTGGGGTTCGGCGAATCCGTCTTCTTGAGCCATCCCGACGACGTCGCTGCCGTATTTGCCTCAGACGGCGACACCCTGCGCGCCGGCGAAGGCAACGACATCCTGTTGCCCTTCTTGGGCGTCGATAGCGTCCTTGTGCAGGATGGCCCCAAGCACCGGCGCGCGCGCAAGCTCATGATGCATCCCTTCCATGGCCAGCGGATGCGCCTGTACGGCGCCACGATGCTCAAGGTATCCAGGGACGCCGTGTCGAATTGGACGCCCGGTTCGACCGTCCGTGTCCTTGACGCCAGCCAACGGCTGTCGCTCGACGTCATCCTCCGCGTCGTCTTTGGCTTCGACGGGGCGGGCTTCGACCGAGCGCGCACGGTCATCGTCGACGCCATGGAGGCGATCACGCCGGCCGTCGTGTTTTTTCCGCTCCTTCAGCGGGACCTCGGGCCCCTTTCGCCAGGACGGCGCCTCCAACAGCGTGGGGCCGTCCAAGACGCCCTGCTGGATGAGGTCATCCGCGATCGACGGGCCACGCCAGGCGGGCACGACGTCCTGTCCATGCTGCTCGAAGCCCGGGACGAGGCCGGCGAGCCCATGTCCGATACCGAGGTGCGCAGTCAACTCCTCACCCTGCTCACGGCAGGTCACGAGACGACGGCGACCGCTCTTGCCTGGGCCATGCACCACCTGGCCCGAGACCCGGAGGCGCGGGCGCGCGTGGCCGAGGAGATCCAAGGGGTCGAGGACCCCGCGGCGCTCGCCAAGCTGCCGTTTCTGGGGGCCGTGTGCAACGAGGCCCTTCGCCTGGTCCCCGTACTCCCGATCGTCATGCGCGTAGTTCGCGGATCTTGGTCCTTGCGCGACCAGGTCCTTCCGCTCGGGTCACGCGTCGCGCCCTGCATCACCCTCGTGCACCGCAGGCCCGACTTGTACCCGGACCCTGAGGCTTTCGTCCCCGAGCGATTCCTGGACCGGCGATTCGGCCCGTCCGAGTTCTTTCCGTTCGGAGGCGGGGGCCGGCGTTGCATCGGCGCTGCATTCGCCGAGTACGAAATGAGGATCGCCCTCGCGGAAATGGTACGCAAGGCCGGAGACTTTCGACCGGTCGACGCCAGCGTCGGCTACGCGCGCCGACACATCACGATGGCCCCAGCCGACGGCGCCAGGATCGCCATCGCCTGATCAGCGCTCCCGGATCTCGACGGTGACCACAGCCGTTCCTCCTACAGGGGGGACAAACTGAATGGGCAGCGTCGCGTCGACGGCGCAGTTGGCCGCTGAGCGGGCATGGGGGCCAATGGCGTTCGCCTCTTCGACGCGACCGAATTCGTCGATGACGATTCGCATCGTGACGGGGCCCGCCGATACGCAAGGTTCGTAGGCGCCCGCGGCCCGACTGAGGGCCGCACCCACGTCACCGGCCTCGATGCCTCCCACGACCCAAGGCTCGCCAACCGCCACGGGAGCGGAATCCGCGTGGGCCATACAGCCCGTCGCCATACGAAGCAAAGGCACGATCATGGGCACCTCGGGCTTCTCTTCGGCCCCGAGCTTGGTGTCTTGAGCCGTTCGAGAACGCGGACGATGGCGGCCGCGTCCGCGACGCCATTCCACAACACGACGGCGTCGCTGAACGGCGCGACACCTGACGTCTCTCCCTTCCCGACGATGGCGCTGATGACGCGAACACCCAACCTCCTTCGAGCTTGGGCCACCCGGTCGACGACGTGAACCGATGCTCGCGCCAACCCGTCAGTCACGACCAGAATGTCGGCGTCGCGGAGGTCAGCGCCCTCAATCCGGTCGAGTGCGCGCAGCAGGGGGACATCGAAGTCCGTTCCGTTGCGGAAGCCCAAAGCCAAAAAATCAAGCAGAGCTCCAAGGCCTCCCGGACCCGCCCCGACACGCCGTTCGATGGCCTCCCCCACGCCCCCGAACAACACCAGGTGAAGGGCCCGTCCCCGCGGAACCAACCGGCGAGCGAGGCCAAGGACGAGGCCCTTGGCAAGGTCCTCGGGCGCCCCGTTCATCGACGCACTCGTGTCGATGCAAACGACGAGGGGGCCGCCCCGTCGCTCGCCTAGCGGCGCGTCCGCCCCGTGTTGGAGGTCGAATATGGCCAGCCGCCGTTCCGCCCATCGTGTCCACCCGAGGTCCTCGGTTTCGGGGTCGCACAACAGCGCAAGTTCGGAGGGCAGCGCGCGACTCGGGTCCCCACCGACGACGACGCCGACGAGGTCGGCGCCACCCCCCTCAGGCGAGCGCCCCTCCGATCGAGAGCGCCGACGCCCGAGCGCGTCCGCCAGCGCCAGCCAGGTCGGCAGCTTGGCCAACATGTGGGCACCCGCCTCGATTCGCGACAACCACTCCGCGTCGAGTGCGGCCGCCTCCGTTCCCGGCCACAAGCGCCCCAATGCCGCGACGGCGCGGTCAGCGTCGCCGACCCGCGATTCGGCGGCTTGAATGGCCTGAGCGACGCGCTCAGCCGTCAGAGATCTCTCGGGCGCCGACCGATCCGCCGCGTCCAAGCTCCGCCAGAGGTCCATGGCCGTGCGAACGCCGGCCTCGACTGCGAGGAAAGGGCGGCCTCGGCAGAGGCGTTCGAGGCCGGCCCAGGACGCCGGGGCGAGGGACGCGACAAGGCGTCCGATCGGGCTCGGCGCGTCGCCGCCGACAAGGCTTCCAGCGAGTTCGGAAGCCAGGTGCCGAAGCGCGCGTTCGCCAGCGTCGGACCCGGGGGGAAGCGCCGGATGCGCCTCCACGGCGTACCGAATCGTCACAACTCGGGCGGCGGAGGCACGCCGTTTCCATTGGCGCGACGACGGACAGCCGCCAAAGCCGTGGCCGCGCCCCGCTGATGGTGGGCTGCGAGCGCCGCGATCCAGCCATCGGGCGACGCTCCCTCGACAAAGGCGATGAAGGCAGCGCCCGTCACGGTCAATAGCGCAGACGCCTCCGGACCCTCGGGCGTGGCCCCCCGGTCCTCGCGTTCACCCGCCAGGGACAGCGCCACCGGGGCCTCGTCGTCGATCTGCAGCTGAAGGACGGCCGCAAGCCCAAAAGTTCGCCGAGGCGCCTTTGGCAGCGCGGCGAGGACCGCCACCGCCGCCGACATCGCATTCGCAAGTTGGGCTTCATAGGCGTCGAGCCGTCGGGCCTGGTCCACGACTCGACGGCGACGCTCCGCCACGGCGGCTGACCAGCCAGCCGGAATCCCCTCGAGAAAGGAGCGCTGCTGAAACGCGGCCACGGTGGCCCGCTCGCGCTCCGCCAAGGACTCAGCTCGGGCTGTCAGCGCCGCGCGTAGCCTCGCAACCTGTGCGCGCCGCCCCTCCATTCGGGTCGTCCAGTCGCCGGACGGTGGCGCCTCGATGGGGGCGTCCACATCTGTCGGAGGTACGCGGTCGTGCGCGAGCAACCAACCAAGCACTCGGATGGGATCGGACTCCGGGCGTTCCAACGCCGCAAGCACCGCGTCGCGCACCTCCGCCGCCCGTTCCGGGGTCGGCGCGAGAACGTAGGGCAACAGCAACAGGTCCAATTCGTCGACGCTTGGCCGCCCGTCCCAGGCCGCCGCGGCCTGAAGCCATCGTACCGCAGCGGCCCACCGGCGGTCCGAAACGCCCCAGTTGGCCCGCCCGGCCGTCATCCAGATTCGCAGCAGCACCTCGTCCAGGCCCGCGGCCAACGGCAGCGTCGCTGCCACGGCCCGCCGCGCCAGAACTTCGTCGTGCGTCAGGCGAAGCGACTCGGCGGGCGCAAAAGGAGCGCGCCGCGCGAGCGCGACGCTCAAGAAGTTGTCCGCCCCCATCACGGGGGCCACCGAAAGGCGAACGAGGAACCGGTCCAGAAGCGCGTCGAGCGCTTCGTCGCCGTCGGGCATCTCATTGGAGGCCCCGATGACGGCGTGAAGGGGCGACGTCGTTCGGACGCGTCCGTTGTGGAACACGCGCTCGTTGAGAAGCCCGAGCAAGCTGTTGAGGATCGCGGAGTTGGCCTTGAACACCTCGTCGAGGAACGCAACATGGGCCCGCGGGAGGTATCCGTCCGTCAGGCGGCGGTACTCCTCGGCCTTCAGTGCGGGCAGACTGACGGGACCGAGGAGCTCGTCGGGCTGGGTAAATCGCGTCAGCAAATACTCGAAGTGGTCGACGTTCTTGAGGCAATGGGCCACCGCGCGCGCCAACGCCGATTTGCCCGTCCCCGGGGGCCCGAGCAGCAGCACGTGTTCGCCCGCGAGTACGGCGAGCAGCGAGAGCCTTGCCGCAGCACGCCGCTCGGCGAATGTCGCGTCGAGCGCTTGAATCAGGGACTTCAGCCTGACCGCTGTCGGGTCGTCCACCGCTGGGACGCGATGGACCCCGGGGCGCTGAACAGGCCAAGGCCCCACGGAAGCGGGCGCGATCGGGTTCCGCGCCGTGTCCTGAGCCAACGCATCCGCGTAGGCGCGCGCTGCCTCTTGGCTGGCCGCGGGCACGTCTTGTGCGAGGAGCGTGGCCGCCAGTCGGGCCCCCGCATCGCCAAGGTCCGTTCCAGGCCGAAAGCGAAGGGCACCGCCTCCGTCCCAAGCAGCGACGTCGCTTGCGCCAAGCCAATCGACGAGTCCGTCGATTCGGCTCTCGTCTTCCTTGGTCACGCTTCGTGCGGCCTCAACCAGGGCCGTTCGATGCGTTTCTGCGGCGACGAGCAGGGCCCCCAGCGCGACCGCGGCCACGTGGGGATCCCGGGGCAATACGCCCCTCCCCTCGCGGGTCGTCATACCGGGGACCTCGGGCCAGGTCATCGGTCCCCTCTACCGCCTCCAGGCGACCCTGGCCCGTTAGCCTCCGGCCCGGAGACGCCATGTGGACGCTTTGGGTCGCGCTGGCCACCGCCCAGAATTCGGTCGACGACCCCACGCCTTGGCAGGACGCTGCCGCCGCCATGCCCAACGGCCCGGCCGGCTGCTGGGAAGTCGTTGGCGAAGTCGCGTACGGCCACGACGTCGGGCGCTGGGTCCGCGCGCAGGGCGACGCCGTCGTCTATGGTCGTCTCGTCGATGGCGTCTGGAGCACGATGACGGTGCACAACGCGGGCCACCGTACCGAGGACCGCAACGGCCTGGCGACCACGGTCTACGCACACGATCACGCCGTCATTCCGCTGTTCGGCTTCGTCGAGGGCGGGTCGATTGCGATCTCGAACAAGCAGGTCCAGGTCGAGATCTCGCCCGACGGCAACGAACCCAAGAATTTCCTTCGGTCCGTCCTGAATTCCTTCTCCGATGCGGTCGAAGTCGCGACGGTCCGATGGGACGAAGGGCGCGCAGGCCGGGAACTCAATGCGACCCGCAAAGCGGTCAAAGGCAACGGCTGGGTTGACGTTTCCGCCTTCTTTCCAAGCGGAGGGACCGTTCCTACGGAATTGGACGTGACGGCCCCAACCATCCCCTTCGGCATCAGTCGCGTCTCCGATGCCACGATGTCGCTTCGAACGGTCAATGGCCCCACGCCGGGCCTGCCCAAAGCCGAAGCCTACCGCATCGAGGGCAAGATCTTTGGCCTGATTCCGGTCTCCTTGAGGCAGACGATCCGCTACCGGTCCGTCCTACCCTGCGCGCCGTCGACTCCTGCAGCCGCCCAGGAGCCAGTTGTTCCTCCGCCGCCTGTCGTCGCGCCGGAGCCGGAGATTGCCCCTGAGATCTTGGTCGTCCCCGAAGGTCAGGGCGTCCAGGAGACGACCACGGGGACATCGCCACACTCGGGGTGACCGGCGAGCGTCGCGGTGGCCAAGACGGCCTCGCCCTCGCCGCGCGCCACCGTCGTGTCGATGTCGTCCCCGTAGAGCGTGGACAGCCCCTGCAGGCCCGCGAGCATCGGGTGATCGTCGTTGCCGAAGGTGACGTCGTAGTCCTCGCCGACGTTGTTGTTGGTCGGAGCACCACAGTACGACGTCCCATTTCCAACGAAGTCGAGGTGGGTGGACTCCGCCATGGAGAAGCCATGGCCCCAGGACCATGCCATGTCGTCACCCTGAATCACGACGCCGCCGCCGGCCGCCGCGAAAGCGCCGAGCGCGTCGATCGCCCCTTGGTCGTCGGGCGGATACCCAGGGTTGGAGTACCAAACGACGTCGTAGCCATCGATATCGTCGGCATCGATCCCGCCTTCACCTTCCTCCAGGTAGTCGACCTGCCAACCGGCGTCGGCGAGCACGGTCGCCACCCATGCGGCGTCGTCGCGGAACTCATTGTGATGATTGTCGTCGAGCACGACGAGTACCGCCGGGTCCTCAACCGGTGTCACCCATCCCACGGTATTCGTGGCCAACGTCTCGGATACCCCGGGCGTCATGTGGGGGTTCGTCATCGTCAGCAACATCACCGCGAGATTGCCTGTCGGGTCGACCGGACAATCGAGGTGAAGCGTATCGACGGTGACGCCCTCGGTGAGTTCCGTGCCATCCGACCACGACCACGTGGTGCGGATCCAGACCGGACCGCAGCTGTCTTCAGGCAACTCAGCGCAGACCCGTGTCGTGCTGTCGAAGTAGTCGGCGACGAGGTCAAAGACGCCGTCGATCTCGGATTCGTCGTCGATTGGCAGGTGTCGTGCGCCCGTAGCGTCCGCCAGCGCTTCCAGGCCGACATGGTCGACGTCGTTGCCCAAGCCGATCGTGTAGATCGGTGTCGTTTGACCCTGGACGGACAGGCTGAACAGGTCGTCGTACGTCGTGTCGATGCCGTCGCCAGGCCAAAGGTCGTGGTCGTAATCCTGCTGATCCGCGCTGTTGTTTTCGCGGCCGTCCGTAAATGCGACGACGCCGAGACGGTCGCTGGCCTCGCAGAACGAGCCAAGGTCGTGGAAGGTGTTGTCGCCGCCTAGGCCAAGCAGGGCGCCGCCAAGCGTTTCGTTGCCCATCCTGATGCCGTCGTTGAGCGCCGTCCAGCCGTCGGCGACGTAGGTCTCGGCAATCGCGTCGGCGAACGTCGCGGCGGCGTCGGTCACCGGCAGCAACACGGCGGCATTCGTGCTCACGCGGGTCAGCGACGCGCGACCGCCGCCATCGAGGACGCCGTCGGCCAGCGCCTGGGCGCCGGCCTGAAGTTCATCGACAAAACCGTCCTCGGAGCCTGAATTGTCGAGCACGAGGGCCAGGTCACCCACGCCGCCGTCCACACACGTCACCTCGGTTTCCTCAACCGGAACGAAGCCAGAATCGGGCCCTTCGGTCGACACTTCCACCGTCAGTGTCAGCTTGCCGTCGTCGCAGGCGACCGCGGCCCCGGAAGGGTCCGTGACGAGGACGTGGAGCCCGACGTAAGCCGACCCAGGGCCGTGCCCGCCGCGAACGCGCTGGACCGAGACGTCGGTTTCGGGGCCCGCGGGGACCACGCGTTGAACGAATGCGAGGTCGTTGCATCCCGTGAGCGCCATGACGATGGACCAGGGAGCCATGAATTCCTCCGCAGCGTCACTGAAGCCGCCGGATCGGATTGGAGCAAGGCTTTCCTTTTTCGGCCCCTTACGGCGAAACTCAAGCCGGTTCCGGCCGAACCCTCACGATCACCTTTCCGCGCGGCCCTTCGGCCTGTCGCGCATGGGCTTCACGAATCGCGCTCAGCGGCAGCTCGGAGTCGATGCCGATCGTCAGGCGACCGGACTCGGCCTCAGTCCGCAGTCGGTCCAAGTCCGCCGCCGATCCGCGCTTGAGCACGTGGTGAAAGCGGACGCCCCGCATCGCCGCGCGCACGGACCAGCCCGCCATGTGGACCCCCGCAAGCAGGGTCCCGATCCACGCTCCGCGCTCGGCCACGAGTTCCGGTAGGTCGGCGACGATCGTCACGACGCGAGTGCCGCGTCGCGCCCTGCGGGTCAGCTCATCATGGTCGACGTCCGCGGCCACGACCACGACGTCAGCTTGGCCGACTTCAGCCATCCAATCGCCGCGACGGTCGATGGCCCGCGCGCCGAGGTCCTCCACCGCACGACTACGCGAGGTGGAGCAGGTCCCGATGACGGTCGCCCCGCGCGACAGCGCCAACTGCACCGCGACCTGCCCAACCGCCCCGCTCGCGCCATGGACGAGGCAGCGCTCTGACGACCGAAGTCCAGCCCGGTCCAAGCACTGCAGGGCCGTGAGCCCCACGAGGGGCATCGCTGCGGCCTGGGCAAAGGTCCATCCCGCCGGCATCGTGGACACATCGTTGGCGCTGACGACGGTCCGCTCCATGGCGGTGCCAGGGCAACTGTGATGCGGCGAGCCCCAAACGCGGTCGCCAACCTTCAGCGCGGTGACGCCGGCACCGACTGTGGCGACGACGCCGCTGAAATCGAGCCCGGTTCCATGCGGCAAACGCCAGCCCAACAACAGGCGATGGCTACCGGCGCGAATCTTGATGTCCACCGGATTGACCGAACTGCAGACGACGTCTACGGCGACTTCGCCGCGCCCAGGCGTCGGTTCGGGAATGTCGTCGATCGACAGGTGCTCTTCGCCACCCCAAGCGTGGAAGCGAGCGGCTTTCAGGGCGACCTCCAAGGTAAGCCGTCGATGGCCTTGTCGGCCGACGTGAGGGCCGACTCTATCCAGGTACGTACGTCAGAAACCCCGAGCGGGGTTGGGGACAAGGCGGGCAAGGGATCGAAGGCCGCGGCGATGATGCCCTGTTCCGACCAATCCAAGGCGGTCGCCGACGCAGCGATGAACCTCATCCGATGGGCCGGCGCCAACGTGTCGACTTTGTTCACGATGACGAGCGTTGGCCGCCCAAGCGCGCGGATCCGGGCGAACTCATCGCGCTCGCGCTGCTGGATGCCACCTTGTGCGCTCACGACAAAGAGGAAGACGTCAATGCAAGCGATCGCTCGCCGCGCCTCCTCGGTCACGCCCTCGTCGACGTCGCCCAAGCCCGGCGCATTGACGACGAAGGTCGCCGGCGTGTCGGGCAAACGCCAGACCTCGGCTCTACGGGTACTGCCCGCCACCGGGGAGACGTTGCCGGTATCGACGCCAAACAGCGCCCGAAGGGCCGCGTCTTTCCCCGCCGATGGGGGCCCCATCACCCCGATCGTCACGCGGTGCCTGAGCGATGCGCGCAGACCGGCGACGGCCACGACCGCAGCGGTGAATCGACCATCATCGGGCCGACCCAGCCAGTAGCTGGCCAACGCCATCCACAGCGGTCCCAACAGCGGCCCCGTCACCAACACAGCGGCCACTGCGGGCGCGAATCGCCATCCGGCAGGCAAGGCGACGTCTGGCCCCGAGGCCTCAGCAGCCAACGCGGCCACGCTCCGCTCGTCTTCCTCCACATCGCCCGACGACGTGGAGCCAAGGCGCCCCAACAGCTCAGCGACAGCCTCTCGCCAGGGAGGGCCATCCCCGCTTCGAAATGTGGCATTCGCGAGCAAGTGCCCACCCGATCGCCGCAACGTCTTGGCGAGGATCGCGGCCCAATCGGCGCCGGGCGCGGGCGCGACCCGCAGCAAGGTCGACAAGTCCGTCAACTCGCCGGGGTGGCATCGCGCGAGCAGGGGGTCGAGGTCGGGGTCTACGGACGACGTTGGCGCCACGACTCGGCCTCAGCGTCGAACACGTCGCGCAGTTCGGGACCCGAGATCTGGCCGTTGCGGGCCATATACGCGATGGCGGCCATCCCGACGCCCCATGTCGTCGCCCCGGCGATGCTTGCGCCAAGCGCGCTCGCTGCGATCGTCGCGATTTGACCCCCGGGGACATAGCCGGCGACCTTCGCAGCCTCGATGGCCCACTTCACGAAGCCCCGCCCCGCCGCCGCCAGCACCTCGCCAAGGATGAAGACGGCGACGTCGCGGTCGACGGGGTGACGGTGGACGGCGGCGATGTCCAAGATCAACTTGACCTGGATGGCGGTCACCGCGGCGGCGTCGACGCCCGGAAGTGGGACGGCGCCCGCGGCAGCCGCTTGTTTGGCCGCGCGCGCCACAACGCCACGACAGGCAGCCGCCTTGTCGCGCAACTGTCGCGCAACGAGAAGCCCCTTTCCTTGATCGGCGAGGCGGTCGTGCAGCCACGCGGCGACCCGATCGATGCCGACGGGGGCATCGGCCAGGGCCGGATGGGGGTCAAAGGCCACGACGGCCGCGTCGTCGGGGGACACATCGAGTTGCCGCAACGTCGCAGCGACGAAGTCGTCGCGTTCGTTCGGGCGGATGAGATCGATCTTGTTGACGGCGACCAGGATGGGGCGCCCAAGCCGGCGAAGGGCAATGAGGTCGCTCCGCTCGTCGGCCGTTGCGCCACCGTCGGCGTTCAGCACATAGACGAAGGCATCGACGCGGTCGAGGATGGCACGAGCGGAGGCGTCGACTTCCTTGCGGACGTCGCCGAAGCCCGGCGTATTGACCACGAGGACCTGGCCGTTGATGTCTAGGGCCGCCACCCGCACGCGGTCGGTGCTCCCAGGCACCGGGTCGATCTGCCCAAAGTCGAGCCCGAACAGGGCACGAATCCCGCTGTCCTTCCCCGAAGAGGCCGACCCGACAAACGCGATGGCCACCGTCTGCTCAAGGGCCGCGGCGACGTCGCGCGAGGCCAACTCCCAGCCCGGCGCCACGGCCACAGCCATCGGGAGCTCGCTCACGACTGCCGCCCAAGCGCCACGATGTGGTCGAAGTGCGCGTCGCTCACCCCGCAGACCGACAAACGGGACCCCTTCCGGGCCACCTCGATCCCCTCCAACTGGGGATCTGCCTTGATTTCGGCCAACGCAACGACGCGGGAAAAGCGCTCGACGAACCCCACAGTCACCCACGACCAACGGCTTCCGTCCGGAGGCGCGGTCTCGTCGTAGTAGTCGCTCGCTTGGTCGAACTGGGTGGGGTCGGGAGACGCCGTCGACACGACGCGGCCGACCCCCGCAACGCCGCTAGGGACGGCGTTGCTGTGGTAAAACAACACGAGGTCGCCGACCTGCATCGCACGCAAGAAGTTGCGTGCCGTGAAGTTGCGGACGCCTTCCCAAGTCGTCGAGTTGTCGCGCTCGAGGTCGTCAATCCCGTAGACGTCGGGCTCAGACTTAGCGAGCCACCGGGCCATCACCACCTCGGCGACCCCCTACTGGGGCGGCGCCCGGCGGGCCATCAGGGCTCGACGACAGGGCTTGCTTCGGCACCCGTTCCCACCTGCACCACCGCTTGCCAGGCCGGCGCGGCCAACGGATCGGTCACATCGAAGAGGGCGACGCCATCGAGATCGGACACGGCAGTCGCGACGACGACGGGCGACGTGAGGCCCAGACAAGGGCCGCCGAGAACCTTTGGACACGGACCGACGCCCACGTCGCCGTTGATCATGGCCACCTTGGCGCCACCGCCGGCATTGGACACGCGCAGCAACGTACCGTCCGCGTTGACGACCGCTTCGAGGAGAACGCCGACGGGCAGCGAGGCGACGACGCGGTCCTCTGGAGCCGCGGAGTCCTCGGGGAAGAGCACGAGGGCGTCGGTCTCCGGCGCACATGCAGCCAAGAGCACAAAGGGGATGAAGCGCACGGGAACCTCTCACCCTCTTCGTCGGATCACTGCGCTCTGCGGTTGAGGCCGCGGGCCGCCCCGGGTAGCGGCAGTACCCGGAGGAACTATGCCCTTGTCCGCCCCGACCCCCCTTCCCTTCGGCCGCGTCACCTGGCAGGCCGGCGACGGCGTGGCCCTACTCACGCTACAGAACCCGCCCGCAAATGGCTACTCCCACGAGATGATGCGGGATCTGGACGAGGCCGTCGTCCGGGCCCGATTCGACGAAAGCGTGCATTGCATCATCATCGCAGGGGCCGGGGAACGGTTTTTCTGTGCGGGCGCCGACATCGCGATGCTCCATACGGTCACGCCAACCTTCAAGTACAACTTCTGCCTTCACGCCAACGAGACGCTGCTTCGCCTGGAGCACACGCCCAAACTGGTGATCGCAGCACTAGGCGGCCATTGCGTTGGCGGGGGGCTCGAAATTGCCCTCGCATGCGATCTGCGCATTGCGCGCCGGGGCTCGGGGAAAACGGGCCTTCCCGAGGTTGCGTTGGGGGTGCTGCCCGGAACGGGCGGTACCCAGAGGCTCGTCCGCCAGGTTGGCAAGGCGCGTGCGATCGACTGGATGACGAGCGGGCGCCTGTTTGACTACGATGAGGCCCTTGCTGTCGGACTCGTCGACCGGGTATTCGATGCCTCCGACGACGCCTCATTCATGGTCGCCGTCCTTGAGGCCGCCGCAGCCTACGTGCCGCCCAAACGGGCGTCGCTCGCCGTGGGGTTGATCAAGCGCGCCGCCCAATCGGGTGCCGACCTGCCGTTGGAGTCCGGCCTCGCGTTGGAGCGCGAATTTCAAGCGCGGCTTTTTGCGTCCGACGATTGCAAGGAGGGTCTCGCCGCCTACGTCGGCAAGAGGACCCCGACGTTCACGGGACGTTGACCGCACCCATCTCGGCCCGGCGTACTGCCCGCAGCGCTTCCTCTACGCGCCTCAGCCGCGGATCGGGAACCCGACCGTCGCCGTTCCAACGCGCGATCAGGCCGTCGGCGAGCTGGATGGCGGCGTCCCTTCGCTCGGCCTCCATTGCGCCTCGGTAGTCGTCGAGAAGGGCCTCGAGTGGCGTTGTTCCAGCCTTCGGGCCGTCGAGCGTCCGCACGAGATCTTCGGCGGAGGACAACTCCGCCGCCAGCGCGCCGTGGGCCGCCAGCCGTCGCGCTTCAGCCGCATCGGGACCTGTAACGACGAGGCCCATTTCCACGGCCACGGCGAGGCCGAGGCCCGCAGCGATGGCCGAGAACCCCATCGCCATGAACAGCCCGGGCCGTAGGTCCCGCGCTTTGCGTGGTGCATGTGGGCGCTCGCGGTTCGCTGAGCGGCGGCCCTCAAGGTCCAGCGCAGGTCGATCGGTGTCCACCCGCATCGACGGCGCGGGCATTCCCAGCTCCTCTCGGAGCGCGTCGAGTTCATCGACGGGAACGTCGGGCACAGCCTTGCTGCGGCCGTCGGACAACTCCCCCCAAAGGCGCTCCTCGGTTGTCTCAACGACGTGGGCTCGCCCATCGGACAACTCGGGGCCCTCCGCGTCGGCTGCGTCGGCCGAACCCGGCGAGAGGCGCCGCCAGGGGTAGGGAACCGTCAACCTTCCTCCGGCGGTAGCGTACCGGGCGGCACGGGGTTCGGCCACTCCGTCGGACGCTTGGAGGCGACGACTACGGGGCTGCGAACGCGAATTCCGCCCAGACGCCGGTCGAGTCGCGCCAGCGCATCGCTCCTACCCAGTCGCCACCATCCAACCTGCTGTCGATGTCCAGCACATCCCCCTCGACGGACAGCGTCCCCTCGAGGGTCGCGCTGTCCAATTCGACCGCAAACGACGAGTCAGACTCCTCGCTGGAAAACGCGCTGCCGGTAAACAGCGTCTCCATCCAGCCATCGTCCGTCGCCACTTCGGCCGCGAAACCGACCTCGTACGTCGGCACACAACCCGCCCCGGTGCCAACGACTCGGACCTCCTGCGACGCTGCAAACGTGAGCCGGGCGGGATGAACGTCGTCACCCACGATTTCGCCCAGCCATGTCCCCTCGACCGCTGCTGCCAGCGACGCGGCGACCGGGTCCCCCTCGATGTCGTCCATCACCATGGCCGAAGACGCCAAACAGTCCGTGGTCGTGTGCGTCACCGCGCTGTCGACTCGTGCGACCGAACCAGCAACGGTCAACTCTTCGGCGGCACACGCAAGCAAGGCAAGAACGAACATGTCCCCACGCTAGCCGGGGTTGCTGCCTCGCTTGTCACGGATTGTCGCCAAGCGTCACGAAATCCCCCTGTGCTTGATCTTCCAAGGGTCAGCGTTCCGCGGTTCCACCGCTCGTCCGACGGGACCGCTGACGCTCTCGGGATAGGCAACGTCTATGCAGCTGCGCAATCTCACGATCGTCGTCCGGGACTTGGACATCGCCACCCGGCTTTTCAACGCTTTGGGCCACGACGTCGCATCCCAACGGTGGTCGGCGTCGTGGAAGGCGATGTCGCGAGAGGTGGCCTGCGGGCCGGCGACGATTCATCTCTTGTCGCCCACGTCAGGCGAGGGCGCAGTGGCGCGGCGCCTCGCCCGGCGTGGTCCGGGACTGCACAGCCTACTGTTCGACGTCGCGGATGCCGTGGGCTTCGCATCGATGTTGCGCGAGCGCGGGGTGGAATCGGCTCCGAATGGCGACCAACTCTGGGTAGATCCGCGGCAGACCCACGGCGCCCTTCTGGGGTTTGCGTCCGACCTAGGCGATCCCGCCACGGCTAGCGGGCCGCGCTTGGGACACGTCGGTTGGCTGGTCCGCGACATCGACGAGGCGCGCGAATTCCTCAGCCGCGTCGGCTTCCCCACCCATCCCGCCACGCTTGACGACGAGGTCGACGCGCTGTTTGCGCGCATCGACACCGTTCCCGTTGCCGTCTTGCTCATTTCACCGGCCTTCGGCGGGCCGTTCGCCCGGGATCTTGAAGCGCGGGGCGTAGGCCTTCATCACATCCAGTTCGAAGTGCCCCAACTCGAACCCGTCGTGCAGAGCTTGCGGCAAGCAGGGTTCGAGATGACCCCTTCGGCGCCTACGGGCCCAGTGGGCCGGCGACGCTGGTTCGTGAGCCCCAAGGACCTTGGTTTCCTCGTCGAATTGGTCGGTTGACCGGTGTGGAGCCGCTGGCTCGACGTGGAGCGGACGACGGTCCTCCCGCGCTTGCTCGCCGCCATGGCCTTGCTCGGCTGGCTGCTCTCCCAAGCCATGGGACCTGGCGCCTTCGACGTCTCGGGTGAGCCGGTCGGAGCTGACTTTCTCGCTCTGTGGACGGGTGCACGCCTCGCGTTGACGGGAAACGACCCGCTGGATTTCGCGGCACAACATGCGTTGCAGGTCGCCGAGTTGGGACCGGCCGTTCGGCTCCACGCCTGGGTGAGCCCGCCGTGGACGGCGGTCCTGCTCTCACCCTGGGCTGCGCTCCCCTACCTGACGGCGCTGGCCGCCTGGTGGGGGGCGACCTTCCTCGCCTGGTTGCTTTCCCTTCGAGCGCTTTCGCGAGACTTGAATCCGGGACGTGGGCCGGAGGGCATTACCCTGGCGCTCTGTTTCTTCCCGACCCTCGCGGCGGGGTTTTACGGCCAAGCGACACCGTTGTGGACGGCACTCATCGCGGTCGGCGTCGTGCTCTGGCGGCGCAGCCGGAGCTTTGCCGCAGGCCTCGTGCTCGCCACCCTCGTCCTCAAACCGCAGTTGCTCCTGCCGGCCGTCGCTTGGGGCCTAGGGCGCCGAGACCTTCCCCTCCTCGGTGGGCTGACCGTCGGGTGCGCCCTTTGGATTGGGATCTCGGAGTTGTTGGTTCCGGGCGGCACGGTGAATTGGTTGGAGCGCGTCCCCGACATCGCGGCCATGCTCCGGTCTGATGCCTACCCGGTGTGGGGCCACGTCAGCGCGCTGGGATGGTGGACCAACCCGCTTCATGGTCTGGCGCCTTCGCTCGTCGATCCACTGGTGACCGCCACGGGTTTGGGGCTCGCGGGAGCGTCCACCTGGCTCGCGATGCGCGCTGGCGACGACCGCAGGTCAGCCCAAAGTGATCGGCACTTCGCGGCGGCCCTCGCCGTCGGGCTCATGGCCCTGCCCCATCTGTACTTGTACGACCTTGGCATCCTCGTCGTCCCCTTGGCCCTTGCGGCAAATGGGACCGCCAGCCATCGGGATCGGCCCCTCGACGGCGGGCGGTTTCTGGTGGCGACCGCAGCCCTCTGGTTGGCGACATTCGCAGGACCCTATGTGACGCTGGCCATGGACGGTGCTTCGCGGGCCTGGTTCGGATTCCCCGCGGCGCTGTGTGTGGTCTTTCCTGTGGTCCTCGGATGGGCGTGGGTCGCGGTCACGCCAAGTCAGGCCGAACGTTAGCGGCCACCATGCACCGCGCTCCGACCACTGTCTCTCATGATTCGGGTTTGCCGCCTGCCCTCGCCGATTTCTTGATCCAAGGCTGGGCGCCGCGGGCCGAGCATGCCCTACCGCCTGTCCCCGCCTGCTTCGCCGCTCGGCGCGCACAGCTGGCGGCTCAGTTTCCGGGTGCGGCCCTTGCGATTCCGACCGGCCATGAGAAAGTACGGTCCAACGACACGACTTACCGTTTCCGACCCGGCAGCGACTTCGCTTGGCTCACCGGCTGCCATGAACCGGACAACGTGCTCGTCCTGACCCATGGCGCCGAGGGTCCCCAGTGGCGCCTGTACGTCGAGCCCGTTCACCGGGGCGACACCAGCTTCTTCACCGACCGCTCCAAAGGCGAGTTGTGGGTCGGGGCGCGGATGGGCGTGGACGGCAGCCGCCGCCGCTACGGCTTCGACGACGTGCGTCCCCTTGGCGACCTCCAAGCCGACCTCGACGCTCTGAGCGACGTCCACCTCGTCCGCGGCCTCAGCGACGTGTTGGATGCCCGCCACACGCCCAGTCCAGGGGACACCGCGCTGGCCTCAGCGCTGTCGGAACTGCGCCTGATCAAAGACGAAGACGAGGTGGAGGCGCTCCGCCGCGTGATTGCCTCCACCCATCGCGGCTTCGAGGACGTCATTCGGGGACTTCCGACGATGCGCACGGAGCGAGACGTCGAAGTCGCCTTCTACGCGCGTGCGCGGACCGAGGGAAACGACGTTGGCTACGGCACCATCGCCGCCGCTGGTGCCCACGCCACCATCCTGCATTGGACCCGAAACGACGCGCCTTTGCGACAAGGCGACCTGTTTCTGCTGGACGCAGGCGTCGAAGGCCATGACCTGTATACGGCGGATATCACGCGAACGTTTCCCCTTTCCGGCCAGTTTTCGCCGACTCAACGCGCCATCTATGAGCTCGTGTACAAGGCGAGCCGAGAGGCCATGGCAATGGTCCGGCCCGGCATCGACTTCATGGCGCCCAATCGCCGCGCCATGGAGGTCTTGGCCACCGGCCTCGAGCGCCTCGGCATCCTCGACAACGCAACGGTGGCGCTGGCGTCCGAGCACCAGTTTTATCGGCGGTACAGCCTGCACAACATCAGCCACATGTTGGGCATCGACGTGCATGATTGCGCGAAGGCGCGGGCCGAGACGTACCGTTTCGGCGCACTTCGCCCAGGGATGGTGTTCACCATCGAACCGGGCCTTTACTTTCAGCCCGACGACATGACAGTACCCGAAGAAGTGCGCGGCATTGGGGTTCGCATTGAAGACGACATCCTCGTCACGGCCGATGGGTACGAGAACCTGTCGGCCGCGATTCCGAGCGATCCGGACGACGTCGAGGCCTGGATGGCCCGCGTCCAGGGACGCACCAGCTAGCCCCGGCTAGACCGGCAGACAGAGGCCAAACCAAAATTCCCCTTCCCATTCCTGTGGCTTGCACACGGAAGCCGGGGGGCAGTCGGGAATTGCGGGGTCACACAACGTCCAGCAGCGCCCATCGATGGGCGAACAGGTGAGACCGGCCGCGCAGGCGTCGAAAAGGCAGAAGTCACCCTGGCCTTGTTCGCTGGTGGGTACACATGCGTTCGTGTCCAGGTCGACGGGAACGCAGCTCTCCGCGTAGGCCTCAGGCTCGCAGTCGTCTGCAAGGACCGTGCAGCTGTGCCAAGGGGCGCCGCAGACGCCCGTCTCCGTCGTCACGAGGCCGTCCACCGGCAAGCAGAGGCCATCGGGCCCACAGTCCGCACCAGGGTCATACGGACGGTCACAAGCCTCCGCGCAGCGGTGGACCGTGAGGTCACAGACACCTTCGGCGCAGTCCCGGTCGTCGAAGCAGAAGGCACCCGTCGGTTCAGCGGCCGGACGCAAAAGGAGGTCGATGGACGCCAAGTCGGCGTCCGCGTAGGCGACCCCCGCCACAACCACGAGCCTTGGCACCCTCAACGCATCGAGGTCGACGAGCGGATCCGCGTCGAGCACGAGCAGGTCGGCGCGCTGCCCCTTCGCGACGCGTCCGCGATCGTCGAATCCTGCACTTTCCGCGGCAACCGCCGTCGCCGCAACCAGCGAATCGAAGGGGTCCATCCCAAGTTCGACGAGACCCACCAGTTCGGTGTGGAGGCCCACGCCATGCCAGACGCCCGCGTAGCCGGCGTCGGACGCAGGAACGACGAGGTCGGAGCCCCGAGCGATCATCGCCGCGAGATGATCGGCGGCATTGTCCTGCCAAGACTCCCAGGTCGCGCCGGCCACCGGGTCGTCCAAAACAGCCGCGTCCGCAGCCGCAGCCCATGAGTTGAGGACCACGACGGGAACGGTGTCCGACGGCGGGTCCAATGGGCCACCGTCCGCCAAACGGGGCAGGCCGCTGAAGGCGCCAAGGGTGCTTTGTACCCACACATCGAGGTCGAGGACGTCGGCTGTGTGACCATCGACGAAACAGGGATGTGCAAGAACGTCGATGCCCGCAGCTGCCGCGGAAAGGGCATCCCCCGCAGTGTCTACATGGGCGACCCGAAGGAAATGGTCGGGCAAGCCGGAAATGGCAGCCACCAACGCCTCTTCCGGCAAGCGCGGTGTAGGCCAAGGTGTGGTCGTCGTGTCCGTGAGCGCCGCCTTGAGTCCGTCCGCACCGTTGGCGACGAGCCAATCGGCGTAGACTGCGCCGTCATCGCCAGATTCGGCGAACGCACAACGGTCGGTGTCGGGAAACACCTCGCATGGGTGAGAGAGCGGGGTCGTCAGCATCGGCCCGAGCGCCTTCATGGAAGGACCAAGCACGTCGCCGGCGTCGATGCGGTCCCGAAGGCCAAACGTCTCAGCGGGACCCCCAACATCGACGACGCTGGTCACCCCGTGCCGGAGCTGCGCCCGCAGCGCGTCCGCAAGGGTGTCACCCACCCAAGCCGTGGTCCCGGACAACGTGAGATGAACATGGCTGTCGATCAAACCGGGCGTCAACCACAAGCCAGCAAGGTCGTCGCGGCTTGTGCCTCCGACGGGGGCCGCGGAAAGCTCCGCCTCGATATGACCGTCCAATACGACGACCCACCGATTCGATCGGACCCCATCCGCGTCGATCACCGTGACGTCTGGCAGCACCCAGGCCTCGTCTGGCAGCGCCGATGGCGGGGTCTCGGAAGTTGACGGCGACGGGCGCAAGAGGTCGGTGGCCGGTGGCGGTGCGGCGCACGAAAACAGGAGGGAGATCACGCTTGGGACTGGCTGTAGCAAACGCTCGACCAGAAGCGACAAACCGCTTCTTCTAGCCCCGCGTCGTAGGGTTCACATGAGGTCACGTCGGCCAAGTAACGTGGCCGTCCGGCTCGAGGTCGCGACCCCCGCCATCGCCCCCCAACCGATTCTCCCAAGTGGGCCCTGCTGTTGGCTTGCTCGGGCAACAGTCGGAGGCGGTGGCCGGGCGTCAGATCGACATTCGCCGCGGACCCCGGTGAACGCAACCTGCAATGGAACCCCGAAAATCCGGTTGCGGAGGCGCTTCGAGCCCGGCTGATTCATGGGACGGGCCTGCAGGAAACGACGCCATGTTCGGCTGGGGTTTCTCAACGGGGTCAGCTTTCGTTGGGTGCCTGGGCGAAGCGCGAAATCAGATATTTCTGCTGGAATATTCGCGGAATCCACAGCGGCTCACCTGCTTCGCATCCTCGCATCGATAGCGGGCACCATCACGGGCAACTTGGCGCATCGGCCACCACCGGCTCTAGGGCCATGAAGGGCGCTTACGGGACAAGTTCCATGAACACCGCGGCCAGGCCATGCCGATCCCAAGCGCGACGCCCTCAATCGTGGATGGCACGGGACGCCAGCGCCGAACGCCAGCAGCCCCGGCGGCACCAGGGTTGCCGGCGGGGGACGCAGCGCGTCCTGGGGGTTAGCCACCGGGCGGCCCCTCCTCGGCCACCCGCGGTGGACTCGTCACCGGAGACCCCATGTCGCCCATTCTGTTGACCCTGGCGCTGTCGCCCGTTGCCGCCGCGTTCGAAATCGTCCTTCCGCCGCTGATCTCCGACGGCGTCGACGCCAAGGCCATCGCCGGCCTGACCCAACTGCTCGCCAGCGAGTTGGAATTTGCGTCCGGGGTCGACGGCGTCAACGCCTTGGCGACGCGTCCGACCGAACTCACGACCAAGTGCTTGGCAAGCACGACCTGCCTGAGAACGATCGCGACATCCGGCGGCGGCGACGCCGTCGTCACAGGCGTCCTCCACAATCAGGGCGCGACCTATCGCCTGGAACTGGTCTACTTCGACGCGACTGCTGGGACCGTAGTTCGCCGGCTTGACCAAGTAGTCCCCGTGGATCCGACCGCGCTCGCCAACGGCATGACCGGCATCGTCCAGTCGCTGCTTACCGGGTCGAGCGCCGCCGCAGCAGAAGCTGCAGCGCCAAGCGAAGACGATTTCTCGGGACCCGCAGACGAAGACGAATTGCTTGTAGGTGGACTGGTCACCCCGGCCCCGACCGCTGCGCCATCGGCGGCAGCCAAGGCCGCCGAGGCCGCACGAGCAGCGGAAGCCGCACGCGTGGCTGAGGCTGCGCGCGTCGCAGAGGCCGCACGTATTGCCGAGGCCGCGAAAGCCGCTGAAGCCGCACGCGCCGCAGCCGCGAAAGCCGCGGAGGCCGCGCGCGCCGAGGCGGCCCGGGTCGCCGCGTTGGCGGCCGCGCCGGCTCCGGTCGTCGACGATGGTGACATCGGAGACATCCAATTCGGCGGCAGCGCCGCCGATGTCACCGCCGAGGACTTGGACGCGATTCAGTTCGGCGCCCCCGTGGCCGCACCCGCCCCGCCCGTCGTTGCGGACCTTGACGCACCGGAACCCCGGGCGACGCCGCCCAAATCCACGACGCCGCCAGCGCGCGCCACCCCGCCGCCCACGCGCGAAACACCGTCGCGGAGCACCGCGTCCGTCGAGAAGCCGAAGGCGAAGGATGATGGTGACGATCCCAAGCGATTCACCGTCGCGCTTCGCGGTGGCTACGCCAACTACTACCGCTTCAACTTCGCCACGGCAGGTGGTGAAGGCGCCGTGCGCATCGCGGGCCCCGTCAACGCCCTTCTCGGCGTAGAAGCCTGGAACGTCCAGCGCACGCTGCCCCCGGACTTGGCCGTCATCGAGGGCAAGGCCAAGGCATGGGAAGCCATCGTCCCGGTCCAAGCGGGCCTCGCCATTCGACCTGACCTGAAGGGTGCCCAGCCCTGGTTCGGCGGGGATTTGATCTTCGCGAACTACTACCGCGACGCAATCGGCTCCGATTGGGCCGTTGGCGGGCGCGCCCGTGCCGGAGTCGACGTTTGGCTGGCCGACGCGGTTGGACTCCAGTTCCACGGCGCCCTTGGCTACTGGAAGGGCAAGACGTTCCCCCTCATTGAGCAAGGCGTGATGGAGGCTGGGATTCTCCCGCAACTCACGGCCGGCGTCGTGTTCGGCCTCTGACGCGTCCACGATGAGTTTGAAGCGTCGCGACGTCCGCCTCCCCTCCGAGATTCGATGCCGGAAGCGCTGACGGATCTCAGCCTCGGCGCAGGGTTGGTCTGCGTCGCGTTGGCCCTGCTCATCGTGTTTGCCGTCGTCGGTACACGCGGCGGGTGGCACCCCATTCTCGCCGCGCGCGCCTACCGAATCCTCGCGGCGGAACGTGGCCTGCACCTCGACACTCGAGGCCTCGCGGTCCACGGGCACATCGGGGATCGAGCGGTTTGGATCGGAGAGGTCGCGGTCGGTCATGGCCCCGAACGCCGCCGCCAGATCCTCGCCACGGTCGGCTTCAGGCGCCCGCTGGGCCTTGGTTTTCGCATTCGCCGCAAAGGGCGTGGGTCTCGTAAACGGACGCAGATTCCGATTCCCCACAAGCGGCTCGCAAGACGAATCGAAGTGGCGTGCGACGATCCCGAAAGGGCGACTCAGCTTCTAGGTGGCCCTGTCCTCGACGCGCTCCTCGCGATTTCCTCGCGCTGGCCGGACCTCCAGGTCGACGATACCCGCGTCCGTCTCCGCCTCCGCCGCGCCGAAGCGGGCCCGGACCGTCTGCGCGACCTGCTGGCCTCCCTCGAGGGGCTGGCCAGCGCAATCGAGAGCGCGCGCTTGGGGCTGGGGCCCATGGTTCCGTTGGACACCTGGCGGGCGGCCGCCGAGCGACTCGGGCTGACACTGGAGGAGGGCCTCCCTGCCCTCAGCGGGCAGCTCAACGGTCACTCGGTCGTCGCCTGCGCCATGCGGGATGGGGTGCGCATCGTGGTCGACGTGCGGGTCCGCCGCGCCGGCCCCCGTTTGGGCCTCTCTCTCTCTCTTCAGCCCATGGACGTTCCCCCATCCCTGCTCGGCCAGGACATCCCGATGGGCGATGCCGCATTCGATCAGGCCTTCGTCGTCAAAGGGTGGGACCCTGGACGCGTTCGCGACGCCGTGGGACCCGAGGCGCGCTCGCGGCTCATAGCGTTGAGCCAACGCGCAACGCTCCGCGTCGACGACGACGTCGTCACCGCCCAATTCCCCTGCCTAGACCTCGCTGACGACCTGTTGGAAGTCTTAGGGTGTGCGGTTGCGCTCGATGGGGGCCGGTGATTCGGACGACACGTCTGGGCTCTGGTCCAGCGTGACGTCCGAAATGTCCACGTCCACGTTGGACACCTTGGCGCGGAGCGCGCCGCGTCCGTCCACCGCGTAGGCTTCCGCCAAGCCCGCCGTCACGAGACGCTGAACACTGGCGCGCCGATCCTCCGGAGTGTCAGGGATGCCGTGCCCCTTCCAGCGATGAAGGAAGTACTGGCTCCCGACGAACCCGCCACCGGCGCTGAAGTGCAACTCCGCCCGCCTCAGCTCGCGCAACATGTTCTTGTCGGTCTCTTCCTCAGGCATGGCCGTCGTCGGTGCAGTGGCCTCTGACCCCGACTCCACATCGGTGACGGAGAAAGCGTCCAGGTGGCGCCCAAGGTCGAGCGTCGACCAGGCCGCACGCGTCAGCGAGCGGGACATCGCCGCCGAATGGAAGGTCGCTACCCAGACGACCTTGCCGAAGGACCTCGCGGCCTCCGCGGCCGGAACGACGTCTGCATCCCCAGAAAACAGTACGGCAATGTCGTAGCTGTCGCGGGCCGCATGCAGAATCACGTCGGCGACCAAGCTTGTGTCGACCTGCTTCTCCTCGGTGTAGACGATGTCCTGATGACAATGTGGGCACTCACGCGAGGCGGCCCTGCGATTGAAGCGATGGACAAAAAAGCCAGGCCTCCGCTCCAAGTCCTCCAGGAGCGTCGTCAGGCCGTTGCGCTCACTGTGCTCTTCGCCTGGCACAGGTACGCCGGTGTAGTAGAAGGCGGCGAACATACGCGTACCACCGACGTGATCGACAACCCAGCGCGCAAGGCGGCCGTGGTCGATCCAGCGGTCGTTGACCGCTCGCCGGAGGTCCTTCATGTGGTTTTTGCCATCGAAGAACAGAGCAACGCGCAAAGTCACCTACCAAAGCAGATCCCCGTCCGCCTAACCCGAGCGGTGGCTCACTCCAGAAGCTGACTCCGCCGCCGGTCGGAGGTTCCTTCAGCTGCGGAGGGCCGACGACGATGCGGTCAGGAGGATGTCCTGAAGGCGACGGCCCATGGCGGGCGCGTCCGTCACGCTGCCATCGAGCAACAGCGCTTCGTCGAGCAACATGCGCATGATGGGCGCGGCAGCGTCGGCCTTGCCCGCCTCGTGCAGGCCACACAAGTTGCGCACGAGAGGATGGGCCGTGTTGAGTTCCAAAACTCGGCGGGCAGCACCCACCTGTTGGTTCGCACTCCTCAGGATTCGCTCCATGTTGGCCGACATGCCATCATCGGCATCGACGAGCACTACGGCGCTGTCGGTGAGCCGCGAACTTGCGCGCACGTCGGTCACGGCGTCGCCAAGGATATCCTTGGCCCAGGGCGCAAAAGCGGTCAAATCGACGCGTTCGTTGTCGTCGTGGCCCAAATCCAATTCGCCGCGCGACGCGCTCTTGATGGGCACGCCCTCGTAGCTGTCGAGCACCTGGACGAGCCATTCGTCGACCGGGTCGGTGAGCAGGATGACCTCATGCCCCTTCTTTCGGAACACCTCGAGATGGGGGCTCGCGAGTGCAGCCTCTCTCGACGAGGCCGTCAGGTACCAAATCGCCTCCTGCCCCTCGACGCGCGCGGCCAGAATGTCGGCGAGGCTCCGCAGACCGTCGGCCCCCTCACAGGTCGTCGTGTGAAAGCGCAGCAGTGGGCGCAGCGCATCGCCATATTCGGTCGACGCATGCCAAAAGCCCTCTTTGAGCAGAACGCCGAATTCGCGCCAAATCGCGTCCCACCCCACCTTGGGTGCGGTGTCTCCCTCGGCAGGCAATTTGGCGTGCTTCTCGAACTCTTTGAGCACACGCTTGGTGAGAAGGTCGCGCAATTTGCGAACCACGGGCGCTTTTTGCACCATTTCTCGGCTGACGTTGAGCGGCAGGTCTTCGCAGTCGACGACCCCCCGAACGAACCGAAGCCAGTCCGGCAGCAGGTCGCGCGCGTGCTCGTCGATCAGGATGCGGCGCGCGTGCAGGCGAGGCCCACGGACGGCCTCCTGATGGAACAGGTCGTAGGGGCGACGCGCAGGGACAAAGAGCAGGCTGCGCACCTGGACGGGGCTGTCCACAGCAAACGACATCCGCAGGGCCGGGTCCGACCAATCGAACGAGATTTGCTTGTAGAATTCGTTCGCGTCTGCGTCGCTGACCTGGTTGGCCGGCTCCATCCAAAGCGCTCTACCCGCATTCGCCTTCTCTTGGTCGACAAACACCGTCCAAGGCAAGAAATTGCTGTGCTTGCGGACGACGGTGCGCAAGCGCGGAGCATCGGCGAATTCGGCCGCATCTTCGCGAAGGAAGAGCGTCACCGCGGTGCCTCGGGTGGCCCGATCGCCAGGGCCGACTTCAAACGCGCCCTTGCCAGCCGACTCCCAGCGGACCGGTGTCGAATCGGGCTCCGCCGACAATGTCTGCACAACGACCCGATCGGCGACCATGAACGAGGCATAGAATCCGAGGCCAAATTGCCCGATCAGATTGGGTGCCCCTTCGGACCCCGTGTGAGCCGCCACGAAGGCCTTGGTTCCACTTCGGGCGATGGTCCCGAGGTTCTCCACAGCCTCGGCCTCGGTCATCCCGATGCCGTCGTCCGTGATCGTGATGGTCTTGGCGACGGCGTCGACCACCACCCGAACGCCCGGCTCCTCTCCCGCCAAGCGGAGATCTCGCCGTGTGAGTTCCAGGAAGCGGGCTTTGTCGAGCGCATCCGCCGCGTTGCTGATCAGCTCCCGAAGGAAGACCTCGCGGTCCGAATACACGCTGTGGATCATCAGGTCGAGGAGCTGCTGCACCTCCGCCTTGAAGCCATGTTCCGTCACGACCACCTCGAAGCGACGCACGGATAGGCACCTGGGACCTGCCGACAAGGCCCCGGTGCCGTTCCCGCCCGATGTGGCTGGTGCGGGGCCCGCCGACATCGCTTCGGTCGAGGTAGACGGGGCGCGGAGGGGCCATGCGGGTCGTCGTGGTTGGCGCGGGGCAGCAGGGAGTGTGTTCGGCCTGGGCGCTGGCCAGCGCAGGGCTCGAAGTCGTCCTCGTCGACGTCTCCGCCGACGCAGCCCGACTTGGAGCCGCCCGTATTCGGGCGCTTGTTCCAAGCGCAGTCGTCGTCGACGCCGCAGCCGATGTCCGGACTCCCGGTTCTTTGAAGACGTCCCTTTCAGGTGCGGCCGCCGTCCTGAGCTGTGCCCCCTACGCCTTCAACGCGTTCGTCGCCGACGCGGCCATCGAAGCCAAGGCTCACTACGTAGACCTCGGCGGCAACACAGCCGTCTCTAGGTCCATTCTGGCCAAGGGCGACGCAGCCCGATCGGTCGGCGTCAGCCTCATCCCCGATTGTGGCTTGGCGCCTGGTCTTGGCACGACGCTGACGATGGCCCTCCTCGGTCGCCACCCCGCAGGGAAACATGTCGACGTGCTGTGCGGGGGGCTGCCGGTCCGACCCTTGCCCCCGCTTGGGTACCACCTCGTGTTCAGCCTCGCGGGCCTGCTGAACGAGTACAGCGGAACGGCCGAGGTCATCACCGACGGTGCCGTCCAAGAGGTATCGACGCTGGACCCCCCGAGGTCCCACCACGTCCCCGAACTCGGCTCGCTGGAGTCCTGTCGCACTTCCGGAGGGGTCGGGACCGCATGTGAGACCCTCGCCGGACGCCTCCGCCACTTCGAATACCGAACGCTGCGTTGGCCGGGCCACTGGAACAAAGTTCGAGCGTGGTCCGAGGCCGGTCTCCTCGCGTTGGACCCCGTCGACATCCGAGGCTCGCAAGTGGTTCCGCGCGAGGTGTTGGCGGCCCTGCTGGCGCCCCGCTTGGTTCCGCCACCGGGAGCCAAGGACCTCGTCGTGATGGTGGCTGAAATGCCGGGCACGGCGACGTTCCGGTTGCTGGACTACGGCGACGACACCACGGGCTTCACCGCCATGGAACGTTGCACGGCCATTCCGGCTGTCATCGTCACCCTTCTCGCAACCCGTGGCCGCACGAAGATCGGAGGCGTTCCGCTCGAACTCGCTGTCGACGCCGAGGAATTCCTGGCGGAATTCTCCAACTGGCCGCTCGATTTGCGCTACGACGCCTAGCAGGCTGCTGCAAAAGAGGGCGAAACGCTCGCCGGCGTGCCGGCGAGCGTGATGACCGGCGCCGTCCGTTGCGAGCGCGCGAGGGCGCCCGATCCCGCAAGGAACGGGGTGCAAGGCGAGGAAAGCCGTACCGTGCGTACGGCGACCGAGCCTGGGG
>SXGU01222593.1_pt1 | contig 51785 bp, 46 predicted proteins | sample 3174531 | NCBI WGS metagenome assembly SXGU01 (sample SAMN11356863, study PRJNA531348) | freshwater metagenome | isolation source: freshwater sample F1-140 | place: China: Fuxian Lake, Yuxi | collected 2017-12-25 | reverse complement strand
TCCCGTGAACATGCGCCGTGGGCGCTTGAGGACATGGGGATCCGTGCCATTCTCGCACCAAGCTTTGCTGACATTTTTTTCAACAATTGTTTCAAGAACGGGATGTTGCCCGTTGTTCTCCCGGAAAGCGTGATAGCGGAATTGCTTGCCCGAGCGAAAGAGCGGCCCGGGTACGCGCTGACCGTTGACCTTGAAAATCAGGTGGTTTCGGATCAGGAAGGCGTGATTGCATCTTTCGACGTAGACCCATTCAGAAAAGACTGCCTGATCAGAGGCCTCGACGATATTGGCCTGACGATGGAACACGAGCCGGACATCACCAAGTTTGAGAGAAGCCGGGGCACGAGGTTTCCTACCACCCACGTCTTGGCCTAACTTGGCATCTTCATCCATTCGGCGAGGAGTACCTTGACCATGAGTGCATCAACCCCGGTCTCCGGCCACATCCGTCATGTTGCGGTGCTCGCTGGAGATGGCATCGGCACGGAAGTGGTAGACGTCGGTCTGCGGGTACTCCGGGCCGCAGCCGATGCGTACGGATGGAGCTTTTCGGCAGATCATGCGTTGATCGGCGGTGCCGCCATCGACCTGACTGGGTCGGCGCTCCCAGATGAGACACTCGCGCTCGCATCCCGCGCCGATGCCGTGTACTTCGGCGCGGTCGGGGGCCCCAAATGGGACAACCCGCTGGCCAAAGTCCGGCCTGAGCAAGGAATCCTCGGGTTGCGGAAGGCGCTCGACCTCTACGCGAACCTCCGGCCAGTCAAACTTTCGCCTTCCCTTCTCAGTCACTCGGTCCTCAAGGAAGACATCGTCCGCGGAACCGACATGATCGTCGTACGTGAGTTGACCGGCGGCCTCTACTTCGGAAAGCCGAGCCGCCGGTGGCAAAGCCCAACAGGGTGGCGGGCAGTCGACACGCTCGCGTATAGCGAACAGGAAATCGAGCGGGTCCTACGCAAGAGTTTCGACCTCGCGCGCCTGAGGCGCAAGAAGGTGACGTCGGTGGACAAGGCGAACGTCCTTACCACTGGTCGGTTTTGGCGGGAGATTGCGAACCGCGTTGCGGTTGATTACCCGGATGTCACACTTGAACACATCCTTGTAGATTCGGCTGCGATGTATCTGATACGGAGACCGGCATCATTCGACGTGATGGTGACCGAGAACATGTTTGGTGACATCCTGACAGATGAGGCGTCCGTTCTCGCGGGGTCGATGGGAATGCTTCCTTCAGCTTCACTTGGATCGAAGGGTAATTCACTTGGTGGGGTTCAGGGTCTGTACGAACCAATCCACGGAACAGCCTTGTATACCCCCGAGGTAGTAGGGACTGGGCGCGCAAATCCAATCGCGGCAATCCTGTCGTCAGCCCTGATGCTTCGGTATTCGCTTGGTTTGCCAGTCGTCGCTGACGCAATCGAGCAGGCCGTCGAGACGATCCTCGAAGCCGGGTACCGGACTTCAGATATTGCGGGACCCGGCACCGAGGTTGTTGTTACGGACCGGATGGGCGAGTTAGTCTCGGCAGAGATCATCCGGGCGGCGACATCAACCCAGAAGTCACGAATTACTGCGCCGACCGTGGCGTAGTTAGCGCGAAACCCGCTCCCGCCACGCGTCGGCAATCCGGACTTTGCACCGTTGTCGCCCGTTCCATCGGGAGCCAGTGCGGAGTCGCTGCAGACGTTGACGTCGGGGTCCGAATTCCCCGGTTCGTGGGGAATTGCCCGGATCACGACGCGTGTAAAAGCCGAAACATCGAGGCCTCACAATGTTCCAAACCGGCAACTCACTAGATCTTTATGACACGACACTGCGCGACGGTGTCCAACGCGAGGGCTTGAGTCTTTCGCTCGTCGACAAGCTCAAAATTGCGCAGCGGCTCGACCGCCTTGGTGTCGCGTACATCGAGGGCGGATACCCCGGGTCAAACCCGCGCGACGCAGAATTCTTTGCCCGCGCAAAGGAGCTGACCTGGAGACACGCGACGATCGTTGCCTTCGGATCAAGCCGCTACAAGGGCAACCGGGCCGAGGACGACCCGCAGCTTCGCGTTCTTGCCGATGCAGGTACCTCAGTTGTGACCATCGTCTGCAAGAACAACTCAGTCCAGGTGCGTGATGTCCTCGGAGTTTCTCTGGACGAAAACCTGTCGATGATCAGGGACTCGGTGGGTTTCCTGCGTGACAATGGGAAACGGGTGTTCTATGACGCTGAGCACTTCTTCGATGGATGGAAGGGCGACGAAAGGTACGCAACTGCATGCCTTGAGGCGGCGGCCGCGGCTGGCGCCGCGGCCCTCGTCCTTTGCGACACCAATGGTGGAACCCTACCGGCTGACATTGATCGGATCGTTCGGCAGGTGCGAGGTTCCTTCGGACGAGAAATAACGATCGGGATTCACACTCATAACGACTGCGAACTCGCGGTTGCCGGAGCACTAGCAGCGTTGGTCGCGGGCGCCACGCACGTGCAGGGCACAATCAATGGATATGGCGAGAGGTGCGGTAACGCCAATCTTTGCTCGATCATCCCGACACTCAAGCTGAAGCTCGGTGTCGATTGCGTTTCCGACGAGCAGCTCGCGAACCTGACCGATACGGCGCGGTTCGTCGCTGCCGTGTGCAACCTGAACCCGGATCCTCACGCAGCGTATGTCGGCGCAAGTGCATTTGCCCACAAGGCCGGGTATCACGCCGATGCCATGCGCAAGGACCCCATGAGTTACCAACATGTTGCACCGGATGCGGTGGGCAATGTGAGTCGGATCCTCATTTCCGAACTTTCCGGGAAGGCCACGGTGGTCACACGTGCCGAGGCGCTTGGTGTGGACATCTCTTCACCCGACCGCGCGAGGAAAGTTGTTGCCCAAGTCAAGGAACTTGAGAGCAAGGGGTTTCAGTTCGAGGGGGCGGAGGCATCATTCGAACTGATGGTCCGGCGAACCAATGAAAATTACCGTCCCCCTTTCGATCTCGTCGATTTCCTCGCCATGGTCGAGTCCAGGGATGGGCGCGACATGCTTGCCGAGGCGATGGTGAAACTCCGGATCGATGGTGTGGTGGTTCACACCGCCGGGGAAGGGAACGGGCCGGTCAACGCTCTCGACCAAGCCATGCGAAAGGCGCTCGTCGGCCGATATCCCCAAGTCGAGGCGATAAGGCTCACTGACTACAAGGTCCGTGTCATTGACGAGGGATCAGGCACTGCAGCGCAGACGCGGGTAACAATCGATTCGGCTGACGACGGCGCCATGTGGACTACCGTTGGCTCGTCAACCAACATCATCGAGGCAAGCTGGTTTGCCTTGGCAGATTCGCTCGAGTTCGGGCTGACCCGCGTTTCAAGCGATTGATCTGCCCCGGGCGAAGGCGACACGTTGCCGTCTTCGCCCACTGGTTCAATATGGGTAGGGACGACCTTGATCGCGAACGTGCGGTTACGTTACGCATCCACTGGTGGACTGGTGGGTTCGATACCGAGTGAGAGAAGCACTTCGGTAACGAAACGACCTTCCGCTCTTGCTCCAAGGATTTCGCCGCTCCTGTTCACGACCGTTTTCGGGACTGCCTGAACCGCGAACTGGGCGGAGAACGACGGAAACTCATTGGCGCTGATTACGTCCGCACGCACGTTCGGGTTCGCCATCGCCAGCTGGTGAGCCAAACTGGCCACCCCGGGGCAATGGGGTCAAGTAGGGGTCACGAATACTTGGAGATGAACCGGCTCAGTGATCGCGTCAAGAAGGCCTACTGAGGTTGGGGACAAACGGGTCTCTTGCCGAGACGCATTCACGACGGTGTCAAGCAAGGTCATGAACTCGTATCCGGCAGGAAGTCCAAAAAACCTGACGCGCCCGGTCTCCTCAATTTCTTCCGAACGGGTCTCTTTGCCCGCCTCGAGAGATTGAACGACGATCGCAGGAAAGCGTTCCACCCCGTGCAAAGATGCGCGGGCGGGGTCTTCGCGAGGGTTGACAACTTCAATGTGCACGCGGTCGGAAAGGCTCGCGACTTCCCGAAGCAGCGTCTCAGTCTGACGTCCGCTGTCTGTCTCCGATCGGCCGGGCACAAACAGGCCAGTCGTGGGTTGGATAAAGGCCAGGAGGCGAACGTCGCTTTCGAGTTCACCATCGAAGCGTTGTCGCACACGCGCGGCATCAGCCGGTCGCAGAAATCCCATGTATGACCACCTTTCTCACTCGCAAGCCAAAAGCTGACGCACCGTGGAACGCTTGCTTGGTCGCGGCTCCGGCATCCCGTGGGTGAAAATACCATGGCATCATTTCCCGCTTGGTGGCCTTGATGGTGTTCCAGAGAGGCAGACACCCTGTGCTAAACTGAACGATGTCCCACGACGCATGACTGGGGCTAGAGAGTCTTGTGAAAGTCACGACTGAGAAGCCCGAACCTGGAGTCGCAACGCTCACCGTCGAGTTGCCTCCGGAAGATTTCACCTCGGCGGTGGACAAGGCGCTTACCAGGATTTCCGCACGCACATCTGTTCCCGGCTTTCGACGGGGCAAGGCACCTAGAAACCTGGTGCGGCGGCAAGTTGGTGAGGCTGCGGTAAGCGAGGAGGCCGTCAATCACCTCGTGCCGCAAAGCTACGACAAGGCTGTCGAAGAACTGGGACTGTCGCCGATTGAACGACCCAAACTGTCTCTCGTGCAGGCAAACGCCGGTGAACCGCTGATCTTCACTGCTACTGTTGCACTCCGTCCTGAAGTCACCCTTGGAGAGTATTCGACTGTCGAGATCGAACGTGAGGTCATCGACATTTCCGGAGAATCTGTTGATCGGGTAATCGCCCAGTTGCGCGAGAGCCGTGCTACTTGGATACCCAAAGAGGGAACGGTCGGCGCTGGCGACATGATCATCGCCGACATCGTGATGGAAATTGAGACAAGTTCGGACTCTGAGAACCGGCGCACCGAACGCAACGGCAGCGAAATAATTATCGGCAAGAACGGTTTCCCGCCCGGCTTCGACTCGGGCGTTGATGGAATGTCTGTCGGTGGCACGAGGAACTTCGCAGTCATTTGGCCGGCCGTACCCCGGACTGCTGAGGATGGCGAGACCGAAGTCACTCCCCGTGAGGCGCTTTTTACTGTGACGGTGCACGAGATGCGCCAGCAATCGCTTCCGTTGGTTGATGACGAGTTCGTGAAGTCCGTAAGCGAGGGCCAGTTCGAGACGCGTGATGACCTCATTGCGGACGTCCGAAGGCGTCTTACCGTTGAGTCAGTCCGTAACGCGCGGAACAGGACGGAAAACAAGGTTGTTGACGCAGCAATCGCGGCTTCGACTTTCGAAATTCCAGCCCGCCTCATCGAACTCGAGGCACACTACCTTGAAGACGAAGAGCGCGAGTCGTTTGCCAGACGGCGCATGACCATCGAACGCTACCTCGAATTGACGGGGCAGACGCAGGAAGGTTGGCATGCCCAACTCCACGATGCGGCCGAACGACAAATCAAGGCACGAACCCTGCTTGATGCAATCGTCGAGCGTGAAAGTCTGGTGGTTGACGCGAGCGAAGTAAACAGGGAAGTAGCTGAAACCGCCGCGAGTTACCCGATGGATGATGCGCGGGCCCGCAAGCAACTGGATAGCGCGGATTCTCGACGACGGATCACGACAAGCATCCTGCGGCACAAGGCGATAGAGAAACTGGTAGGTTATGTAGGTGGGTATCCCGAACCGAATCCGGTGACCAGCTCCGAACTCTCGGGCGGTGAAGGCCATTCGGAAGCCGAAGAGACACCCTCGGAATAGAGCACCGGTTCTCACATGTGGTCAGGCGTCGCGTTGCGAACACGGGCCTGAACACGGTAACAACGGGTGCGTAGGAGGCAAGCGTTCATGGCCATCATTCCTTACGTGATCGAGACCACGCCCCGCGGCGAGCGAGGCATGGACATCTATTCACGGTTACTGCGAGATCGCATCGTCTTCGTCGGGACGCCAATTGACGAGCAGATTGCCAATCTACTCGTTGCGCAGTTGCTTCTTCTTAAGTCGGAGGATGCCGACAAGGACATCCAGATGTACATCAATTCGCCCGGCGGCAGTATCTACGCTGGCTTGGCGATTTATGACACGATGCAGTACATCACCAGTTCAGGCAAGTGCAAGATCTCAACAATTTGCTACGGCATGGCGATGAGTTTTGGCACCGTGCTCTTGGCCGGAGCCACAAAGGGTATGCGCTACGCGCTGCCCAACTCCACCATTCATATGCACCAACCATGGGCGCAGGGGAGTCGTGGCGGTCAGGCTAGTGATATCGAGATTGAGGCACGAGAAATCTTGCGCCTCCGTAGCCGTCTCAATGACATTTTGTCCGGTCACACGGGCCAGCCGCTCGAGCGCATTCAGCGTGACACCGACCGTGATTACTTCATGACCGCAGATCAGGCAGTACAGTACGGCATCATCGACGGGGTCATTGCCAGCAATGCAGTCGAACTACCGAAGGCGGCTGACGAAACTGCCGCGGCCTGACGTGCGGTTCGGCATTGAGTACGTGACCCCCGGAGTTTTCTGGGGGTCATTTGTTCTTGACCCCATTGGCATTTGCAGCGGACGTGTTCAAGACAACCCTCCGGCGACTTGAAACACGGCTTCGCCAAAACGGTTGTAAATCAGCTTCGGCAACAATCAGGAACGTAAGGATCGGGAATGGCGAGTCAACGGAATGGCCGGCTTCAATACCGTTGCTCATTTTGCGGAAAGACCCAGGAGCAGGTTCGTCGTCTCATTGCCGGCCCAGGTGGTGTCTACATTTGCGACGAGTGCATTGAACTTTGTCGCGAAATCATTGAGGAAGAAGCCACGCACCCTGAAGCGAAGGAAGGTTCTTCAGCTTCTCGGGTGCCGACTCCCAAGCGTATCTATGAACTCCTGAACCAGTATGTGATTGGGCAGGACCGGGCCAAAAAAGTCCTTTCGGTGGCAGTCTACAACCACTACAAGCGCATTGGCGCAAACGTGCAACTTGACGATGTTGAGTTGCAAAAGAGCAACATCCTGCTTGTCGGACCAACTGGATCTGGCAAGACTTTGATGGCCCAAACCCTTGCTCGCATCCTGGACGTTCCGTTTTGCATTGCCGACGCAACCGCCCTCACTGAAGCTGGATACGTTGGCGAGGACGTTGAAAACATCCTCCTGCGCCTCATTCAAGCGGCCGAGTTCGACGTCGCGCGCGCCGAGCGCGGGAGCGTGTACATCGACGAAATCGACCAGATTGCTCGCAAGTCAGACAATCCTTCGATCACCCGGGATGTATCAGGCGAAGGGGTTCAACAGGCGTTGTTGAAGATCATCGAAGGAACTGTCGCCAATGTTCCGCCTCAAGGTGGACGGAAGCATCCCCATCAGGACTTTATCCAGATAAACACCCAGAACATCCTCTTCATTTGCGGAGGAGCATTCGAAGGCTTGGAACGGATAATCGGGTCGCGCGTCGGTTCGTCTCGCGCGATTGGTTTCAGGTCCACGCAGGCCGAGAATGCGGATACAGGCGACGGCTCCTTGTTCCGCCACATCATGACTGACGACCTGCTGAAGTTCGGGTTGATACCTGAATTCGTCGGTCGGCTACCGGTGTCGGTGTCTCTCAAGGCGCTCGCTCATGCCGACTTGATCCGCATTCTCACGGAACCGAAAAACGCCATCATCAAGCAATTTCAGAAGTTCTTCTCCATCGACAAGGTGGACCTCATTTTCACCCCGGAAGCTCTTGAAGGCGCCGCAGATTTGGCACTCAAGCAGCGGACCGGGGCCAGGGGCCTTCGCACGATCATCGAGGAAGTGTTGCTTGATGTGATGTATGAGGTTCCCTCACGCGGAGACATCAAGCGCATTACCGTCACCGCAGACACAATTGCGGGAATTCAGGAGCCGGAGTTGGAATTTCGGTCGGAAGCCCCTCCCGTGTTTGTGGAAAAGTCAGCTTGAAGCCGTTGTCCTATCGGACATCGTTTTGGCAATTACGTGAAAGTTGGCTGTGTCGTCTCTGGGACAAATCCCCCCGAGAACATCACTGTCAAGGCACCGCTAACATTCGATCGAGCGCGATCCGTGCCCACTGTGCGACCGTCTCGTCGACTTGAATACGATTTACCACCTTGCCTGCAACAAGGTTGTCGAGCGCCCAGGCAAGATACGCCGGGTGGACGCGGTACATCGTGCTGCACGGGCATACCACAGGGTCAAGACACACGATTCGTTTGCCGGGTAACTCGGACTGTAGCCGGTTGACAAGATGGATTTCAGTGCCGATCGCCCAAGACGTCCCATCCGGAGCATCTGTAACCACCTTGATGATGTATTCCGTAGATCCCACGAAATCGGCGCGGTCGACCACCTCCCGCGGGCACTCAGGATGCACAATGATGTTGACGTCCGGGTCTGATGACCGCGCAGTATTGATCTGTTCGGGACGGAAACGACCATGCACCGAGCAGTGGCCTCGCCAGAGGATGACCCTCGAGCGCTCAATCGACGCGAGTGCCTGGCCACCGAGGTAAGCCCCCGGCGTCCACAATGCCATTTCTTCAATGGGGATACCCATTGCAAGGGCAGTGTTCCGGCCCAGATGCTGATCAGGAAAGAAAAGCACTCGGCGTCCACGTTCAAAGGCCCAGTTCAACACGGAACGAGCATTGGAACTGGTGCACACGATCCCACCATGGTGTCCGCAGAATGCCTTGAGGGCAGCTGCCGAGTTCATGTAAGTGACGGGAACGATGCCGTGGTCGTCGCCAAGTTCCGACGTCAGTTGGTCCCAACATGCCAAAACGTCATCTGTCGACGCCATGTCTGCCATCGAACAACCCGCCGAAAGGTTAGGCAGGATTACCTGCTGATCGACACCTGACAGAATATCGGCACTTTCGGCCATGAAATGTACACCGCAAAACACCAGGTAAGACGCCGAGGGCCTCGCAGCGGCGAGTTGGGACAGCTTGAAGCTGTCGCCACGGGCGTCGGCAAACTTGATGATTTCATCACGCTGGTAGTGATGCCCAAGTATGAAGAGACGATCTCCGAGCGTAGACTTGGCACTATATATTCGTGTATCAAGTTCTTCTGGAGACATGTGAATATAGTCAGGCGGGAGTGGCGCCTGAACCGTCGAAATCGCCTGATCCGCTGCCCTCAGACGCTCGGTGAAAAGGTCGGCGTAACTGTATTCATAACCGCAGGCTTCGTCGCCGGCGGGGACAATCGACCTCGACCCTTGCATCTGTGGGCCGGCAACGACCGCACCTGTTGGGATAGCGACGGTGACGGATTCCGCTGTCATTCGGGTAGGCGTCCTTCAACTTGTCAGGCAGACTTTGTGAAATCTTTCACAAGCGCGGTGTTATCCCTATATTATCAGTCATGCGGCGCCTTTGTATCAAACCCGCACAGCCAACCGACCGGACAAGCTCAGTTGCGGTATCGTGCGCATGCGCGGTTGTGTCGCAACCGGGGAATACATAGCTAGAGAAGACGCCAGATGTCCGACGTGAAGCAGGCATTCCGCGAGGTGATGAGCCGTTGGGCGACCGGGGTCACTGTCGTTGGCGCAGGACACGATGGCCGCTATGTGGGCCTCGTAGCCAGTTCCTTCACGTCGGTTTCGGCCGATCCGCCGACCATTCTGATCTGTGTAGATCTGCGGTCGCGGTCACTTGACGCGATACTGTCTTCCGAGGCGTTCAGCGTGAATGTCCTAAGGAATGATCAGCAAACCGCGTTCCGGGTATTCGCTGGAATGGAGGGTTCGATCGAGGATAAGTTCGAAGCCTCAGGTGAAGCCGTTGAACCGAGCGCCACAGGGTCACCGCTCATCAAGAACAGCCTGGCATGGCTCGATTGTCGACTGGTCGCAAAGCACCCGGGAGGGACAACCCACGTCATCCTGATCGGTGAAGTCGTCAAGTGTGGCACCGAGCAAGCATCACCCGGAAATCCGCTTGTCTATTTTTCCCGCGCAACGCATCGTCTCGCGCTCGAGTGACTGACCAGTGCGAAGGTGAGTTCGTCTAGGCGATCGTAGCCAACCGACGAAGGATTGCCAGGTTCTCAGCATCCGGGCCTTCGCCACTGATCCCCGGTACTTCCATGATCCAAGGAATATCTCGAAGCCGAGGATGCGCAAGCATGCGCGCAAAGGCAGCCTCGCCAATCTCCCCCATTCCGATGTTCTCGTGGCGGTCCTTCTGAGACCCCAGTGGCACCTTGGAATCGTTCGCATGAATGGCAACGATCCTGGTGTCTGGCAGGTGAAGATCGAGGTCCGCAATCGTCGCGATAAGGCCGTCCGCAGAGGCGAGATCGTACCCGCTGCCGAACAAATGCGCGGTGTCGAGACAAATGGCGAGGGATGAATGTGTACCCGCCTGAGCAATGATCGCGGCAAGTTCAGCGAAAGTCCGGCCAATCGTCTTGCCTGCTCCCGCGCACGTCTCAAGTGCAATGAGTGGCCGAGCTTCTAACTCTTCGGTGCGCTCGAGCGCGATCCGCATCGCCAGTGCACAACGAGAGACAGCCTCATCGACGCCTAGGGTCACGCCGGATCCGGGGTGGATAACCACCGCCGTCGCCCCGATGAGTGCGCCGACTTCAAGGTGGTCGACGAGCGCGTTTATGGATTTCTCGTGCAGGGCGTCATCCGGGGAAGCGAAGTTCATCAAATATATGCCGTGAGTTACGACAGGAGCAAGATCGAGGTCGATACACCCCCGCCTAAACTTCGAGATGACCGCGTCTTTCGGTCGACTTGCCCGCCACGACGTTGGATTGTGAGACCACACCTGAATTGGACCGCCGGGGGCTCCATCGACCCCGAGTCCAACTCGACGTGCACTATCAATCGCTCCACTGATGCCGCCGTTCAGGTGCGCGCCTAGGCGCGGTCCATCGTCGATTGGTCCCTGCATTGCGTACACTCACCCAAGGTTACGGGGGGTGATTTCATCCCGTGAACCCATACTATGCAACGAGTCAGCTGGGGAGACGGGTCATGCCAAATAGCGGAATTGAACCGTTTGTTCGTGTGGACGTCGGTCGTGCAAAGGAACTCATTGCCGAAGGTGTGAACATCATTGACGTCCGCGAGTCGCGAGAAATCGCGCAGGATGGCAAGATCGCGGGTTCCCGTCTAGTGCCACTGAACACATTCCTTGCGAACCCCACGAGCCACCTTGATGGCGACAACATCCTGTTCTATTGCAAGGCAGGCGTTAGAAGCGCCATCGCGTGCGAAATGGCAGCTGCGGTCGGAATGAAGACCCTTTACAACCTTGAAGGTGGTGTAGATGTGTGGCGCAAGTCAGGCAACCACGTCGACTACGCCTGAACACGGTGGGGACGACGCGCGCCAGTTAACACATGCTGCTTTTCCAGACCGGAACCCCAGAACGTGAGCCAATGCTTTCGCAATCAATCCGCTTCCGTGTGTCTGTAGTTGGTCTCGGCCTAATCGGGGCCTCGGCGGCCGCAGCATGGAAGCAGGCAGGTCACTCGGTGGTCGGATGGGGACCCAGGAGCATCACACGTCACGCGGCCCGCGACCGGGCTCTCGTCGACGAGGCTCCAGACACTCTCGCCGAGGCAGTTTCCGGCGTAGACGTGGTCGTCCTTGCACCGCCGGTACTGGCCATCCGTCAACTACTGCGTGATATTGCCCCCCACTTGGCGGCAGGCACCGTGGTTACGGATGTTGCGTCCACGAAATCTTCAGTTGAGGAGTGGGCGCTGGATATTCTGCCCGCGAACGTGGAGTGGGTCGGCGGCCACCCAATGGCCGGGCGTGAAACAGCCGGCCTCGAGCACGCGGACTCCACCCTCTTCCGCAACCGAGTATGGGTTGTGGCCCCGTCAATCAGTGCCAGTGACGCGTCCGTTGGTCGCGTCGTTCGCTTGGCCACGGATGCGGGGTCGAAGGTCATCAAGATGAGTGCACATGATCACGACATTGCGGTCGCCCACGTGAGTCATGTGCCGTTCATGATCTCAACCGCGCTCTCCGAGGCAGTGATTGGAAACAGCCGTTTTGGGGATTGGGCACCAGTTGCGGCAACCGGCTTGCGCGACATCACTCGCCTCGCAAGCGGTGACGCAACAATGCATCGAGACATCTGCGTCACAAACCGCGACAACATCGCGAAAGGTCTCGAAGACGTATCAGCTGTTCTGGCCGACCTTGCGAGACAGGTCCGTGGACTGCCGGAACCTGCTACGGCTCTTGGTTCCGCAGAACTCAACGTGCTGGATCAAACATTCAGACGGATCAAGCACGACCGGGATGGATGGGTACCGAACGCAAAGTAGGCGACCATCTGGGTGCGAACACCACTCCTCCAACCACGAAAAATCCGGGATTGAGATCCGAACCGGGTACGGCCTCTAGCCATCCGCAGATCGTTCGTGGAGCAACTCCGTTCTAGCTTGGACGACATGAGCACGCAACGGAAAACACCTGGGCGTATCGCTCAGCAACTCAAGCGAATGACCGGGGGACGCCTCGAGGGCAGCGGTTCTCCGCCGTCGCTCCGAACACCCGGAGAATACCTGCCCGGCGTTCTGGCGGTTGCCAGTGTCGGCGCGTCCGGATGCTGCGTCCAATGTGCAACGAAACTTGCCGACGATATCCTTGTGACCCGAGACGGTAATGGCAATCCGATCTGCATGCCGTGCGCGGGTCTTGCCACCCTCACTTTGGTTGCCTCAGGAGATGTCGCACTGACACGGCGTGCCCAATCACAATCAGGCAGAATGGCGGTACTGATCTGCTGGTCTCCACGATCCAAGCGGTGGGAGCGCCGTGGCACACTCGTCGAACCCTGGGCACTCGCGGCTGCCAAAGCACAGTGCGATGCTGACAGCGAAAAACGGAGCATTTCGAGGCAGCGTGCGCGCGACCGACGAGTGATTGAGGACCGTGACTACCACGCGAAGTTTCGCAGTGCCGTCCTCCACCTATACCCCGGGTGTCCACGGGCGGAAGCTGCCGACATCGCCTCCCATGCTTGCGAGAAGCACAGCGGGCGGGTTGGGCGCACGGCGAATGCGAAGGCCCTTGAAGACGAAGCCGTTCGCTTGGCAGTCATCGCACACGTCAGGCATCTTCACACGAATTACGACACCGTCATCGGTGCAAGCCATGACAAGCGCAAATCGCGGAGCATCGTCAGAGGGACAATCCAAGAGATCCTCGACGCTTGGGCCTCCGGGCGCGCTGCCCCTACAACCGAGTAGCGCCCTCCGGCACTGGTAACCTCTTGCAACAATTTCATAACGATGCCTTGATGGGAACACATTCACGGATACGCGGGGATTTCAGAGACGGGCAAACACGGTGAGAATGCCCGACACCGGAACGTGGATACCACCCCAGAGCAGTCGCAAGAACCGGGCAGTTTGATCCGCCCGCTGAAGCGCGAACCGCCACGCCATGGTTACCTGGCGAACGAGGGTAGTTACGCCGTTATGTGACCGGGCCAAGTCTGCACCGGGTCCTCGAAATGCGGCGGGTGCTACCAAACCCGGGTGGAACCACGCGTTCGTGGATCGTTCGATGACCTGCGCGGTGCAGGGATATCGACTGAGCCTAGCGCGTCCTGGGGCAGTGAAACTGCCGGCCACCCGAGGCGAAATTTGCCTGAGTGCTCCGGCATCCAGTTGAAAGCACCACGCCAAGTCCGGTGTGGTCGGAGCAAACGATGGCAACGATGCCACATATCCATGACACCACCATGGTTGAGATTTCGACCAGGCGTCACTCAGCTGCGCACGTGATGGCCGAAGCAGTCCTTGAACTGTTCCCCGGGGCACGATTAGGTGTTGGTCCTGCAATCGAAGACGGCTTCTATTACGACTTCGATCTACCTCGGACGCTTACGCCTGACGACCTCATCGCCATCGAGGCGCGGATGGTGGAAATCATTGCGCGGAATGAACCCTTCATTCGCCGGACGCTCGGCAGAGAAGCGTCCCTCATTCACTTCCGCGATCAAAACCAACCCTTCAAAGTGGAACTCATCGAAGCGCTGACATCGGACGTCGTCAGGGGAGCCCGTGACACGCTTGGTGACAGTTCAGACGCCGCCGCATTATCCGGTTCGGAAGTCAGCTTGTTCATGCAGGGAGGGTTCGAAGATCTCTGTGCTGGTCCGCATGTCGCCAGGACCGGTGACATCGGGGTAATCAAGTTGCTTCGATTGGCTGGCGCCTATTGGCGCGGAGACGAACACCGCCCTCAGCTGCAACGCATTTACGGCACCGCGTGGCCAACGCAGGCCGACCTCGATGCATACCTCTGGAGACAGGAAGAGGCCCGGAAGCGAGACCACCGGCGTCTGGGGATAGACCTCGGCCTGTTCCAATTCAGTGACCAAATCGGTGCCGGTCTCCCAATCTGGGGCGAGGACGGAGCGCTGCTCCGGTCGGTTGTCGAGGATTTCTGGAAAGTTGAGCATCGCGCCGCGGGGTACCAGTATGTGTACTCGCCGGCCATTGGTCTCACAGACTTGTGGAACACGTCTGGTCACCTGTCGTTTTATCGCGAGAACATGTATGCGCCAATCGTGATGGATGAACAGCAATTCATGCTTAAACCAATGAATTGTCCATTCCATTTGCAAGTATTCAATCGGCGCACCCGGTCCTATCGTGAACTGCCGATCCGCTACAACGAACTCGGTACCGTCTACCGTTACGAGTCTGCCGGGACCCTCCATGGACTTCTCAGGACGCGGGGGTTCACGCAGGACGACTCGCACATCTTCTGTCGTCCAGACCAACTGGACGCCGAAGTCAATGGTGTCCTGGACCTGGGGTTGAAACTCTGGAAGACCTTCGGTTTCCATGACTATCAGATTGAACTCGCCGTTCGAGACCCTGCAAACACGAGCAAGTACCTCGGCGATGACGAACGATGGGTTCAGGCTGAAGCCGTTCTCGAACGCGCCCTGAAATCTCACAATCTGGAATTCGTTCGCGCGGAAGGTGAGGCAGTCTTCTACGGCCCGAAGATTGACCTCAAGCTCGTCGATGCACTTGGTCGGCGGTGGCAGTGCACAACCATTCAGGTTGACTTCAACTTGCCGGAACGGTTCGACCTTTCTTACATCGGTGAGGATGGGGCTCAACACCGTCCGTTCATGGTCCACCGCGCACTTCTGGGTTCACTCGAACGCTTCATTGGGGTTCTCATCGAGAACTACGGTGGCGCATTCCCGACATGGTTGGCGCCCACTCAGGCAATCGTGCTGCCCATAGCAGACCGTCACAACGAATATGCGGAGAAGGTCGAGAGAGCACTCACCGATCGAGGGGTTCGGGCATCGAGCGACGTACGTTCGGAGCGAGTGAACTCAAAGATCCGCGATGCTCAGTTACGAAAGATCCCGTACATGCTAGTTGTCGGTGATCGTGAAGCTGAGGCAGGCACGGCGTCAGTTCGCCTAAGGAGCGGTGAAAACCTTGGTGCGATTGCCTTTGCAGATGTTGTTGCACGCATCACGGATGAGATTGACACCAAGGCCTGACTTGGCTGCCTTGACCAACTGCGTCCAAAGTGTCTCGCGTTACCCGCGAGCCACCTTGGACGTGGGAACGCAGCTATTCAACGGTGCGGCAACTTGCATCAAGCGTTCGGCCAAAGTGTCGGCAACCCTGCCCCATTGGAATGAGCATCAATTTGGTGCCCGGTCGGAGGAGTGCATCGTGACCTCGGGCTACGTCGGTGGCCATTCCCCCCGATGCAACGCCTCCCTTGGCGAGTTTTTGATGGCACGGATGCATCTCGGTTGGGACCAACGGATGGGTTCTGCCCGGGCGTCAATGACAAGCACCGCCGCTGAGACGGTTAGCCCAATCACTGCCCGACAAGACCCACAATGTATTGGCCTTGGTTACGGCTCAATCAGGCTCACCGGGTATCGAGACGCCGTTGGATTTGTTCAAGTGTTGGCATAGACGGGATGGCGCCAAGCACTTCGACAGCTAGAGAACCAGCCGCGTTCCCCACCCTGGCGGCATCTTCAACACTGGCGCCCGAGGCAATACTTGCAGCAAGGGCACCGCAAAACGCATCTCCCGCGCCGGTGGTATCCACGACTGAAAGCACCGGGAATGGGCCGATCGCGATGGGGTCAGATTTGCCACCCGACACCACCATGCATCCTGCACCGCCGAGGGTCAAGACCACCGAGGCTACCCCCTTGGAGATCAGCACTCGCGACGACCGGACTGCATCGATGTCGCCTCCAAGGGCCAACGCCTCGGTCTGATTGACAACGAGTACGTCGATCAGTGACCAAAGGTCCGCCGGCAGTGGAGACGCAGGTGCGGCGTTCAGCAGCACGCGAACACCCGCATTTTTTGCAACCGAGCAGGCTTCGAACACAGCATCCAGTGGAACCTCCAATTGGACGAGAAGCACTGCAGCAGCCCTGATCGTGTCTCGTTGCTCCCTGATGTCCGACGGGGAGACCCTCCCATTTGCTCCGGGAAAGATCAGGATCCGGTTTTCACCGGAAGCATCGAGCCAGATGGATGCGTTTCCGGTCGGAGCATCTCGGTCTACGCCAATCGCACCAACCGCGACACCTGCTTCCGCCAAGGCCGAGATCATTTGCGTCCCGAACGAATCTGATCCCACCCTTCCGATCATCGAAACGGTGGCGCCGGCGCGCGTCGCTGCAAAAGCCTGGTTGGCGCCCTTACCACCAAGGTAGGTGCCGAAGCTGCTGGCTATTAGGTGTTCGCCGGCAGATGGGAACCGCGGGGCCCGCGTAACCATGTCCACATTGCACGAACCAACCACGACCACCGACCCGCCAAGCAGTGACACCACGCCTAACCTCCAACCAGTCATTCATCGTTCACCCCGACATCACGATCAGCGTACGGCGGACTGCTTCCTACCGCAATCGCTGACGGCGATGCCGCATTCGATCATCGCGCCTTCACGAGTTCGCCCAACGAGGAGCATCGTTGCTATAATCGGTGGTCTCGGAAGAGCGTGGAGCAAACTGTGCCCAAGTTAAAGACGCGCAAGAGCGCGGCGAAGCGGTTCAAGATCACTGGTACCGGCAAGGTCATGCGTCCCAAGGGTTGGGGCAACAAGAAGCGTCTCGCCAAGAGTGCGCGCACGAAACGCTCGTATGCGGATTTCTTCGAAGTTCCTGCTTCTGTGGCCAAGGCTGTAAAGACTATGCTTCCGTACGGCCTCAGTTAGGGCAAACCAAGGTGAATGGCGAGGGCAGCAACCTGTTTGCTACTGCCTTCACCACCTTCACCAAGTAGGAAACGCGCGATGGCACGGATCAAACGGGGCGTCACCAAGCGGCGCCGACACAAGAAGATACTGAAGCTTGCCAAAGGGTATTTCCTCGGGCGAAGCAAGCTTTACAAGGCCGCACATGAAGCAGTCATGCATGCCTTGGCCTACGCGTACCGTGACCGACGTCACCGCAAGCGTGACATGCGTCGGCTGTGGATCATGCGGATAAATGCCGGGGCACGGATCAACGGTCTGTCCTACAGTCAGTTGATCCACTACATGACCGTTGCCGGAATTGCGATTGACCGCAAGATGCTCGCCGATCTCGCAGTGCGTGACGCAGCGGCGTTCACCCAGATTGTCCACGTCGCCCGCGCAGCGGCCTGAAACCGGCCGACAGCATTCGATGGTGACGAAGCGGAGCCGCGAGGCTCCGTTTCTGTCGTTTCAGGCGGTCTCATCAAACCGTTTGCCGCAAGAAAAGAGACCCAAAATGCCGTCCGTCCGTGATCGCGACCTGCCTATAGCCAGTCGCGACAACCCTCACGTCCGGCTTGCACACTCGCTCTTGGTGTCATCCGGACGCAAGAAGAATGCTGCCTTCCTTGTGGAAGGATGGCGCCACGTTGAGGGCGCATGCGCACTTGTCACGCCGTTGGCAATTTTTCACACCGAAGGGTTCGGCAGGAATTCGGCGGCGCCACGTGCCCTATTGCGTCGCCTCTCAACCGCGGGTGTGCCCGTGCGCTTGGTCACTGAACCCATCGTCAGTTTCCTGACCGACACAGTCCAGCCTCAGGGAATCGTTGCAGTCATGCCCTTGCCCGAACCGGGGACACTTTTTGGAGGCAAAGGTACCGAGTTGCCGGTCACGGTCATCCTGGACGGCATTTCAGATCCGGGAAACGCGGGAACGCTCATTCGCGTTGCCGCGGGCGTTGGCGCGGGGGTCATTGCAACCGGGGACACGGCGGACCTCTGGAGCCCAAAGGTGGTGCGTGCAGGTGCCGGGGCGCATTTCCTCGTTCCAATCCGGAGCCACGTACCGTGGAAAGAGGTCCCGACCCTGCTCCCAGCGGGGTCGCGAATTTGCCTGACGGATTCTCACGCCACGGGCACGCTTTGGGACGCAAATCTGGACGGACCGGTTGCGATCATCGTCTCGAATGAAGCACGAGGGCCGTCAACCGAGGCCCGTCGCTCCGCGACTGACGCCGTAAGGATCCCGCTACTTGCAGGTGAATCATTGAACGCCGCGGTTGCCGGTAGCTTGGTTCTCTATGAGGTCTTGCGCCAAAGGACAATCACAAGCCACAAGCCCGGCACATCGGACCGGAGTTCGGCTGCCTCGGAGAGGCGGGTAATCCTAGGAACACGAGCATGAGCGATCTCATCAAGGAACTCGAAGCATTGGAAGAAGCCGCCCTCGGCAGCCTGTCTGGTGCCTCGGACGTCGAAAGTCTCGAAAAGTGGCGGCTTGAGGTACTTGGAAGGCGGGGCTCACTCGCAGAGACCTTGAAGGGTCTTGGAAGCCTCACGGCCGACCGGCGTCCGCAGGCCGGTCAGGTGGCCAATCGCGTCAAAGCCTCGCTCGAGGCAACGTTCGCAGCCCAGTTGGAGACCATCCAGCAGGAAGCGCGTCGCCTTGAACTCGGTGCCGAACGGCTTGATGTGACGCTACCCGCAAGCCCACGGCCTCGGGGGTCCCTTCATCCAGTGACAAAGATCCGACGTGAGATCGAAGAGGCGTTTGCGCGTCTGGGCTTCACATCGGTTGAGGGTCCCGAGGTCGAATGGGACCAATACAACTTCACGATGCTCAACAGTCCCCCGGACCACCCGGCTCGGGATATTCAGGACAGTTTCTACATCGAAGGTGGTTCGGGAACCGGGGGCGAAATGCTGCTTCGCACGCAGACCTCGCCGGTGCAGATCCGCACGATGCTGGCGCACAAGCCCCCAATCAGGATCATTGCCCCGGGGCGAACCTACCGGAATGAAGCAACCGACGCATCGCATGAGGCCATGTTCACCCAGGTAGAGGGCCTCTGCGTTGACCGCAATGTGACGATGGCCGATTTGCGCGGAACCCTGACGGCGGTTACCCGCGCGCTATTTGGCCCTGACCGCGAAATCCGGTTCCGGTGTGGCTACTTTCCGTTTGTCGAACCGGGCGCGGAGGTGGACATGACCTGTCATGTCTGCAATGGCAGCGGTTGCCGGGTGTGCAAGCGCACAGGTTGGATCGAACTCGGTGGCGCGGGCATGGTGCATCCTACGGTGCTTACAAATGTGGGGATCGATCCAAGCGAGTATTCCGGGTGGGCATTTGGTTGCGGTCTTGAGCGGTTTGCGATGCTCCGTTACGGTATCGATGACATCCGTCTTTTCTACGACAATGACCTCAGGTTCCTCCGACAGTTTGCATGAACCACCAGATGCCACGTGAGCGTCAAGTCGGATGTCCGTTGGTGTCGAAGAACTATTCGGTCTTCGCACGCGTCTTTCGGTCACGGCGGACCACCAGATCCAACCACAGGAGTTCACCATGCGCGTCTCTTTGAAGTGGCTGCAGGATTACGTCGATGTGACGGTGTCCGCCGATGAACTCGGACGTCTCTTGACGATGGCAGGCATCGAGGTTGATGCAATCCATCCGGTGGGCGCGTCTTGGGACCACGTCTGGACGGCCCGCATCGACGGCCTTTCGCGTCACCCGAACGCGGACAGACTTCAGTTGGTAGACGCTTTTTACGGCGCTGACCGACGCATCCAAGTGGTCACGGGGGCAACGAACATCTCGGTCGGCGATATAGTTCCGGTCGGACTGGTCGGCACCCGATATCGGGTTTCTCACGTTGTGCCGCCTGCCGAACGAATTCTTCAGCCAACCGTGATGCGTGGCATTCCTTCGGAGGCCATGGTGATGTCCGGCTTCGAACTCGGCTTGAATGATGATCATTCGGGCATCCTAATCCTTCCGAGTGAAACGCGGGTGGGTATCCCGCTTTCAGAAGCGCTTGGCGATACCGTCTTGGAACTTGACCTCAAGGGGCGCCCAGACGGGCTATCGATGATCGGCGTCGCACGCGAGGTCGCTGCCCTGACCAATCAAACTGTCCGTTTCCCCGACGGGAATATCACCCCTTCACGCCCCCGGAGGTCAGACGAGCCACTGGGTGTGACTATCGACGACCCCACTCTCTGCCCGAGGTTCGTGTCGATCCTTCTCAAAGACGTCAAGGACGGCCCTTCACCCGCCTGGATGCAACAGCGTCTTCAGGCAGCTGGTATCCGGGCCATCAATAACGTTGTCGACATTACGAACTTCGTGATGATCGAGTGGGGACAGCCCCTGCACGCATTTGATTACGATCACATTCCCGCTGGACACCTGGTCGCTAGGGCGGCGAAACAGGGCGAGGAATTGCAAACGCTAGCCGCCGAACGCGAGGCGTTGAAACTCAACCCTGACATGGTGGTCGTCGCCGGTCACCCAGACCACGGCGGCCAACCCTACAGCCTTGCGGGCATCATTGGTGGTGCGTCCACTGAGATCAGCAACCAGTCGACCTCCATCCTCCTTGAAGCAGCAAACTGGAAGCAGGCCAATGTTCGGCGTACAGCCCGCGCCTTGCTTCCTCGTCCCACCGACGCCTCGCGAAGGTTTGAGCGCGGCGTACCTCAGGATCACGCGCTTCCAGCTGCATTGCGTGCTGCCCGCCTGATGGTTGATCTCGCGGGGGCAACCATGGTTGGCGATGCGATCGACGCTTGGCCGGGTTACACGATGCGCCACCCAATTCATATGCCACTTTCGGAATGCACCCGCCTCCTTGGGATCACGTATCAGCCGGAAACAGTTGCAAGCGTTTTTACACGCTTGGGATTTGCGTATTCTATGCACGGTGCCGGACCCGACACCGTCTTCATCGTTGAGGCACCCGTATGGCGCCTGGATATTGAACAGGCAGCGGACCTCGTTGAGGAAGTAGCCCGGATTGACGGGTACCAGAAAGTTCCGTCAACAATCATGGCGGGGGTGCTACCCCAACTGCCCCAGGCACCATCAATCTTGTGGGAAGACGCGGTTCGCGACGTATTGGCGGGGTCCGGCCACGCGGAAATCGTCCCGTACACGTGGACAAGCGTGACGCGCCTCGGCCGGGTTCCGCATGCCTCTTCCGCCGACTTCGCTCAACTCGTTGATGCCAGAGTGCATCCGAACATCGATCCCGTTCGGATAGCTAATCCGGCTTCGGGCGACCAGGACGTGATGCGCACCTCATGCCTTCAATCCATGCTCGATGCGATCCGGTCAGGGCTTCGGCACGAAGATCGAGATGTTCACCTGTTCGACGTCGGGCGGATCTTCATCCCCCGATCAGACGACCTGCCGGAAGAGCGCCGCATTGTGACAATCGGCATGGGCGCGCATCGATCCGGTTACGCCATTGGTGAACGCCACGAAAACAGTTTCTACGACCTCAAGTCAACCGTTGAGGCCATCCTCGGTCGCATGGGAGTGAGTGGTCACGGATACATCGCACTTGCGCACCCGGCATTTCATCCGCATCGGACTGCTGCGATTGTCCTCGACCACCGCCCGGAAGCCGCCGGACGCAAACCTGTCCGCCCGGAAGATGTGATCGGCGTGATCGGCGAAGTTGATCGTGCCGTCGCGATCAACAACGGCATCAGCGAAAGAGTTCTCCTTGCGTCTCTCGATCTCGACCGCCTGATCGCACGTGCGCGTGAGGTCGTACCAATGTCACCGCTGCCGCGATTTCAGGCCGTCATCGAGGACCTGGCTTTCATTCTGCCCGACGCAATCCCGGCCGAGAGGCTGACATCGAGCATCCTTCGCACTGGAGCGCCGCTGCTGGAGCGGGTAGAGATGTTTGACGTCTACGCTGGCGACCGCGTCCCAGTTGGCACAAGAAGCCTCGCATACACGCTGACGTTTCGCGCACCCGACCATACGCTTGCTGGCGATGAAGTCGCGCCGGTGCGGGCCAAGATCGTCGCTCAAGCCGAGCGCCAGGTTGGCGCGAAGTTACGCGGACCTGACGCCTAGCCTTCGCGGAATTCGCGCGTCTGGTGCACCCGTGGAAAGACGGATCCGCCGGCTGCGCATCGCTATCCCTTGATCCCGCTCATCACGATCCCACGCACGAAATACCGCTGCGCCGCCAGGTACACCGTGATCGCCGGGGCCACCATCAACAGCGACGCTGCCATGAGCAGGTGTTCGCGCGGCTCCAACGCATCTGTCGGCTGCTGTTGGAAGTACCTCAACCCAAGACTAAGCGGGAACTTGTCGCTGGTGTTCAGATAGATCAAAGGGTGGATGAAGTCGTTCCATTGACCGAGGAACGAGAAAACGGCGACCGTTGCCAGCGCAGGACGCGACAACGGCAGCATGATCATCCAGAAGATCTGCCAGCTTGAAGCACCATCAAGCACGGCCGCCTCGTCGAAGTCACGCGGGACCTGCATGAAGAACTGGCGCAACAGAAAGACATTGAACGCCCCGCCTCCAAACCACGAAGGAAGAACTAACGGCCAGTATGTGTCAATCAGGGTCTTGCCGATCAGCGCCTTCGGGACATTGTTAAACATCAGGAACTTCGGGATGAGCACGACCTCTTCGGGAAGGACCAATGTACTGAGCAAGACCATGAACATCGCGTCGCGACCAGGCCACTTGAATCGCGCAAATCCGTAGGCCGACACGGCAGCGGTCGTGATGGTCCCGAACATGCTAGTCAGCGTGATGAACGCCGAGTTGATGTAGAACTGCGCAAACGGGACACCCTTCAGCGAAAAGACGGTGGCATAGTTTTCCCATTGCGGTACCTCGGGGAGAAGGGTTGGCGGAAACGCATGGATTTCGGCAACCGTCTTGAGGCTACTTGCGACCGAAAATACAAACGGGGATGAAAACATCACCGCGAGCAGGATTGACCCAGCGTACAGGAAAACTCTCCGTATCCGCTGGACCATCGGAATTGACGACCGTCGTGCCTCGGACGGTGCGGAAAATCGCGGTTCTGCCCTGAGGGCGGTCATATCGCTTCCTCGCCCTCGTAATACACCCAGCGCCGCGAAAATCTGAGATTAGCCAACGTCAAGCCAACCACGAGAACGAAGAAAATCCACGCCAGAGCAGACGCATATCCAAGTTCGAAGTTCTGGAATGCGGTTTGGTACAAGTGCAGGATATAGAACCACGTCGCGTAATTCGGGCCACCCCCCGTGGCAACAAAGGCAGTCGTGAATGTTCGAAGGGCAGCAATCACCCCAATGATGAGATTGAAAAATATCGTCGGCGTGAGAAGCGGTAGGGTGATATTCCGAAATCTAGCTGCACGGCCGGCTCCGTCGATTTCCGCAGCCTCATAGAGTTCTTGCGGAACGCCCTGAAGACCTGCAAGAAAGATCAGCATCGTTCCACCGCCCACTGCTCCCCACAGTGTCATCACCATCAGGGACGGCATGGCAAACCGTGCATCGGCAAGCCAGGCCGGGGGTGTCGCGACGCCCAATTCCCGCATCATGAAGTTCAGCGCGCCAAAGTCAGGTTGGTAGATCCACCGCCATAGCACTGCCAATGCAACTGCAGGCGTAAGCGAGGGGATGAAAAACAGCGTACGGAGTATTGCGGTGCCCCTCAGGCCCTGGTTCAACAACAAGGCTGTCATCAAGGACCCGACGAGGCTGAGGGGCACCATGACCAGTGCCCACGTGAATGTCCGTGCCATCGACGGCCAGAATAGGCTGTCGCCCCCCTGCAACGCCCGCTCAAAGTTGTCGAGACCAACCCAAACTGGTGCGCGAATGATGCTGTACCGCGTGAATGCCAGGTACAGAGACCACAACATGGGGCCGAGGGTCCATAGCACGAACCCAAGGATCCATGGGGAAGCCCAGAGCCAACCTTGAAAATCCCTTGCGCGCCATCGCCGGCGTTTCGCAAGTATGGGTCGAACAGGCGAGGAGCTTGTGACGGCAACCATGGCGTGTGCAGGTTTCCCCAAGTACGTGTTGGGCACGTTCCCGATAGCTACGCCCACCAGAGTCATGCCGCGTGCCCGGTCTGGGTACACGGCACCTCCGTTCAGTGATCAAGCAACCGCCGAAGCGGCGAGTTCAGGACTTCGGCTTGTCGAGGATTTCCTGCAACTTGGTGGTCGCAGCCTTCATCCCCGGATCGAGTTCAATTGCGCCGGTCCAGATCGGTCCCAAGACCTGATCGAGGGTTGTAGTGAACTCTGGCCAGCGGCTATTTGCGGGCGACGGCCAACCCAACGCTGTGTCGTAGAGCGGACGCATCGCCTTGTGTGTGGTGACCGTCGACATGATCTTGGGATTGTCGAGGACTGCCTTGCGGGCTGCCGGACGACCACCGTTGTTCAGGACGATTTCCTCCTGTGTGACCGGGTCCATCATGAACTTCATGTATTCCCAGGTTGCGTCAGGCTGCTTGGTCGCCGAGTTGATGGTGATGCCATTGACCGTGAATTGGGTGCCGACGATACCCTTCGGCCCCTTCGGCATCAGGGCGATGCCCCACTTGAACTTGCCGGCGATCGCCTTCTCACCCGGCACAAAGTGGTTGCCATAACCAGCCTGGGTCATCGCAATCTTCCCGGTCGCGAATAGTTCATCCCCACTGAACCCCGACCCGAAGACCGGCGCGGTGTCCTTCCACATCTTCTGGGTCCACTTGATCGCTTCGATCGCAGCGGGCTCATTCAACAGCAGCTTCTTGCCCGCAGCGTCGTATGTCTCTCCGCCGAACGCCCGCACGTTACAGCTCAGCGCTGTCTGCCCGCCGGCCGGAAGAAACCCGAACTGTGTACGGCTTCCGGCAGCACCCTTTGTCGCCTTCTTGGCTGCCTCGTACAGGGCATCGTAGCTCGCAGTTGCCTGCTCAATCGTGACGCCGGCTTCCTTGAGGAGATCTTCGTTGTACATCACCAGGCAGTTCTGGCAATGAGATCCCCACGGCATACCGAACAACTTGCCTTGAAACCGCATGTTGTCGAGTCCTACCTTGGTGTAGTCGCCGAGATCGTACTTGTCCTTGGAGATAATCGAGTCGAGCTCACGAGGTACGCCGTTCTCGGCGTAGCCAAGGAAGTTGCCATTGCTTGCCCAAATGAAGTCACCGGCCTGACCAGTTGCGAACAGCGCTGCGACCTTCGCCCAGTACTCTGGCTCTCCCGGGAGGGTATCCATGACAACCTTGATGTTCGGGTTTTTCTCCATGAACTTCGGCATCAATCGCGCCTGCCATTCGGCATCGCCACCTTGACGGAAGTTGGTACGGATCTCAATCTGCTTCGCCGCCGGGGCGGCGGTCGGCGCCGCTGCTGGGGCCTTGGTCGCTGCCACCGCTGCTGTCGGTGCAGCTGCTGCTGAAGCTGGTGCCTTGGGCGCCTCTGGCGCGGGCTTCGCTGCCTCGCCCCCACACGCAACAAGAACACTGGAAAACCCAGCCGTTGCAATAGCAAGCAACCCACGCCGCGATAGTGCGCGCCGCTCGAATTCCGATGCTCCGTTGATCATGACCCTGCTCTCCTCATCCGTAGGGGCGCCCAGCCGCTCCAAACAGACCCTTGAGCCAAGTCGCAAAAAAAATTTGCGACTGAAGCAAGCCCAGTGGGCGTGTCCCCCAAGTGGGGAATATAGCCCGTGGTGCGAGTACGACGCAACGGCCCGACGTGGTCGGCAGGCACCGCGCCGCGGCGCCACCCGGATTTTGAACTTCCGAAAGTCGTTCCTCAGTCGGCGGGTTGCCCGCGGAACCGGTACTGTCGGCAGCCAAGGCTCCCTCCTTGAGGCTTGCTCACCCGGCGCGAGACCACTTGGCCCGGCACCAGGAAAGTCGGCAACCACAGATCTCAAAGTCTGGTACGCGGTCGAGCGGCGGTTTGATTGGCTTGATGCCTCCTTGACCGACTTCAACGCCTTCCGGGGATCAGATGCCCGGATCAGTCGGACCCAACAGGCCGGCGCATCTCGGCTTGTGCGGGCACCGTTGATCACCACCACCAGTGGTGGCCTTCCCGACCTTGTCGACCTCGATCAGTCGTTCATCGGTCGCATCTTGCGGTTCCCTGACATGCCGTTGGTCGCGTTCAACGACCGGCGCAAGGGCGCCGAGGGGGCTCCCACTGGGCCGGCACTTTCCACGCCACGGTCGAAGGACGGCCGGTTCTGCGCACTTGGCAACGAATTGAGGGGCGCTTTATTCGGGTATTGCCATCACATCTGGAGAAGCACCGGCGTCAGTGTTCATGTCTCGGCTTGGGGGGACGTCATGGTTTCGGGCAAGGACGTGATTTCGATGTCACCCGATGGCCTGTCTTGTGCCTGCGCCGACCCCCGCGGGCACTCACCTAGCCCCGTTGATAATTGCGAGACGGGGATACGTCGCGGTCGGTGGACGCTTGCAGATTGACCATTCAGCAAATCTGCGCACGATTGACGTCCTCGCGGTACTGGTTTTACCGCCCGGTGCTGCAACATTGCGTCCAAAACAATGGCCGCGGTGGTAAGCGCAAGGACGAACAACTGACTGGCGCGCGCGAGAAGGCAGCATTCGACATTGAGCGCGTCGCGGGAGATATCGGACCGTTGTCGCGCTTCTCCGGACAGGTGCGGGTAGAAGGGCCAGACGCGCGTGGGAAGTGGATGGTGCTACCGCTGCCCCGATGGGCGGGGATGGCGCACCGGCCATCGTCGGTAAACGCTGGTGTCACCGCCGTGGGCGTGATGTGGCTCCGCCCGTGCGCAGACGTTACCACCGATTTCGCAAGTCAGGCTCAAACCACCTGAGCGGTCTTGAGCGGTTCCGACGAGTGCCAGACGTGACCTGTGAACCGGCGTCTCCCTGGGTAACCGCGCGTTGCCGACCGGATCCCGTGGTTTCACGACCAGCCAATCCTGCAGGTGCTTCGCGAGCAACGACCAATCAGGTGGCGTGCATTTTGGGCGCGTGCTGGCTCAAAATTTCTCGGGTCTTGGTGCCTGTCCTGTTGCCAGCCCTCCATTAACAGCGTCCGAACAGCGATGTCCTTGCCAAGGCCCAGTCTGCTACCCGATACGCCGTGTCCCGGGTCGGCAGCCACCCCGGCTTCAATCAACTCGGTTTAGCATCCGCATCACCTCCCATGTTCCCCGTCTGAGGCTCGATGGTTTTCACTGGACGGGGGGTTACCTTGGGTGCCCAACCCACGCCCTTCCCTACTGCCGTTGCCTACGGGGCACAAGCGGTGTGATAAAGACCAGTCCGGCTACGAATCCGCCTATGTGTGCCCAAACGGCGACTCCTCCAGTACTGCTACCACCAAGTGACGCCACGCCTTGGAAGAACTGGAGCACGAACCATCCTCCAAGAACGAGGAAAGCCGGAAGCTGGATCGTCCGCCAAAAGAAGCCGATGGTCAATAGCGTGCGCACACGTGCCGTCGGGTAACGGAGCAGATACGCCCCGAGGACGCCCGCAATTGCACCACTGGCGCCGACCATCGGGATGCCAATCTCCTCCGGTGCGGTGAACAAGGTCAGAGCCGTCTGCGTCAGGGCCGCTGCCAGACCGCAACCCGCATAGAACGTTGCAAACCTTAGGCGACCGAGAAGGTCCTCGATGTTGTTCCCGAATATCCACAAGTAGAGCATGTTTCCACCAAGATGCAGAAACCCACCATGCATGAACATTGACGTCAGGATGGTTGCCTGCACTGGCGTTACGCACGAGAATGGGGGAAGGTCCCTGCCTGTCAGGAACTCGTATGGAACGAAGCCACAGCTTGCGGTGAATGACGGACCACTGTCGACCGACCGCAGAAACTGGTAGGCAAAAACAGCGACGCACGCCACAATGAAAGCCAAGGTGATCATGGGCACTCGCCTTGTGGGATTGTCGTCACTGAGCGGGATCATTCTCTGTGGTCCGTCTTGCCCAAGTGTTACCCGAACCTCGCACTTTTCGGTTTAGGGCTACCGTGCCCCTGAATAGCCGTGAGGATGGGCCCTGTGCCATTCCCATGCACTTGAGATGATGGTTTCGATGCTACTCTCCAGAGGGATCCATCCGAGGACTGCGCGCGCGCGCAGTCCACTCGCAATCAGAATCGGTGGGTCGCCAGTGCGGCGATCCATCGTCACCGTCGGGATGGAGTGCCCGGTGACGCGTCTTGCTGTCTCGACAATCTGCGCAACGGACAATCCGCTGCCGGTACCCAAGTTCAGCGTATCGTGTAGGATCGCTCCGGTTGCCAGAGTGTCAAGCGCGCAAATATGGGCAGTTGCCAAGTCGGTCACGTGAACATAGTCACGGATTGGCGTGCCATCTGGCGTCGGGAAGTCGTTACCAAAAACCTCAAGGTTCGGTGCCTGACCCAGTGCCACCCGAAGTACATTAGGGATCAGGTGCGCTTCCGGCCTGTGATCCTCCCCAAGCCCGCCAACCGCTCCCGAGGCATTGAAGTAGCGCAGGACGATGGTCCGGAATCCTCGTGTTGCGCCGTACCAACCGATCATACGTTCGGCGGCGAGTTTCGTCTCCCCGTATACATTCGTCGGACCCGTCGGCGTGTCCTCAACGATGCCCGGACCGCCAACCGCGAGGCCCGGTTCACCGTAGACCGCCGCCGTCGACGAAAACACGATTGACTTACATCCCGTTGCGTCCATTGCCTCAAGCACATTGAGCGTGTTTGTCACGTTCTGGCGGTAATAGGTACCGGGAATGACCATTGATTCGCCGACCAGACTTTGAGCCGCCAGGTGGACAACGGCATCAGGAGCGAATGCCTTGAGAATGCGTACAAGTTCGGCCGCATCCCCAAGATCGCAAACAGCTAGCTCAGCACCGCGGGCAATTGCATCCCGATGGCCCTTTGAGAGATCGTCAACCACCGTTACCGCGTGTCCGGAATCGACAAGTCGTGCAACGACGACACTTCCGATATACCCGGCACCACCCGTCACCACAACCCGCATTCGCAATCCCTTCGGCCTGCTAGCGACGCGTCGCGAGGCACGAAATCTTCGCTCAATCCGATAGTGACCAGTGTGCCACTTCGTCTTGGCGAATACACGAATGGTGGACGGTCAGGGGCGGCTGACGCTACAATCGCAAGGCAACATCTCCGGCCACCATTCATTCGATGGTGGATTCCTGAGACCGTCGCGGTGGCCGTAGCTCAATGGCAGAGCACTGGATTGTGGCTCCAGCGGTTGGGGGTTCAAATCCCCTCGGTCACCCCCCGACCCTCACAGAAGACGAGAGGGTCAGGTCCATGAGCGCCCATTGTGCGTCCATCTTGGTCGGCCTCTGAACTAGGTTAGACCGAGTACCCGCCATCGAACCGTCGCCTCCTATGCAGGCGATTTGGGTTGCCAAGTGAACTTTCCAGAAACGGTCAGACCCTGTTTGCCTGACGCGCAGAACCTGCCCCCGTCAACTCCCCGTCCACTGCCGTCGACACCTCCGGGCGCTTGGCACTGCCCCAGATCAGCGACGCAACGACAGACCCGGCCAGGATCGTGATGATCACCCCAAGGGACCAGACAATCGGGGCCTTGTAAATGTCCATCGCAAGCATCTTGGCACCGACGAGGATCAGTACAAGTGCCAGTCCCTGCTTCAGATAGACAAATCTGGTGACGATATCTGCAAGGAGAAAGTAGAGGGAACGCAGTCCAAGGATTGCGAGGATGTTTGACGTGAACACAATGAACGGATCATTGGTCACGGCGAAGATTGCAGGGATTGAGTCGACGGCGAAGATTACGTCGGTGACCTCAACAGCGACTAAAGCGAGAAGCAGGGGGGTTGCAACGCGACGTCCTCTTTCGACAACTGTGAACGCCTCGCCCGACAGACGGTCAGTGACGGGCATGAACTTGGTGATCAGTCGGATTACCGGGTTCTCGGCCGGCGACGAGACATGGTCACCGGCGCGCATGAGGCGGATGCCGGTCAATGCCAGAGTGCCACCGAACACCTACATCATCCAATGGAACTTTTGGAGCAGAGCGCCGCCGACAAGGAGGAAAATCGTACGCATGACCAGGGCGCCGGTCACACCCCAGAACAGCACCCGGTGCTGATAGCGGTCGGCGATGCCGAACCCGGAAAAAATCACGACGAACACGAAGATGTTGTCGACCGCCAAAGCGGCCTCGATGACATACCCGGCAGCGAACTCGAGTGCCCGGTCGCTTCCGAACCACCAAGACACCAGCACGTTGAACGCCATGGCACATCCAAGGCACACACCACTCCAAAATGCAGCCTTCCGAACGGATACCGTGCGGACTCCTCGGTTGAATACGCCAAGGTCGGCTGCAAGCATTGCCAGGACAAATGCAACGAAGCCCACCCAAAGGAATGGGCTTCCTATCGTTTCGGCTTCCATAGGATTGCCTTTCGAGCCGCGCAGACCGAAGTTGATGAGACGCGACCGCTCAGGATTGTTTTCTAGGACCCGGGTTCATGACCCGGTGTGTCGCCAAAGGTCGTCAAAGAAAAGAGCGACCGAGGCTCACCGTGTATCGGCATTGTCTGACTGGACCGCAGTCACAACCCGAACGCCGACCGATGAGGCAAACTTAGAGCAAGGCATCCCCCGGCGAGTCAGGGCGAAAATTTTCTTCGCCAGATACTGACCACACTCGCGCCAGAAGGGTCCGGCGCCGGACGCAGGCAGACCAACCGTCATGGGCGCTTTGTGCACCAAGTGGGTCAGGGAAAGTGATCAAGAGCTCGCTCGCAACAACATGTTGCGTAATCGCACATTCCGCACACTCACGAGACCGGGTATCCACGTTCAACCGGTTCTCGGAAGCCTTCTCCAATGTGACAGGACCGTACCGCTGGAATGACCGGGTTACACTCGACGCATGGCACCCGAATTTGGCCGGACGTTGGTCTTGATCGGGACCGCCCTTGCGCTGGTGGGCTTGTTCCTCTGGTTCGGTCCCCGCATTCCGTTCATTGGTCGATTGCCGGGTGACATCGCCGTTGAGCGAGAAAACCTCTCGGTCTATGCACCCATCACATCAATGATCGTCATCAGCGTGCTACTGACCATCATTATCAACCTCCTGGGGTGGATCCGGCGCTAGCCAAACGCCGCGTTGGAACGAGGGGTAGGCGGGTCGGGATACACTCAGGCGCCATGAGCTTCCCACGAGACCTGCCGATCATAACTGCGACGGTGCCTCTGCTTGACCCACCTGCGTGGGCAGTACTTCAGCGCCACCTTCTCGCCACCCTAGACGCCTCGGTGCGTCCGTTCCTGGACAGGTATGTCAACCCGGATGGCACCTTGATCTGGGGTGACACGCTTCCCGGACGCGACGGTGCAGACGACTTCTATGAGAGTTCCTACAACTGGCCACTTCTCTACCTGCTAGGAGGGGGCGACCATCTCCTTCCACTGTCAATACGTCAGTGGGAAGCCATCACGCGGCAGGTCAGCGAATTCAAGCCAGTCCCCCAGGTTGTCAATGAATATGAGCGTGGATACGACTGGTTCCACCAGGGTGAAAGCAACCTCTATTTCTACTTCCTTTGCCAGGCAGACCCGACACGCCGTGAACATCGCGAACGTGCCGAAAGATTTGCCGGCCTCTATCTCAATGACGACCCAAACGCCCCGAATTACGACTCCACCCATCGGATAATTCGCGCCGCACACAACGGCAGCCTCGGTCCGCGGTGGGGTTTCACCGATGATCCGGAACCCACGTACAACTGGGGACCGGCGATGCGCCGATATGGACTGCCTTTCAACAATGTGCCAGGGATATCCCACTACGACGACCTCAACGACCGTGCACTGGCTAGGCGCATGGGGGACGCCATGCAGGAACGGATGGGTCGTGGCGATGTCGCTGGCAACATGTGTGCCACAGGCCTCGTCGCCAACGCAGCCATTCTTACGGGTGACAGTCGCTACCGCGACTGGGTAGTCGAATACACCGAGGCCTGGACCTCGCGCGCCCAGGCTAACAACGGGATCATCCCGGACAACGTGGGCCTTTCGGGTCAGGTTGGCGAGTACGTAGGTGGGCGGTGGTACGGAGGTCTCTACGGATGGACGTGGCCCCACGGCTTCTACAGCGTTGGGATGTCTTCCCTGGTCGCCTCGTCGAGTGCTGCACTGCTAACCGGCGACATGGGCCATCTTGACTTGGCACGCAACCAGATTGACCGCATTTTTGAACTCGGATCGGTACGCGATTACGACGAAGCAGCGATGACCATCCCAGAACACTGGGTAGGTCAGCGTGTCGCCCTTGACGCCGCTGGCCAGTCCCGAACCTTCCTGGTGCCGCACCGCCACGACGACAACGGTTGGTTCGACTACCAACCTCTCGCAGCCATGTATCCGACGGCTTTGTGGGCGACGTCAATGGCCAAACAAGACTGGGACCGGATTGAGCGCCTGCGGGTGGTAGAGACATATGACTGGAACATGGTGGTGCCATTTCGGTCGAAGGAAGACGCCGGTCATGAACCCCCTTGGGTGAGGTTCCTCGCCGGTGCAAACCCGACCTATCCCGAACAGATTCTTCGTGCCTCTCTGGCAATGGTGCACTGGCGCCTCGACCGCATTCGCAACGACCGTGCCGAACTCTCCAAGGTAAACATTCACCACTGGCAACAGCACAACCCGGTCATCACCGAGGCGCTTGTTCAACTAACGCTTGGAGCACCGTCCCCTGTCTATAACGGAGGCCTCCTGCACGCACCGTTACGTCACTTCGACGCCAAGAGACGACGACCGGGCCTCCCACAGGACGTGGCAGCGCTGGTAACCAATGCAGACGCCGATGAAATCACGGTCGAATTGGTGAATTTGAACCCTGTCGAAACCCGGGAGATGATCGTGCAAGCGGGCGGTTTCTCGGAACATCGCTTCCAGACCGCCCACGCCACTCACTCCGAGTGGACCGAAGCCTACCCAGGCGCGCCGATGTCAGCGCCGGTTGCTCCAGGCGTCTCCCTTAAGTCATATAGCGTTAACGGCACCCATCTTGGTGTGAGACTTCCGCCATCCACGCGCGTGACCCTTCGGCTACCGATGGCGAGGTATGTCAACCGCCCAACGTATGACTTGCCCCCAATGGACATATAGGCATAATTCCCGGCGCCTTAGCTTGAACTTGGCCGAGATCTGGGGTTAAATTCGCAGCGCGTCAGAGGCCGACGCACACAACTCCATTCCCCGGTATCAGCGCGCCCGACGAAGCTACACTCCTCGACTGAACGATGCAAGTGACACAGACCGTGCCGTCCGTTGGACGATCTTTCGCGGCATCAACAGGGTGGCGTCGCCGCTTGAAGTTCCACCTCATTGGCAGGAACCTTGTTTGGTTCACGATGACCCTGCCGGCCCTGATCTGGATCATCGTGTTCAAATACCTCACGCTCGCCGGTGTCTGGATTGCGTTCCTTGACTACAAGGTCAGAACTGGCTTGTTCGCAAGCCAGTTCGTCGGCTTGAAGAACTTCGAGTTTCTTTTCTCCACGGATACCGCCATTCGCGCGACGAGAAATACTATCCTGCTCAATGCACTCTTCATCAGCGTCGGATTGGTTGTGTCGCTTTCGGTGGCATGGTTGCTTTTTGAAATCTACTCTAGCCGGTTCACTCGCTACTACCAGACGTTGATCCTTCTGCCACGCTTTATCTCGTGGGTCGTCGTCTCATACTTCGTCTACGCGCTTTTGGCAGCTGACACTGGTGTTGTGAACAGCGTGCTTAGGCAGGTCGGCATTGCGCCAGTGTCGTGGTACCGGACAACGGAACCGTGGCCGTTGATTCTTCTGGCGGTCAGCCTTTGGCACGGAGTTGGACTAAGCAGCCTGATCTACCTCTCTGGAATGATCGCCATCGATACACAGTTGTATGAAGCGGCGCGTATTGATGGCGCCAGCCGATGGCAGCAGTTCAGGTACATCACGTTCCCAATTCTTCTGCCTCTCGTGATAATCAACATGCTGCTTGCATTGGCTTACGTCCTGAACGCCGACTTCGGCCTGTTTTTCCAGGTCACTCGGGACCAGCAGTTGCTCTACCCCGTGACCGATGTCCTCGATACTTACATCTACAGATCACTGATTGTCACCAAGACGATCTCCATGGCAGGTGCGGCACAGTTCTATCAGTCGTTCGTCGGCTTCATTCTGGTGATCAGCGCCAATGCCGTAGTTCGGCGCATCGAACGGTCACGCAACGAGACACTCGCCCTGTTCTGAGGTTGACCCGACCATGACCGAAGCAAACCGACCGGAAGGTCTACCAGTGGTGCGAATGGCAAGGCGTCGGGGGCTTGACCCTACAACCGTGGTTGTGCACATCTGTGCCGCCGGTCTGGCGCTGCTTTGCCTCTTCCCCCTGCTTCTCGTGGTGGCATCATCGTTTACCGATGAGATTTCCCTTCTACGCAACGGCTACTCGATCATTCCGTCCAAATTCAGCCTCGCGGCCTATGTGGCGATCTTCGAGAAGCCTGCGGTCATCCTGCGCGCCTACGCCGTGACGACCGGCATCACGGTGGCGGGCACGATCCTCGGCGTTTCAATGATGGCATTGCTTGCCTATCCACTGTCACGCCGCGAGTTCATTCTTCGGACACCTCTCTCATTCATGGTTTTCTTCACCATGCTGTTTAATGGAGGTTTGGTTCCGTATTACATCCTCATGACTCAGTACCTTAATGTCCAAAACACGATTTTCGCTCTACTGCTCCCTCATCTTGTCGGTGCGTATTACGTGCTGATCCTCCGGACCTACTTCTCGGGTTTGCCCGACGAACTTTTCGAGGCAGCCCGGGTGGATGGGGCAGGCGAATGGACAATCTTCTGGCAGATTGCAGTACCACTTGCACGGCCCGCGCTCGCTACGATCGCGCTGTTCATTGCCCTGAACTATTGGAACGATTGGACGACCGCCTTGTACTTCATCCGCTCCCCAGACCTGTACCCGTTGCAATACTTGCTCTACATCATTCAGAGCAATGCTCAGGCAATGGCCTTGCAGGAACAGGTGGGCCAAGTTGGCACGCAGAAACTGCCGACCGAAACAGCCCGGATGGCGATGGCCGTCCTCGCCACCGGACCAGCATCCATCCTGTTCCTGTTCTTCCAGAAATATCTCGTCCGCGGGGTCACCCTCGGAGCGTTCAAGTAGGCACTAACTTCGGTACAAAAAAAGGAGGCCACAACTCACACAGGCTCTAGCATTCCATCAGTCACGCGGTTACACCAACACGGGAGAAGGTAATTTATGGCTCGTCTAGGACGTCGTTCACTACTCCGAAGCGCAACGCAGGTTGGCGTTGGGGTGCTAGCCGGACTGCAATCGCTTGGAAGAAATCCAAACGCCGAGGCAGCATCCGGGACGGCTGCTTAACATACCGTCCTCACCTATATCTACGCCGGAAGCAGTGACCAAAAGGGTCTTCCCGATGTCGAGAAGGCCCTCAGTGCCTTGGCAATGGAGCGGATCTCGGCACGTGTCAAGCTGGTCACCTTCGACTGGGGCACCTACGACCAGAAGATTTCACTGGCGAACGCTGCCGGCGAAAAGCACGATCTCTACTACACCGCGCCGTGGATCAACAACTACTACACCAATATCCGGCAGGAATATCTCCTCAAGTTGGAGAAGCTACTTCCCGACCTTGCCCCAATCCTGTGGGGAAGCATGACACCGGAGACATGGGACGCCGCAAGGGTTGGTGGCAGCATCTACGGAGCGATCAACCAGCAGATTTTCGTAAAACCGTTTGGACCGTATATTCGCGCCGACGTTGCCAGGGAGGCGGGCGTCGAAGATGCGTTCCGGGCATTGACGCGGTATGACGATATCGGACCGATCATGTCCGAGGTCAAGAAGTTCATCGGTTCGAAGAATGGCACCTTCCAGTACGTGACCGCTGCGCCGAACTTTGGCAGCACCGAAACGTTTGGCTACGACGTTGTCGACAGCAATCTGGTCGTCAAGAGCAGCGACACATCCGCCACGGTTGAGCTTTTTTCGGAGACGCTTGACTATGCTCGCGTAGCGCTGACAATCCGGCAGTGGAACGAACTTGGCTACACCCCGAGCGAGCCGAAGACATCCACGGAACAGGGGGATGCCTGGAAGGCTGGTCTCACCGCGATGATGATAAGCGGAGTGGTGAAGCCGGGCGGCGATGCCGAGGTCAAGGCACGATGGGGACATGACGTCATTTCGGTCGCAATCGCCGAGCCACTGCTTACGACCGCCGGTTCCACTGCGACCATGACTGGCGTCAACTCCCTATCCCCAAATCCGGTAGCTGCGGTCAAGTTCCTCGAACTCCTCAACAGCGACGTTAAGTTCTACAACACCCTCTGCAAGGGCATCGAAGGTGTTGATTGGGAGTGGGACGACAGGGCGAGCCTACTGATCCGTCCGGCGGGTGGCAAGGCTAGCTACGCCGACACCGGCTACAACCCGAACACCGACTGGCAGTTCGGAAACGTTTTCAATTCCTACTACACTGCCCGTTCACAGGTTGGGGCGTGGCCGGCAACGGCGGATCTCAACCGCAACGCACGCCCATCGCCAATTCTAGGGTTCACTTTTGATGGAAAGGTGGTCGATACCGAACGTGCCGCATGTGCAGCCGTATCAAAGGAGTTCCTTGAACCGCTCACATTCGGCATCGTCGACCCAATGGCCCAGATCCCGGCGCTAAACAAGGCGCTGAGGGAAGCGGGCATTGATCGCATCCGTGCAGAAATGCAGAAGCAACTTGACGCCTGGATGGCTTCCAAGAAGCGCTGATTACTTGGAGTGGGCTTTCTGGCGATCCAAGATGGCATCGGTGACAATCGTCTCCGATGCCATCGCCGTTTTTGACGTTGATCATCTGGGTCAGGAACGTCGTTGGGCACCGCCGAATGGCGGCATATTCGGGATCCACTTGATCCGACGCGCGCCACGAATTGACGTCTCGCCGATCCACTCCATCCAACAAGAGATAGCTGAATGACCAACCGTCCGCACTTGCAAATGACCCACCGCCTTGATGACCGAGTGATCGTTACCGCTCCTGCGACCGCATCCACCGGCAGCGTCGACTTATTCGAGTACGTATATAAGCCGGTGAGTAGCGACTTCGAAGGTCCAAAGCCCTACCTTCACCCAGTTCGAACGCTTGCTGGCGAGGTGGTCACGACGTACCGTCCTCACGATCATCTATGGCACAAGGGAATCCAGATGACCATTGCCCACCTTTCTGGTGAGAACTTCTGGGGTGGCAACACTTACGTGCATGGCACCGGGTACGTGAGGCTGCCTGAGGTAGGGCGCATGGATCATCACTCTTGGCATGCGCTGGGCGTGGCCGGACAACCAGGCACAGGAAATGCCCTCGCGCGCATTGACCACGATCTCAATTGGCGCAATAGTCACGGAGAGGCGTGGGTCTCAGAGCGGCGGACGATTGATGTTGACGGGATTGACGCCACCGCGGGATGGTGGTCGCTTCGCTTCAGGACTGCCCTTACGAACATCCGAAATGCACCACTTGAGTTCGGTTCACCAACGACCCACGGGCGACCGATGGCTGGCTACGGTGGCCTGTTTTGGCGAGGGCCCCGGGACTTCGCTGACAAGGGCGGTACCGTCGTCGGTCCCGATGGCGCCTCTGGTGAGGCAATGATGGGCGTCGCCGCCCCTTGGTTAGCATACGTGGGGCTCCACGACGGCACGGAGGAGGCCTCGACGATGATCTTCATCAATCAGCCCGATAGCTTCCGGTACCCGACAAAATGGTTTGTCCGCACCACCTACACTCCCGTGGCGTCTTTCGCGCCCGTCTTCGACCAGGAGCACATTCTGCTTCCCGGCGAAACGTTTACGTTGCACCATCGGATTGTCGTTGCAGCCGGTGCCTTGAACCGCGAACAGATCGAGGCGATTGCATCGTCTTAGCCATGCCTTGCTCCGGTCGGCATGCAGGATGACCTCCGCCCCGCAATGCCAAGGGTTTCCCGCTCAATCCATTTGATAACGGCAGACGTGGTGAAATAGTGGCCTACAAGCACCCTGATCATCATGACGGATCAACGGGCACGGGACCAGATACCTCGTCACGGTCCGGAACTTACCAATCCGAAAGTCCTTGATCTTCTCGTCAGCAAGGGAAGCCGTTTCGCAGTGGCCTAGACCCCTCTACCGCGACGGGAACCTGACGATGGTGCCGACCAATCAGCCAGTGCGGAGTTAGCCATGGCACAGCTCGGGACACCGTCTAGTTCACATCAGCAACCAGAAAGGGTGCAAACCCGTCTGGCCTGTGTCGCTACGACGTGTCCGGCATCGGACAGCGCTGACCAGAGAGACGCACTTCAACCCGTCGGACGCACCCTCGAATTTCGTCCAACGGATCACCGCCGAGGACAACCTCCAGCAGTTCTCACAACATCCCTACCTGATTTTCCGGCAACCGCACGGCATTGACCGCCTGGTGCGATTTCAAACTACGCACTGTCTTTTCCAGACACTCGCCTGTCTATTTCAAGCGGTATGGGAACCATCAAATGGTCTTGTTCCGCCCCCAAACTTGCCTCCCTGAACGAACGTCCAGAGGGTTACCTACGTCAAAATCCACGTTACGCACCCAATGATCTGTGGTCGGGTGACCAGAGAACTCCATGGACGTGTCACGGTTCGAGACGAACGCAGCAAGTCCATCGATGTCCGAAACCGTCCCCACAAGCTCATCAACTTGGTTCCTAGCGTCATCAAAAAATCGAGCATCAACTGCGGCCCGAAGCACGGTTGCGGGCCTAAGTGCAGTGGCGACTCAGAGGCTAGCTTGTTGCGATGGGAGCGGAGCGCCCGTCATTGCGGTGTGCGAAGCATCGTGGCATCCCAACCGAGCAGCTAACCGCGAGACCCACAGGCACGTGGCCCGCAGGTCAAGGCACATGAGTTCAAGGTGCCGGCCGCGGGTGCAGGCACCAACTTGTCCACCGGCAACCTCACACCGTTCTCCAAAACCAGGCCAGTGACAAGGCGTCGGCGCGCCCTACGCGGCATCATTACCTAACAAACTCCAAAGATCGGATCCGCCACCATGGCAAACCGGGAACAGCCAGGAACTGCAACCGCTTCAGGTTCCGGATGGGTTTCGCCTGTTTCTCTCGATCGATCGATTGCGTTGGATGCTGATGAGGCGAAACGGTTCGCGTCACTGGTCGACAGAGTTCGTGCAGACGTTCAGACGGTGATCGTCGGCGCCTCCGACACCCTTGACCTAGCGCTCATCGCCCTGTTGGCTGGTGGCCACATGCTCGTTGAGGACGTGCCGGGAACCGGCAAGACCACGATGATAAAGGCGCTGGCGGCAGCCCTTGGATGCTCGTTCAACCGTATCCAGGGAACTCCCGACCTTTTACCCACAGATGTCTCGGGCGTGAGCGTTTATAACCCAACCAGCGGCAACTTCACCTTCCGACCCGGACCGATCTTCGGGCAAGTAGTCCTCGTCGATGAGATCAATCGGGCCACCCCCCGGACCCAGGCGGCATTTCTGGAGGCGATGGCGGAAGGTCAGGTAAGTGCGGATGGCGAGACACGTCAACTTCCACGGCCATTCCTTGTCCTCGCGACGCAGAACCCCATTGAACTCGAGGGCACATTCCCATTGCCTGAGGCGCAACTTGATCGCTTCCTGATACGGGCGTCCATGGGGTATCCAAACCATGACGATGAGGTGGAAATCGTCAGGCGGTTTGCCGGGGAAGACCGTTCCGGACACCGTGGAACAACCGATCGCGCGACCCACACGAACAGCGGAACCGTTTTGGAAATGCAGGCTGCCACCCGATTAGTCCACGTGAGTGACGTCGTCGCCACGTATGCGACGGATATCGTCAGGGCAACCCGGCACGCCCCGGGCGTGGCCTTCGGAGCCAGTCCGCGAGCGACCGTCGGCCTTGTCCGAGCCGCGCGGGCGCGTGCAATCCTCGCAGGAAGGTCATATGTCCTTCCAGATGACATCCAGTCTCTGGCGGGACCAGTCCTCGCGCATCGACTGGTGATGGATGACGAAAGCCGGCTCAGGCAGGTCTCACCCTCAAACATCATTGAGGGTGTGGTGGCGGGCATTGACGCGCCAGTTGAACCAACCGCGCCCGTTCAGGGCGGAGCGAACCGGTGACGAGACAGTCGCGGGGCACGGGGGCCGCTCTCTGCGGAGTGGCCTTGGTCATTGGAATAATCATTGCCGACCCGATCTGGGTCCTCTTCAGCACAATCGCGCTGCTTGTACTCGGCCTCGCCGAAACCTGGTGGCGGTGGGGAGCAACAGGCGTCGAGTACCGTCGGATTCTGTCAAGTCAGGCCCTTTCCTGCGGCGACACACTTGAATGCATCGTTGAGGTTACTAACCGAAAACTCCTGCCGATGCCGTGGCTCGACACTTTTGATGACTGGCCGGCAGCCCTTATGCCGGCGACGGCGCGCCATCAAACTAGCCGGGCCAACTGGTGGCAACGGGGTCGAGACATCACCGTGGTTGGTGATCCAGAGGTACCCGGTGAGCAGCCGTTGCAGGGATCAGTGCAGGTTCCTCACGTTACCGACCGGGAAGTCCTGCAACAGCGTCTGACCCTCGCACCGTTCGAGAGGGTGCGCAGGCGGTTCTTGATCACATGCCACCGGAGGGGCGCGTACGGCTTCGGTCCAGTTGCTTTCCGGTGGCGTGATGCATTCGGACTGTCAGCGCGCGACGCAGACCTCGACGTCCGTGATGACCTCGTGGTCTATCCGCGTGTGGTGCCCGTAATCGCTCCGGCGCCTCTGACTCGGCAAGTGCTTGGAGACCGAGTGAGGCGTCAGTCGCTGTTCGCCGATCCATCCCGCCTGGCCGGTGTTCGGGAGTACATTCCGGGAGACAGCCAGCGCCGAGTGCATTGGGGTGCCTCGGCGCGCACCGGCACTCTGCAAGTCCGGCGCGACGAACCCACCGGTGGTCGCCGCCTTTGGGTGATCGTCGACGTCGAGACAGCCCCCGAGGATCGATGGTGGGCAGCGGGCGACAGTGACGCGCAAGAAACCGTCGTGATGGTCGCCGCGTCCCTCGCAACGTGGGCCATGAACGCTGGGGTTGCAGTTGGGATAAGTGCGAACGGAAGGTCTGCCGGAAGTTCCGGGGACATCTCGATCCCCTGTGGAACACATCCTCGTCATCAGACCCGAATTCTCGATGGTCTTGCCCGACTGCGTCCGTGGCCAAGCCGTCTCCTTCGTGAAGCCATGGTCCTCGCGTCACCCCTCTGGCCTACGGATGCCTCAGTGATCCTTGTGACGTGCATGCCTTCAGAAGCCAAGCGTGAGGCCCTCGCACGGACCTGCCGCCGAGGGCAGTCCGGATTTATCGTCGACTGCACTGCCGGTGTCGCTCCCGCCAATTCCCATCGGGATGTGTTCGGCGATGAGACTGCACAGGGACCCACCGCAGCGTCGTGGTTTCGCCCGGCAGTTCTCCGCTCGGTGCCTGCGTGGTCCCTCGACAAACCAGAAGTGTCGTGGCGCACACGCGAAATCGTGCGGATCGGGTAGCTATTTTGGTGTCGAGACAGACGATCCATGCAGACAGTCTTGCTCCGTCGCAGTGCTAAGTGGCGGCACTCGCCCTGTCCTGATTGATGCACCGGCAACCCTGCAGACGCCAAAGAGTTGATCCGTGGCACCACTTCATTCGAGGCAATGGTGCGCGACTTTGCACCAATCGTAGTGACGCGTGCGCACTCGGACCAAGCCGGCCGGAGACGGATGATTGCCGGAGCCAGTTGCGTACCGGCCATCGCCGGGAGTGGGGATATCCACGCGCTTCAATATGGTCGCCATGACGATCTGACGCCGACTTGCCTGTCCAGCAAGCAATTTTCCCGATTGATCGTCAATCGGACACCCGACCTGCGAACGCGTCGTGTCGATCTACTGTGCAAAGGACCTGTACTTCTCTGGCCCCGACCCTACTGCCAGGCGCGTACCACGGTTCTCACCTGGATCGTTCGCTGTCATGACCCGTGACTGGATCGCATTCGCAGGGGACTTGGTGCTCATTGGTTGGCTTGGCGGCACACTTCCCTGCGCCTGCCGCGACGACAAATTCTTTATTCCGACGAACGCGCCAAACTTGAGACTATCGATCAACTGCTCGAATTCAACCACACGCACCATAGCTTGATCGTGGTGGCCTGATCTCTACTGGTACCGAATGCGTTTAGCGCGACGGGCCGAGTGCCTCTCATCTTCAGTGACGCGCCGAAAAGGCAGCGATGTGGCCCGCCTTTGTAATGAGACGCTCCACTGACACGATTGCCGTTGTCATAGCCTATATTTGTTATATGAACGCCCGTCACATCTCCCCTGCAAGCAGGGGCACATTGCAAATGATCATCGGCCACTCCGTAATCCAGAATGGCATGGTAATGGCACTGGCGAGTGTAGTGGTAAGTCTCTACGTGCTCGGGATCCAGCGCGTTCGCGCTTCAAGGCAACCATCGGTCGAGACAAACGTCACACCAGATCGAGGAAGCCCGTCGGTTGGTACGGACAGACAAAACGTTACTGCAACTTCCCGCGGCCCTCAATGATCCATGTCGCTTCGATCAGATTGTTGCGTGTTGCGTGAATTTGGTCGTGCATGAACACGGTGGCATCAGAGTAGCCAACAGTCCACTCGAGGCGATCACCAGGGCGCAAAACGTGATTTTCGACGTTTAGATGAAGATTTCCGTGTTCGGCGGACAATGAAAACTTTTTAACGTCATCTCGGGAAATGCCAATCGGTGCAGCCATCGCATTTATGGATCCAAGCGTCTTGAACCCGCCGTCAGTGACAATATAGGAAGACGAGGGTCGACTGACTACGGTCGTCATGACCGTCAATGAACATTCGTGATCCACGCCATAGTTGTCACGATAGTGGATGTCCCCGAAAACGCCACCACCGGCCTGGACTTCGGTAATCCCTGCCAAACCAGAGGCAAACTTGTATGTGCCGGTGCCACTACAGGACACGATAGAGACGGGTATGCCCGCCCTCCGGCATGCGTCGGCAGAACTGGTCAGTAGGGCGACGGCCGCGGTCACGGCGCCACGCTTCTCGGCTTCATCGGTAATCGCCGCCGTGTGGCCTTCCCAAGCCATGACCCCTGCAAAACGTAAATGGGAAGCCGACGCGACTACGGAAGCAAGGTCCACCACAGCCTGACCTGGCTCGACGCCACAGCGATGCATGCCGGTGTCAACCTCTACAACCACCCTGGGACGCGTTCCCGCCACGCCAGCAGCTCGATCTAGCTCAGCTACACCGGCTGCCGTGTCCACGGCGACGATGACATCCGCGATTCGGCAGAGTTCCGCAAGTCGCTTGACCTTTTTCTCTCCAACAACCTGATTTGCAATCAGGATGTCGCGAATACCACCGTTGGCCATGACCTCGGCTTCACTAACTTTCGCACATGTGACACCGATTGCTCCCGCGTCTATCAAGCGTTGTGCGATCGCCGGGACCTTTATGCCCTTGGTATGCGGGCGCCACGATACGCCTGCCTGTCGAAATGTTCCCGCCATCCGCTCCACGTTGCGTTCGAACGCATCGAGGTTGACAAGCAGAGCCGGTGTGTCGAGATCGTCCACGGTCATTCGCGTTGGTGCAATCTCTTTGGGCAACATCGATGCCATGGCTGTCCTTGTCAAGTCTTGACGCGTAAAGAGGAAGCGCACCCTCATCGGCACAAAGTCACCCGCCACGATCGTGTGATCCCGCTTGCGGAACAGTCGAGGCGACGTAAACTCGGCGATCAGGTTACCACGGTCGCTCCGGGTGTTTGCGTTGCTGTTGAACGAATGTGACCCCCTCTGGCATGGATACGAGACAGCTAATCTGAAATACTCCGCGGATGTCACGCAGAACGTTATAGACAGCAGGTTCCGTCCTCCGATCGTGGTCCAACACACGACCACGCCCTACGGGCCGAAGTTCCACACGACCGGCCGACGTATCCTTACCGCCGACACCGAAGGGATCGAGCGTGCCCCGCACACTGACGGTCTGGTCCGTTGCCCGAACAGCGATCATCGTCGTCCTCGGCGTGATGGAACTCGCTTGGCTGACCCCATGGGCGTACATCCTCGCGATCGTAATCTCGTCAACCGCTCGAATTGGCGACTTGAACGGAACGGCCGAAGGGCCAACAGCACCTCTGATCCCAATCGGTCTCGTCGCCTTCGGTCTTGGAATGGCATGGGCAGTACGAACAATCGTGCGCCGACAGCAATCGCGGCGCGTCAGCGTCTATGAAAGGCCTGCACTCAGGCGCCTTGCGGTAGTGATGACCATTGGCGCCATCGTTTCAATCGCCGTACTGTCCCTGAATGTTCTAGCCGTTCCCCCGGGAACACCGGTTCCAACAACGTGGATTGGCTCACTCACAGGTGGACACGAGACGGGCGCTTTTCTGATTACCGTGGTGTTTGCAGCCATAATCTGGTGGCGCGGCACGGTCCTTGGTGGCGCAGTACCTGGTGATCGTGATGCGGGCAGACGTTCCATAACCGCCGCCGTGTTGATCGCCATTTCGTCTGGCGTGGCGCGTGCGGTCATACCGTGGCTCAACATCGACCTCCTTCCAGTAATCGCACTCATCGCGGTTCCCGCGATGCTTGTCGCAATCGCGCTGTCATCGCTTGAAGAGGCGCAATTGCCGCGCCCGGGTCAACCGACGGCCACTCGCGCTCCAGATCGCAACTGGATAGGCATGGTCGCTGCCATGTGTCTAGTGGTCGTCGTAGTGGGGATCATTCTTGCAACGATCTTCGGTCGCGGTACCAGCGTTGTGACGTCGATCCTGAAATCAATTGGTCAGGCAATTGCGCTCGTCATCGTAGTTGTACTTTCACTCTTCGCAATCCCACTGCTGATGCTTGCCGAGTGGTTGGCACGGATGTTGGGATCAGCAAGGATGGACAGTCCGCCAATTGAGATGGGCAAGTTCGGACGTCCAAACTCGATCGACGAGATCGAACAGCCAGTTGACCCAAATCTACTCGACCCCTCACTCATGGAAACCGGTCTCGCACTGGTTGCCCTCATCATCATCGCAACAATTGTGTGGCGCCTCCTTAGGCCATCCCGGACCGACGACCTGGATGGGGCCCTCGACGAAGAACGTTCGAACGTGTTTTCTTGGCGTTCACTATTCAAAAGAAAGGCCGGAACCACCACTGACGGTGGAGTTGAACCGGTTTCAGACCCAGTAAGACTCGCATACCGAAAGTTCCAGAATTTGATGGCCCAACATGGAAAAGTTAGATCCTCACATGAAACTGCGCGCAACTTCAAACTTAAACTTCACGCGCAATCCGCGGACGGAGCCTCCACTGAGAAAGAAGTGAGTTTCCCTTTGCCTAAGTCCGTAGGTGATGCCATCCAGTCACTCACGTCCGCGTATGAGGACACCCGGTATGGAGCCTCCGATCAGGGCGCGCAGACCATCGCTGATGATGCGATACAAGCGATCCAGGCAGGTCTCCGAACGCATCCCAAGCACCAAAAGTGAGCTGGTCTCATCCGATCCGCCTCCCAACGGACCTTCCACCGCTCAGATGCCCGAACTATCCCCGCTTATCTGGAAACTACACCAGATGACCGCTGGACAGCTATCATCCCCACCACACAGATGCTCAGTGAGCACTACTGTTCTCTTTGTCTCTTACACCACCCTCGTCGACATCAAGACCGATGACTGGGGCGATGACACGATGCTCAGCTTCGCAAATTTTCTGCGACACTGCGGGTTGCATCTGGGACGCGCGGAACTGCGTGACCGCGCACGAGAAGCTCTCCAGCGACCGATTGACGGTTCATCGGAACCCACACTGACTTTGATCTCGCCCTGATGTGGCGCACCATGATCGAAGAGGCGTCTCCAGTGACTGTGGCTTCGTTCGGAACAGACGGCCTTGTGCCTTTCGGCCAATCGCATGCAACCATCCAGCGCTCGCAATCTCGGGTTCAGTTTGAGATTGTGAGTGGAGCTATCGAGACACTCGAAAGCCTCGCCGAAAACTACCGACTGGGTGTGATTACCGATGGTCAAGGCGCTCTCGTGCGCGCTGGACCACGCGAATTGGGCAGTTCACGATACTTCGAGGTAGTGGTTGTGGCGGGAGATCACGGGTCCCGAAGGCCGGCCCCAAGATTGTTTCGTCACCCCCTACAACAAATGCGGATTGCCTCGACCGGTTCGGTTTATGTGGGTAGAGACCTGGAACGCAACGCGCGCCCATCTGATGTGATCGGCATGCATACGGTACTTCTCGGGCACAGGTCCGCACCCGAGGGACTTGTCGGTGAACAGGTTTGCCCCGTCCGCGAACTTTCACAAGTGCCAGCCGCCGTTGCCGCGGTGGAGGCAAAGCTTCGCATTCAGGCGACACGCCAGACTGTCGCGAAGCCCATCCCCCCGAAAGACCTTGCAGAAAGAACGTCCCATGCCTGAGACGACACAGTATGTAGTCACGCGACCCGAAGAACTCGAACCGTTCGCCCGAGACCTCTTTGTTGTACTTGGCACGCCACATGCGAATGCGGCCGAAGTCGCGAGACATTTGGTGCACTCGAACCTGGCCGGGCACGACTCGCACGGAGTGATGCGCATCCCGCAGTACGTGGAGATGATCCGCCAAAAGGTTGTCAATCCGGCCGGAAACCCACACGTCCATTCAGAATTGGGTGCGACAGTCGTCGTGGACGGAGAGTGCACGTTTGGTCAGGTCACGGCAGCGTACGCCCTCGAAGTCGCGACATCCCGCTTACAGGGTCTCGGTGCCGTGATTGTCGCCATGCGGAATGCAAACCATTTGGGTCGTATTGGCGATTACGTCGACACAGCCGGTCGCAACGGCCACGTAGCAATTGTCACCGTCGGAGCTGCGGGGCCCGGAGTTGGTGGCGCTTCGCCGTTCGGCGGTGCCGGGGCGTTTCTGTCAACCAACCCTTGGGCTATCGGCATTCCTTCTCTTTCGTCTGATTGGCATGCACAAGACGCCCGTCCGGGGGATGGGGACCCGGTCCTTGTTGACTTTGCGACCACCGTCATTCCGGAGGGCAAGGTCAGGGTTGCCCGCGACAGCAACAAGCCAGTTCCAGAAGGGTGCATTCTGGACGCCAACGGGTTGCCTACAACTACGGCGCAGGACTTCTATGATGGCGGTGTGTTGTTGCCCCTTGGAGGCGCAACCGCAGGACACAAGGGCTACGGTCTGGCGTTTGCATCTGCGCTTTTGGGGGCGCTCGGTTCAATTGGACAGTCAGAACCAAACTTGGTGGGGGCGCTGCCACCCGCAGCAGGATTTGACGAGTGCGCTGCGGGCGCGCTTCTCATCCTGATCGACCCTGCGGCGTTTGGCGATCCAAACGCCTATCGTCGGAACGTCACGCGGGTCTCGCATGCGGCCCGTCGAGTGCGTCCAGCACCGGGCACGGAAGCCGTTCTGATACCGGGAGACCCCGAGTCACGCGCAGCTAAGAGTAGAAAAGTCAACGGCATCACTCTCCCCATAACGACTTGGGAGATGCTCGCCGAAATCGCCTCGGACGTTGGAGTGGATATGCCTCAAGGGACTAGGAGGTTAGGCTAGCCCCGAAGGAGAGGGAACGCTGCCAGGTTGCTGATGGGCAAAGTTCCGTTCCCCTCCAAATCTCTCGTTAGCGTCCCAAGTGACGCAATCCTTCGAGACAAAGGCGAATTCCGTCCATCGCCGGAAGTGCATCAGACTCGTACTCGACGATGTACCATGCAGTGCCTGCAGTCGTTTCGCACACGTTCAGAATGGTGTTCCAGTCGAACTCATCCTTACCTATCACCGGACCAAACGGATCCTGGCCACCTGCCTTCAGTGACGGTGAGTACGGCTTCAGATGCACCGTTGTCGCTCGCCCCGGATACTTGCGGAGTTCAGACACCACATCAGCGCCACCGCTTGCCGAGTTCCCGAAGTCAATCTGCATAACGACGTTCTGACCCGTCAAGCCAAAAAGGGTGTCCCAGAGTGTGTGTCCGTCGATGACCGCGTGATCACCATTGTGACTGTGATAGCCGGTCACCATTCCGTGGGGAGCAAGCGTCGCTGCATTTGCATCAAGCCAGTGGGCCCATCGCTTCATATCGTCAAGCGACTTGAATTGATCCCTTGGCAACCCGGGTACGATCAAGTACTTGTTGCCAAGCTCGGCGTGATAATCAATAGTCTGTTGAATGACTGATCGGTCAAACTTGCGGTAACTGACATGCCAACCGGCACACTGCAATCCTAGGTCGTCAAGGACAGCCCGCAGTTCCCGCGCGGGCAAGGGCGGGTCATCGAAGAAGTCAACTCCTTCATACCCCATAGCTGCGACTTCTCTCAGGGTCGCCTTGAGATCACTCTTGTAAAGCTCTCTGACCGAATAGATTTGCACCGCAACGGGAATTCTCGCCATTACTTCCTGTTCCTCTAGATCACCAAGCGCACCGTCGGTTGCCGGATCGCGGACGCGATGAGCATGCTATCACGGCGTTACCACCCACCCCACTTGGGTGATGTGAATGAAAATGGCAAGGTGCCGGGAAACTTCTTCTCACCAACTGGTTGACCGACGTACATCCCAACATTCCCTGAGCAGTAGTAGCTCACGACGCACGCGATAGCGAGGTAGACCAGCGGGCCGCTGCCGAACAATTCGATGCCCGCAATGAACGACGCAATGGGAGCGTTCGACGCACCAGCGAATACGCTCACAAAGCCCATTGAAGCGAGAAGTCCGCGTGGAAGCGCCAACCACAGGCCCATCGCATTGCCAAGGGTCGCACCGATTGCGAACAAGGGAGTGACCTCCCCACCGCGAAAACCAGTTGCCAAGCTGACAACGGTTAGCAATCCCTTCACCGCAAAGTCCTCAGCTGCAACCGGTTGCGCAAATGCTTCGGTGATCATCGGGAGACTGAGACCAAAGTAGCGATCGGTGCCGAGGAAGGACCCGACTAGGACCACCACAAATCCCCCAACAACTGGCCGGAACACCGCAACCGGGAACAGGTCAGACATCAACGTCGCAAACCATCGCATCGACCTGACAAACGTCATCGCTGCCAGCCCAAACGCGACACCGGCAACAATGGTCGCCAGAAACGAACCAAAGTCGATGGGTGGCACATACCCAATGTCGTAGACCGCGTGCTTGGCTCCGAGTGCGAGTGTCACTTCGTTGCCGACGAGCGAAGAAATTAGGCACGGCAGCAATGCGTCGTAGTTTGCCCGGCCAGCACGGCGGACCTCAAGGCCAAAGAACATCCCGGCGATAGGTGTCCCGAAAACCGAGGCGAACCCAGCGGACAGCGCTGACGTGAGGAGGATTTGCCGCGAATGCGAGTTCCACCTGCCTACGCGGGTTAGTTGGTCGGAGAGCGGGACGCTCATCTGAACCACCGTCCCTTCACGTCCAACCGACGCGCCAGACAGGTGCGCAACCGTCGTCGCCACGAGGATCATCGGCGCCATCCTGAGCGGAAGGCGCTCGCGGGGTGCGTCCATTTCTGCGAAGAGGGCATCGTTCCCCGCGCCCGAGCGACCTCCAAAGCGTTCGTAAGCCGAAGTCGTCATGGCGCCGGCGACTGGCAGGGTCCAAAGCAGCGCCGGCAATGCTGTTCGTGTCGCCGTAGCCCAATCAAGCAGCAGTAGCAAAACCGCTGCCGAGGCACCAGAAAGACAACCCACCAGGACGCTGACCGGCACCCACGCCAGAACGCGGATCAACGCGTGAAATGCACTGGGGTTGGGGTTCGAAACAGATCCGTCGGGCGCCATCAGAACCGATTTTCGACTCGGCTTGGAACGAAACGACAACGATACCCACGGCACTGCGTTGCGAAGTCACTGATCATCAAGCCCAACCTGGCCAGACGTAATCTATGGCTCCGACCACGACGACGTACCTCAGCAACTTGCCCAAAGTGACGAACCCGACGAACGGGACCCACCCAATACCGATCGCGCCAGCAACGACCGCCAGCGGGTCGCCGATGACAGGTACCCATGAAAGAGTGAGGGTCAATGGACCCCACCTTTGCAATAGTGAAACAGCCCCGGGATGTTGATCGGCCCAGTTTGTTCCACCACCGCCTGCTTCACCACGGCGTCGGCGCCACCACTGCGCACCCCACCTGCCTCCAACATAATTCACGCATGACCCGAGCACATTGCCAACGGTTGCTACGGTCACGATCATGACACTTGTATGGCCTGCCCCGATCATGGCAATCACTGCAGCCTCGCTACTAATCGGCAAGAGCGTCGCCGCCAGGAACGCGATCACAAACAGTCCGAACAGTGCCAACCAGCCCGAGGTAGGGCCGAGTAGATCGCGAATGCCATCAACAAACATGTTTCACGCTTGCCATAGTGCCGAATTTCCAAAATCAGTCAACAACGCTAATTCTCGGCAACGTGCGAAAAGAGGGTCTCGCCGCTAACTCGCATGACAACCGTGCGGGTGTCGTGCCAACCGTGCGCGGGTCAGCGCCACCGATTGAACGAGACGCGGGTGCAAATGACGGCGACAAAGCCTAACGATGCCACATCACGCCTGCGAAGGATTGATGAGGTGGTTGACCGCCACACTCCGACATTGGTTTGCGTCTGCCAGAAAATCCACGTGAAGCCCGGGACTGGTTCCAACGAGGTGCAAGCGTTTCAATAGCTGCCGGACTTGCTTGGGGCCTCCGGGTTCACCGTGGAACACAGGGTCGGTGGCCGTTCGACGTCGTTTCGGGCAATGCGTAAGGGAACAACGAACGGCCCAAACTCCGTGATCCTGTCCGAACACGATGCATTCTCGGAAGTGGAGCACACTTGCGGACACAACCTCATCGCGGCTACCGGCTTTGGAGACGAACCTACCATGAAAGCTAATGGCCTTCCATCCACCGGGCGTATGTGGGTCATTGGAACAACTGCTGATGAGGGCGGGGGCGGGAAGATCATCATGGCGCGCGCATGAATCCATGACGGCGCGGTCCCACTCCATCAGTACACTCCGCTAGAGGCATAAAGGAGCCAGATCAAGTGAATATTTCTCAGGTACCCCGCCGAGATTGGGGCAAGACCGGGCTGTCGATCCCCGTCATCCCGTTCGGCACCCAGGGCTTCGGCAACCACTTCGGCGATGTCGCCGATGACACCGCCGTCGCCCTCGTCCACCACGCCATCGACCTCGGGGTCAACCACTTCGACTGCGCCCGCTGCTACGGCGACTCCCTCCGCAAGCTCGGCCTCGCCCTCAAGGGGGTCCACCGCGACCGCGTCATCATCTCGGCCCGCCTCTGCCTCCACCGCGTCCTCACCCCCCTCCAACTCGACCACGCCGGC
>SXGU01101821.1_pt1 | contig 51845 bp, 53 predicted proteins | sample 3174531 | NCBI WGS metagenome assembly SXGU01 (sample SAMN11356863, study PRJNA531348) | freshwater metagenome | isolation source: freshwater sample F1-140 | place: China: Fuxian Lake, Yuxi | collected 2017-12-25 | reverse complement strand
AGGAATCATCTAACAACGAGGAATCATCTAACAACGAGGAATCATCTAACAACGAGGAATCATCTAACAACGAGGAATCATCTAACAACGAGGAATCATCTAACAACGAGGAATCATCTAACAACGAGGAATCATCCGGAAGTGAAAGTGTTTCAACGATTACCGGTGCAGTTGTTTATTCTAATAATATTAACGGAGTTGTTTCCAAAGATAGAGATTTTATTTATTCTATTTCTGAAAAAGAAACTGTCGAATTAGTCGAAGGAAGTGTTGATTATAATGGCACTGTGCTTGATGATGGCGTCGTTAAAGTGAAATTGAATAGTGGAGAAATTACTGTAACTACAGATTATGCACTAGAAATAGAAGGATTTGGAGAAGAATATTTGGGTACTGAAAAAAAGAAAATCCAAATTGATTTGAGTGAGTTTGGTTTTATTGCTAATTCCGATGGTGAAATTTCAGTGTCTCTTGTTTATGAAAATAAAGAAATTGTTTCCGCTTCTGAAGAAATTTCAATTGATGAGGAAGTTAATTCAACTATTAGCAACCAGACAATTGTTAATGTGACTAATGCAACAGCGATAGTTGTTGGTAATTTAACTAATGGTACGATTATTCAAATCATTAATGCGAGCACGTTTAATGTTAATGTCACACAGTTTAACGCAATTTTAGGACAGCCTGTTCGTTGGGAAAAGAAAGTTGCCTTTGATGCTAATTCTTCTGTTGAATTACATATTGAAATTCCTGTGAGTGCTGAAAATATTACATTTTCGCCAATTAATCTGACTGAATATTTGGAAATTGAGGGTTTGACTGAAGCAGAATATAATGTCCTATCTGGAAATTTGGTTTTGGTGAGTCCTGAAACTATTCCAGCAATTTCTTCAAACAATGGAAACGCTTCATCTGTTCAAGGAACAGCAGTCTCTTCTGAATTAGGAAATGCTTCTTTGGTTCAAGAAGAAGTTTCATTGGAAAATGAAAGTGTAGAAGTTGAGGAAATTACTGTTTCAATTACTGGACAAATTATTTCTGGAAGAGTGAGTGCAGAGATTGACTTGTCAAAGGAAAATAAATTGAGAAGATTTTTTGCACGTATGTTTGGAATGACTGGTCGGGTTATTGGAGATACATTAAATGCTTCCTTGCCTGTTCAAGCAGTGAATGTGAGTTTGAGCGATAAAGATTTCGGAGTCGCTGTCGAGTATTATACTTCTGCGCCTGTTGCCGAGGAATTTTCAGAAGGCGCACACAAGACGATAGTTGTTTCAAGTCCGAGTGATGTGCATTACGAGAATGTTTTAATTTATACTAACTTATCGGATGATTTTAAGATTAATGATTTAACGAGTGTTAAAATTGAATGGTTTGAGAACGCGTCGCAACAATTAGAAATTTATTTTGCGAATGACACTAATAGTAATGGATATTATGACTATATTGAATGGATTGCGCCGAAATTGAGTAATCAGACTTTCAATATTATAGTGATTATAAACGCACAACATCTTAATTCAACGCGAGGATTTATTTCAAATATTTACAATGAAACTCGTGCGCTTGACGGAATTTGGAGTGAGCCCGTTTATGCTGGAGATTTCGTGCGTGTAACTTTTGAGAGAAACTTGACTAATGCGAATGATATTACTATTTATCCTCGTGTAGCGAATGGAACGAATGCTTCTGATGTTTCAGTAGAAATTTATGAAATTAATAAGAATGTGACGATTGCCAGATTTGCTGGGGTTGCTGAAAATATTTACAATAAAGTTTTCTTAACTAATTTAACTGAAAACTACAGCCAAGATGTTTTTGATTTGTTGATTTTGAACGGTAGTTTAGAGTTTGACCATATTATTGATCCTGAAACTGGGGCTCCTCCAAATGTGAGTTTTGTGGGCGACACACCTGCTAATGGGAGTTCATATGTCTATAATTCTATTTTAGTTAATTTAAGCACTGCTGACGAAAACATGGAACATTATTCATTTGTTGATTTTGATAATTCTCTTGTGCTTTGGATGAGGATGGATGATGTTAATGGTTCAGGTCAACCGACAGATTTGTCAAAATGGAGTAATAATGGTTCATTGGCTGGAAATGCCCTTATCAACAGTACCGGACGTTTTGGAAACGGAAGTTGGTTTGATGGGGGAGATGATGGTGTGGGGGGTGCAGATTATATTTCTATTCCTTCAAGTAATGTTTTTAATTTCTCAAACTTCACTATTTCTCTTTGGGCATACAGACATGGTTTTTCTGCTGAAGAAGCTGTAAACCCAAACGTAACTTGCCTTATTGCTCATAATAGAAATTGTGCTAGTGGGGGCTCGGTTTTGAAAGGATGGGCTATTGGGACGCATTCAAATAACATGTTTAGGTATGAATTTGGAAATGCAACTACTGGAACGTTAGGTTCATTAAGCCGTCCATTAAATTGGTATCAATGGTATCATGTTGTTGTGACCAGAGATATTAGCAAGTCTAATATAAGTCTTTATATAAACGGGAGTTTTATTTCTTCATCTACTGCCATTACTGGAGATATTTCTCCAGATAATGCCCCTATTGAAATTGGCAGTGATCGTGCACATGGTTCTCACAATGGTAGTATTGATGATGTAATGATATTCAATAGGACATTGACTGTTGCGGAAATAAAATCTTTGTATAATGCTACAGCGAATCAATATTATAATCGTTTTACTTCTTTATCCAATACAACCCACATATTCCAAGGACATGCTGTGGATTTAGCAGGAAATAGAAATCAAACTGCTCATAGAACTGTAACTATTCTGAATAATGTTCCTCCTAATTTTTCTTTGGTCTCCCCAACAAATGGGACTTCTACAGCTCAAAGAAGCATTATTTTGAATATGACTGTTGATGACCCTGATAATATTGGGCCTAATGGAACAGCTTTGTTTTATGTTGATACAAATTCTGCCATTTTTTCAAATGAACATCTTGTTTATTTGAAAAATAATTTGAGTGATCCTCATAGTGTAGAATTCAATTATTCTATTCCCCTATTGAAATATGATCCTTCAGGTATGTTCCTGCTTTACCATTTTGATAATAATACTGAATATGGAGAAAATAAGAGTCTTGTTAATGATTTTGCGACAGGGAATTTTGATGCAAATATAACTCAAGTCGTAAAACCTATGACTCCAAGTATTATTGGGAGAGGATTTGATTCTGCAGGGGGTAGAATAACTGTGACAGACCATCAATTGCTTAATTCACCGAGCACTACAGGACTAATTACTATCATGTTTTGGGTTAATTTCACTAACTTAAATTCGGCTAGCACTTTCCCACCTGTTGTTTCCAAGCAGACAAGCACAAATAATAGAGATTATCTTGTGTTTTATACAAATGCAACAAAAACCTTTTCTTTAAGCATAGGAAATGGTTCCACGCAGGCAAGTGTTGTAACGACGGCGATTAACGTTACAAATGTGTGGCACCATATTGCATTCACATTTAACAAGAGTTCACAGAACGGTTCAGCTTATGTAAATGGAATTATTAATAAATCTTCCACTCTTAATTTAAATGGCGCAGGTTTAGTAGATACTGCTGGAAATTTAGATTTCTTTGCTACAGGAACAACTTCAGCAGCAGTGTTCAATTTTACAGTTTTTGACGATATTGTAATTTATAATCGTACTTTAAATTCAAGTGAAATTTTAGATGCTTATAGATTAAAGGACGGCGCTTATTATTGGAGAGTTAATGCGAGCGATCCTTTAGATTTATGGAACGCGTCAGATATTTACACGTTTTTTATTGATAATATTTCTCCTAATGTGAGCTTAAATGGTCCTGCTAATGGTAGCAGTTTTACTGATGCGCAGATTGTAAATTTCAATTGGACTTCTGTCGATATTGTAGATGTATCATTAAATTGCAATCTTACTGTTGATGCGAATGTTAATTTCACTAATGTTGCGTCCGCTAATGGGACATTTATGAATAGGTCTTCTTTGGGATTTTCTGTTGCTACACATTATTGGAATGTGACATGCGTTGATGACGCAGGTAATGTCGGAAATAGTCCAACTAATAATTTTATAATAACTTCTTCTAATACTGCTCCATATAACACTTCGTCTATAATAATCAACTCAACTACTGGTTTAAACAGAACAATAGATTCTATAAATGTGTGGACTGATGTAGTAGATAATGAAGCAAACTTAGTGAATGTTACAGTTAGGTGGTATAATAACTCTGTGCTTCATGCAGTAGATATGTATAACAATAGTTATTCTGGGGACGGGTTTGTCTTTATAGCCACTTTACCCTTTGGAAATCTCACTCGTGGACATAACTGGACAGCAGGATTAACTTTTAGTGATGGAATTGCGCAATCTGCACAAATTAATGCTAGTATGAATGTGACTGTCGTGAATAGCATTCCTTACAATCTAAGTGCTCTGATTTTGAACGGAACTACTGTGAGCAACAGAAGTAATGAAACTATTTTTGTCAGAACGACTTTGTTCGATTTAGACATTAATGATAGAATGAATGTGACTGTAACTTGGCTTAACTCAAGTATAGCTGCTTTTACATTTATGTATAATAATAGTTATAGCAACGGCACTGTGTTTATTGCGAATCTCACTGCTGGAAACACGACACGAGGACATAATTGGAGTGTGCAATTTCAGATAAATGACGGCGCGAGTAATTTTGTAGTTAATTCAAGTAATATTACTATACGAAATACACCTCCTAATATTACCTTGCTAACTCCAGCAAATGGAAATGTGACTACTCTTCGTAAACCGAGATTTACTTGGAGTGTGAGTGATGAGGACACTACTAATAATAAAGAACTTATTTCTCAATTGAACATTAGTTATAAGGCACAGAGTAATTGTGTTGACAGCTTGTACAATGGCGATGCGTCTAATATTATAGAAATCGGAGGGAATGAAACATGGACACTTGTAAATGATTTAGCTTGTTTTATTGATGAGGGAGATTACTATAATTGGAGTATACGTGCCTATGATGATCTTAATGAATTTGGTAGTTGGACTCTTGAGCGTAATCTAAGTTTGCAGGCCTTGATAGCCATTTCTTTGAATATAACTTCGGTTGATTTTGGAAATCTTAGAGAAGGGCAATTTAATGATACTTCGGATAATTCTCCCAACCCCCTAATTATTATAAATGATGGAAATGCATTATCTAATATTACTATAGTCGCTGGTAGAGGAATTTGGGAATCTTTAGCACATAGCTCAACACAGTTTTTTCAGTTTAAAGTAGATAATGTTTCAACTAACGGCATCAGTGAGAATGGCTCATTTAAAGCCAGCCAGTCTCCGTTGACTTATACTAATTTTAATATGGCTTCTCCAGACATGTGTGTAGCATATCTTAATCATACTGATGTTCGGGATAGTGTTGAAGTTGATATCAATCTAACTGTTCCAACTAATGAACCTCCTGGTGCGCGCAATTCACTTATTACATTAACAGCATCATTTACAGAATAAAATGGTAAATCACAAACACATTTTAGCAGTTGACGCGGTTTTGATAATTGGAAGTCTGCTGTTGATTGCCGGAATTGTTGGGTATACGCGGCCTTTAGTAATTGCGCCACTTGACGATGTTGTGACTACTAATGGTTCTATTTTGTTTGAGTTTCAAAAAGTAGATTATATTTTAATTGACGATAATCTTGAGTTTACATCTCCTGAACAGGTTTATGTTAATGACTTTGTAACTGTGAATCTTGAACCTGGAAAGTATTATTGGAAGGCTGTGGGAGCGTTATCAAGTGAAGTTCGCGAGTTAACAATTGAGTCAGTTGTGGATTTACAACTTCGTGAATCGGAAGATGGAATTGTCGTTGTCAATTCCGGAAACACTGAATTGGAAGTTTCTGTTTATAATCAAGGTGTTTTGAGTGGAAAGTTTGTAGTTGGTGTTTCTGAAACATCATCTGCTGAAGGAGATAAATTTGTAGGAGGTGAAAAATGATTCGTAAATTTATTATTTTTATTTTCGCGATATTTTTTGTGCAGACATTTTTAGTTAGTGCGTTTGGAGTTACTCCTGCTCAAAAAATTGTAGACTATGTTCCTGGAGCGACGTCCACTTTATCTTTTGATATTGTAAATACCGAACATAAAAATCTAAATCTGGTAATTTTACCACAGGGCGAGCTAAATAAAAGCATTGCAGTTTCGGTTGTTTCGGAGAAGATTGATGCGTCAGTAGAAAGTAAGACAATTAACTATAAATTTACTATTCCATCCGGATTAAAACCAGGCAGGCATGCTGGAGAGGTGCTTATTTTAGATATACCTTCTGAAGAAGAGCAGGAGTCTACCTTTGTTGGCGCGGTTGTTGGAATTATTACTTCGGTTGTTGTAGAAGTACCGTATCCTGGAAAATATGCGGAAGCATCGCTTAGTATTGCGAAGGCTAAGGAAGGTTCTCTCTCTTTTGTGATTCCAGTTTTAAGCAAAGGAGATTTAAATATTGCGCGTGCGAAAGCACTAATCGATATTTACACCTCTTTAAATGAGAAAGTTGCTTCTTTGGTTACCGACGAGATTTCTGTTCCAAGTCGTGAACGTCGAGAGTTGGCTGTTAAATGGGAAACGGCAGGCGTTCCGAAGGGAAAATATTTTGCGGTTGCAAATGTTATTTATGATGAAAATGCAGTTAGGATTGAGAAAGAGTTTTCCGTAGGGGAACAGGCACTCGAGTTAAAGAATGTCGAAGTAAATGATTTCGCTCTTGGAGAGATTGCAAAGTTTGAATTTTTGTTGGAGAACACATGGAGTGAAGTGATTACCAGCGCATATATTCAGATGCAAGTGTTTAATGAAGAAGGTGCAGCTCTTGCTGATTTCAAATCGGCTACTTATGATATTCCATCTCATGAGAACAAACTTCTTGTTGCGTTTTGGGATACTGAGGGTGTGAAGAAAGGGACTTATGATGCGAGAGCACTTGTAAGATTTGCAGAGCAGTCGCTACAACACGACTTAAAACTTGAAGTTTCCGAGGACGAAATAAATGTTGTGGGTATGGGATATGTTATCAAACATTCTTCATCTAAATCTTCAAATTCCATTATCGTTATTTTAGGAGTTGCTATTGCTGTTCTTGTACTTCTTAACCTTGTATGGTTCCTTGTTTTAAGAAAAAAACTGAAATAAAGCGACGCTATAACATAAACTTTATAAACTGAATTATTTTAATAGGTGTGGAGGTAATAATGGGTTCAACGCAAAAATTTGTTTTAACATTACTTATATTTGTATTAATTTTTTCTATTGTTTCTATAGCTTTGAATGTTTATTTATTAAATGTAGAATCTTCTGGAAAAAATACTGTTCAAAATGAAGTTTATTCGAGCAATTCTGGAAATATAGGCCTGACTATTGAAACAAACCCTTCTTCTGAAAATTATGGCAAATAGCAATGTTTTTTTTAAAGGAATTGTGTTTTTTGCGATTATTTTAACTACTATTTCTTTCTTTTTTGTATATCAATCTTTTAGTTCTCTAATTACTAAGATTTCAGGTTATGCTTCGAGTGTTGGCGAAGCGAATGTAACTGTAGAAACTATCGCCTCTCTTAATTTTACAACTGCCCATATCAATTGGGGTTCTGGAAGAGTAAATAGTGGTTACTCTTCTGCAAATTTGAATACTTTCGCAACTAATAATGTTACCAATGGGAATTGGACTCTTCAAACGGGGGGAGGATTAAGGATAGAAAATACGGGTAATGTTAATTTGTCTCTTAATTTGTCTGCTACAAAGACTGCTGCACAAATGATTGGAGGAACCAGTCCAGCATATAGATGGAATATTTCTAATGTTGAATCAGGTAGCTGTAGAAATAGCACTGGAGGAACTACGATTGCTAATCTTGATAATTGGTATAATCCTAATACCACCACTACTGAATTTTGTAGATTCTTTCATTTTAGCGATAGTCAAGATACAGTGCGCATAGATTTTGATTTGACTATTCCTGCTGATTCTTTTACTGGAGCTCTGGGAGATACTATAACTGCTACAGCATTTCCTGCGGCTTATTAATTCTTAAACTTAGAGATAATAATTCTCTTTGCTCTAAAATTTAGATGTGAAAAGTATTTAAATAAATTAATTCTTTTTCTATTATGATTAAATTAGTTCTAATTTCTGTCTTTATTGTTCTCTTTCTTCTCGGAGGAGTTTTTGCTTTAGGAATAACTCCAGCTATAAAAAAAATTGACTTTATGTCTGGACAAGAGATAAGGATTCCATTTACTATCTTAGATTCTTCTTCTGATCGTCTTTATGATGTAAGTCTTCGTGGTGGAGACTTTGAGAAATATTCTTCTCTTAGTGATTCTATTGTTAAGGGAGGACAATCTTTTTTACTGATTATTAATTTTCCAAACCAACTTCCTGAACCTGGTAAACATTCTATAAGTCTAAGTGTCAAAGAAAGACCGGGAGAGGACTCTTTCATAAATACAGTTGTAGAAATTGGTTCAATGGTAGAATTTTTTGTGCCATACCCTAACTTATATGGTGAATTATCTCTTAATATTCCTGATTCTAATGTTGGAGATCAAATTCCAGTAGAATTACATGTTTTTAATAGGGGTCTTTATGAACTTCCTCTGAATTCTGTCAGAATTGATTTTTTTAATAACCAAGCCGAATTATTTGATAATTTAGAATTTACTCCAGCCACAATTCCTTATTCTAGAGATAAATATTTTCGTAAATATCTGGATGCTACTTCAATTTCTTCAGGAATTTATCTTGCAAAAGCAACCATAAATTATAATGGAGAATCTAAAGAAGTTAATTCAAGTTTTAGAATTGGAAATTTATTTATTAATGTCACCAATTATACAAATCTCCTGCAAACTGGAGGAATACATAAATTTATTTTACATCTTAAAAGTAATTGGAATAAACCAATATATGGAATTTATGCAGACATAAATATTTCCAAAAATCTTAATGACTCTTATTCATTTAGGACCCCTTTTTTAGACTTACTTCCTTGGCAAGATAGTTATGTTGAAAGCTATCTGGACACAAAGAATTTATTGGGAGATTATAGTCTACAGATAAATTTAGTCTATCCTGGGAACTCTTCTATTTTCTATGGGAATTTAAGAATTATTGAACCTTCTATATACAATACTCTTACATTCATAATTACTGTTTGTGTAATCGTGTTTTTAATTATTGTTTCCTTTATAGTCTGGTTTATTTTGCGTAAGTGGAAAAAATAAAATGAAAAAATTTATTTTATTATTATTCTTTGTATCTATTATCTCTCTCTTTTTATCCTCTTTTTTATATCTTAATTATACATCCTCCTTTAAAAAAATTACATATTCTGCGTTTGTAACTTTTAGCGAAGAGGTAAATGGATTTGATGTTAATAGCACTGCCCTAACATTTGGAAGTATTGTCCCCCTTGGTAGCTCGAGAAGACAGGTTTCTGTTAAAAATCCATATCCTTTTCCAATAATTGTCAATTCTGAATTTTCCGGCTCTATAACTCCTTTTTTGATAGATATTGAACCAACAATAATTCTCCCATTTAATGAGACTAGTATTCCTGTTACTGTTTTTATGGATATTAACAAAAATTTTTCATTTGGGGAATATTCTGGAAATGTAACTTTTATCCTTAAGAGACTAATTAACTGAAAATCTTGATGACCCAAACTATTTAATAAGCTCTCTCTCTCTTCTTGTTTATGAATCGTATAAATGGGTGGTTGGGTTTTTTTCTGTTAATTTCTCTCTTTGCTTCTTTGTTTAGCTTCTTTTTTTCTTTCTTTGTTTATCGTTCTGGTATCTCTTTAATATCTGCTCACGCATCTTCCCAAGCAGATTTAGGGCTTTCTGTTGAAACTTCTGGAGCTATTTGCGGAGATTCTCTTTGTAATGGGGCTGAAACTTGCTCTACTTGTTCTACTGATTGTGGCGCTTGCGCAGTCGTGATAACTCCGTCTAGTTCTGGAGGTGGGGGGGGCGGTGCTGGTGGTAGTGGTGGGGGAATTCAAACACAACCAAGTTTTTTAATTGATAATGAGAATTTTAATGTGAGATTGGTTTCTGGAGAGAGCGAATCTCGACAAGTAAATATATTAAACAATGGAGTAATACCTATTAAACTCTCCATAGATGTTACTGGTATTGATAAACATATTTTCTTTAATAGTACTTCAATTATTATTCTGCCTGGTGAAAGTTTCCCTCTAATCTTTACATTAAATGCACCAGAGCCAGGAGTGTATGCTGGGAAGGTGATTTTATCTTATCAAGGAATTGAAAAAGAGATTTTCATATTATTTAATGTAATTAGTGAGGGAGTCTTATTTGACGCAACGGTCACGATACCAGAATTATATCGTGTTCTAAAAGTAGGTCAACGTTTGCCTGTGTTGATAGAACTATTGGAAGTCGGAGGTGAATCTGGAGTAGATGTTACTATGGAATATGTAATAAAAGACTTTGAAGGAAATACTAAATATTCTGAATCAGAAACTTTCTATGTTTTGGGTGCTAAAAGTTATAACAAGAAATTTTCCACTGCTGGTCTTGATCCAGACGATTATATTTTAGGTATTGAACTTTCTTATCCTGGGGGGTTTGCAACATCCAGTGCTCACTTCAGAATAACAGAAGCTCCCGTTATTTCCTTACAAACATGGATAGCATTAGGGGGATTAATTATTGCTATCATTGTAATAACTATATTGGTTTTGTTTTACAGGCGAAAGAGTTTAGATAATCTAAACTCCGATCTTAAAAGAAAGGTAAAAAGAAAATGATTAAATTTTTCATTATTTTAATTTTACTTCTTCCAATTTCCTTTGCGAAAGTTGATTTGGAGACGCCACAAATTACTACATTTACTACTGTTGATTCAAAAGTTATTGAAAATCTAAATTTTTTTAATGATGGGTCTGCAAAGTATTTCACAGCTACCTTACAAAATAAAGAATCTATAATCTCAATTATTTCCTCACCAATATTTGTTGAAGAAAACTCTTATGGTTCATTTTCTTTGAATATAGATACTTCTGGTGTAGCTCCTGGAATTTATTTCAATAAGATTAGCATTTTTGGAGATGAATTGCTTTTTGATGTTCCAGTTATTTCTGTAATTGAGGACAAGTCTTTCGATCAAAATCACGATGTTATTATAGACATTCAATCTCATGATATTTCAGATATTTCTGGAGAAATGCTGTTATCTCCAGGATTTAAAGTTCATAAATTAGATTATGATACCAGAATTAATAATCTTCTTTTTAACGTTTTTGTTTATTCTATTAATGGAGATTTAATTTATTCTTCAGAAGAAAGTATTCATGTTTCTAGGACGACTGAATTTGAGAGATTCATTAATCTCGGATTGAATGTTCCAGAAGAAGTGATTATAGTTGGAAAAACAGAGAGTAATGGGTTTGTAGGATATGACATTGCCCAGCTTAATACTCGAACAGGAGAAATATTATTAAGTCCAATTATTAATGAAAAAGATTATTCTTACTGGATTTATCTCGGAATATTTACTTTTCTTATCGCCTCTATAATTGTTTTAAGTTATTTCTGGAATCATAGAGTGATTACTCAAGCAAGAGAATGGAAAACTAAACTTGATGACATAAAAAAATATCAATTTAGTGATTCAGGAAAAGCTATTAGGAAACTTGCTTCCCAAAAAGAAGTTCTTCAAAGAGCACATTCTATGCATTTCATAAGCAATTCTTCTTATATTCAAGGAATATCTGAAATAGAAAAGATGTCCAGCAATTTGAGGAAACGTTTATAAATGCGTTTGCTTTAATTAAATTATAAGATGGTGAATACAAAATCTGCTCTTTCTGGTGCTATAAAGGATTTAGAATCAGAAATAAATGCGTTGAATAAACAGAGAAATTCTTTGAAGAGTTCTATAGGTAAAACTTCTGAAAGCATTTCTGAAACGCGCAAGAAAGAAACTATGCTACAAAAACTAATATCTCAATTAACTGACAAAGAAGCTCAACTTGCTCACAGAAAGAAAGAAATGGAGAGTAAATCAGATAAACTAACTGATAAGTTAAGTAAGATGTCTAAAATTAAGTCAGAAATGAAAGATATCTGATATGAATTTTCGTTTTTTTAAAAATCAGAAAATTTTTAATGTAAATGTTGTGAGAATGAATTTTTTTACTCAGTTTATTGGACTAATGTTCACTTTTAAGAATACTAAAATAAGATTATTCTCTTATTCTAAAAATTCAAATGCGAGGATTCATTCTTGGTTTGTTTTTTATTCTTTTTTGATTGTTTGGCTTGATGACAAAAAAAGAATTATTGCTTGGAAAAAAGTATTTCCTTTTACTTCTTGTGTTGCTCCCCCTAAAAACTTCAGACATTTTATAGAAATCCCATTTAATTCGTCGAATAAACAGATTCTTTTGAATTTTATGTCAAAAAATGAAATTAAAAATATTTGATTTATTTTTTATTTATTCGACGCTGAAATTTCATTATAGCTGAATTTTCCGTCGGAAAAGCAAAGGTTTAAATATAAGCGACGATAATTTATAATAACCCGACGTAAAAGGAGGTATTCATGGGAAAAATAATTGCAAAAAATATCGTAAAGCGACAGCATGGTTATTTGTATTATGTTGACGCTCAAGGTAATGTTTGCGAGGCTAAAATGTCTCGCGGCGGCAGAAAGAAAACTGCTAAGCGTAAATAATTTCTAACGCTTTTATTTTCTTTTTTTCTTTTTTATAGATAACTCTAAAATTTATTTAGAGTATATTTTTATATTGCTCTTTTCATATTCTTTTATGATTGTAGGCATTGAAACTACGGCTCACACCTTTGGAGTAGGTGTTGTTTCTAATGGAAAAATTCTTTCTAATCTGAAAGATATGTATAAACCTGAAAAGGGAGGCATAATTCCAAATGCAAGTGCAAATCATCATAGATTTGTTGCACAACAAATATGGGACGAATCATTGTCTAAGGCAGGTTGTTGCGATAAGGACATAGAAGCAATTGCTGTTTCAAATGCTCCGGGCCTTGATCCTTGTTTGCACGCAGGACTTGAATTTGCAAAAAAACAGGCTTTGAGATTAAATATTCCTCTTGTTCCAGTCAATCATTGTATTGCACATTTAGAAATTGGTCAAAGCGTTGGAGCCACAGATTCTGTCTTGCTTTATGCTTCTGGAGCAAATACTCAGATTATTGCTTACGCTTCTGGTAAATATAGAGTATTTGGAGAAACTTTAGATAATGGTGTTGGAAATTTTATTGATTCTTTTGGACGTTATATTGGTATTCCTTTTCCTGCTGGGCCTATTTTAGAAGGTAAGGCGAAAAATGGCAGATTTTTGGAATTACCATATTCAATAAAGGGAATGGATGTTTCTTTTTCTGGTATGATGACAAAGATGAAACAACTTTATGACAAAGGAACTAAAATTGAAGATTTAGCTTATTCTATGCAAGAACATGCTTTTGCTATGCTTGTTGAAGCTGCTGAAAGAGCGATGGCTCATACTGGAAAAAAAGAATTAGTTTTGGGAGGAGGAGTTGCTTGTAATATGCGTTTGCAGGAAATGTGTCGCTTGATGTGCGAAGCGAGAGGAGCTAAAATGTTTTGTCCAGCGAAAGAATTTTTAGTAGATAACGGGGCAATGATTGCTTATACTGGAGAAATTTTGTTTAAAGCAGGATTGAAAAAAGAAGCAGATGAAGTCAATACAATTCCAAGAGAAAGAACTGATATGGTTGATGTGACTTGGAAATAATTATTGTTCTTCTTTAATTGAAGAAAGATTTATGATAGATAAAGTTTATAAAGGTAGTTTTTTGAGTAGTTATGCCAATGACTTTGAGAGGCAAATTCTTTTAGTCTTTGGTCAACACAAAAATGGATTACTACGCAATAATTGAAAAGGCCAGAAAAACTGGAAAGATTGACAAGGGAACTAACGAAGTTACTAAAGCAATTGAGAGAGGAGTAGCTAAAGCCGTATTTTACGCTGCTGATGTTAATCCTAAAGAGATAGTTGCCCATTTATCAGCTATTGCTAATGAGAAAAAAATACCTTGCATTGAAGTTGATTCTAAACAGAAATTAGGTGTAGCAGTAGGAATACCAGTTTCTACAAGCGCAGTTGCTATAATTGATGCAGGACAAGCTGATAAAGAAATCCAAGCATTACATAAGGCAAGAGGCGAATAATGGGTGGAAACAAACCGAGGCCAGTCAAAGAGCAAAATAATTCTGGACCTAGTGCTTCTCCCGGCAAACTTTCCAATGAGAAGCCAGTTTTAGCTATTGTTCAAAAATTACTTTTAAGAACTGGTGCGAGAGGAGAAATTACACAAGTTGATTGTAAAATTCTTGAAGGGAAGAACTCTGAAAAAGAAATGAGAAGAAATGTTAAAGGTCCGGTAAGAATTGGAGATTATCTTATTTTAAGAGAAACTGAAATTGAAGCTCGTAGAGCGAAAGGAGCAACAAAGGGAGCACACTCCTAATGGCTACAGCAAAATGCACTTTTTGTGGAGTTGAACAGGAAGATTACAAAGGAACTTATATGTTCAAGAACGATGGAAGCACTAATTATTATTGTGGTTCCAAATGTTATAAGAGCCATATAAAATTGCATAGAGATAGAAAACGAGCAGCTTGGACTGAAGCTTACAAGAATGTGCATAAAAAAGCTAATTTGAAGAAAAATAACTAATCTCTCTAAAATTAAATTTTATTTTTAATAAATTTTTTAATATAGTCTTGAAATAAGCAACCTTTATATATTCATCATCTATTTTATCTTTGTGTGATGTATGGCTTTCTATAAATCTGTGTTGTTGATAATTATTGCATTAGGAATTTCCTTTATGATTATATCAGTTATTAATAATCAAAATGTTGGCAAAATTAGAGTGCTTGAATCTCCTTTTTCTATGATGGATAGTTCTTTAGAATCTAAATTGGGAATCCGTGACTTTGGAGCAGATATTTATAATTCGGGAAATACTTCGATTGAAGTTCAAGCTTATGGTTTCATAGATAAAGAAGGACTTCCTTCTTCGGAATGCATTTTTGTATTAGATGTAAACATTACTGTTCAGCCTGGAGAGATTTTCAAGGTTAAAATTCAATGTACTGTTAATCCTGATGATTTTGATTTTTTAATTATTAGTTTACCATCAGATGCTTCTGGACCTCAATTATCTGGCGAAGTTGGTGTTCCTCTTCCTACCTTATCGGATTTGAATTCTTGGGTTAATAATTATTTTTCTGGAACAGGAAATTCTGGGGTTACTAATACTGGAGGAAACACTGATCCAACTACTACCTCTACCTCTGATCCTCCTTCCACTGGAACAAGTAATATTCCTTCAGGTTATCTTCCAACTTTAACATCTCCTGAATTTTCTGAAGTTACTTCTGGTAATGATGTTACTCCCACGATTACTTTTATAATTCAGGCAAGTGATTGTAGAATGAGTACAAATGACGTATCTTATTTTAATATGCCTACTTTGAATAATTGTATTCTTGAAAATGGAGATGGACTGGGTCATTGTACTCTTTCTAATCAGTTTGCTTTATCAGATGGGCCTCATAATTTATACATCGCTTGTGTGAATAATCTCACTAATAGCTATAATAATGCTATAAATAATCTTGATGTTCCTTTGAATATAGATACTCAACCACCTGTTATTTCAGACGTTTATCCGTATGAAGGCACTTATTCTTCAAGTAATGAAATAATGTTGCATATACAGAGTCAAGTTAGTGGAGCAGATAGTTGTAGTGCAGGAGTATATTCTACGCTTCCGTCCAATATAAATATTAATAATCCTTTACCTATCGAGTTAATTATTCCTAATTTATTATTTGGGGTTACTTTAGAAATGGGATCTAATTATGTAGCTATCCTTTGTAGAGATGCTTTAAATAATGCTGATATTTATTATTCTGGCAATTTTAATGTGATTTCTACTCCTGCGGTTGGTCCAGCAATTGATGACTTTTCAATTCCTTCCCATACTTCTAAACCTTCTGGTCTTGTAAAAAAACCACGTGGTGGGGGAGGGAGTTCATCTCAAGATACTGTTCCTGCTGATACGTCTAAGCCTCCGGCTGATACTCCTCCTGATACTCCTCCTGTAGATGGAGGTGGCGGTGTAGATGGAGCAGCTATTCAGAATTTTAGTTCTTCTCAAGCCAATTTTATAGATGTTATTATTAATTGGTTCAAAAGCGTGTTTAATTAATAGATAATTCATTTAACAAACATTTAAAAAGCCCCTAAATTCTTAAGAACTATGAAAAAATTATCTTATTCTATTTTAATTTTTATAATTTTGTCTTTAGCCTTAACAATGGCTCTATCTTCTCAAGGAAATATTTTAAATAAAATTATAGATAGTCAAGAATTAGATTTTGGTGATACTCAAACAAATATTAATAATATAATTAATTCTGTGGAACCTTCTCAAAATCAAATACCCTCAGATTTAAAACAAAGAGCTTATGAAGAAGTAGACAGAGAATTTATGAAATCAGATTCTGTTCCAGTAGTAGTCTGGTTGAAAAAAGAAGGTTCGATAGATAAAATTATTGAAAAAATGGATAATTTCAAAGTTAGTTTTGTCTATAAACAATTTAATGGTTTTGCAGGTGTATCTAATAGGGCAAATATGGAAATTTTACGGGCTGATAAAAATGTAGACTATGTGGTATTTGATGCGCCTACAAAAGTCAATTTACTTCAGAGTAGACGATTGATTGGGGCAAATGCTGTAGAAGCAAATTATAGTTTGCGTGGAAATGGTGTCGGAGTATGTATGTTGGATACAGGAGTGAAACATAATCATACTGCGCTTGTGCAAGCATATGTTGGAGGTTATGACTTTGTAAATAATGATTCTGATCCATTTGATGATAATGGTCATGGTACTTTAACTGCCGGAGTTGTTGCTTCAAATAATACTTTTTGGAGAGGTGTTGCTACGAAGGTTAATCTTCTGGCAGTTAAGATGATGAATGCGAGTGGTGTCGGTTCTTTAAGTATGGCTATTGCTGGAGTAGATTGGTGTGTTACAAATAAAAATCTGTATAATATTTCAGTTATCTCTATGAGTTTTGCATTTCCCGGAACATATACTCCTTCCACGAATCCAGGATATATGGATGTTGCTTTACAGGCAGCGTATAATTCAAATATTGTTTCTGTTGCTGCTTCCGGAAATGACGGATCTTTTAATTCTATAAGTTATCCGGCTATTTCTCCTTACGTTATTTCGGTTGGTTCTTCTCAAGATGCTCACTTCGGAACTTTTCAATCATTTCCTCTCCCTAATGGTCTTTCTTGCACAGAAAATACGACTTATGCTGACTTGGTTTCATGTTTTAGTAATAGAGCTCCATTTCTTGATTTAATGGCTCCTGGATCACGAATTAGTGCAGTGGGTGATCAGGGGGATGGAACTTCTATGGCAGCTCCCCATGTTTCTGGGACGATTGCTTTGATGAAACAACGAAATCCTCAAATGACTGTTTCACAAATTGAAAATATTCTCAAATCAACAGGAAATCAGATATATGATAATGCGACAGGGCTTACATTTCCTCGTGTTAATGCTTTAGAAGCTGTAAAGGCTGTTCCATTTTTGAATAAGACTGGCACTATTGGACCTAATGCGAATATAACATTTTATCTGCATTCAAAACTCGAGCCTGGATTCACTACTCTATTTGCGCTTTCATTTGGTAGAACTCCTGGAATTCCTCTTCCTGACGGAAGAACTATTCCTCTAAATTTAGACGACTTATTACTTTTGTCTGTGCAGAGTCCTTCAACTGTGTTCTTATCAAATAGTTGGGGTTCTCTGAATGCCAATGGTCAGGCTAATAGAACAATGAGCTTACCTAATATTCCTGGAATTCAAAATGTAGAAGCTTATGGAGGATTTATTACTTTCAATAGCACGTCTGGACAATTATCTTCTGTATCTAATGCAGTTAGATTATAATACGGTTTAATTTAGAGTTATAATTATATTTCTTGATAGCCTTGGTTTTGATTTATCTTTTTTCTTAGAAAGTTTATTTCCTATTTTGTTATCTATACTATGTTTGAGTATATTTTATTAATTGTTATACTACGAGGTCTTGCCTCTTACAAAAGCTTTAAGCTAAATTAATAACGATTTGGGAGGGATAATTCTGTTTTTACATCCTATCGCAAAGCTTCAAGAATAAAATATCACTTTGTTTTTACAATCGAGCATAGAAAAGATTTGTTTCTCAAGGAAAAATATGTGGGGATTGTCAATAAAACTTGCAAATGTCTTGAAGAAAGATACGCTCTGAAATTTGAGACCCTTGGTTTTGATGAAGATCATTTGCATTTTTTGCTTCAAACTGCTTGAAGTATTCTCATTCACAAATTTTAGACTATTGAAGAGCATTACAGCGAGACATTTGTTTGAAGTCCATCTTGATTTGAAAAAGAACTGTAGGGCGGAGAGTTCTGGAGAGATAGAGGTTTTGTAAGTATAGTTGGAAGGGGAGTGAATGCAGAACTATAAGAAAATAAATTCAGAATCAAGGCAGGAAAGAAGAATAGGCTTAAACTGTTCGATTTTGTTTAGTCGTTAGAATCCTGTGGTCTTGCCACAGGGAGGTTCATTGAAAAATTTTCAAGAAATTGAAGAATGAATCATACCTTTTCTTACTCTTGGTTTCTCTCGTCCCATTGCATCAAATACACGATAATATATTTCATATGACATTGCTCGCTTATACATTCTTAATTTGTCTAAATCATCTATAAGCGATAAAACAATTAACACACTTAAGGATATTAATACTATTAAAATATTTGAATAAATCTCAGGACCTCTTATTAGTAATAAGCTAAATACTATTGATCCGGCTAATGTAAAAAGAACTGCCTTTAACCAAAAAGCAATCTTATCCTTTCCCAACAAAAATAGTTCTTCTCTATCTTTTAACATGTCTCGAATAATTGAGAACATAGTATTTTTTGTTTGTTCGTGTTCTTTTGTTGTGCGATATTCACGAATTTGACCGAATATATGATAAAATTCGTTTTCTGTTTTCTCGTGATATTCATAAACTTCATGTTCGAAACTTTTTATTAGATATTTTTCTATCGCATCTGCAATTTTTTTTGCATACTTCTCGTCTACTGTTTTTGCATACTGGTATAAGGCTATTAGCGAACCCGTTTCATTTGTGAGAAGCTCTCGGTATTTTGAATATCTTGTGAGACGACTTGCGATGACGAATCCAGCAAATATCCCGAATAAAAATGTTGATGTAGTTATTATCGTCCTTATTTCCTCTTTTAGGTCGAATATGGGCACATAGATTGCTAAGATGATAAGCAAACACAAACTTATAAACATTTCTTCTAATGTGTTCAGCTCTTTCATCTTTTTGAATAAACTTAGTTCTTTTTAATTCTTTTTGAATTGAGTTATCATCATATTTCTTCAATGGCAGATTTATATCCATTCAAATTCAGGCACTTTTTGATTGTGGAAATTGTGTTTTTCTTTAATTTTTGTTTTTGTTTTATCGTCGGCAAACTGCCTTTTTGACACATAAAGATTTATAAAGGAAGTTTGCTTTTTTTGATAATTATGGGTGAAAAAGGTTATACAGGCGAGAATATCAAGGTTCTTGAAGGATTAGAAGGCGTACGCTTGCGTCCAGCAATGTATATTGGAAGCACAAGTAAGTATGGACTTCATAAATTAGTCGATGAAATAGTTGATAATTCTGTTGACGAAGCGATGGCTGGATATTGCACAGATATTGATATCACCTTAAACGCTGATGGAAGCGTTACCGTTGAAGATAACGGTAGAGGAATTCCCGTTGACCCACATCCAGTTTATAAAATTCCAACAGTTGAAGTTGTAATCACTAAACTTCATGCTGGAGGTAAATTTGATAAAGGAAGTTATAAAATTTCTGGAGGACTTCACGGAGTAGGTATAAGTGTTGTCGCCGCTTTATCAAAACATTTCAAAGTTGTTGTTAGAAGAGAGGGAAAAATATATCAGCAAGAATATGAAATCGGGAAACCTGTTTCCAAATTAAAAGTTATCGGAGAAATTGACAAAAAAATAACTGGAACGACTATTACTTTTACACCAGATGAAACTATTTTTTCAACGACTAAGTTTGATTTTTCTGTTTTAGAAACTCGTTTTAGAGAAATTGCTTTTTTGAATAAAGGTGTAAAGATTTCTTTAACAGATAAAATTTCCAATAAAGATGAAACTTTCAAATATGAAGGTGGAATAATTGATTTCGTAAAATGGGTAAACAAATCTCGTCAAGCATTACACGCAAAACCTGTTTATTTTATGAAAGAACAGGATAAGATACATGTTGAGTGCGCTGTTCAGTATAATGACTCTTATCAGGAAAATGTTTTGAGTTTTGTAAACACTATTAACACTATTGAAGGTGGAACGCACGTTGTTGGATTCAAGACTGCTTTGACAAGAGCAATAAATGATTATGCTAATAAAAATAAATTGCTTAAAGATGGAAATGTAACTGGCGATGATGTCCGTGAAGGTTTGACTGCAATTGTTTCTGTTAAAGTTCCTGAACCGCAATTTGAGGGTCAGACAAAAACAAAATTAGGGAATAGCGATGTCAAAGGAATCGTGGATAGTGTTTGTATGATTGCTATGACTGAATTTTTTGAGGAGAATCCTCCTATTGCTCGTCGTATTGTTGATAAAGCTCTTGAAGCACAGAAAGCTCGTGCAGCTGCAAAGAAAGCAAAGGAACTTGTTAGACGTAAAAATGCATTTTCTGTTGGAGGATTACCTGGAAAACTCGCCGATTGTTCCTCAAATAAGACTGAAGAGACCGAACTTTATTTAGTTGAGGGAGATTCTGCTGGTGGTTCTGCAAAAACAGCACGTAATAAAGAATATCAGGCGATATTACCTTTGAAGGGAAAAATTCTAAATGTTGAAAAAGCACAACCTGTAAAAGTTCTATCAAATGAAGAAATTGCAAATATGATTACGGCGATAGGGGCAGGAATTACGGACCAATTTGATATAACCAAGTTAAGATATAATAAAATTATTATTATGACAGATGCTGATGTAGACGGAGCACACATACGCACTCTTTTGCTGACTTTCTTTTTCAGATTTATGCCTAAACTTATTGAACAAGGAAATATTTATATCGCTGTTTCTCCACTTTATAGAATTAGAAAGCGTGGCGATCACTATGTTTATTCTGATAAAGAACTCAAAGAAATGTTAACTAAACTCGGAGATAATGCAGATGTTCAGAGATTCAAAGGTCTTGGAGAAATGAACGCTGAACAATTATGGGACACTACTATGAATCCTAAAACTCGTATGATGAAAAAAGTTACAATTGTAGATGCAGTTAAATCTGATGAAGTGTTTTCTAAATTAATGGGCGATGATGTTGATCCGAGAAAACAATTTATTGCTGAACACGCGTCGGAGGCGCAGATTGATATCTAATGGTTAAAGAAGAAAACGGAAACAACGATAAGGAAAATCAAATTGATGTAGAAGTCGCTGCGATGGAACAGAAACGTAGAGAGAAAGAACAAATTGGCGATGAAAAAGGAGTTTATGGAGTAGAAATCGTTGAAGAAATGGAGCAAGCATTTATTGATTATGCGATGTCTGTTATTGTTGATAGAGCTTTGCCGTCAGTTGAAGATGGATTGAAACCAGTTCATAGAAGAATTTTATACGCGATGAATATTATGGGTCTTGATCCAAACAAACCTACAAGAAAATGTGCTAAAATTGTTGGAGAAACAATGGGTAATTATCACCCTCACGGAAACTTGGCAATTTATGATGCTCTTGTAAGAATGGCGCAAGACTTTTCTTTACGTTATCCTTTAGTTCATGGTCAAGGAAATTTTGGAAATCAAGATGGTGACTCTCCTGCTGCTGATAGGTATACTGAAGCAAGATTAAGTAAGATTTCTGCTGAATTACTTGCAGATATTGAAAAAGAAACAGTCAAGATGAGACCTAACTTTTCAAATGATTTGAAAGAACCTGAAACTTTACCTGGTAAATTACCTAACTTACTTCTTAATGGGGCTACGGGTATTGCTGTTGGGATGGCTACAAATATTCCTCCTCACAATTTAAGAGAGATTTGTGATGCAGTTACAGAATATGTTAATAATCCAAATATTACTTCGGATGAACTTGCTAATTTTGTAAAGGGTCCTGACTTCCCAACTGGAGGAATGATTAGTGGAGCTATAAAAGATATGTATCGCACAGGCAAAGGTAGAATAATTATTCGTGCTCGCACAGAAATTGAAGAGGACAAGAAAGGAAGGTCTTCTATTATTGTTACTGAAATTCCATATATGGTTAACAAAGCCGACCTTGTTAAGAGTATCGCACAGCTTGCAACAGATAAAAAATTACCAGACATTTCTGATTTGAGAGATGAATCTGCTAGAGGCAAAGTAAGAATAGTCATAGAATTAAAGAAAGGTGTTGAGCCTAAATTCACTCTGAATTCATTGTATAAATTGACAAATATAGAAACGAGTTTTGATGCTAATCTTTTAGCTCTTGTCGGAAAACAACCACGCGTTTTGAATTTACGAGACATTATTATGGAATATGTGAAATACAGACAACTTGTTGTTCGTAGACGTAGCGAATTTGATTTAAAGAAAGCACAAGATAGACTTGAAATTGTTTTAGGATTACTCATTGCTTTGAAAGATATTGATGCAATTGTCACATTAATAAAAAAATCAGAAGATGCTAAATCAGCATTTGAATCTTTAATGAAGAAGTTTGGAATGTCTGAAAGACAGGCCAAAGCTGTTCTTGAAATTAGATTGCAACAGTTAACTCATTTGGAAATTGATAAACTTAAAGATGAAGAAAAGAAACTTCGTGAAATAATTTCTGAATTGGAAAATATATTGTCTAGTGAGAAAGAAATTCTAAAAGTAATCAAAAAAGAAATTACAGAGATTAAAGATAAATATGGAGATGACCGACGCACTAAAGTATTGAAGAGAGTAGATGAAATTACTGAACAAGATTTGATTGAAAAGAAAGATGTCGTAGTAATGATTACTAATTCGGGTTACATAAAGAGAGTAGATGTTAAAGCGTATAAAGAACAGAAACGCGGAGGCGTTGGAGTAACTGGTGCTGATTTGAAAGAAGAAGATTTCGTAAATAGATTGATTACTTGCTCTACACATGATAATCTCTTGTTTTTCACTTCCCGTGGTAGATTGTACTGGCTTAAAGCAAACGATATTCCTGCAAGTGAAAGACAAAGTAAAGGTAAGGCGATGGTTAATCTATTGAATTTACGAGATGAAGCAATTGCTAATGTTTTGTCTGTTTCTGATTTTGAGAAAGGATATTTGATGTTTGTGACTAAACTTGGAATTGTAAAGAAACTTCCTTTGAAAGATGTTTCCAAACCTCGAAGCACTGGTGTCCGTGTGATGAATATGCCGATGGATAATTCAGATACTTTGATTAGTGTTATGAGAGTTGATGATAATCAAGAAGTTTTAATTACTTCTAAAGATGGAAAAGCAATTAGATTCAATGCTGATGAAGTTCGTTCAATGGGACGTTCTTCTTATGGTGTTAAAGGCATTGAACTTAACTCTAAAGATGTTGTTGTTTCGTTAGTTCCTGTTGAGCAAAATAAAAAGATGTCCATTCTTTCAATTACTGAAAAAGGATATGGTAAGAGGAGCGCGTTAGATGAATATCGTTTGACTGGAAGAGGTGGAAAAGGAGTGATTAATATTAGAACAGAAGATAGAAATGGAGACGTCATTCGTTCCTTGCCTGTTACAGATGACTCATCTATTATTGCTACAACAACTAAAGGGATGGTTGTTAGAATTTCAGTAGATGATTTGCGTGAAATGGGTAGAGCAACGCAAGGCGTTAGAATTGTCAAACTTAAGGAAGGCGATAAAGTTGCAGATGTGGTTTTAGTTGCTGATGAAGAAGTCATCCCTTAGAAGTTTCATTCGCTATAGAATTTATTTTCGTTTGATTATGTTCCATTAAAGATATGTTTAAAATAGCTCATTCCGTTTTCCAGTTATGTCTGTGACACATAATTTGAGTTATATGAATGGTCAGCCTCGGTTGGTTGGACGCGATACAACTGTTGGAATGGTCGTTCGGAAAGTTGCAAATGATGGAATTGATTCATTTTGCGAGTCTAAGGGAATTTCTATACGAGAAGTGCGAGATGCTTTGAAGTATTGCATGAATGAGGGGTGTGTGTCATCGTTCGCTACTTTTTGCGAGGGGTGTAGGAAGAATCCACACTATTCACGGAAAGAATCATCTATAAAATTTTGGGAAGTCGCTCGCGATTTCTACGACAGAGAATTTAGAGAAGAGTGATTGAAACAACGAATTTATTAACTTCTTTTTTATTTCTTATTTATGGCCTTAAGCAATATTCTTATTGTTCTTCTTGCTGTTGGATGTCTTATTATTGGATATTTGATTGGAAATATTATAGCCACACGTAAACGGGACAGGTATTGGTCTGGAGAAATTGAAGGACATCGTGCTGATGCAATCGCACGTTCTCGTGCTGTTTTGGCGGGCCATTTTTCTGAACAACTTGCCCCTTACTTACCTAATTTTCCTTTCAAACCTACTGAATGCAAATTTATAGGGAAACCTGTTGACTTCTTAGTTTTTGAAGGTCTTGATGAAAAAAGTATTCAGAAGGTGCATTTTGTTGAAGTAAAGAGTGGGAAATCTAATTTGTCAGGAACGGAGAAATCTTTGAAGGATGCAATTCTTAATGGGAGAGTTGAATGGCATGAGTATAGAGTTAGCAAAGATATTGGATAGGGCCTATTTTATTTTTTGTACACCCATTCTTCGCAAAATTCACACCCTTTTTCTACAAGACATGGCTTGAAACCTGTTTGTCTTGCCTGAATGATTTCTTTTGCTGTATCTATTAATTCTTGTCTTACTTGAGGTAATGAAAATTGAGTTTTGGAGCTATGAATCTCCTTTGCTATGCCTTTTGAGTCTATATTAAATTCCAGTGGATGGTCTTTTTGTAACATTTCAAGGATTAATGTTTTAGGAGTTCCAAACTCTCTTGATGCCAAAGCGTAAAGACCTAATTGCCAGTTCCTATATTTTGGTTTGACATCGGACTTGCCAGTTTTATAATCCACTATAGTTACTTCTCCGTTGTCGTTTATGTCTATTCTGTCGGCGTATCCTGTGAAATAAATTCCTTCAAGATTTATTGAAATTTTCTGTTCAACTAATGAATTTTCATTGTATTTGCCTTTGTTTCTTTCAACAAATACCTTAATCATTTGCATAGCTTCATCAATATTAGATTCTTTGAAGTCATTCATTTGTAAAGTTTTAGCACAATCTTCAAACTCTTTTATGCTTTTGAGTCCGTTTGATACCCCTTCTTCTAAAACTTTATGCACAAAATTGCCTAAAGCTATTGCTTCCCACGATAAAGGCGTTGGTTCAGGCATATGATAGACATATTTGTATTCATATCTTTTTTGACATTCGTCAAATTTTTGTAAGGAACTTGCAGAGAAACTTAATTTTTGTAATTCTATTGTGTCTGCTGTTTTTATCTCTACTATTTCTTGTTTCTTGTATAACTCTGATTCATCTTTGATAAAGTCAATGTCTTTATTTTCCTGATAACTTATTTCTTTTAAGAATTGACTTGGTTCAAATTCTCTTTTACCATATTCTTTAGCATAGGTCATATATAATCTTTTTTTGGCTCTTGTGCAACCAACATAAAACAGACGACGTTCTTCTGCAAGTTGGCTTTCATCATCGTTAGATTCTCTTATTGAAATAATGTTTGTGTTTTTATGTTCTAAAGGAAATTTCTTTTGTGTTAATGAACACATAATAACAGCAGTATATTCTAAACCCTTAGTTGCGTGATTTGTCATTATTCTTATTCCTTTCTTTTCAATTATAGGCGTCTCAACTGACACATTTAACGCATCCAGAGTTTCAAGATGATGGAGGAAAATACCTAATTCTTTAGATTCAGTTTCACTAAATTCTTTAACTAAATTGTTGAACTTTTCTAATGATAAGATTCTTTCTTGATTTTCTTTTGTGTTGATACTATGAAATCCTAATAATTGATATAATTTTTTTAATATTTCGGTGGTTTCACTTTTTTCTGAAACCTCCAGTATTATTTTAGATATGGCTTTTAATCTCGTATTTGCTTCTTGGGATATTCCATTAATTCCATTAAGTATTATTTCTTTAGTAAGATATTCTTTTTTTTGTAATTCTCTTAATGCTTTTGTGAATTGAATCTCATCATTTTTATTTAATGATGCGGAATGCATTAGTTCCCACCAAGAACCATCTCCCCCATTTGAAGAACTCTTGTATCTATTTATTAAATTCAAGTATGCTCTGATTTGTTTGATTATTTGAGATTTTAGTAAGGATTCTTTATTTAGACTTATGAATGGTATATTTTGATAGTCTAACTCTTTTTTTAGTGCATTTGCCTGTTGGTGCGTTCTAAAAATAACACATATCTCTTCAAAAGGAGTTTGTTTTTCTATTTCACTTTTTATTAACTCAATTGTTTTTCTTACTTCCTCATTTGCATTCTTTAATTCATAAACTAAAATGTTATCTCCTGATTCGTTATATGCACTTTTCACTTCAAAGCATTCTGTCTGTATTTTGTAATTATTCTTTATCAATTCATGAGCTATTGCGAGTATTTTGTTTGTTGACCTGTAAGATTTATCTAATTTGTAAATATCTGAATCTTCTATGTCTAACTCTTTTCTTATTTGGTTGAAATTATCTTTGTAAGCTCCTCTAAATCGGTATATTGATTGGTTTAGGTCTCCAACAATAGTTAAGTTTCTATGTGGTGCGATTAGTTTGATTAAATTGCATTGTAATTTATTAGTGTCTTGAAATTCATCAATTACGACATATTTGTATTCTTCTGTAACCTCTGGATGTTTTTCTAATACCTCTAACGCTTTATGATTTAAGTCAGAATAATCTAATCCATTTTTTAATTCTTTTATCTTTTCATATGATTTCCAAGCATGTATGAATTTTCTTTGTTTTATCTCTTCTTCTATTTGTTCTTTTTTTGATTTGATAGTCTCTGATTCTTCTGTTTTTATTTTTTTTAAATGCGCAGTATTCACTTGAAATTTTAATTCTTCTAATTCTTTAGAAAGTTCCTCAATATCTTTCAAACTAATTTTGATATTTTTCTCTAATTTTTCTACTGAATACCCTAAATCTTTCGCAATACTTATTTCTTCAATATATTTCGTACATAACTGGGGGTGAGTCTTAAAATATTTATGGAGGAGTATTTTCCCATCGTCTGGGAGAATAATTTTAAAATCTTTTTTTATTCCTATTTTTTCTCCATGTTTTCTTAATATATCTGCGCAGAATGCATGAAATGTCCTTATTATTGGTTCTTGATTATTCTTTAAGAAAGGAAATATTCTTTGTCTTATCGTATTTACTGCTTCATTTGAAAATGTAAGACACACTATTTCTTCTGGTTTGTATATTCTCTTTTCAATTAAATATTTTATCTTTTCAACAATACTATATGTTTTACCAGTTCCTGCTCCAGCCAAAATTACACAAGGCCCAGATGTTTTTTTAATATAGTCCATAAATTATTTATTTTTTTTATTCTTAAATAAATCTGGATTTCTAATTCTTAAAATTTTTGCTGCAGCTGCTTTCATTGTTCCGTAATGTCTTTCTGTTTCTTTAAGAGGTATATTCAATCCATAAGCGAAAGTATAGGATGAGCTTAATTCTCTTTTGAAATCCGTGCCTGATAAATATTCTATTAATGGCCTATCTCTTTTTGAATCCCAGCATTTTCTTGTTGTTTCTTCCCAAAGTCTTTCTTTTTCTTCTTCAGGTAAATTTCTCAATTCAAAATCATTTTCTCTTGCTCTTTGAGTTATTAAAAAAACATAATCCTCTCTTATTGGGTAAATAATCATCCTATTATTTCTCCTTGACCTATTAAACGCCAGTGATTATTTACATTTCTGGCGATTCCAATTTTAGTGTTTTTGAATGGTACAATTGGTATCTTCAAAGTTAATTCTGCTTCTTTCGCGTTTAATTTGTTTATCATTCCCACAGTTACTGATGTATTTATTGAGAGCATTATGTTCTCACTTGGTTTTAATGGAGTTATTTGAGTCATTCCCGGAATATCTTTGAATAATTCATAATTTATTTTAAGCTTTGTCGTAATCTCTGGAAGTTTTCCACTTATTGAGGTTATACAACCCGAGAATGCATCTGTTTTGCCCATACTCATGTCTAATTCAGTTTCTATTGATGCACTTCCTCCAGGCGTTAACTCTTCAACTTTGTGAGATCCTTTAAACATAGATGCTATTTTTGTTTTTATTGGTTTATACTTAAATTGATTTGCTTCTTTTATCATTAATCCCGGTTTTATTTCTAAATGGTCTCCTACTTTTAGAGAACCTGTTTTCAAAGTTCCTCCTAACACGGTTCCGTGAAGATTTTTGGGTTTTGTTCCAGGTTTGTTTATGTCAAAACTTCTTGCAATCAAAAATATTGGGGTTTCTTTCAAATCTCTTTTTGGAACAGAAATTTCACAAAGAGCTTCATAAATTTTTTCTATGTTTATTTCTTGTTGTGCAGATATTGGGATTATTGGAGAATTTTCTGCGATTGTGCCCTTGAATTCTTTACGAATCATATTATAGTTTTCAATTGCTTTTTCTTTTGAAACTAAGTCTATTTTATTTTGGATTATTATAATGTTTTTGAGATTTTTTGCTTGTAATGCCATTAGATGTTCTCTCGTCTGTGGTTTGATACCTTCGTTTGCTGCTACGACTAAAATAGCTGCATCAACAATTGCTGCTCCTGAAAGCATTGTCGCCATAAGCATTTCGTGTCCAGGAGCGTCTATGAAAGAGATATATCTTTGAGGATTTCCTTTATTGTCTATGTTGTATTCTTTATCTTTTGAAATAGTTATGTCTGCATAACCTAATTTTATAGTGATTCCTCGTTTTAATTCTTCAGAGTGTGTGTCTGTCCATTTTCTGCTCAATTTGTATAATAATGTGGTTTTTCCGTGGTCTATGTGCCCAGCTATTATGACATTTAAGGTTTCAAGTTCTTGCATACATCTTGAGGATTTTGTAGGTTTTTAAGTATTTACTCGTCTTTTTTGACAATATAATTCTTCAAAATCTATTTATTTTCATTTAACCTTTGTTGATATTCTTTTTGTTTTTCTCTTGATTTAGTCATATTTTGTTCAAGACCCATCATTATCTCACTAAACTCTTTCTTACTAATTTCTCCCTTTTTATAATATCTTTTCTCCGTTTCTATTTGTAAGGCCTTTATTCTTTTTTGTAACTCTACTGATTTTTTTAAATTTAATTTATTTATTTTTCTTTCTATATGGGGCCTATAAATTATAATCAAAGAGGCTATCATGATTAGACTAGCCCACCAATATTTTAAAATATAATACCAAATTATAGCGATATAATTTCCCACCTTACTTCTTTGTTTTACTATTAAACTTTTACTGTATATCCCTTTGTTGTCGCTGGAATCTGTTGCCCTAATATCTATATTTAATGAGCCTTGGCTTTCTGATTCTACTAAATACGCACTTTCATAGATTCCATCTTTCTTTTCTATTAAATTTAATATCTCTCCATTAGATAACAGTGCATTTACTTGCGCTCCTCTAACTGGTGAACCATCGAGGTATTCAAGATTTGTGATAATCTTCAATTTTGAATTTGTAAATATCACATCTTCTAGTCCTTCTAATTTGAATTTTATTTCGGTAGAGGCTATTGCTATAGGCAAACTAGTTCCGCCTACTTTTATGACTTGATTTTGTTTATTTTCTGCAAAAGCTTTTAGATATCTCTTTCCAATTGGTTCAGTTTGTTTTATCTTATACTCTCCTGAATATATTCCTGGTTGTATTTCTTTTAAAAATATTTTTTCTTCAGAAGGCGTAGATAAAGATACATTTGCTCCTTCTACAAGATATTCAGAATCTTTAACTTCTACGGATACAGGGATAATTTCTCCTCTTTTGAAACTTCCTTCTGAAATAGGATTGAGGAAATTTACAGAATAATAGTTTGTCCCAGAGGATATTTTAATATTAGCTGCTTTTTTATTGAAGCCTACTCTACCATCTTCAGATATTGCTTCAACTTCTATATCCCAATCTCCTTCTGGGTCTGAGAATTTTATAGGATAAACTGCTAAGAATTTACCTTCGTTATCCGTGATAGATTTGACCTCAAATATTAAAATATCTTGTTTTTTACCTTTTATTTTTATTAAACCATTATCTAATAATTCATTTTCAGCAGATTTTACCGTTCCTGTTAAAAACATGTTTTTACCCTTTGTGTTTTTATCAGATAGATTAAATTCAACGTTTAAGTCATATACTAAATCTACGAGCATCTGTGCTTCATTATACTGTCCTCCCATGTTAGATATGAGCATAATTCTGTGTTGTCCTGGACTTATGTTGCTCTTCACACTTACTTCTGAAGAATACATTCCTTTTGGATCTTCTTGATTGTGCCTCAAAATTATGTCTTCTTCAAAAAGGTCAGATTTAGCTCTAACTGAAGCAGAGTTTGTTGTTTCTCCAGCGAAATATATCTCTGTTTTTATTGTCCACTTACCATATTTTATCTTTTCTCCTGTTAAAGGATATCGCGGAAATATTCCAATGACGGATTGAACTCCTCCATCTCCTCCGATTATTGTTGTTGTGCTACTACTTGATTGAGTTCCTGAAGATGAATTACTATTACAATCAGATAAACAGTTTGAGGTAGTCTCTAAACCGTTACATATGTTATCTCCACAGGATTCTGTTGATGTGCAACTATTCCAGATACAACTTACACTACATGTTTGTGTTCCGGAATATCCGCTGGAAGTAGTGCAAATTTGCGAGCCTTTATCACAAGTTTCTCCTGATTCTAAGACTCCGTTACCACAAATTGGCAAGGGGTTCCATGTGCATTTATGAGATTGACAAGTGCTTTGCGTAGAGTATGAACTACAAGATAGATGTGTTGTTCCTTGACATTCACCGTTGTTAGTGTCATAGTTACAATTTGCTGAAATACAAGCTGCTTGATTATCTTCATGTTTTGAACAAGAATGTGGACTTCCAGAACAAGACTGAGAAGATACGAGAGTAAGACTTAAGATTAATACTAAAATAATTGTGATATTTATTTTTTTATTCATTTTTCTTTAGTTCAGAGAATATCTCTTGTTCAGGATATATCTCTATTCCTCCTTTATTAATTTCCATAGCTACTATTTTCTTTTCATGAGCTACTCCTCTAAGTTTTAATATTTCTATAGCGTTTTCTCTTATATTTTCGTGTTTTATGTTGTATAATACCAATACTCCGTCAGCTAAAAACTCTTCTACTCCTGTTTTGCTATAAACTGTAGGTAATTGTTCAGTTTCAGATATTAACAGGGAAGTTGCTCCAATAGTTTCTAAGTATCTAAATAATTGTTCAGCATATATCCTATAATTTGTTGTTTCATCTTCAAATGCTGCGGCCAATGCTGTTAATGAATCTATTACTATCCATTGTGGTTTGAAGCCTTTAGGTATAATTCCTCCCATTTCATTAGATTTCATTTTCAATTCTCCTTTCACGTGAGCCAATCTTGCTTCAACTTGCCTTGCAATTTTGAATGGATCAACTCTTATTATCTTAATTTTCCCAGATTTTTTTAGTTTTTTAATATCCCATCCAAAATCTTCCATGTGTTCTTCTAATCTCTCTTCAGATTCTTCAAGAGATACATAAAGCGTCTTTTCTCCTCTATTTGCGACATTGTTTAAGGTTTGGAGGCATAATATTGTTTTCCCACTTCCTGCTCCTCCAGCAACTAATAACGAGCTACCTTTAGGGATTCCTTCAAATGCTAATTTGTCTAACCCTTCTATACCAGTAATGACTCTTTTTTTATTTATGTCTGTTTTTTTACTCTGATTTTTTGTTAAAATATTAATTTTCTTTCTTTCTTCATTTATTTGTTTGGCTAATTCTTTTATATTAAGAACTCTGTTTTGAATATTTTTTCGCTTATTCGGTTGAGCATTTTTCTTTTTATTTTTCGACCGCGGTTTCTTTTGAATATTTTTGATTTTATTTAGCAAACCCATCTAAATATTATACCTCCGCATTATTTTTTTGTAAATCTTAAAATCTTCTGATTTTGAAAATACACTAATCACATTATCTGGCAACTTTTCAAAAAGAGAGTCTACAATTTTTAAAAATAACCTCATTTCTTTTTCTTTATCGTTCCCTTCATTTTCTTCGCCAAGCTTATTTCTCTTTTTTAGACTCCACAATATAATTAGAGTTATTAAGAAAGAAATGGTCCCGATTAGAATAATTTTCATATTCTTCGTTTTTAGTAAGCTATTTTCTAAGTATCCGCTTTTAACAATAAATATGAGCGCTCCCAATACTATTAAGATAGTTAATGCTTTCAATCCCGAGAATTCTTTTTTATTTTTTATTTTGTCCATGTTTGATTTTTAGATTATGCAAATATATCAAGAAAATAATCACTAATACTCCTCCAGCAACAAAAAGAAATTTAATCTGTGATGTGTAAACTGGTAGTTTTGGCAGTTCAAACCATTTTGATTCTATCTGTTTTTTTGTTTTTAATGGAATTTTTTTAATTTCTTCATTGAATGCTTCAATCATCACAGAGTCCTCTTTTGCAAAAGCAAATGATAGTTTGTCTGAGAAGTCAATCGGAGCTATAAAATAAATGTTTTTCAAATTATTCTTTTTTATTGTTTGCGATGCGCTTCCTATATCTGATATTGCAAGGTCTACTTTTCCAGATAAAACCATATTTATCGCTTCAAAGTCATTATTTACCACTACGATCTTAATCCCGGGATAATTCGTTTCTAAATAATCTTGTGTTGCATACCCTTCGCCAACTGCAACCAGTAAGTTATTTTTATTTGCGTAATCTATTGTAAACTTTTCTTTTTTATTGGAAAATATTCCTAAGGGTATTTCGATATAAGTCTCTGTAAAATCTAAGAACTCCGATAGCTTAGAGGAGTAAGTCAGCGAAGTTATCATATCAACATCGTTAGATTTTATTCTATCAAATTCTTTCAGCGATAAATTTGAGATTTCATAAGACCAAGTAATACCAAGATTTTTAGTTATAATATTCAGATAATCGATTGATATTCCTTCTAATTTCCCTGAATTGTAAGACACAAAAGGAGGATATTCTTTTTCGATACCTATTTTTATATTATATTCGTTTGATTTTAACCAATCTTCTTGTTCTTCTGTAAATGCAGAGCTTAAAGATACGAATGAGATTATTATTAGCATTAAACTTATTTTTTTAATCATCTCTTTTTCCACTCCTTTAAGTAACATATACTGCTTAAACATATCCCGATATAAAATATCACATATATCAAATCAATTATATGGCCTGTGTAATAAGCTCCATTTAGCACTAAATCAACAAACAAATTATCATAGATTATTCTTGCGGCTAATCCAAATAAAATTATATAGAATCCTCTAAATGCTTTATCTTTGTTTACTATTAGTGGTCCAATAATTGTTAATAATATTCCTATTAGAATAAAATCATATATTGGATAAATTTCTTGGATTATAAACGAGAAACCATAAATCCCGAGAGTGAAATATTCTCTTAAACTTATAAACGCATTTATTATCGCGATTAATATTCCAGTTGTTAAAATTCCTATTTTCCAATTCACTGATTCTGAAAATATTGATTCGCTGAAATGTAAAAATGCCCATATTAGTAAGAGATAAGCAATATTCCAAGAAATATCAGGCCATCCCCCTATAGGGACTAAATTTTCTAAGAATAATTCATTCAAAAACCACAAAATATCTCCTAGGAACATAAAAATAAGCGCTACTGCTAATATTTTGTTTCCTTTTGGATCCATGCCTTGTTTACCTGCTTCTGAATATAAGAAGACTATAATTGAAATTACAGCTATTAGAGATATTGAAGTTGTGAAGAAATTTCCCCAAAGCACAGAATTAATGACTAGGATTTTACCTGAAAAGATTAAAATTGAATAAACTAAGTAAAATGCTATTTGTATTATGAATAACAGCTTTACGATTTTTTTTGCGAAATTATTGTTTATCATGTCTTTAGAGTCTTATCTACAAGGTCTCCTATTATTTTAATGGCTGGTTTAGATTTATCTTCTGTTTCTATAAAAATTATCCCAGCAAGTTCGTAACTTTTTATTTTAGATAATAAATATTGTATAAATCTAATCGTGGTTTTTTCAGAATTATAATTTAGAACTCCCGACAATGAGTCCAATATTATGAATCCAAGCCTTCCCTTTAGGGCTGCTTTAGTTATACAGATTCCTAATTCTGTAAGTGAAGTTGGGCCTTGTAATTGCACGCGATTATCTGATTCAATATTTTCGTTCAAGCCTTTTGAAATTGCATCTAAAAATAAAACTTTGTCTTTTTCAAATCCTTTTAAATTCTTTAATATCTTTGAGTAAGGTTTACTTATCGAGATATAGATTCCATCTTTCTTTTCTTTTTTTGTCATCGTCCAAAGAATCTCATTTATTTTTTCAAAATAGTTTTCTTTTTTTGTGATTATTAGCATTGATTCGCCATTTTTTAATGAAGAAATCTCTTTCGTTAGTTTCATGTTCATTTAAACTCCTCATAACAAACTATTTCTTTTAGTGACTTTCTCTCTCGCCTTTTTTGAAAAGCGTTCTTTGATTCATAACCCAATCCCAGAAGTAGGGGCACAGCGTCTTCTTTGTTTACATGAAGTATCTTTTTTACTTCTTTCTGTTTAGGTGTTAAGATACACGAATCGACTCCTATATCCGTAGCTTCTAAAGCCATAGCATATACTGCAATTCCACAACTCATATAGCTATCATGGACTCCTGAATCTTTACCTCTGTAACAAGAATGGTCTTTACCCCTACACAATTTAGATCTCAATATTATTGCAATTATAATTTGAGGATTGCTATGAAACTCCCCATAATTTGCGCAAGACATTAACTGGTTTATTTTTAATTTGTTCTGTATAACAATAAATTTCCAAGGTTGTGAATTTATACATGAAGGAGACCATCTACCTGCGTCTAGTATTTTGTATATCTTTTTTATATCTAAACCTTTGTCAGAAAATTCATAAGTAGTTTTTCTCTGTTTTACTAAGTCTATAAAATCCATACATCACCTTAACTTACAGGTTTAACTTTATTTATAAACTTAGCGAAATATTTTCGCAATAGATTAGAAATTATTTACTTACTATGCAACTGCTTCCGGTGCTTTTTCTTTTGGTTTGTTTTGGTCTGGGAAGATTTCTGCTAAATGCTTCGTTCCATGTTTTGAGACTATGCAGTTAAGTTGGATTGTTTTTTCAGAAATTTGAGAGCCTCTAACTGTTTTTCTTAATCTTAGACCATTTACATTTTGACGAGCCTTTTTACCTGCTTTTCTTGGTCTTTTATGCATTCCCCAGCCATATGTGAACATTACTCTTTTCATTTCAGGGCCTTGAATATCAGATTTATGAGGGAATCCAGAACTATCTGTTGCTCCTGTGATTTTTAATGTGTATCCAGCTAAAGATTCATCTAATTCTGAACCTTCTATTGTTTCGCCCAATTTTTTTCCTATGATGCTTTCGCTTGAGGATTCTATCTTCCAAGATTTTCCTTTGTCAGATATGTTTAATTTGAATGGCATGATTTGTATTAAAAATATAGGTTTTTAAGGTTATCTCTTAGTTTATCTTACCAACAAGATAAATATTGCTATATTGTTTATAGCTGTCAAAACACAATAGGAACAGAATTTTTTTAGGATTATTATTTGTATCATCGTAAGAAATACAGAGTATAATGTGGCGATTGTGGATGTTACTTTGATTATATTCATTATTGAAGAATATCCCGAACTAATAATAACTATCCCGATTATTAGAGTTATATAATATCCTAACCCGATTACTTCGTTTCTTACACCTAATGGGCTGGACCATTCACTTTCTAAAACTTCATTACAAGACTCTGAATCTATAAGACAAACAACTCTTTTGTTTTTTATTCTAGAGCTTGATATATATCCAGATATTAAAATACCTATGACTGCTAATATGATTAACCAAATTTCAGTTGCCACATTTTCTAAATATTGGTTTGTTTTTATTTGTTTGTTATGTTACAAATTGTCAGACGTTAGACATTTAAACTTTGAATTAATTAATTTGTTATGAAATCTGTGAAAGGTATTAAGAAAATCAATGATAGAATTAATGGCCGAATTAAGAAAGTGGAAAAAATAACACATGAAATAATAGACGATGTTTCCTTACCGAAGGATATGTTGAATGTGCCGACTTTTCTAAATGTTGCAAGAATTGTTCTGACATTTATTATTTCTTATATGATTGTTGTTGATAGCGATATAAAATTGACTGTTTTCGTTTTTGTTATTGCCGCAATTACTGATTGGTTTGATGGATATTTTGCACGCAAATATGAATTGACAAGTGATTTTGGACGCAAGGCAGATATGTTTGCAGATAGATTTTTATGGGTCGGAACAGCACTCACTTTGATTTTTGTTTTCGGTATGAAAGGAAGGCTTGAACCGATTCACGGGTTACAGATTTTGTTGATTATGACTCGCGAAATAATTGCTCTTCCTTTTGCTTTGGCAGGATTGTTTAGTTATTCTCTATTCCCTCCAACAAGATATATTGCTAAACTGACAACATTTATTCAAGGGTTTGCTTTACCTTCTTTGATGCTTAGTATATTTTATCCTATTTGGACTTATGTCTCTCTACCTTTATCTCTGATAATTGGAGTTGCTGGCGCAATTTCTGGATTGCATTATATCCATGATTTAGAAGTTTTGAAGGAAAGAAAAATTAAAATATAATTTATTTTCCCCAGTCTGATTTCTTTTTGCGTTTGATTTCTGCTATTTCCATTAATGTTTTTATTTCAGATTCAGATAATAGGTCTTTGTTTTTTTTGAAATCTTTAAATTGAGATTCTGAAACTTGAGAATAAAGATATTTTTTATTTGCTAATTGTCTTTCAAAGTTTACGCCTGGCAAGGACATAGCAACTTCTTTTCCTTCTGTTGCTTCTTCTAAAGAAGTTTTATCTTCTTGAAGAGCTTTAACTCGCGAGATTTGTTCGTCAGTTTCATCTATTAACGGAATATTCTTTCTTACTTCCCCAGCTAATACTTTAATACCAAATATTGAAGGATTTGAATTCCTGAACTGATATTGATGTAAAATTTCTACTTTGCAAATTGTCGCTAATTGCATCAATCTTTCTTTTTCTATTTCATTGTTTCTTTTAGTTCTCCATGACTGCAAATCTTCTATCAATTTGTATACTACTTCATTTGTTAGAACTTTGATGTGTTTTACTTTTGGTAGGTCTTCTTCTTGTTCAACATTGAAACCTATTATTATTGAATTTAATGGATTCATTTCAAGGTTTGCCTTTGCTGTGCCTATGTCGGACTTACCTATTGGACCAATTCCAGCTTTTACTACTGATATGTTTGATTGTTTTAATAGAACCATTAGAGCTTCTAAACTTCCTAATGAATCTGCCTTCGCGATAATTCCTTCTTTGTCTGTTGTAATTGTGTTTTGAAATTCTTTTTTGAATTTTTCTTTTATTTCTTTTAGATTGTTTTCTATTTTTTGGAAAGGCATTCCTGAAAGAATTCCTTCTTTATTTGTTAATTGTAATCTTAATCCTGTTGCTGCTATAGCTTCCTTTGTCGCCTTAAACTTTATACTTAAAGGCATTATTTCTTCTAATCCTCTGATTTTTGTTATTATTGGGTCTCCAGAGAGAGTCGCTATTGCGATTTCATCGCCTTCTCTTAACACCCCATCATAAATTATTGCTTCTGCTGTTTCCATTGAACGTTCCTTTTTTATCTCTAACAATACTCCCTTTGATTCTTCTGATAATTTTAATCTATCTGCTAAGAATTTTTGAGATAATCCGCATAAAACAAACAGTAGTTCAGATATTCCTTCTTTTGTTCTTGCAGAACAAGGAACTATTGCGACTTGTTTAGTAAAGTCAGTTATCCCATAAAATAATTCGGAGTCAAATCCGTGACTCTGCAACGCCCCTTGAAACGTTCCTAATGATACTTCAAATTCATCTTTTGTATGTGCTGCTAAACTTGCTATAGAATTTTTTATTGTTTCTTTTTTGTGCCAACCCGATAAAGTGTCTACTTTATTTAATGCTACAACGAACGGAGTTTTGTTTGCTTTTAGAATTGAAATGACTTCTGCAGTTTGGGGTTTTATTCCCTCTTTTATATCTACTACGAGAATTGCTAAATCTGCCAAACTTCCTCCACGCTTTCTTAAATTAGTAAATGCTGCGTGTCCTGGTGTATCTATGAAAAGAAAACCTGGTATTTTCAGATCTATTTTTGCTTTTTCAAGTATTGGACACATTTTTTGTATCTGTTCAAATGGGTATTTAGTGAATGAAATTTTTTGAGTTATCCCTCCAGCTTCTAAACCTTGAAGAGAGCTCCCTCTAAAACAATCTAATAAAGATGTCTTTCCGTGGTCTACGTGACCTGCAACAGTGATAATTGGCTGACGTATCATATATTTTTCAGTTGAGAGATACTTTTAAAGGTTAAGGGTTTAGATGATTTGTGAAATTTATTTTGTTATTATTTTGCTTATTCTTTGTAGGGTTATTATTCATAATTAATATTTCATTTGATAGTTTTGATGATTTGAATGTGGGTGAGAAAGAGATAATTGATTTTAATAGAACACATACGCGAGCATTATGTTCTGGACAGACTTGTCGAGATTTTTTAGTTTCTTGTTCTGACAGAGATGTTGTTGAGCTTAAGCCCATTAGTGGGTTTGTGACTTTTTCTGAAAATTGGAAAGATTTGAGAGAAAAGAAAGAGTTGTGTTGATATTTATTGAATATTTAGATAGGGTTGTATTTATGAATTTTGAAATTTTACTATTTGGCCATGATCTTTGTTGTGTTGTTAAAAGACAAGCAAGCATAGATTTCCAAAATTCTTCTTTTGAGAAAGGTATTGGATTATCTACTAAGTTTCTTTGTATTCTATTTTTAACAAAATTGTTTTCCTTATGATTATTAACAAATTTATTGATTAAGGTTATATCTTCATTAGTGATTATCCATTGAAATTTCATATTGAACGAAAATTGTGAACTAAACTTATAAATATTTTTCCTGAAAAAAGGTAATATCTAATCGCGATTATACACTATATCTATAGATGAACTTTAGTGTAGCGGTACCGAGAAATTTTTTTTAGTTGCAGATACCAAATAATAAATTGAAGTCGGATAGGTCATATTAAAGAATTATTTAGTATTTCAAATCCTCTTGAATCTAAATATTCGCTAACATCATATCTTTTATCTCTCCAGTCAAATGCTTCTTTTTTCTTAGGATTGACCCAAAAATAAAAGCTATAGCGGTTGTCACCATGTGGAATTTTATTGTTTTTTGCTAACTCTTTAATTTTATGGGTGGGAATTGTTATTGTGTGTGGTTCTATAGTTCTTCTGCCCGTTTTAGAATGTTGTTCAATAACATAAATTAAGAAAATGAAAAAGTCTGCTGTCGATTTTTCAATCACGTCTTTTGGAAAAAAGAACCAACCAGTAGAACCCTCACCAAATTTTTCAGTTTCATTCTTTTTTGGTTCGTAAGCTTTACTTCCTTTAACCTGAACGGATAATAATTTTTTATGCTTCATATTTACTAGAATTAAATCAACATCTTTCATTTGAGCATTAAGAGGTAGAAAAACTTCTATATCTTTATCTCTCTCATCTCTTAATATTCCTGCGACAACTGCTTCATCAGTATTCAATGCCCAAAAATTTTTGTAAGCACGCCCCATAACATTATCTTGAACTGAAATCATATATAAATCATTTTATTTTTCTTTGGGGCTGATTTTCCAATAATACATTCAATGAATCTGATTACATTTCCAGTTCTTCATAATTCTTGTTTGACTTTTTTGCCGATGGCTTTTCCTTAACTGTTGTTTGTTTTTGAATTTCATCTTGTTTAACTTCTGGATTTTGAATAGGGGTTTCTGCTAATTCTTTTTCATCTATTGAGTTAACACTTTAATTCATTAGACCACCATTCATAAAATGGATCAGACAACTTTATGCTCACTGAAAAATTAAACGAAGATCTAGAGTAGACTAAATAATAAACTAACTATTTTTAAAAGAAACACATTAATAAAGGCACCAATTTATTTAATTAAGAGTATAGTTATAATGAACAATTTAGAAATAAGAAATAAAATATTTTTAGATAATGGGATAGAATTAAATAAAATATATAATGAAAATTGTATTAATTTTATGAAAAAGATGCCAGATAATTCAGTAGACTTAATATTTGCAGACCCCCCATATAATTTAAGCAAAAGCAATTTTAAAATTAAATTTTCTAATATGGCATCTAAAGGTGCTGATTTGAGTACCAATAAAGGGCAATGGGATTCTTTTGCTAGTCAAGAAGAATATGAACAGTTTTCTGAGGAATGGATAAAAGAGAGTTTTAGAATATTACGGGATAATGGTTCAATATGGATTGCTGGTACATATCATAACATTTACTTAATGGGGCATTTGTTAAATAGATTTAAATTTATTATATTGAATGAGGTTTTATGGCATAAGACTGATGCTACGCCAAATATATCTTGCTCTCGCTTTGTAGCAGACCACGAAAATTTTATTTGGGCAAGAAAAGGGAAAAAACATATTTTTAATTATGATAAAATGAAAAAACTTAATGGTGGTACACAGATGAGAAGTATCTGGCCCAAGGGTAAAACGAGTGGCGGGAAAAAAGTTCATCCTACCCAAAAACCAGAATGGCTTTTAGAAAGAGTATTAATTTCTACAAGTAATGAGGGAGAAGTAGTATTTGATCCATTTATGGGTTCTGGTACAACTGCAGTAGTATCAAAAAAATTAAGCAGAAATTTTTTAGGATGTGAGATAAATCCAGAATATCTCAAAATTGCGAACCAAAGGTTAGAAGCAATACCTAAAAAATTAGGGGAGTTTGTTAATAATGGCAGATAATACTTTTCTTCCAAGAGAATTGATACCAAAAAAACCATCTTTCTTTGTTTGGTATACTGGAACATTAGGACAAGCCGAATGGTTAATATCTTTTAGCAAAGAATTAAGGGGCAAGACAATCCCAAAAGCATGTAAAAAAGATTTAACTGATGTTCCTGAATCAATCATTCCTCTATTGGCTTTAGAACGACCAGACTTAATTGTAACCGATGATAAAAATAAACCTCTTATCTCAATAGAAATAACAGAACAACGAGCATTTGGTACAAATGCTCAACAAAGAGTTGCTAGATTTTGGTCTGCAGTTGCTAATAAAATTCCTTCAGCATACATACTTCCTTTAGAAAGTTATCAAATAGACAAGTGTGATAATCCAGATAAAATCAAGAAAATTTTATCTGAAGAAGACCCAAACAAAAAAAGATTTATTTTATTTTGTGATACTCTTTTAAGAATCAACGGAGAAAAAACATATAATAATGGTATAAAAACCATAGAAGAATTAAAAGAAAAAATAAGAAAAGGAGATTATACAAAAATAGTAGGAGTAACCGGACAGACAATTAAACAACTGCAAACTTTCTTAAAAAAATTTGTAGATTTAAAAGAGAATACTAACCATTTGATAAATATCCCTCCCGAAGAACATTATCACAAAGTTGGAAGTTTTTATTATAAGGCATATCTAAGAAAACCAGAAGTTACAGATTCTATGTTGTTAGAATGGTTCAATTTATGCTCTAAAATTATCCCCACTTACCCCTTTAAGTTGCAGAGTGATTTAAGAAATTTATTTAGAACAAATGGGCTAGTCCACATTATCGAGGATAAAGATAACCCTTATTTATCTTTTAGAAATTTACCGCCAAAACCAAAACAGAACCAAGTTGTGCATCAATTTTCTGGAAATGAAAAAGATGAGATAGAATTATTTTTTAATTTTGTAGATGCTTGTATAAATAAAAAGTTTAGTAGTGATTTTTTAAGAAAGAAAGTAATGGGTGCTGGCGAGTATTGGGAAGATGAATTAAAAGTAAAATGGTTTGACGAAATAAAAAATATTATCGAGATTGACACATTCCAAAGTGGAGACTTTTCTTGTAATACTTCTGATTTTATTAATCTTCTAGTCTCTAAGGGGATTATAGTGTCTAAAGAGTATCTAAATTCCTTTAAAAATTTACAAAAATCTCATATTTACAAAATATATAATACTGAACCCAGTAGAGGGTTATATGATCCTTATAGCGGAAATCTGGCAGTAAGAGACATATTATTTGCACGAGAAATAAAAGGAGATGAAGACCTTATAAACTTTAATCATAAAAAACCTTTAATATTCTTAGTAGATTTTAAAGAAAAATCCGCACAAAAACATAAATTCTTTACACAATTTATAGATAATTTATTCGAGCGTAAATATAATTCAAAAATTAAAGGCGATATGACTTCTCAAGATAAATTAATATGGCTTTTGAAAAATATAAAAATTCATGAATTTACCAAAGAGATAAGATGCCATATCTTGTTTTCAGATATCATAGTAGTAAGAAGACATCTCAACAATAAGATTCAATACGAGGTTTTATTTGGTGTACCAACACTTTTAAGAATGGGGATTATAACTGATAAAGATATAAGCATTAATAGTATGAGATTAAAATGATAACAGAAGAACATATAACCAGAGCAACCGCCAATAAAATGGTGAAAGAAGGATGGGAAATAATAGCAGTTCATCCTCCAGATGGACAAGGACCATTTACAATTCCGAAACTTCCTCAAAGTAGAGCAATAGAAAGAGCAAGTTATCACCCTGATATTGTTGCTATAAAAAAAGAGAAAAACTCTCCGAAAATTGTTTTAGTTGAATGTAAAGTAAAAAAGACAGAATTGGCAGGAGACATAGAAAAATTTAAAGATTTGGCAAATAATCCAGACTCATTGTATTTTGTATGTTTTAGATGTAAAGAATTTAATGGTGGACCTTCAATAGGAGTTAATTATGATGAATTATCTAAACTCAATTTTGCCGATTTGCCTATTGAATTTGCTTTTGCTTACCAAAAAGAAACCGGCAATCTTGAGTTACCCCAAAAAATTAATAAGTTTAAATGTCAGGAGTTTAGTTTTACTAAAAAAGAGCTTATTTGATTACTCAAATATCTCAATTTTATGATCCTTTATCAATTGTTCATTAACATGAAGTCTTTTTTTCATAATTTCAAAATACTCTTTATTATTTTCTATACTTATAGAATTTCTACCTAATTTTCTAGCAGTTATGCTAGTTGTTCCACTCCCAGCAAAACAATCTAAAATAGTATCCTCAGGATTACTAAATATTTCTAATAAGTGAGATACAACTTTCTCTGGCTTTTGTGTTGGATGTTCTGTTCTTTCACCACCCATACAAATAGGAGTTTCAATAAAATTATGCATCTCTCTTTGTGATTTGAAATTAAATACATAAGGCACTTTCTTTTCATCAAAACCCTTTACTGCCCATAAAACTGCTTCGCATGAAGATAAAAAACCAGTTTTTCTAATTTGAGGGGAAGGGTTTGTTTTATGCCAGATTATTGTTGCATGATGCCGAAGTCCCAAACTTTCATAAATTCGTCTTATATCACTTACATATTCTAGTTTACAAAAAATTAAAAAATTTCCAGATTCTCTAAGAACCTTAACTGCGTTTGAAATCCATATTTTAGTGAAATCTAGATATTCAGAGTCTCCAAAATAATCCCATTTTCCGAAATCATTGGATAATGTTTTTCGTCCCTTAAGTTTTTTTGTATTCTTGTTTGCAGTATTGTAAGGAGGATCAACTAAAACAACGTCTACACTATTATCTTTTAACCTATTTAGAGTATCGTTGCAATCTCCAAAATAAATTTTATGCGATGTATTTTTCATTTTGTTCCTTTCAGTTCCATCTTTTTTTTAGCAGAAGTGGATATAAATGACTTTTCTGTTAACCACACAATTACAATACTTCTAATGACCTCTGAATCAGAATTGCCTAATTCTCCATAAAGATTTTCTATTAATTCCCACTGTTTTTCTGTAAAAGATACTTGAACTCTTTTTGTGTGTTTATTAATACTCATTTTTTACTCGTTATATACACAATTAAGACACAAAATCCTATTTAAACCTTTCTATTTTGTACAATATACGCGTATATCTTCTATTTTTAAAATAGTTGTGTTAATCACATCTCGGTTTCTTCATAATTCTTGTTTGACTTTTTTGCCGATGGCTTTTCCTTAACGGCTGTGTGTTTTTGAATTTCATCTTGTTTAACTTCTGGATTTTGAATAGGGGTTTCTGCTAATTCTTTTTCATCTATTGAGTTTATTGCTTGCTTAAATGCTTTGAAGTATTCTGCTGGAATTCTTGTTCCGGCTTTTGTAAATCCTGTGTAACGCTCTGATTTTACGAATTCTCTAATTGTCAATCCTCGTTTTCCACCGAAGTCATCTACTCTGATTACTATATCAGTTTCCTGATTTTTTGGGATTCTGTCTATATCTTTTTCCATATTTTTTAGAACGATAAGGCTTATATAAAGTTATTTGTAGTTTTGTTTATGCCAAATAATAAACAACTTGCTAGAGAACTTGTTTCTTTATTCAATGACGAGTATTTTCCTAAAATATCACATTCAAATGATGAATCTAATTTAGAGACACGTATTGAGGTTTATATGTCTATCTCGTTTGAAGGACTTAGTACTCCGATTTTAACAGGTAAAAAAGTGGCAGATTTTTCAGTTTATTCAAAGGCTATAACTGAACGAGATTATGCTAATGAAGCAAAAATTTATTGGTTAGACAGAGATTTTTCTAAAAAATATGCTCCTCCAGTTATGAATTTTCTATTTGACCAAAAGGTTAAAATTACCGGCGTTTCTACTAGTATGCAATGAGTAAATTAAAAATTGGTTCTATTATTTTAAAAAATCGGCTTTTCTTGGCTCCTATGGTTGATGTGACTGATTGTGCGTTTCGTTTACTTTGCAGAGAACAAGGAGCTTCTATGGCGTATACAGAAATGATTTATGTCAATGCGATTTTACACGAGAATAAACCTACTTTAAAGTTAATGACTATTGGCGGAACAAAAGATAGGCCTTTAGGTTTGCAGATTACTGGAAATAATGTTTCTGAATTTGTTAAACTAAGTAAACTTAAACTGCTTGAGGATTATAATTTGGTAGATATTAACTGTGGATGTCCTTCTGTTAAAATTGTTGGAAGTGAAGCTGGAAGTTACTTGCTTAAAGACCCTGACAAAATCGCTTCTATGATTAAAGTCCTCAAAGATAAGGGTTTGACAGTTACTGCTAAAATTCGTTTAGGATATAAGTTGAATAATGCGATTGAAATTTCTCGCAAGATTGAGAAAGCAGGTGCAGATTTATTGACTATTCACGCACGAACTTCAGAACAAAGAAATAGTGAACCAGCAGATTGGAGTTGGATTTCAAAAGTTAAAAAAGAGATAGGCATCCCAGTTGTTGGGAATGGAGGTATTGTAAATGGTTCTTCTGCGGAAAAAATGCTCGAGATTGCCGACGGAGCGATGATTGCTTCTGCAGCTATTGGAAATCCATTTGTTTTTCGTGAGATTTTGAGATTTTTGCAAACGGGAAAAGAAAAAGAGATAACTCAAAAAGAAAGAATTTCTACTTTTTCTGAATATTTGAAATTGACTGAGAAGTTTAAGGTATTTGATATTTCTCGCGTTAAATATTTAGGGGCAAATTTCTTGAAAGGATTTGATGGGGCTTCTCAGTTGAGAAACGATTTAATGAAATTGAGAGATATTGAATCAGTTAAATCATTTATTAGAAACTATTAAAATCCCCTAATATTTGTTGATTATATGGTTTTACATGTCTATAATACTTTAACAAGGAAAAAAGAGGAGTTTAAGTCTATTAAGAATGGCAAAGTTGGAATATACTCTTGTGGTCCTACGGTTTATTGGTATCAACATATTGGTAATTTTAGAACTGCCTTAATGGTTGATTTGCTTAAAAGAGTTCTTTTGTATAATGGATTAAAAGTTAATCATATAATGAATTTTACTGATGTAGATGATAAAATTCTTAAAGCGATGAAAAAAGAAAATGTGTCTTTAAAAGAATTGACTGGCAAATATGAGTCTATTTATTTGAAAGATGTAGACTCGTTAAATATAATTAAACCAAATAAATTTCTCAAAGCGACAGAACATATAGATTCAATGATTAATATTATATCTATCTTACTCAAAAAAGATTTCGCATATAAGACATCCGATGGAGTTTATTTTTCAGTTTCTAAATCAAAAAATTACGGTAAATTGGCAGGACTTGATAAAATTGTAGTAACTAAAGAAAGAATTTTATTAGACGAATATGACAAATCAAATGTTAAAGATTTTGCATTGTGGAAATTCTATTCAGATGATGATGGAGATGTTTTCTGGAACGCTTCTTTTGGTAAAGGTAGGCCTGGGTGGCATATTGAATGTTCTGCTATGAGTATGAATGAATTAGGGAGTACTATTGATATTCATACTGGAGGGATGGATTTAACTTTTCCACACCATACTAATGAAATAGCTCAATCTGAAGGAGCTACTGGTAAAAAATTTGTTAATTATTGGATTCACGGAGGGATGCTAAATTTAAAAGAAGGAAAAATGTCCAAATCTCTCGGGAATATTTATACATTAGAAGATTTGAAAAAAAATGATTTTAATCCTCTTCATTATAGATACTTGTGCTTACAAACCAATTATAGAAAACCCTTAGAATTTTCTTTTGAATCTCTTGATGCTTCAAAAAATGCTTATGAAAAAATAAAAAGAAAAATAATCAGATTAAGAACTGAAAAAAATTCTGGAAATACTGATGTCGAGCATCATAAAAACGAATTTATTGAAGCAATTAATGACGATTTGAACATGCCTCAAGCTCTTGAAGTATTCTGGAATGTGATTGAAGAAACAGACATGAGTACAAAAACGAGACTTGCTTTGCTTGAAGATTTCGACAGAGTTCTTGGATTAGGAGTTAAGGATATGAAAGAAGAAAAATTAGTTGTGCCCAAAGATGTTCTTAATCTTCTTGAAGCGCGACAGGAAGCCAGAAAGAAAAAAATGTTTGCAGAGGCAGATATTTTGCGTCAGAGAATAAAAGAAAGAGGTTTTGTAATCGAAGATTTAGCAGAAGATGGACCGACTTTAAGAAAAATTTGAGTTACCTAGATTCTTCGAGATATTCCAAAAATTCTTTTCTGAATTCATCTTTGTGTCCTTGATATTTTATTGGAAGTCTATATTTTCCGCCTGAATAACTTGGGATATCACCGAGAACTCTCCTTAAAAATCTTGCAAGTCCGACTCTAAGCATAGCTTCTGGTTCGTCTACTTTATGACGAATGTTATCAACTCGATCTCCATAATCATAAAACTTAATTATTTTTGCGCCGGAGAATTTTCTCATAGAATTCACAGCCAAATCATAATTAATCATTTGTCTCATTTCTTCTTCTGGCACTTCAAAAAATTCGCTTCGAGATATTTTTCTTGTTTCTATATGGTAATAATCTTTATCATCCATAAAATTATTCTTTTTTGATGATTTTTAAAATTAATTGAGATTCAATATACCTAAACATATCTTCCTCTAAGAATTTTATCGTCCAAATAATCTCTGAAATCATCTTTTAAAATGTTTAAGTTGTTCATATATCTTCTTGGAACTTTTAGATGATGGTCTTTACTGCTCACCATGCAATTTGCTCCAAGTAATTCCTCTTTTAAGAAGCCATATAATGCAGATCTTAATATCAGGTTTTTTCTTTCGTGACTTATTCTGAGTTCTTTTAATAATGATTCTTCTATTTCGGAATTTATCTCTATTGCTGAAATGAGACTCTTTTCTGACATTCTGAAATAAGGGGCGTTTTCTTGTTCTTGATTGTGTAATTGAACAACTTTCAAACAAGTTACTCGAACGTCTTCAAATATCTCTTCTTCACTCATGTCTTATTTTGCAGTCTTTTTACCGCGTCTAATACTCTTATATCTGGTGATAGTATATAAACATGGTCATTTATTGATCTTACTGCACGATAAATTCTTTGCAGAAATTCTCTATAAGCTTTATCTCTGTAAAAATCCCAAAATGAATCTGGATGTGTCTTTTGGAGTATTTTCCAGAATGTATCGGACACATTTGGATTAGGATATTTAGTAAAAACTACTGAATTGCACATGTTTCCTGGAAAATCTACTCCACGTGAACATTTTGTTGTGAAAAGTTTATCGTTTAAACCTTGCTTAAATATTGAAATCATTTTTCCTGTCTTGTCCTCTTCTTGTTGTTCTCTTAAACGTTCTTGTGATGTTAAATTAATCAAATGATATTTTATCTTTTCTTCTTCTGTTGGTAAATCTTGAAAGGCATTTACATGAATTAAAGTGGGTCTCTTTGCTTTTTCCAATATTAAATTCAACGACTTTAGATAATCTTCACGTGAATGTTGGCCTCCTGTGAAATTAGCATAACGACAATCTTTTTCTTTTCCAGTCATTAAAATTTCTATTGCTCCTTGCTGAAGTGTTTCTGCTTCAACTATCTTGAAATTGTCTATTCCGAATATCTTTTTTAGAACTTGTTGGGACTGTAAGGTTCCAGACATGAATACTAAAGATTTATTTTTGTTAAGAAGTTCTTGTATTTTTGGTTGAAGATTCGTACTGACTAGTTTAACAAATAAGTTTTCTTCTTCTTTTCTGAATGTAGCGTAAACATCTTCTGTTAAATCTTCAAAATTCTTAGCAAGTTCAAGAGCTTTATTTGCATAATTGTTTTCATCTAATATTATTTCAGATTCCAACTCTTTGTCCTTTTCCATTAATTTGAATATTTTTCCAAGATGAGTTTCATCTATATGAAATACTTGGTTTTCACTTATTCCCAAAGCCCTCTTATTTTTTTCTTCCAAATTAATCAAGTCCAATATACTACTTACTGTATCTCTTGTATTCATAGATTCTGGAATTATGGTGTTTAAACTTGATGCGAATCTTGTAAGATTTATTTCTTCTTGCTGGAAAAGTCCATCAAGAAATTCGTCTGCCTCATCTATTATCTCTACTTCTGTTGCTGGTTTTCTTCCTATTGCTAATTCTGCTTTGTATTTTGCCGCATTGAATATTATGATGTCTGCGTGCTTATATGCGAGATATTGGTCATAATAAGAACAGCCTTGTTTTCTATGATAAAAAGTATATTCTCTGCCATCGCAACCTTCATATTTTATTTTTTTTGCATCTTTTAATTGATTTAATTCATATGTCGATGGAACTATTGGTCCCCAATAAGGATTTGATGGAGCTATCGACAAACGTTTTATGTGTTTGTAATCTGGAACATCGTGTCCTGAAACAAAAGGATTGTTTCTAAAAAACTCTGTTAATTTATTGTAATTTTTTTCAGTTATTTTTATGTTTTCTGGAAGTTCTGGATCTGCGCAAGAAACTCCCGGTTCTATTATTGAATCGTGATTTTCTCTTCCTGTCAGAACGGCTATTTTCATTTTTTGTCCATTTGTTTTATATAGAAATTTTTTCCCAGTATAATCTTCTTCATACTGTCTTTGTAATGCCTTTACTGGAACTATTATTGATGTTTTGCCAAGTTTTCTTGCAATATTTAGTGCAATTGCAGATTTTCCAGTCCCACATGCTCCATGAAGAAAAATTATTTTTGCTCCACTCTTGATTAAATCACTTATTTCTTTTACAATATCTGTTTGTGTTTTCCCATTTGAAAACTTTAGTGGATTTATCTTTCCTTTTTCGTCGTTTAAATCCCAATATTCATTCTCAAAGATAGTTTCTGATTTTTTTGTTTCTTTCATTTCTTCTAAAAATTGAAGTTTATCAGATGTCTTTAGTTTTGTTTCTTTTATTTCTTCTAAAAATCCATCTGGGAGGATTACTGTTTCTTTTGGTTTCCATTGACTTACTGAATTTGTGCTTAAACTTTGAAGTCTTCCTTGCCCTCCAGTTTTTATCATCTTCTTTTATTGATGGTTTCGTTTTAAAAGTATTTGTGCTTATTGAATTTGCAAAGGTTTTAAAGGGATTTTATGTTTGAAAAAATAACTATTCTAGCGGGGATGCCAGAGTGGTCAAATGGGATACGTTAAGGCCGTATTAGCTTAGTGCTTTCCTAGGTTCGAATCCTAGTCCCCGCATTTTATGACTGAAATTTATAGGGGAATAGTTTGTAGCTTGCTAAATTAGATTTGTAAAATCCTAAAATAATTCTTTGACTCATAGAACTTTCTTTTTAAGAAAGTTGTATTTTGAACCCTAGTCCACGCATTTTTCTATTTCGCAGTGAGTCTTAGAGCATGTGAGAAGTATCGAGCAAGAGAATAGAAAAATAAAAATTTAGAGGTATTCTAATAAGAGAAGAATGAGAAAATAATTTTCTTACTTTTTCTTAGAACTCTTTTCTTTTATTACGGTTTGATTTTGATTTCTTGAACCAATAAATAAAGCACTTATTATTACAAGCACTAAATTTATGTAATAGAATGGTCTAGAATAATGCTCTATTAACAACCCTGCTTCATGAGAAATTGATGCAGGTATAAAAAATAACAAATCTATAATGAATCCAGTTGCTATAAACACTAATCCTAATTTTAGACTTTCCTTTATGTTTCTTTTAATTTCTTTCTTGTTAAAATACCATATTGAGGCTATGCAAGTTAATATGACTGTGATACTTATTGTTATTATCCAATACAATGTCGGATTGTTTTGGAAGAAAAAAAGATACTTTTTCGCTAGGATGGTAAATATTATTCCTACTAAAAAATTTGCTAAGTAAAGTGCTAATGCAATGAGTATTCCTCTCTTGATGTTCATCTTATATAGAAAGATGATAGGTTTAAATGCTTTACTTTATTTTATCATTTATGAAAAGGCTTTGGTTTAATGCAAAGACTTATGGATATGGGTGGTATCCTTGTTCATGGCAAGGATGGATTGTCACCGCTATTTATTTCTTGATTTTATTTTTTACTTTTAGATTGGTTGATATAAATGATAGGTCTATTAGCGATACTATTTTAGAGATGATTTTTCCTTTTGTTATTTTAACTTTTCTTTTTATTTTGATATGTATTAAGACTGGTGAAAAATCCAAATGGCGTTGGGGAAAGAATAAACATAACCCTTAAAATGTCTTTTAATTCAAATTTTGAAAGCCCTGATGGCACAATGGCACTGCGTCGGTCTCGAAAACCGATTTCTTCACGGATATCCCAGTTCGATTCTGGGTCAGGGCGT